>Ga0209577_10000035_pt1 | contig 110654 bp, 102 predicted proteins | sample GraSoiAngelo_109_FD_185874 | JGI IMG/M metagenome (GOLD analysis project Ga0209577, IMG submission 185874) | Grasslands soil microbial communities from the Angelo Coastal Reserve, California, USA - 14_0903_12_20cm (SPAdes) (version 2) | ecosystem: Environmental > Terrestrial > Soil >... | reverse complement strand
ACCAACAGCCGCACTGCCATCGGGACCTTCCCCAGCTTCCTGTCGCGGCATGCCCCGGCCCCGTTGGTTCGAGGTGCGAGGTGAGCTGGAGGCATTCTGCGGTCCGTCCCATTGGGGGGACAATCGCCGGATCGGGCCATTTTGTGTGCATGGTCAGCTCATGACCCGGGGCGGTAGCCCGAGCGTCGAAAGAGCGTGACGCGGGGCCAGGGCAAGGGCAGACTCTCGCACATGGCGCAAACTGCCCGGTCCCGACGCAGGCCCTCGGCCGTCGTCGCGCCGTCAGAGGAACCGACACGCCCAGAAACCTCGCCGCCGCCTCGCCGAACCGGCAGGAGGACGTTGGCGGCGGGCGTGGTGCTGGTCGTCCTAGCCGTGGTCCTGCTCGCCCGCCTGGGGGCACAGGAACGGGGGGGCCCGGCCCACACCTCTCTGGTCAGCATCGGGGACGGGATACCCGCCACGCTGTACCTCCCGGGCAAGCTGCAGGACGGTCAGCTGCCCGTGCAGAGGCCCCTGGGACAACGGCCCCCGCTCGTGGTCGTGGCTCACGGCTACTCCGCCGACCGCCAGATCATGAGCCCGATGGCACGGAGCCTGGCCAGCGCCGGATACGCCGTGCTCACCTTCGACTTCCGTGGCCACGGCTCGAACGCCTCCCAGTTCCGGGGCGACCTGCGCCGCGACCTCGACGCGGTGGTCGGCTGGGCCGGGACCTCGCCGTACATAGACGCCAGACGCATCGCCGTCCTGGGCCACTCCATGGGAGCGGGGGCCGCACTGGACTTTGCCAGCGTCGATCCCCGGCCCGTAGCGGTGATTCCGGTCTCGGGTGGCTCGGAGGTGAGCGACGTCGATATCCCGCGCCACATCCTCTTCATGAGCGCGCAGCACGACCCCGCCTTCATCCGCCACCGCCAGAGCGAGTTGGCCGCCCAGCTGGTGGGAAAGACGGCCGTCAGCCAGGTGCAGATCGGGGGCAAGGACCACGTCACGATCCTGTACTCCGGGGCGGCGATCCGCGAGATCGTCCGCTTCCTCGACCCGGTGTTCGGCGTCACTCGCCCCGGCGCACCACCTGGCCTTCATGATCCCCGGCTGGGCACGGCCGCGCTCTATCTGCTGACAGCTCTCGGTCTCATCGCCCTGCTGGGGGTGGCGATCGGACGGCAGGTAAGCGCCATGCCGTCGACGGCCTCCACCGGCGGCGTCCTGCTCCTGATCGGAGCCATGGTCGTCACCATGCCGCTCCTCGTGATGGGAGGACCCGAGATCCTTCCACTGGGCGCGGGCCAGCCCGTCATAGTCCACGCCGCGCTCGCCGGGGCGGCGCTGTGGGCGCTGCGGCATTACGTCCGCCGCGGCGTTGTGACCGGCCGGATCGCAACGTGGGTGGGCGACGGCCCTTGGCTGCCGTTGCGATCGGTGGCGGGGCCGGGCGCGGCAGCAGCCCTGGTCACCTTCCTGCTGCTCACACCGCTCGAGGTGGTGTTCCACCGGCTGGTGCCGACGTGGGAGCGGCTCGTGCTTTGGGCGGTGGTGGCTGTGCTCGCCCTGCCCTTCTTCGCCGCCTTCGAGGGACTCGTGCGCCGGGGCGGTACGTGGGCAGCCGTCGGGTGGGGCGCGCTGGGCCGCGTCATTCTCCTCTTGGCGCTGCTGGTCGGCGTGCGCCTGAACCTGCTGCCGGGGGTCATCACGCTGGTGGTGCCCATCCTCGTCCTCCAGTACCTGATCCTGGAGGTGTTCGCCGACACATGCTTCGCGGCGGGACGCAACCCGGCGGTCATCGCGGTGGTCGACTCCATCTTCATCGCCTGGATGGTCACGGCGCTCACGCCCATCGGCTAGCGCGGGTGGTGGCCGCGGCTGTTATCGGCCCGCCCCCGGGTCGCCGCCAAGACGACGGGCTCCGAGGGCGAGCGACGCGGCGTAGGCGTCGACCAGGCCCGCGCCCTTGTCGTAGCTGGACGTGTACGGCCCGAGCGCCTGGTACGGCACCCCGAACTTGAACTTGTAGGCGGTCGACTTGAGCGCGTCCTCGATCTGGCCCGCGCTCGCGGCGGGGTCGGCCTGGAACAGCATGGCCACGATCCCCGCCACCTCGGGGGCGGCGAACGACGTGCCCGAACCGATGAAGTAGGTGTCCACGTCATTGGGGCCCGGGCCGCTGCGGGGCGGTTCGGTCTCGATGGCTGGGCAGATGGCCTGGTACGGGCGACAGGCGGAGATGATGTTGACCCCGGGGGCCGACACGTCCGGCCAGGTGGTGGGCTGGCTGGCCTGGCCCCGGGAGGAGGTGGACGCCAGCTCCCCGTCGCGCGTCCCGGTGCCGTGGTCGTCGTAGGCGGCGACAGCGATCACGCCGGGCGTCTGGTCGTCGGTCGCGTCGGGGTTGGAGTGATCCGTGGAGCCGTCGCCTCCCGTGTTGCCGTTGGCCCAAACGGTGACCACCCCGGCACGGGCCAGGGCGTCCTGGAGGTGGGCGATGACGGGGGTGCTCGCGCCCCAAGAGCAGTTCACCACCTTGATGGGCGGGCACTCGCTGGCCGGAACTCCGGCTCCGCACGGCGCGGCGTGGTGGGCCAGGATCCACGCGAAGGCATTGTCGATGCCGACCAGGCCAGCCGTGGTCGAGATCACGATGAGCCGGGCGCCCAGGGCGACCCCTCCCACCTCGGTACCGTCAGGCAACTGGTAGGCGTCCCCGACGGCGACCCCGCCGACCATGGTGCCGTGGCCACCGTGGCCGGCGTCCACGTTGGCGGGCGGCACCGGGACGACACACGCGGGGTCGCTGCTCACCTCGCTCGTGTAGGGGCTCTCCTCGCCGTCGATGATGCACGCCTCCGCCGAGAGGACGGCGGCCACCTTGCTCCCTCGGCCAGGCAGCGCGAACGCCGGGTGCGTCGGGTCGATGCCCGTGTCGATGATGGCGATGGATGCCCCCCTGCCGTCGAGCCTGTGGCCACTGGCGTCGGCCAGCTCGCCCCGAGCCCGCTGGGCGCGGGAGGCAACCGTGCCCGTACTCGCCGGTGCGGTCGCTGCCGGGACGGCCCGGGCGAGCATGGCGCCCAGCGCTGCGCCGCAGACGGAGGCCGCGATCCACCGGCGGCCCCACGGGGGCCTCACCACGCCTGGAGCCCCGAGCCGTAGCGGTAGCAGGTGCAGGAGTCGACGAATGTCAGGGCGCGGTAGGCGCTGGCGCCGTCGTGCTGGGTGGCACGGAAGGAGGCGGAGAAGGTCCCGGTCGGCTGATAGCTCGAACCAAGTCCGTTGACGGCGTCGACCAGCCCGTTGCTCGGCGGCGAGTCGAGCCACCGGCCGAAGGCGGCGGCGGCAAAGTACGGGCCCTCGCACGACGGTGCGGCGAGGATCGACGAGTTGTTGTCGACGGGTGCCAGCCCGGCGCGCTTCAGCACATCCATGCACCGCTGCCCCGGCGCCCTGGCGGCCGCGTCGAAGTCCTGGATGTTCACATCCGAAAAGGGAGACCATCCGACGCCGATCGAACCCGTCAGCTGGGTACGGGGGTTGGCGAGGTTCTGGATGATGACGGGCGGGGCCTCGAGCGAGCTGAGCCCGTAACGGGGGGCGTACTGCTGCTGCTCGGCGACGTTCATGAACAGGTAGTCCACGGCAACATTGGAAACGAAGACCACGTGGTCCACGCAGTCGGTGGAGAACTTGAGCACGGCGTTCTGCACGGCCGCGGACGCATCGGCCAGCTGATTGGCGGTGTTGCCGCTCACGCTCAGGAAGGCCACGTCGTAGACCTTGTGGCCGGTTGCTTCGAACTCGGGCGCCAGGTTCTTGGTGTAGGCGGACCTCCAGTCGGGCTGGTCGAAGGTGACCACCCCGATGCGGGTCTCGACGGTTGCACACCGTGGGTCCGACCCCCACCTGGCGTCGGCCCAATGGGCGCCGATCAGAAACCGGGGCAGCACCTGTTCCAGCCGGTCGAGGCTGACCTCGGCGGGCTCCCACAGCATCGGGGATCCCGACAGGCTGTCGGCGGAGACGTCCGCCTCGTTGGACCCGATGACCAGGGGCACCCTTCTGGCGCGAAGGCAGCTGACGAGCACGCCCCCGGAACCTGGCGTATAGCTCAGGACCACGTCGACGGGCTGATCCTGGGTGAAGTGAGTACACGCCGCCTGCAGCTGATCGGCTGGCGCTGTAGCCGAGGCCGCATCGATGGCGTAGTAGAAGGGGAGGACGCGCCGGCCGGCGATCCCCCCGTGCACGTTGATGTCGTTGACGACCGCCGCGTAGTCGGCCTGGGAGTCCGTCGTCGCACTCTTGGCGCCCGCCGACTTGTAGGCGGCGTCCAGTCCCTTGAGGTAGATCACCCCGAGACGCACGACGCTGGCCTGCCTAGTGGCCTGCGAGGCCGGTCCGCCGGTGCCGGCACCGGCGCCTGGGACGCGTCGGGACGCGGCCCCGGCCTGGCTGGCCCCGGCTGCACCGCCGCCGGCCCCACCCCCGCCACCAGGCAGGCTGTTCGCCGGGCCTCCACCTGCGGCGGGCGAGCCTGCGTCGGACGCCGCCAGTCCCCCGCTCGGGTTCGAGTCAGACGAACGGCCGCGCCCGCTGTGGACCGTCGTTCCGCACCCGGAGGCCAGCACGAGGGTCGCAGCGGTCGCCCCGGCCCACCTCCGCAGGCTCCAACGGCCCATCCCGCGCACCCTTCAGCCCGATCCCCAGCCTCGAACACATAGAGGGTAGATGTCCTCTAAGTCTGCGGTCAATGCCGAGAGCCCCCCGTGGTACAGGGACGAGTTAGAGGTTTGACGACCTCCAAGTCGTCCGGCATTCTGGCCCCGTGGCCTCCGCGGCACCACCTCGGCGGACCCAGGCCCAACGCCGGGCCGCCAGCCGGATCAGGCTGCTGGACGCGGCGCTCGAGTGCCTGGCCGACCGGGGCTACGCGGGCACAACCTTCCCCGAAATCGTCCGGCGCGCCGGGCTCAGCAACGGGGCCGTCTGGCGGCACTTTCGATCCAAGGAAGAGCTGCTGGTCGCGGCTGCCCTCCACTCGGAGGGTGCCGTCAGCGCCCTCCCCGCCCCGGTCGGGCTCGACCGGCTCACGCCGGAGGAGGGGCTGGACTCGGCGGTCGACTACTTCTGGCGTAACTACGTGAGCTCACCTGCCTTCCAGGCCCTGATCGAGCTGCTCCGCGCGAGCCGCTCGGACCCGGACCTGGCCGCGATGCTGAGCTCGGTCGATCAGCGGGCGGCCGAGCTCGTCTTCGCCACCTTCGCCCGGCTGGTCGGGCCCGAGCTGGCCGCAGACCCCAGCTTCCGGAGAAACGTCAGGCTCGTGGGCTTGACCCTGTACGGGGTCGGGCTCACCGCCCACCTCCGCTCCAGCGCCGACGAGCCACGACTGGCGGGGGAGGTCAAGCAGATGCTGCGCGCACTGTTCGGCCTGCCTGCCCCCGCGTGACGTCGTTGTCCGGGGCGGCCATGGAGGTCGCGCTCGATGGCCTGCTGGCCGACGTCGATCCTCGCGGACCGGGGTGCGTCCTTCGGGTCACCGTGGACGACGAGCCCGTTGCCATGGCGGCGCGGGGCCTGGCCGACATAGGGCGCGCTCGGCCAGTAGGCGACGACGTACCCATGTACGTGGCATCGGTGGCCAAGCAGTTCACGGGTGCCGTGGTCGCTGAGCTGGTGAATGACGGGGTCCTTCACCCCGACCAGCGGGTCGGCCGATGGCTCCCAGAGCTGTCGCCCGCCCTCGGCGACCTCGCGCTCCACCACTTGGTCCACCACACCAGCGGGGTGCGCGACGTCTACGCCCTGGCCGCGCTCGCGGGCCTGCCGGAGCGGCACCTCGGCAACCCCGATCGCGTGCGAGCCCTGATCGGGCGCCAGCGCTGCCTGCAGTTCCCACCGGGAAGCCGGCACAGCTATTCGAACTCCAACTACATCCTGCTCGCAGCCGTCGTCGAGGCCGCCGTGGGCATGCCCCTCAGCCAGGTGGCCCACCACCGGTTCTTCGGTCCACTGGGCATGAGGAGCACCGCCTTCGCGGACGTCTCTGGTTACCCGGGCTACCTCCCGGCGCCCGACGGCTGGCTACGACGCCCCACGCCCTTCATGGTCCCGGGCCCCTCCGGCCTCACCGCCACCGCCCGGGACCTGGCCCGCTGGCATGGGGAGCTCATCGCCCGGCCCGGGCTGCTGGCCGGGCTTGCCGTCAACCGCCCGCTCGTCACCGGGGACCACCACCGCTACGGCTACGGGCTGGCTTGGGAGGAGCTGGGCGGGCGCCGGGCCTACGCCCACTCCGGCTTCCTCCCGGGCTGGGCAGCGGAGGCCTTGGTCGTCCCGTCGGCCGGGCTTTCGGTGGTGTGCCTGGCCTGCACTTCGGCCGTGCCCGCCGTCACCCTGGCCCGGCGGGCGGCCGCGATCGCCCTGGACGACCCCGCGGCGTCGGTGGCCGAGCCTCAGGACGCACCCGGCCCGGGCACCTACCTCAGCGATGACCGGCGGTCGGTGGTCCGCGTGCGCCACTCTGGCGACAAGGCGCTCGTCTCCACCGGAGGTGGCGCGCTGGCCGTCTCCCTGACCTCACCCCCCACCCCCGCCCTCCCGGGCGGAGCCCGGGTCCACGTCAACGGGGACAGCCTGACGATCCAGAACCAGTGGATGCCCCCGGAGCGGTTTACGCTCGTTGCGGAGGAGGCATCCGAGCACCTACCCGTGGGCGACTTCACCAACGACGAGCTCGAGCTCACCGTCCAGGTCGATCACGACGCCATCGCCATCCGCGACACCAACGTCCCGCTGCAACCTGTGGCCCGCAACATCTGGCGGGGCCAGTACCAGGTCCTCGGACTGCCTCTCGATCTCGTCGTGCACCACCACTCGGGCGAGGACGATTCCTGGATCGAGCTCAACCTGCTCCGCGCCCACGGGTTGCGGTTCCGAGCGGCGTCCTGAGGCGCAGCGCGCCTGGTCAGGGCCCGGGTCTGGTCACGTGGTACCCGAGGTCCCGGAGGGCGGTGACGGCCCGCTCGAGCTGGTCCCGATCGCGGGTTTCGACGGCGATCTCGAGCGAGGCGGTCTTGACGTCGAGGTCGGAGAACATGCGCTGGTGCAGAACCTCGACGATGTTTGCCCCTTCCCGGCCCAGGATGGAGGCCACCTCGGCCAGGGCGCCGGGCACGTCGGGAACCCCGATCGACAGCCGGTTCAGCCTTCCCGAGCGCACCAGGCTGCGCATGATCACCTCGGCCAGCAGGCGCAGGTCGATGTTGCCCCCGGTCACGACGATGCCGACGCGCCGGCCGGCGAAGCGCTGGCGGTCGGACAGCACGGCCGCCAGGCCCGCCGCTCCCGCGCCTTCCACCACCGTCTTCTCGATCTCCAGGAACAGCGCCACCGCCTGTTCGAGCGCCGCCTCGCTGACGGACACCACGTGCACCCCGTGCGCCCGCACTATGGGCACGGTGAGCCGCCCCGCGCTCGCCACGGCTATGCCTTCAGCGATCGTCGCCCCCCCGGGCACCTCCCCGCTCCCACGGAGGGCGTTGGCCATGCACGGATAGCGCTCCGACTCGACGCCGAACGCCTCGGTCGTGGGAGCCAGGGCGGCGACGGCGATGGCCACCCCGGCGATCAGCCCGCCACCTCCGACGGGCAGGATGACGGCGTCGAGCCCGTCGACGTCCCCTAGCAGCTCGAGTCCCACCGTGCCCTGGCCTGCGATCACGTCGGGATCGTCGAAGGGGGCCACCCATGCCAGCCCCCGCTTCTCGCCGAGAGCGAGCGCCGCCTTCTCCGCCTCGGCGTAAGACGTCCCCTCCAGGACGACGGTCGCACCCAAGGCCTCGACGTTGGCCACCTTGACGTTGGGGGTGGCCCGCGGCATGACGATGGTGGCTGGCACCCCGAGGCGGGACGCGTGGTAGGCGACGCCCTGGGCGTGGTTGCCGGCCGAGACGGCGACCACCCCCCGCGCCCGTTCCTCCGGAGTGAGGCGAAGGATCCGGTTGAGGGCGCCGCGCTCCTTGAACGAGGCGGTGAACTGGAGGTTCTCGAGCTTGAGCCAGATGTCCGCGCCGGTGATGGCGGACAGGGTGCGGGAGTGCACAGTCGGCGTGTGGGCAACCGCGCCGTCTATGGCGTCGGCCGCAGCGCGGACGTCGTCGATGGTGATCGACGTCGCCCTCCCCGTGCTCACGGCGTGCTCCGCCATCGCCGGAGAGTACGACCCCGGCCCGCGGCGTTGTTGGGGTGGTCCGCCCAACCCGCGGTGGCTCCTTGGTGGGTCGGTACAAGGTGCTGGCCCTTGGCTGCGAGGGGATCGCGGCGGCCGCAGGGCGAGTCCGCGCCCGGCCTTGACCACCGGCACCGGTCTGCATAATGTCGATATCCGATAACACCGTTATCAAGGGTGCTGGGGCATGGAGAAGCGACGACCCGGTCGAGGGCAAGGTGGGCGCGTCCGGGAGGTGACGCGAGCACGACTGCTCGCCGCCGCCGAGGAGATGTTCCTGTCACACGGATTCGCGGCCGCGACCGTTGACGCCATCGCCCAAGAGGCGGGCTACACGACCGGCGCGGTCTACTCGAACTTCGGCGGCAAGGCCGACCTCTTTCTGGCCGTGCTCGACGAGACGGCCCAAGAGCAGCTGGCCGCGGTGCGGGCGGCTCTCGACTCAGCACGAAGCGACGAGGAGAGACTCGACGTCGTCAACACCTCCCTCGGCGATCCGGCCCGGTGGCGGGCACACGTGGCCGCCACGATCGAGTTTCTGAGCTACGCCCGGCACCATGCAGAGCTGCGAGAGCGGTTGCGGAGTGCACAGCGACTGGCGGACCAGGCAGGCGCGGAACTGGTCTCGGTCCTGTGCCGCGCACTGGGGGTCGACCCGCCGCCGGCGGCCCACGAGGTGGGCCGGGAAATCATGGCCTTGGTCAACGGCCTTTCCGTTCGCTCGCTCTACGACGACGAGCTGGACCTCAGGACGGCGATCTCCCGCGCCGTGAACTCACTGCTCACCGGAGACCGATCCGGTATTCGGGGAATGCCTGACGCGACCGACGCGACCGCAGCCGCCGGTGCACGGGGGGGCGGGAGGGCGCGTGCTCAGCGCTAGAGAGGTCCGAGGCGCGATATGCCTTGTTGCACTGGTGACGACGTCGGTGACGGTCGCGTGCGGGAGCACGGTGCCGGCCTCTCGGTTCGCCTCGAGCTCGGAGAACACTCCGCAGGCACAGGGCGCTCCCGGCGGCCATGGGCTCTCGGCGCCTGAGTCGCCAGCCGCTTCAGGCGCCTCCAGTGCTCCGGGACAGTCGCCGCCAGCAGCAGTCGGCGCCGGCTCGGGAGCCTCGAGGACGGCAACGCCATCCGCGGGCGCTCAGGGGCCGGCCGGCGCAGCGCAGGACGCGGTAGGTGGCAGCCACGCGCCCATCCAGCTGGGTCTGCTCTACGCCGTCAACGACGGCGCCCAGAGCGCCGGCATCAACAACGGAAACGGGTTCTCGCTGAAGGATGTGGTGCAGGCCTTCGTCCAGAGCTACAACGCGAGTGGCGGCGTCGGGGGACGCCGTATCGAGCCGGTGTACGCCGAGATGCACTCCGCTTCGAACGACTACGAGTCGCAGACCCAGGCCGCCTGCGCTGCCTTCACCCAGGACCATCACGTTGCCGCGGTGCTCAGCAACGTCGGCTACTACAGCGAGAACCTCCTCACGTGCCTCTCGAAGGCCGGCGTTCCCGTGGTCAGCGGGGGATGGGAGGCTCCCGACCGGGAAGACGCAGGGCGCTTTCCCCTGCTCATCACACCGGTGACCTTGCTCGGCGAGGCGCGCCTGGCCGCGGTCGTCGATCATCTGGCGGCCGCGGGCTTCCTCCTGGCGCGCAACCGGATCGGCGTGGTCATCGAAGACTGCCCCGTCGATCAGCGTGTCTACAGGAACGGCCTCGCACCGGCGGTGCAGCGCGCCGGGCTGACCGTAGCGTCGACCTATCAAGTGCGGTGCTTCCAGTCTCTCCAGGATGTTGGCAACGAAGCGTCCGGCCTGCAAGACGCCGTACTCCAATTTCGTCAGAGCCTGGTGGATCGCGTGATGGTTGTGTCTCAGGCCGCTGAGGCCAACCTGGTGTACCTGTTCTCGGAGGGGGCCGATGGGCAGCGCTACTTCCCCGGCTACGCCCTGTCGTCGGTCACTGCTCCTACGGTGTTGGCCCTGAACGCCCCCGCCGACCAGCTCGCCAACATGCAAGGAGTCGGCTGGCTCCCTGATGTGGACACGGCCGACCCAGCGCAGGCGCCACCCACGACGACAGGAAAGCAGTGCCTCGACCGGATGCGCGCCGCGGGCATCCATCCCGTGACGAACGCCGACTACACCTACGTCTACGGCCCGTGTGACACCTTCACCCTTTACGACTCGTTGCTGCGGGCTACAGCCGGAGACGCCACGGCCGCCTCCATCATGCGGGCCTTGGGCAACGTAGGCCCGCGCTACGTCTCGGCGTCCACGGTCGACGGGCGCACGCGGATCTCCGAAGGCCGGGTGGGGGCGGGGGCCGGCCGCCTGTTCGCGTTCGTCCGGGGGAGGTTCGAGTACACGAGCGCTGCCTTCTCCCTGTGAGCAGCCTGCGCCGCTGACCGGAGCCCGCTAACCGACGTACCGGGCCTCCGGGCTGATCGGCCACAGGGGCCGGCGCGCCCGGACGTGTTCGAACACGTCCACCCGGTTGGTGGTGAGCCCGGGGCTGTCGGCGGTGACGATGAGGCTGGCGAGGTCCCGAAAGCCAGCTCGGAAGTGCTGGGAGGACTTCAGCCCGATGACCTTGTAGCGGGACACGTCGATGCCGTGGAGGAGGAAGACCTCCGGATCGATGGTCTGGAAGGGCTTGGACGTCACCACGATGTCGACGTCGTCGACGGTCAGCCGGCAGCTGGGACCGAGATCGAGCTCGAGACCGGAGAGCATGGCCCGCAGGACGAACCGACCATCGGTGATGCACCTCACCAGACCCTCGACCGGGATGGGGAGGCCATGGAGGTCGTCGTGCTTTGCGCCCAGGTTCACCTTGACCCTGGTACCGACCCCGCTGCCGATGGCCGCCTGGACGACCTCCGGGTCGGAGATGAAGCCGAAGCACGCCCGGCTCAAGCCGGCGGCGAGCATGGCCCGCAGGAGATGGGTCCCGTCGCCCGGGCTGCCACCCCCGGGATTGTCGGAGGGCTCGTTGACGACCACGGGGAAGCTGGTGGCGTTGGCTGCCCGCCGGACGGCGGACTCAGGCGTGTCGTTCTCGATGCGGAAGTCCTCCCGATGAGCCCACACCCACCTGGCCGCTTCCGTCCCCACCGCCGAGGCCAGGCCGCGGTCGCCGTCGGCGATGGCGATGATCGACGAGCCCGTGTCGGGGACGTCCGTGAACGGAAAGCCGTGCATGAGCGTGCAGTCGATGACGCCGGGCCGGGCCTCCAGCTGGGCGCAGACCTGGTTGGCCCGCGTCGCGGGCGAGTCCCCGTCGGTCGTGGAGGGAGGCAGGAGAATGGGCAGCTGCTCGACGTGTACGACGGGCCGGAGACCTTCCTCCACGACCCGGTGCAGCAGCTCGACGGCCTCGACCCCCCGGTCGTAGAGGTCGGTGTGGGGGTACAGGTGACACCCGAGCAGCAGATCGTACGCGTCGGCCATGGCCGGTGTGGCGTTGCCGTGGAGGTCGAGGGTGGCGGCGATGGGTACATCCGGCCCCACCAGGCGGCGGATGGCCCCGCCGAGGTCGGCCTCGAGGTCGTCGATCCCTTCGACGACCCCGGCGCCGTGCAGCTCGAGCGCCACGGCGTCAACGGGCATGGCCGCCCGCAGGGCCTGCAGGAGGTGTTCCTTCAGTGCGGCGTAGGCGGCGGAGTCGATGGTGCCCGACGGCTCGGCCCAAGCGAAGAACGCCGGGACGGCGTCGTCTTCTCGCCGGGCACACTCGTCGAGAATTCCGCCGACGGCCCAGCCCGTCCCGGTGAAGCGCTCCCGGATGGCCTCGCCGGTCAGGGCCAGGAACCGCTCCTCCGTGGTCATTCCCGTGCTGGCCACGGCGTAGGTGTTGGTCTCGTGGCTCAGGCCGGCGACTGCGATCCTCACGGCACCAGGCGGGTCAGCCAGTCGAAGACCCGTTGGTTGTAGTCGACACGGTGCGACGGGCGCCCATTGAGGATGAACAGGTGGCCCCCGCCCGGGTAGAGGACCAGCTCGGTCTCGACACCCCGGCTGCGCAACGCCGAGAACCACTGCTCCGCCTGCCCGACGGGGCAGCGGTGGTCCTCGGCCCCTTGCAGCACGAGGGTGGGGGTCCGCACCTCGCCGACCTCGGCAATGGGCGACTGGGCGAGGAGCCGGTCGAGGTCGTCGGCCACGGTGGCGCCCAGCTCGTTGACCGCCCACACCTCGCCGATGTCGAAGGAGCCCGTCCAGCTGGCCAGGTCGACGACGACGCCGCCCGCCACTCCCGCCGCGAACCGGTCGGTGCGTGCGGTCAGGGACGCGGTCATGAAGCCGCCGTAGCTGTAGCCGCAGACCGCGACGCGGGCCGGGTCGGCGGTTCCCTCCGCCACCAGCGCGTCGACGGCGGACAGGAAGTCCTGGGTGTCGGCCTGGCCCCAACCGTCCTTGACCAAGGCGGTGTAGAAGGCCTCGCCGTACCCGTCGCTGCCTCGCGAGTTGATCATCAGGATCGTCCAGCCCTGGGCGGCCAGCATGTGGTGGTAGAGGTGGATGCCGTCGAACACCGGCGACCACCCGTTGTGAGGCCCGCCGTGGACGTCGAGGAGGAGGGGGCCCGGGGCCGGGTGCCCGGCGCTGGGTCGCACCACCCACCCGTGGACGGCGACGCCGTCGGGTGCGGTGAACATCCGCTCCTCGACCCTCCCCAACCCGCCGGTCGCCCCGGCGGTGAGCCGGGTGAGCCGCCGGGGTCCGGAGCCGGCCCCGCTCACGTCCAGTACGGCGACCTCGCCCGCGGTGGCGGGGTCGGCCTCGACGAACGCCACCGTCCGGCCGGCGCGGTCGAGGCTGAGTCCCGACAGGGAGGAGTCGGCCCGCCCGATCAACTTCTCCGGCTCGCCTCCCTCCAGGGGGACTGCGTAGGCATGGGTGACCCCACGGTCGCGGGCGCAGAACAGCACCCTCGTGCCTTCGGGGCTGAGGACGGGAGCGGCCCCCGGATAAGCCGGTGCGCCCACCATCACGTTGCGGTCGAAGGACGTGGTTATGGGTCGCGGCACCCCGCCCGAGGCGGGCACTGCGAACAGCCGGGCATGGCCCACTTCCAGGTGGGCGGCGCCTGCGAAGACGATGGTCTGCCCGTCGGTGGTGAACGTGGGGGCGGCCGCCTGCCCCCCGTGATCGGTCACTCGGGACGGCGCCGGCGGGCCCGTGCCCGGCGAGGCGTCCACGAGGTAGACGTGGCTGCAGGGGACCAGGTCGCGATCGGGTTCGAGCGAGCCGGAGAACGCAAGGCTGCGGCCGTCCGGCGACCACGCGATGGAGGTGACCACGGAGTCCCTGCCGGTCAGCTTTCGGGGTTCCCCGCCGTCGGCGTCGACGACGAAAAGGTGAGGGAGACGGCGCAGCCAGCCCACCCCGTCCGCCTTCCACCCCTGGCGGCGTATGACGTAGGGCTCGTGCGGCGGGGGCCCACCCCCCTCCTGTCCCTCGACTCCCTGGCCGTCGGTGGGTGAGGAACGCGATACGAGAGCCAGCCGGCGCCCGTCCGGGCTCCACGACGGGCGCCCCGCGCCGCCACCCAGTGCGGTGAGGCGCCGCGCCTCACCGCCGTCGGACGGAAGCACCCAGAGCTGGGGGGCGTCGTGATCGGATCGCGTGGCGACGAAGGCCAGCCACCTGCCGTCGGGCGACCACCGGGGCTGGGAGTCGGCCGGGCCGGCGGTCAGCGTCCGGGGCTCCGCATCGCCGTCCGTGCCCACCACCCAGATGCGGGACCGGTTCTCGTCGGCGCCCTTGTCGGCCTGGGTGACCACGAACGCCACCCGCCGGCCGTCGGGAGACATCTGCGCGTCGGATATGAACGGGATGCGGTAAAGGTCCTCGGCCTTCACTGGCGGGCAGCGTAGGCGAGGCCTCCATCTGGGCCCTTGGCCGCAGGCACCAATTCGCCGGGTACCGCTCTCGCGGAAAGACAAAGCGGTCCCCACACCCCCGGTGTCAGGCTGGAGGGGTGACCGGTTTCCTCACCTCGGAGCGGGGCGGCCGGCTGACCGAGCTGGCCGACTCGGCCGAGGCAACCGCCCGGGCGGCGGCCCAGCGGGCCCAGGTGCAGGTCGACCTGCTGCGCGACCTGCCCGAGCTCCAGGCCGCAGCCGACCTGCTGGCTTGGATCTGGGGAACGGATTCTCAGAAGCCGCCGGTGAGTCGGGACCTGCTCCGCGCCCTGACCCACGCCGGCAACTACGTCGCCGGGGCCTCGTCGGCGGGCCGGCTGGTGGGCGCGTCTGTCGGCTTTCTGGGCTCTCACGACCACCGGGTCGTCCTCCACTCCCACATCACCGGCGTGGCCCCCCACGCCCAGGGCCAGCGGGTCGGATCCGCGCTGAAGCAGCACCAACGGGCCTGGTCCTTGCGCCAGGGTCTCACCGAGATCGCCTGGACCTTCGACCCCCTTGTGCGGCGCAACGGCTACTTCAACCTGACCAAGCTGAGGGCCAGGGCCGTCGCCTACCTGCCCGACTTCTACGGCGCCATGGCAGACACGATCAACGCCGACGACGAGTCGGACCGTTGCCTTGCCCTGTGGTCGCTCGCCCGTCCCGAGGTGGTGGCCGCCGCGTCAGAGCTGTCAGGGTCACCCGGTTCGTCGGGCCGCACCCGGTCCGTGGCGGATGACCCGCCCCCGGGCACCGTCCTCCTGGCCGAGAGAGACGATGGCCGTCCGGTCCTCAAGGTCGGCGGCGACGGTGACGGGACGATGCTGGCGGTCCAGGTCCCGGCCGACATCGTGGCGACGCGCAAGCAGGGACCCGATGTGGCCGTGGAGTGGCGCCACGCCCTGCGCCAGGCGCTCGGCGGCGCCTTCGACGCGGGATACGAGGCCGTGGAGATGACCGGGGGCGGGTGGTACCTGCTCGAGAAGCCGGCGGGGAGGGCCGGCGGGCGGTGAAGCTCGTCGAGGTCGAGCTCCGTCGGGTGCGCCTGCCGCTGGTCGCCCCCTTCCGCACCTCCTTTGGAACCCAGACGGCCCGGGAGGCCCTGCTCGTGCGGGTCGCCGGTGCGGACAGCGAGGGATGGGGGGAGTGCGTGGCCATGGAGGAGCCGCTCTACTCCTCCGAGTACGTGGTCGGGGCCCAGCACGTCATCCGCCACCACCTGTTGCCGCGGCTGTTCTCGGCGGGTGATGTCAGCGCCGCCCGCATCGCCGGGCTCCTCGCTCCGGTCAAGGAGCACCGCATGGCCAAGGCCGCGGTGGAGACGGCGGTGCTGGACGCCGAGCTGCGGGCCAGCGGCGTGTCACTGGGCACTCACCTCGGCGCGGTACGCGACGCGGTGGACGCCGGCGTGTCGGTCGGCATCACCGACTCCATACCGGCGTTGCTGGATACGGTGGCCGGATACCTCGACGCCGGCTACCGCCGGGTCAAGCTGAAGATCGAACCGGGCTGGGACGTGGCGCCGGTCGCTGCGGTGCGCGAGCGTTTCGGCGACGTCCTGCTCCAGGTGGACGCCAACTGCGCCTACTCCCTGGCCGACGCGTCCCGGCTGGCCCGCCTCGACGACCTGGACCTGTTGCTGATCGAGCAGCCCCTGCCGGAGGACGATCTGCCCGGCCACGCCGCCCTGGCCCGGCGGGTGCGGACCCCGATATGCCTCGACGAGTCGATCACCTCGGCGCGGGCGGCCGCCTTCGCCATCAACTTGGGTGCCTGCGCCATCGTCAACATCAAGCCCGGCCGGGTCGGCGGCTACTTGGAGGCTCGCCGCGTCCACGACGTGTGTGTCGCCCACGGCGTTCCGGTGTGGTGTGGAGGCATGTTGGAGACCGGGATCGGCAGGGCCGCCAACGTGGCTCTGGCGGCCCTGCCCGGCTTCACCCTCCCGGGTGACATCTCAGCCTCCGACCGCTACTTCCGCACCGACGTCACCCTGCCCTTCGTCCTCCAGGAGGGACGCCTGGGCGTGCCCACGGGGCCGGGTATCGGGGTCAGCCCGACGTCGGAAGCGCTCGACGAACTGACGGTATCCACCGAGCGGATCACCCCCGCCTGAGCCCGAGCAAGGAGCGCACAGGTGGCCATCGAAGACGCGCTGAAGGACTTGGAGCCGCGCCTGGCCTCGGCCGCATCCGAGCACGGGGTGGTGGGGGCGGCGATGGCCGTGGCCGTTGGCGACCACGTTGCGGACGAGGCGGCCACGGGAGTGGCCAGCCTGCGGACGGGGGCGCCGGTCACGCCCGACACCCTGTTCCAGATCGGCTCGATCACCAAGGTCTGGACGGGCACCCTCGTCATGCAGCTGGTCGACGAGGGGCTGCTGGATCTCGACAAGCCGGTGCAGGCCTTGCTGCCCGAGTTCCTGCTGGCCGATCCGGACGTGGCCTCGGCGGTGAGCGTCCGCCAGCTCCTGGCCCACACCGGGGGCTTCGAAGGCGACGTGCTCGACGACTTCGGGCGGGGGGACGATGCCATCGAGCAGTACCTCGCCGCCCTTGCGTCCAAGGCCCAGGTCCACCCGCCCGGGGCCATGTTCTCCTACTGCAACGCCGGCTTCGTGGTCCTGGGGCGGCTGGTCGAGCGCCTCCGCGGGGCTCCGTACAACACCACCCTCCGGTCCAGGCTCATCGCCCCGCTCGGTCTCGAGGCGACGGCGACCTCCGCCGACGAGGCCATCCTCCGGCCCGCCGCGGTGGGCCACGTGCCCGAGCCAGGCGGCGAAGAGGGCAAGCACATGGTTGCCCCGGTGTGGTCTCTGGGCCGGGCCATGGACCCGGCCGGCGCCCAGCTCGCCTGCGCGGCGCGTGACCTGGCCGCCTTCGCCCTGGTCCACCTCAACGACGGCAAGGCCACCGACGGCACGCAGGTCTTGAGCAGCGAAAGCGTGGCGGCCATGCAGCAGCAGCAGGTCGCCACCCCCGGTCCGGCCGACCCCGTCCTGGGCCGCGGGGTGGGCCTGCCCTGGATCCTGACCAGGGGAGAGGGGCCGGCCGTCATCGGCCACGACGGCGGCACCATCGGCCAGAACGCCTTCCTGCGGGTGGTTCCATCAGAGGGGCTGGCCTTGGTCCTGCTCACGAACGGAGGAAAGGACCCGCTCGGCCTGTTCCGTGAGATGGTCGGCGACCTGCTCTACCGGGCGGCCGGCATAACCATCCCCCCGAGCCCGCGGCCGCCGGATCCGCCGGTGCCGTTCGAGCCCCGCCGCTACGCCGGCGTCTACGAGCGCGAGAGCACCCGGCTCGAGCTGGTCGAGGAAGGCGACGGGCTGCAGATGTCGGTGGCCCACACCGGCCGAGCCGCCGAGCTAGGCCTGCCGGTCCCCCCGACACGGCGGCTGGTGGGCTTCGACGCCGACTCGCTCATCACCGCCGACCCCCTTCCCCAGAGCGACGAGCGGACGACGCTGACCTTCCTGGGCGACGACGGCTCGGGCCATCCCCGCTACCTCCACATGGGCGGCCGGGCCACTCCGCGCCGGGGCTGAGCGGCGCCGATCTAGCGCTGGCGGACGGCGACCCGGTAGCTGGCCGCCAGCCCGGCCCCGCACCAGCAGGCCACCACCATGAAGGCCGCCGACAGCGACAGGTGATGGGGTGCCCCGAGGCTCCAGCGGACCAGGTCGGCCATGTAGGCCACTGGCAAGACCCGGTGGACGTCACGTACCACGGGGGGCAGCCGCTCGAGCGGGTAGTTGACCGGCGAGAAGAGGAGGATGCCCAGGGCGACGAACTGCGTTACCGGCTGCGCTGTCTGGGGCCGGAGCAGGACGGCCAGGCAGTAGCCGACGGCAGAGCTCGAGAGGGCGATCAGGAGGAACACGGGTAGGACGGCCCAGCCGGCCCTCAGGTGGAGGCCGAAGCGAAGGTCGGCGACCAGCAGAGCCAGGGCGGTGCCCGGGATCTGGGCGACCAACCAGAAGGACACGTCGGCGGCCAGCGACGTGAGGCGGGGCACCGGGAAGGTCGACAGGTACTCGAATCGTCCGTCGAGCTTGGCCTGACTCACCTCCTGGGGCACCACAGTCAGACCGAGGAGCAGCAACGAAAGCGTGGGCGCGCCCGTGGCGAGGAACAGGGCCGAAGTGTGGTCGAGGTGGGGGACGAGCAGGGACAGCCCGTAGACGATGCCCAGGGCCAGCGCCAGCTGGATGAGGGCGATCAACACCAGCACGTTTCGGAGCCGCAGGAACTGCCACTGGACCAGGAGCCGGTAGCTATCCCACGCCCGCCGCACTGGCGTCCTCCTCCAGAGACACTCCCACCCGGCGCACGTAGACGTCCTCCAGTGAAGCGGGGGCGAGCAGGAACTCGACGATGGCCCCTTCCTCCTGAAGGCCGACGGCCCACGCCGCCGCGGCGCCGGCGTCGGCCACGGCGACCTCGGCCACCACCCTGCCCCTGGTCGCGGCCGGGCGGCGCACGAAGGCGGGGAACGGGGGCGACGATGCCTCGAGGTCGAGGCCCAGCTCGAGACGCAGGGGCGCCCGCAGCTCGGCCTTCAGCTTGGCCGGCGTACCCGTGGCGACCACCCGGCCCTGGTCGATGATGGCCAGGCGGTCGACGCACCGTTCGGCTTCGAGCACGTTGTGCGTCACCAGCAGGACGGCCGAGCCACGGTCGGCCAGGGTCCGCACCTGCTGCCAGAGCAGCTTGCGTCTGAGGGGGTCGACGTCGTTGGTGGGCTCGTCCAGGACGACCACCCGGCCGGGCTCGACGGCGGCCATGCAGAAGGCCACGAGACGGAGCACCCCGCCCGACAGAGGAACCGCGTTCCGTTCCCACTCCCCGAGGTCGAGCAGTTGAAGGAGCTGGTGGGCCCGGCGACGGACGTCCGGTCCCCGGCCATGACGGACGCGCCCGGCCAGCGTGACCGCCTGCATGGAGGTGAGCCCGGCGACCGGCACCTGGGTCTGGGGCTGGTAGGAGCAGGCCTGGCGGGCCACGTCGGGGCGGCGCACCACGTCGACGCCGTCCATCACGATCCGGCCCGACGTGGGCCGGGCCACGCCCAGCAGCTGGGCTATGAGGGTGGTCTTGCCCGCGCCGTTGGGGCCGAGGACGCCGAACACCTCGCCCGCCTCCACCCCCAGGGAGACGTCCCGGTTGGCCCAGACGTCGCCGGGATAGCACTTGGAGACGTGCTCGAACTCAAGGAGCATCGGGGGATCCCGACGGGGCCATCGTGTAGCCGGCCATGAAGAGGTGGTACCGGCGCCGCCCGGCACGGTCGGGGTTGGTCAGGGGCGAGTAGGGACCGAACAACTCCTCCAGTTGGCGCCGCAGGTCGGCGATGTCGTCCGGGCTCAGCCACAGCTCCGAGAGCCCCAGGATGGGAAGGGACGAGCTGGGACCACCGACCGGACCGCCGGAGTCGTCGCGAGCGGCGACCTCCATCTCCGCCTTGACCAGATCGGCCAGGGCTCCCAGCACGCCGCTCTTCTTGACCGCTGCCACGGTGAGCGACGGGTCCGCTATCCAGCTGCGGGCGGTCGCCAGGTAGGACCGCTCCTGGATGCTGCCCACCATGCGGCGGTTGTGCACCCGCAGGAGCCGGTTCCGCTGGAGGATCTTGACGTGGTAATAGAGCCGCGTCGGCGGCACGCCCAGGGCCTGCGCCAGCTGCTTTACGGTGCGGGGCTCCTCGACCGTCTCCTCGAGGATGCGGATGCGGAGCGGGTCGGCCAGGGCCCGCAGCACTGCTGGATCCCGCAGCAGCAGGCGCTCGGCCTGGTCGTGGCCGGGCCTCGCTTCTTCCTTCGCCACGGCCACGGGGCGGAACCTTATTCAACTGAGCTTGAATGGTCAAACTCAGGTGAATGTTCAACCTCGTCGCGAAATCAGTGGCGGGGGCCAAATGAGGGATCCGGCTTTCGTCAGGGCCCATAAAGGAGAGGGCGAGCCTGGCGGCGCAAACTTGTGCCGGTGAATCTCTGGGGGAGGCGCCGCTCCGCTCTGGCCATGCTCCTGGCGCTGACCGCCGCAGCCTGCGGCTCGACCGCCTATCAACACGGCAAGGGCCTCGGGGCCGGTGGCCAGACGTCGGCCGGCAACGGCTTGGGCGCTCCGGGCGACAGCACCGCCTCCGGCGCCGGTGGGGCGGCATCGGCCGCATCGGCCGGGGCGCCGGGAGCCAGCTCTTCAGGACGGGCGTCGGGATCGGCCCCCGGACCGGTGGCCCCGGGCTCATCCCAGGCGAGCGGGGGCGGACCCAGTGCCGCCGCGCACGGGTCTCTGGGCAATCCCGTCGGCGTGACCGACACCAGCATCTTCATCGGGCTCTACTACACAGTGAACGGCGCCGCCGCCAACCAGGCCATCGGAGGCAACGGCATCACCGAGGGCGACGAGAAGGCCGACCAACAGATCCTGATCGACGACATCAACGCCCACGGCGGGGTGGCGGGGCGCAAGCTGGTGCCGGTCTGGCACCAGGTGGACGCCGTAACCACCCAGACCTACGCCCAGATCTACCAAGCCATGTGCGCCGACTGGACGCAGGACCATCACGTCTTCGCGGCCTTCGGTGGTCCCACCGACACACTGCGCCAGTGCCTGCACAACGCCGGGGTCCTCCATATCACGGACGACCTGACGAGCTCCGACTCGGCGACCTTCGCGCGTTTCCCGTACTACACGGAGATAAGCCTGATGAACCTGGACCGGATCGCGGCGGAAGAGGTCCCCGCCCTCTCCGCCCAGGGCTACTTCTCCGGGTGGGACGCCGCCCTCAGCCAGCCCGGCGCCAGCCCCGCCAAGGTGGGCGTGCTCACCTACGACTCGGACACGTTCGTCCACGCAGTCAAGGGCGTGCTTCTGCCCGCGCTGGCCGGCGCCGGCCACCCAGCGGCCGACGCCGCCTACGTCTCCTATCCCCAGTCCCAGGCCGACGCGGGCAACATCTCGGCCCAGGTCTCCAGCGCCATCCTCCGGTTCCGGCAAGAAGGGGTGGACCACGTCCTGATTGTCGACGAGCGGGCCCTGCTCACCCTGTTCTTCCTCAACCAGGCCGAGTCCCAGCACTTCTTTCCCCGCTACGGTTTCAACTCCCAGAACGGGACCGAGGCCCTGCTCGAGCCGGGCGACGTGCCCAAGGAGCAGGTCAACGGGGCCCTGGGCTTCGGCTGGGCCCCGATCGTCGACATCCCCTCTACGCAGGACCCCGACAACGGGCCCTATGCCAACGACGCCCGGCGGAGCTGCATCAGCCTCATGAAGGCCCACGGCCAGAGCTACGCCAATCCCAACGCCGAGGCCATCGCCCTGCTCAACTGCAACGAGTTCCGCCTCCTCAAGCGGGCGCTGGAATTGGGCCCCACGCCGATCAGCCGCGACTCGTTCATGGCCGGCCTCAACCGGATCGGATCGTCGTTCCAGTCGACCCAGACCTTCGCCATACGCCTCGACGCGACCCATCACGACGGGGCCGCCGCCGTTCGTTACTGGGCCTACGACGGCGGCTGTGGGTGCATGCGCTACACGAGCGGCGACCAGGCCCTGCCCTGAGGCCGGCGTTCGAGCAGACCGGAAGGCTTAGCGGGAACCCGCTCCGGCGGCGACCGATGTGCGGGTGGCCAGACGGCCTCCCATGTGGACGGCCTCGACCTCGCCGGAAGGGCTCCGGACGAAGTACCCCTTCATGCCCTTGGCCGGCCCGCCGCTGACGATGTAGCGGTCTCCCTCCCCGGGAAGCAAGCCCAGGGGGATGGGCGGCTCGTCGGGCACGTCCTCGCCCGACTCTCGGATCTGGGCCAGAACCTCGGGCTTGATGGTCACCTTGACCAGCAGGCCGGTCCCTTCGACGGTGACGTCGCACTCGGCCGCGATGGTCTCGTAGTGGCCCGCGTAGGGCACCAGGTCGGCCTCGCTCAGCTCGACGGGATCAGGATCCTTGTCGATCACGCCGAGATAGGCCTCGAGCGCCCACTTGACGAGCTCGTCGTGCAGCTCCGAGCCGTTGGGCCCACAGTTGGTGAGGACGGCCACGGCGAATTCGCGCTCGGGAACCATCACGAATGCGGAGTATTGGCCGTTGGTGCTGCCGCCGTGGCTGACCAGGCGCACGCCGTCGACGTCGCGAAGCAGCCAGCTGAGCCCTACATAGTCGCCCAGAGCACTGCCGCGCATGTCGACGGTCGGCTGCTGCATCGACTTGAGCAGCTCCTCCGCGAGCACTCGGGAACCGTCCTCGGCCCGACCGTCGCCGAGGTGGAACCGGGCCCACTTGATCTGATCGCCGGCGGTCGACGAGATTCCCCCGGCGGGGTGCGAGCCGCGAGGCAAGGCCCAGGGCCGGGCCACTGCGACCTTTCCGTCGGGATGCTGGGTATGACCAACCGCGAAGCGCCGGGTCATGATGTCGTTGGTGAAGAAGTAGCTGGCGGTGAGCCCCAACGGCTCGAAGACCAGCTCCTTGATGGCCTGTTCGTAGGTCTTGCCGGTGACCTTCTCGATGATCCGCCCCGCCAGCGACAGCGAGGCGTTGTTGTACGACACGGTGGACCCCAGGGGCGTCACCTGCTCGAGGTCGGCCATCTTGGCCACGTAGAGGGCCAGGGCGTCGTCGCCGTCACCGGTGTTGTCCAAGAGATCGCCGGACCAGCCCGCCGTGTGGTTGAACAGCTGGCCCACCTTCACCTTGGCCGCGGTGTCCTCGTCCTTGAGGCGAAACTCGGGGACGTAGGTGCGCACCGTCTCGTTGAGGTCCACCAGGCCCTGGTCGACCAGGCGCAGCACGGCCGTGGCCGTGAACGTCTTGCCGGTCGATCCGAACTGGAACAGCGTGTTCTCGTCCACGGGCAATGGGTTCTCGATGCTGGTCACCCCGTGGAAGCCGTAGTGCTCCTCCCCGTCGTGGTAGACGCCGACCGCCACCCCCGGCACCTCGAGACGTGCGCCCGCCTCGCTGACCTTCTCCCTGAGCTGTTCCTGGTCCACCGCGCCTCCTGTGATCCTGCGGCTGGGTCGACATTGTGGGCCGGGGCTGCCTGACCGGACTTGGTGCTCGAGGCCGAAATCGGTCCAGAATTTTGGCTGCCTGCACCACCACCTACGGAGAGGCCCGGGACGGGATCGGACGATGGCCAGCGCGAGTCGGCAACAGGAGGCAGCCAGGGGGCTCACGCTCGCCCGGGCGGTGGAGACCCTGGGGCAGGGCATCGTCGAGGTCCTCACCGCGCCGGCAGGCCTGGACGTCGAGATCCACGGGCCCCGGATCTACGACCCGCTCGACCCAGGTGCGCTGGGTCAGGGCGACCTGGTGCTCGGCGTGAACATCGCAGCCCACGGGGTGGGCCCCCTGATCGCCCACGCGGCCGGGGCGGGGGCGGCCGCCGTGGCCCTGAAGCACGACGGAGCCACCCTGGGCGAGGCGGCGGGCACGGCTCAGTCGGCGGGGATCGCCCTGCTTGCCGTGACGCCGGCGATCACGTGGGACCAGCTCCACGCCCTGGTCTCCAGCGCCGTGGCCGCCACGGGCGCGGCGCCGTCCGATGGCAACGAGACGCCGGTCGGTGACCTGTTCGCCCTGGCAAACGCGGTCGCGGCCGTGGTCGGCGGGGCCGTCACCATCGAGGACGCGCGATCCAACGTCCTGGCGTACTCCAACCTCGACCAGCCGATCGACGAGCCCCGCCGCCAGACCATCCTGGGACGTCGGGTCCCCGAGGACTGGACCAGGCGCTTGCGGGACGAAGGGGTGTTCCGGGACCTGTGGGCGTCCGACGGTGTGATCCGGTTCGGAGATCCGGATGCCGGCGCTCGCATGCGGCTCGCCGTCGCCATAAGAGCCGGCACCGAGGTCCTCGGCTCCATCTGGGTCATGGAAGGAGACGAGCCGGCCAGCGCTCGAACGGAGCAGGCGTTGAGGGAGGCCGCGCCGCTGGCCGCTCTGCACGTACTCCGTCACCGGGCTTCGGGGGATCTGGCGCGACGGGAGCGGGGGGGGCTGCTTCGAGGGCTGCTGGAGCGCCATCGGTCAGCGACCGAGGTCGGCACCGGTCTTGGCCTAGACGTCAACAGCCCGTGCGCCGTGGTGGGGTTTCACCTGGGCGTCGAAGACGACGCCGAGCTGGCGCTCAAACGGGCCCGCGCCGTCGACCTCATCACGCTCTACTGCGAAGCCTTCCGGCGCCGGGTGGTGTGTGCGTGGATCGGGCGCAACGTCTATGCGCTTCTCCCCTCGCTCGACCCCGCCAGCACCGAGCGGGCGGTGACGCTGGTGGCCGACATCGCCGACCGCTCGACCCAGGCGCTGGGACTGGCCCTCCGGGCCGGCATGGGCTCGACCGTCCCCAGCCTGCACGAGGCCTGCCGGTCACGAGAGGAGGCCGACCGGGTCCTGCGGGTCATGACCCAGACGTCCGCGTGCGACCGCGCCGTCGCTCACATCGACGAGGTCCGCGTCCCCGCCATCCTGCTGGCCCTCGGAGACCTGATGCGCGAGCACCCCGAGCTCCGGCTGCCCGCTCTCGACTCACTGGCTGCCCACGACGCCCAGCACTCGAAGGCCTACGTCCAGACCCTGAAGGCCTATCTGGACGCCCTGGGGGACGTCACCGTCGCCGCCAAGGCCATGAAGCTTCACCCGAACAGCTTCCGCTACCGGTTGCGCCGGCTGGGAGAGGTCTCGGGCCTCGACCTCTCCGACCCCGGTCACCGGCTGGTCGTCGGCCTCCACCTGCTGGCCCAGCCGGAGGCGAGCGACGGGTGAGCTGGGTACGCCACGCGGGGATCAGGCCGTTCGGTTGCCGGCTTTGGCGAGGAAGGGCATCAGGTCTTTGCCGAGTGCTTCCATCGATTGACGAAAGTCCACCCAGTAATCCGGATCGGCTTCGTGCGGATGCCTGCGGCGGAGCTCGTCGGCCCAGTCCGCTCGGCCGGTTGCCCGAAGTCGCTCGAGGTAAGCGGGGAGCTCGCCGCGGCAATGACCCGGCCCGCCTTCGGCCAGCACGGACTCCATGGGGTCCACCGGTATGGCGCTGCGAGTGAGCTGTTCGCTCGTCCAGTCGCCAAGGATCGTCCGGCCCTGCTCGACGACCTGCGGGCAAGTCGAAACAAGATCGCTCGTCTCATGCGGGTCGATCCGCAAGTCAAAGAGCATGTCTTCGGGCCAGCCGTGATACCCGTCATGCCACGTCTTCAAGTAAAGGTGGTCACCGAACCGGACCCCGCGCTGACAGCTCCAGGCGCCCTGGGTCAGGACCAGATGCTCGCGGCCGGAATCATGACCGGCATGCAGTGCGGCCGCGAATGACCGTCCATCCCAGATTTCCTCGGGGACGCTGGCGCCGGCCAGTTCGAGAATGGTGGCTGCCACGTCAAGGTGGTAGTGGAGTCCGGAATCGACCCGCGGCCTGATACCTGGCCAGCGCAGTACCGAAGGAATGTGTGTCGTGGCTTCGTCCGCACCATGATGGTCGGTATAGACACCAAGCTCACCGAACGCTTCGCCGTGGTCAGAGCTCACGAGGATCGCCGTCTCGTCGAGCACGCCGAGCTGGTCCAGGCGGTCGACGAGAATGCCAACGGCATGGTCGGCGTACCGGATACCGACGTCGTAGCCGTCGAAGATGCGTTTGACGTCGAGCATGGACGCGAGCTGCTTCGGCTCGCGGGGAACGCTTCCCTGCCAACCGCCGCCGAAACCCCAGGGTTCCTGCGCGGAGTGCGGACCGGGTAGCTCCCAGTTGCGAGCCCGGATCTGTTCGGTGTGCCAGTCCGGGACGGGATCGTCGACGAATGGGTTTCCGAAGCTCTCAGGCGCGTTGTACGGCGTGTGCGGGTCCCAGAGATGGACGTGCAGGAACCATTGGTCGCTCTTGCCGCGCCGATCGAGCCAGTCCAGAGCACCAGGCAGCACCTGGTCCGCACGTTCGTCCCCGAACCCGCGCATCAGGTTCATGGATTCTAGATACCCGTGGGTCCACCAGCTCGCGGAGTGCCGCATCGGGAAGCTCGACAGAGACGCGGTATGCCAGCCGGCGAAGAACAGCCGGCATGCCCACGATGTCCGCATGGCTGTCGACATGAACGGCCGCGTACGCCCCTCATGGCGCAGATCGGCGGCCGCACCCATATGGTTGATGACCCCGTTGCGAGTGCCGAAGGTGCCGGTAGCCAGGGCGGTTCGGCTGGGCAGGCAGGGTACGTCGGACGCGTACACCTGGGTGAAAAGAACCCCGTCGGCGGCCAGCGCGTCGATGTGGGGAGTAGTGCGTCTGTGATATCCGGCACGGCTGAGATGGTCGGCGCGCAGGGTGTCGATGTCGACGTACAGAATTCGCATGGGTCTCCGAACGGTGCAGGACGACTTCGGTCTGGTGCAGCCAAGAAAGGCTCTTCACCCCGCTGCCCGAACGGGTCGCTGGCGCGACTTGACGGGCCCGGGGTGGTGGCAACCGCGGCCAGTTGATGTTCCAGGTATTGCGTGGCCGCCGCTACCGGGTCGAAGCCTTGAGGCCCAAGTCGCCACGGCTGACGTATCTCCTCGATCCGGTCTTCCGCGATCGGTTCTTCATCCACCCCCCGTGGGCATTGAACGAGGTGGGCCGGAGTAGCGGAAGCAGGAGCACGTGGTGTCGTAGAGATTGGAGCGGTACTCCACCGGGCCGGTGTGCTGTTGGGAACCGAAGAGGGTCCGCTGGTCAAGGACCTCTGGATTTACGAAGGTGTTGCCGAGCCCGGCGAGGGCCTGCACGACGGGAGCGGTGGCGACGGCGCCTCCGGCTCGGAGGACCCCCGCGAGGTATAGCCAGCCGCCACTGCAGGCCCTGAAGTACGCGGCGTATTCGCTCGCCACGAGCTGAGTGAGGCCGCCCGCCGTCAACTCGGCCAGGCAGTCCTTCTGGCTCGTGGACAGGCCGGGGGTTTGCGGTGCGTCGACGTCCTGGTATGGCAGCCAGCCCGCGTCGTGGACATTGACGATTTGGTCGCTCGTCAGGTAGGGCTCGTATTTGGCGCCATCGTCAACGCTGAGGTACTTCGGATTCCAGTGCTGGGATTCGGCGTCCGATGCGAAGGCGACGAGCGGAATGTCGCGAATCGCAACGGTATCGATCCCGTCCACGCGCATGTGGAGTTCTGCGTTCTGGATCTGCGAGCTGGCGGTGCCGTAACCCGCAGCCCCGGTGGTACACGAGAGTACGTCGTCGTCTTTGACGTGGAAGGAGTGCTTCCGCAGGTACGGCGCCACCGTCTCATTCCAGACCTGCAGGTCGGCGGGACAGTCGCTGCGTATGACACCTAGGGTCGCCTTCGGGGTCAACCACCCGTCGTCGACGGCGCTCGTGTAAGCCAGCAGCGCTGCCACATCGTTCGAGGGGTTGTTCGGGTTGAAATGCGCCGGGAAGCGGGTCAAATCGGACTGATTGCCGGCTGAGAACCCCGCATCAATCCAAAGCACGTTGGCGTTGGCGAGGCACTGCCCCAGCACCTCGCTGTATCCGAAGCTCGCACCGAGGACCACGGCAACGTGGTGATCTTGCGTAAAGGTGGCACAGACCGACTGGAACATGACATTCCAGTCGGTGGCGTTCGTATCCACCGCGGCCCACACGGGTGAGATCGTCCGCCCGCCGATGCCACCACGGGCGTTTGCTCCGCTGACCAGGGCTTGCCAGATGTCCTGTTCGGAGTGGCTCGGTGCGACATAGCCCGGGAGGATGTCGCAGTTGCTGCACTTGGAGACGATGATGCCAACCGAGAGTGGCGTGTGTTGATTATTCGCGCCAGCGCCGACACCCGCGCTGGCACTGCCAACGCCCGCGCCGGTGTTGGAGCCGCCGACTCCGGCGAGCGCATTGGCGCCTACGGCCGTTGGACGTGTCCCAAGGGTGCCGGACCCGGCCCCGACCGTGGTCGCAGTGGCGCCCCCGGACGGGCCCCCGCCGGACAGGCCCCCGCCGGACAGGTCCTGGCTGGAGGCTACGGAGCCGGAGCCCCGATTCGCCGTGCTGCCACAGCCGACTGTGAGAGCCGCCAGTCCGACGACGATGGGCAGCCAGCGGCCTGCGGCCCGAGGCGAGAGTGCCATTCGACCTCCTCCACGGAAGCGACCTCGGGCGTGCGGCCGCGACATTGTCCGCGCGGCCGGGCCTTGGCTACTTATACGCATTAGTGGCTCCGCCACTTAAGCAGCGCACCCGAATGCGTGTCAAGGGAGGGCCATAAGCGAATGGGCCGGCCAGGTCGGCGGTTACGGCCGGCTCCCGCGAGGTCGCGGGCCATGGCCTGGTGGCGGCGGGCGCAGGGAGTCACGCTCGGCGAGGTAGTACTCGGGTACCAGCGCCACGCCAGGCCCTTCGTCGTCGGCGTCCGCCGCTGCCATCACGGCCGCCAATCGCTCGCCCATCTCGGTGAAGTCGAATCCGATGCTGGCCAGGCCCGGTGTGACCAATGACGCGAGCGGGACGTCGTCCACCCCGATCAGGCACAACGCGGACAAATTGGCTCCAGCGTCGGCAAGAGCGGAGCACAGGGCAATGGCGTACTCGTCGTTGTAAGTGCAGAGGGCGGTGCCGGGGGTGTCGCGAAGCCATTGCGCCGCGAAGCGGCGCGCGGCCGGCCCGGACAAGGGCAGCGCCTCGACCGTGAGGGAGGCGCCCGCGCGCTTGGCGTCCCGGCGCAGTACTGCGACCAATGAACCTCGGCCCGTAGCTAGAACGTGTTCGGGTGGGCCGACGAATACGACGCGGCGATGGCCGCGGGTGAGCACCTCCGCGAGCTGCCGGCGACGGGCGCCGATCGCGATGGTCTCGAGGGGCGTCCTGCCGCGCGGCCCCAGCATGGGGCCGCAGGCGAGCAGGCGCACCCCGTTCCGGGTCAGCAGTTCCCTGGTGGGATCCGACCGGCCGAGGGTCAAATCCAGCACGGCAGCGGGGTGCAGCCGAAGCCAACAGGCGACCTGCTCGACCGGGTCGGCGTAGGCCGTGAAGTCGGTCACCAGGTTCAGCTCGGCCGCCGCCAGCGGGGCCGCGCTGGATTCCACGAACTGGTCCAGCCATCGATTCGACAGCGCCATCCCGGGTAAGGGCAGCAGCACGGCGCTGCCCTTGCCGCGCTTGAGCGAGCGCGCCGCGGCGTTCGGGTAGTAGCCGAGCTCCCGGGCCGCCGAGCGAACCCGGGTCCGGGTTTGCTCTGAGATGCTCTGACCGGCGTTGTTGTTCAGTACGAAGCTGACCGTGGCCTGGGAGACTCCCGCCGCCCGCGCCACGTCCCCGCTCGTCACAGCCACTGGCACGCCCCTTGACAACAGACCTGCAAGCTAATACGCATAACCTACCGCACAATGCCAGGTTCTCGTAGGTAGACCCAGCGGGCGAGAGGAGCACCATGACCAGTCGTGGCGCCGGAGGACTCGGCCTGCAGGGCCCCGCCGCTGCTCCGCCCGACGGACCGGCCGGAACGGCCGAGATGGACCTGCGACTGCGAGAGCTGCTCACGCGAGCCGCCGCACTCGACCCTCCTCCGCTGGCGCCGCCGCAGCCCCGCCTCGGGCAAGCCCGTGAGTCCTGGCTCGCCGAGGTGCAGGCTTGCCGGGAAGCCCACACGGCGCACGCGTCGCGTCTGGCTGCGCTTGCTGGCCCCGCCGCCGGCTACCGCGGCGAACCGGGCACCGACCACCAAGTGCCGGTGCCGGGCGGGACCATCACGGTGCGCAGCTACCTTCCTGAGCGAGACCGGCCCGTCCCGGCCGTCGTGCACCTGCACGGCGGTGGGTTCTGGAACGGCGGCGGGCCTGCTGGACTCGACGCTGCCGCCGGCAGCCTGGGCATGATCCGCGACAGTCTCGGCGTGGCGGTCATCGACGTCGACTATCGGCTCGCTCCCGAACACCGCCATCCGACACCGCTGATGGACGCCGCTACCGCGGTCGATTGGCTGCTCGCCAACCGGGGGGCGCTCGGTGTCGACCCGGAGCGGATCTCTGTCGTCGGGGCCAGCGCCGGAGCCAACCTAGCCAGTGGGCTCGCCCAACTGGCCCAGTCACGCCACTGGCCGCGGCTGCGTGCTCTTGTGCTACTCGCGCCCCCGGTCGACATGCTGATGGCTTCGGCCAGTATCGACGAATTCGAGGAATTCACCCCCCGGGCCAGGGAGCTGCTGGCCAACGCACGGGACCTGTACCTGCCGGCCGGGCACGACCGGCGCGACCCGCTGATCTCGCCGATCTACGCCGACGACCCGAAGCAGTTCCCGGCCACCTTCATCGCAGCGGGACGGTACGACCCTTTGCGTGAGGACGCCGCCCGCTTCGCCGAACTGCTTCGCAGCGTCGGCGTCCTCGTCGTCTGTCGCGAGTACCCGATGAGCCACGGGCTCGGTCTGCCCGAGACCTGGGTGGCTGTCGCGATGGACCTGGCGGCGGCCATCCACTCGGCGAGCTTTGAGTGAGACCGACTCCAGGTCCCGACCTTGCGGGTCCCCTCCCAGCCCGTCCAGACACGTGATCATCGCCCGGAGACCCGATGCTCGTGACCTTATGAGTGCAGCCTGTGCGGCGTCTTGTGCTGGCTCTTCCCCACGACCCCGGCGGTGCTCCACCAGAACCGGGAAAAGGTCGACCCACGACCACGCTGGGGCGCATCGCGATCCACTTGCTGGTGACCCTGGTGGGCTGGCTCAGCGGCGATCTCGATGCGCCGGAGCGCAGAAATGAAAGATTTCTCGCCCTGGGCGGCGAATAGATCCCGTCGGCGGATCGAACAATCGCCGGGGATCCGGTTAGTGCGACCGCACCACAAACCCTAACAGGGCGGGTGGAAGCATCGGAGGGGCCAAGAATGGAGCGGGGTCTGTGTCAGTAAGGCGACGGCGGTCGGCGGGGAGGGCCGCGGCGACCGCCACTGTGGCCGCCGTGGCGCTGGCCGGCTGCGGTGCCTCCAACTTGGCCTTCAGGACCGACCGCCGCGTCCACATCTCCTCTCCCGCGAGCCGGGCACTGGTGGACGCACCCGTCACCCTGCGCTGGAACTTGTTGCCCCGCCCTGAGGCGCCGACGACGTTTGCCGTCTTCGTGGACCGGGCACCCGTCAAGCCGGGCCAGACGCTGCGGGCCGTCGCCGCGGGGGACAGCTCCTGCCAGCACGCGCCGGGCTGCCCCGACGCCCAGTACCTGGCCGACCGGCAGGTGTACACCACGACCGACACCTCGCTCACCCTGCAGACGGTGGGCTCGCTCAACTCCTACCAGACGACCCAGCTGCACGAAGCCACGATCGTTCTCCTCGACGCCAGCGGCCGCCGCGTCGGCGAAGCCGCCTGGTACGTCGACTTCCGGATGCGCCACCGGAGGTTTCGGTGACGGCCACCACCGACCAGATGCTCGTCGACGACATCGTCCAGACCCGCGAGGAGCTCAGGGCAGCGGCTCGGGCCAGCCTGGGCGTCACGGGGGACGCGTCGACGGCGGACGTTGGCGAGTTGCGCAGCCGCTACGGGATGGCCTTCTACCCTCTGGTGGCGCTGGCGCTCCTCGCCGTCGTGGACCAGTTCCAGACCTACGCCTTCACGGTGCTGACGCCCGACATAAGCCGGGCGCTGGGGCTGTCGTTGGGGGTGATCGCCGGGGTGATCGCCCTGAAGACACTCGCCATCCTGGTGGCCCCCCTGCCTATGGCCTGGCTGTCACAGGCCCGCAGTCGGCGGGCGCTGCTGTGCGTGGCCACCGGATTGGCGTGGAGCGTGATGACGCTCTTCACCGGGTTCGTCACGTCACTGATCGCCCTGATCGTGGTGCTGGTGGTGGACGGACTGACCACGGGGAGCGTGGTCGCGCTGCACCAGCCCCTCCTGATGGACACGTACCCTCCCGAGGCCCGCGTCCGGGCGCTGTCCTTCTACCGGTCGGCCTGGTACCTGGGCAATGTCGGGTCACCTCTGCTCGTCGCCCTGCTGGCCGGAATCGCCGGCTTCACCTGGCGAGGGGTCTTCCTGGCCATGGGCCTGCTCTCGATCGGCATGACGCTGTGCTGTCTTGGCCTGCGCGACCCCGGCTTCGGGCGCTGGGACACCGATCAGGTCCGGGCCAAGGTCCACGAGGCGTCGGGCGATGACGACGCCACCGTGCTGACCGAAGACGTCGAGCTGGGCTTCTGGGAGATCTGCCGACGGCTGCTGTTGATCCCGACCTGGCGACGCGTCTTCGCCGGTTACGCCGTGTTCGGGCTGCTGACCGTGCCGCTCCAGACGTTCCTGTCCTTCTTCTTGGAGCAACGGTGGAACCTGGGCCCTGCGAGCCGAGGTCTCTTCTTCGCCTACATCTCGGGCGCGGCGGTCCTGGGGCTCTTGCTCTACGGCAGGCGGGGCGAGGCCCAGTTCCGCTCCTCGCCGGCGCGCGTGCCCCGGTCCGTAGGCTTGTTTCTCGGCTTCGGGGTGGCCCTGATCGCCGCGGGCGGGCTCTCCCCCTCCTTCGGTCTGATGGCGGGCCTCATGGGGCTGGGATTCCTGATGTTCGGGCCCCTGAACGTCGGTCTGGCCATATCCGGGTTGTCGGTTATCCCGTCCCGCATGCGGCCCCACGCCGAGGCGCTGGGCGGCATCTTCATAGCCATCGGGGGAGTGGTCGGGGCGCTGTTCTTCTCCGGGATCTCCCGCCGGTACGGCATCGCCGGGTCGATGGTGTCGGTGGCCGTTCCCGGGATCGCGGCCGCGTGGATCATCGCATCCGCGGGCAAGTACATCGGGCCGGACCTGGACCGCATGATCGACGAGATCCTGGAGGACACCGAGATCAAGCGGATCCGGGCGTCCGGGGGCCACCTGCCCATGCTGGCCTGCCGGGGCGTCGACTTCTCCTACGGACAGCTGCAGGTCCTCTTCGACGTCGACTTCACCGTCGACGACGGGGAGATGGTCGCGCTGCTCGGAGTCAACGGTGCGGGCAAGTCCACCCTGCTCAAGGTGATATCCGGGATCGGGCTGCCCAGCGCGGGGAGCGTGCGCTTCCGCGGGGAGGACATCACCTACCTCGACGCCGAGCGCCGCCTGAAGCTGGGGATCACCCAGGTTCCCGGCGGCAGGGCCGTGTTCGGCCCCATGACCGTCACCGAGAACCTGCGCTCCTTCGGCTACACGATGCGTCGGGACCGTCGGGCCCTGGAGCGCGCCATCGACCACACCTTCGAGGCCTTCCCCAGGCTGGCCCAGCGCCGGAACAGTCTCGCCTCCACCCTCTCCGGGGGCGAACAGCAGATGCTGGGCCTGGCCAAGGCGCTGATCCTCCGGCCCCGACTCCTCCTCATCGACGAGCTGTCCCTGGGGTTGGCGCCGGTGATCGTCGGCCAGCTGCTCGACATGGTCCGCACCATCAACGAACGGGGCACCGCGGTCGTTCTGGTCGAGCAGTCCGTCAACATCGCCCTGAACCTCGTCGAGCACGCCTACTTCATGGAGAAGGGGGAGATGCGTTTCGACGGGCGGAGCTCGGAGCTGCTCGGCCGCGACGACCTGCTGCGGGCCGTGTTCCTCCACGGCAGCGTGGCCGCGGGCGCGGGTGTGGGCCCGTGATCGGGGCTCTCCCGTTGCCGTCTCGCAAGACGATGGCCGTGGCCGGGGCGGCCGTCGGCATCGTGGTCGGGGTCAAGCTCGTCCTGGCCGCGCTGGCCAGCCAGCACGTCTACACGTTCTCGACGCCGCTGCCCGTCGTGCTGCTGGGCACGATCATCGGTTTGACGTACGGGCTCCTGGCCGTGGGGCTGGTGGTCATCTACCGCACCAACCGCATCATCAACTTCGCCCACGGCCAGATCGGAGCCTTCGGTGCCGCCGTGTTCGGCCTGGTCGTGGTCAAGTACGGCGTTCCCTATTGGGTCATGTTCCCGGCCGCCCTGGCCGCCTCGGGAGCGGTGGGGGCCGCCGCCGAGGCCGGCGTGGTGCGGCGCCTGCGCTCGGCGCCCCGGCTGGTGTCGATCGTCGCCACCCTGGGCGTGGGCCAGTTCCTCGTCGTGTTCGCGGGGGCCATCAACTCGACGGTCTCGGCCGGCTCCCGGTACCCGCAGCCCTCCCTGCTCCCGGTGTTCAAAGTGGGGGCCCTGCGGGTCACTCCCGCCTACTCGGGGATGCTCTTCCTCTCCCCCGTCGTCGTGCTCGGCATCGCCGCCTTTCTCCGCTACAGCCCTTTCGGGTTGGCCTTGCGGAGCGCAGCGGCCAACCCCGAGGCGGCCCGCATGTCGGGCATCTTCGCGTCCCGCATGTCGTCCCTGGCGTGGGCCATCGCCGGGGCCCTGTCGGCCTTCTCCGCCATCCTCACCCAGCCCACGCAGGGGTTCACCGCCCCGGAGGCGTTCGGGCCGGCGCTGCTCCTGCGGGCCTTGACCTGCGCGGTGGTGGCCCGCATGCAGAGCCTTCCCGCAGCCCTGTTCGCCGGGGTCGGCCTGGGCGTGACCGAGCAACTGCTCCTGTGGAACTACCCCCGCTCCGGCCTGGTGGAGGTCACGCTCTTCGCCATCATCCTTCTGGGGCTCTTGGTGCAACGCCGGCGGCCCGGCCGGGACGAGGAGAAGGGTTCCTGGGCGGCGGTGCAGGCCCTACGCCCCGTCCCCGAGGCGCTCCGCAAGATCTGGGTCGTCCGCCATCTGGGGACCATCTGCGGGGTCCTGCTCCTGGCGGTTGCCGCCTGCCTGCCGCTGGCCATCACCAACAGCGCCTCCGTCACGGTGACGGGGATCATGGCCTTCTCGATCGTGGGCTTGTCGATCGGCATACTCACCGGACTGGGCGGGCAGCTCACGCTGGGCCAGTTCGCCGTGGCCGCGGTCGGGGCGGTCATTTCCTTCTACGTGTCGTCGCACACCGGCGACTTCTTCCTGGCCATCCTCTACGCGGGCGTAGGGGCGGCGATCGTGTCGGTCCTCATCGGCCTGCCGGCGTTGCGTATCCGGGGGCTGATGCTGACGGTTACCACCCTGTCGTTTGCGCTGGCCACGCCGGCATGGCTCCTGGCCCAGCCGTGGATGCTGGGCAACGGCCACGACCCGGGCCGGCCCATCGTGCTCCATCACGCCCTCACCAGCGGCAAGGCCTACTACTACTTCGCCTTCGTCCTGTTCGTGGGCTGTCTGTGGCTGGCCCGCAACGTACGACGCAGCGGGTTCGGCCGTTTGCTGGTCGCGGTGCGGGACAACGAGGACAACGCCCGGGCCTTCACCGTCCCCGCCAGCGCGGTCAAGCTCCAGGGCTATCTGCTGGCGGGCTTCATCGCGGGCGTCGGGGGCGCTGTCTACGGGCACAGTCTGTCGAGCATCGGTGTACCGACGTTTCCGGCCAGGTCGAGCCTGGACGTCGTGGTGATGACCGTGCTGGGCGGCGTGTCGATAACGGCCGGCCCCATCATCGGGGCCGCCTACGTGCTGGCCATCCCCGCGTTCGTGCCCCTCGACTCGGCGGGCATCGCCGCGACCCAGTTCGGGGCGCTCCTCCTCATCCTGTTCCTCCCCTCGGGACTGGCCGGCCTCATCACCCCGGTGAGGGACCGGATCGTGGCCCGGATCGGACGGTGGTACGGCATCTCCCCTGAAGGGCCGGAGGGCGCCGAAGGGGCCGCGGACGCCGACGGTGCCGCCCCCTCGAAGACGGTGCAGGCGGTCCGCCCCCCGCCCGTCACCAGCGCCAACGGCGGGCACAGGCGAGCGGCCGGCATCGCCCTGCTGGAGGCCCGCCATCTGCGCAAGCACTTCGGTGGCGTGGTCGCGGTCGAGGACGTCTCGCTACTGGTGCGAACCGGCGAGACGGTCGGCCTCATCGGCCCCAACGGCGCGGGCAAGACGACCACGTTCGAGCTGCTCGGCGGCTTCACCCGGGCCGACCGGGGCGTGGTCCTGTTCGACCAGCGGGACGTCACCCGCCTCGGCCCCGAGGCCCGGGGCCGGCTCGGACTCATCCGCTCCTTCCAGGATGCCGCCCTCTTCCCGACCATGACCGTCACCGAGGCGGTCAAGCTGGCCCTGGAACGGGTGACCCCGACGAGGTTCCTGTCGTCGGTGGCCGGGCTCACGGTCGGCGCCGAGCGGGCCAAGGACCGGGCCGCGCGCGATCTGGTCGGCTTCATGGGCCTGGACGCCTACAGGGACAAGCAGATCCAGGAGTTGTCCACGGGTACCCGGCGCATAACCGAGATCGCGTGTCTGGTGGCGCTGCGGCCCAGCCTCTTGCTGCTCGACGAGCCCTCCAGCGGGATCGCCCAACGGGAGACCGAGGCCCTGGGTCAGCTCCTGGCCAACCTGAAAGCCCAACTGGGGCTCACCCTCCTCATCATCGAGCACGACATCCCGCTCATCATGAGCATCTCCGACCGCATCGTGGCCATGGCCGACGGCCGGGTCATCGCGGCCGGGACTCCGCAGCAGGTCCGCACCGATCCCGGCGTGGTCGAGGCCTACCTCGGCGGTCGCGTGGAGGGGATCGAGCGCTCGGGGGCGATGGCCGCCGGCCGCGACCGTTCCCTCCTCCCGGCGGGAGCGCGACGATGACCGGCAGCTTCCGTGGGCCCCTGCTGGTCGTGTTGATGCTCGGCGTGATCGTGGCGCTGGGGAGCGGCGCCGCCCACGCCTCCAGCGACCAGGTGACCGTCGCCGACTCCACCGAGGCGTGGTACTCGTCCGTGCCGACGTCGGCGTGCGGCGCCCCCGTGGGCTGCCAGCCGGGGACGGGGCCGTCTGTCTACCCCGCCAACACTCTGCACGTCGGCGCCTTCGCCGGTTCGGAGACGGAGCGGACATACGTCAACCCCGACCTCTCCGCCCTGCCCCCCGGCGCCACCGCGGCGGCAGGGACCATGACCCTGCCGGTGTCCGGCGACCCCGCCGCCGGGACCCAGAACGCAGCCGGTGCCCAGCCTGTGGCCTGCCTCGTGACCGCGGCGTTCGCCGACGGGACGAGCGGCTCCACCGACCAGCCACCAGCGACGGACTGCGGAGTCACAGCCAAGGTCGCCTACGTCGCCAGCGCCGGCTCGTTCAGCGTCGACCTGACCCCGTTCCTGGATGCCTGGGCGTCGGGCAGACCGAGGCTGGGCCTGGCTCTGCTGGCCGAGCCGGGTCAGTCGCCCGCTGGTGGATGGCACCTGGCCTTCAACGGGCGCAAGATGGCCGGCGCGCCGCACATCTCCTCCACCCTCACCCTGACCCTGGCGGCGGAGGCGGCCGGCGCGGGATCACCCGGCGAAAGTGCCCCGGCGGCCGCCAATCCGGCCGGTACCGGCGAGGCGCTCCCCGGCGGTGGGACGCCGGAGGTGGGCGTGGCGCCGGTGTCACCCCTGCTGGCCGCCCCTGTCCCGGTGCCGGCTTTGGGGCCGGCGCCGTCGCCGGCTGCCCCCCCTGGGGCCTCGGGCGACCAGACGTTCCGCCCCACCCCGGCCGGCGCCGTCCTCTCCGACCCCGGCTTCCAGTACCCCGAGGCTCTGCTTCTGCCTCTCGCCTTCCTGGGCGCATTGGCCTTTCTGGCCCGGACCTTCACCTCCGACGCCACCCCACGGAGCGTGCAGCGATGAGCGACGTGATCGACACCCTGGCCCCGCTGGTCGAGTGCGAGTCGCCCTCCGAGGACCTCGCGGCGACGGCCGCGTGCGCCCGGCTCTGCGGCGAGATCGGTTCCCGAGCGCTGGGACGAGCTCCCGAGGAGGTGGTGATCGACGGACGGGCCCACCTGCGGTGGCGGTTCGGGTCCCGGCCCCGGGTGGTGCTCATCGGCCATCTGGACACCGTCTGGCCCCTCGGCACCCTGAGGCGCTGGCCCTTCGAGGTCGACGGGGACCGCGCCACCGGTCCCGGCGTCTTCGACATGAAGGCCGGAGTGGTCCAGCTCTTCATCGCCCTGTCGGGGCTCGACGACCTCGATGGCGTCAGCGTGGTGCTGACTACCGACGAGGAGCTGGGATCTCGGACTTCACGTGCGCTCATCGAGGAATCGGTCCACGGCGCGGCGGCCGCCCTGATCCTGGAGCCCAGCGCGCACGGGGCGCTGAAGACCGCCCGCAAAGGGGTCTCCTGCTACCGCCTGTCGGTGGAGGGCAGGGCCGCCCACGCTGGTCTCGAGCCAGAGAGGGGCGTCAACGCCACCATCGAGCTGGCCCACCAGGTCCTCGCCGCGGCCGCCCTCGCCCATCCGCAGCTCGGCACCACGGTGACCCCCACGGTGGTGACGGGGGGCACGGCGACCAACGCGGTCCCCGCCCAGGCCTCGGTGGCCATCGACGTGCGGGCCACGACGGTCGAGGAGCAGGAGCGGGTCGACGCCGCCCTCCGCAACCTGGCACCGGCCGTCCCGGGCTCCGCCTTGGTCCTCGAGGGGGGCCCCAACCGCCCGCCTCTGGAGAACTCGGCGTCGGCCGGCCTGTTCGCCCTGGCCCGGCAGGTCGCGGCCGAGGAGGAGCTGGGCCCGCTGAGGGGAGTGGCCGTGGGTGGTGGATCCGACGGCAACTTCACCGCCGCCGCCGGGGTGCCGACCCTGGACGGGCTGGGCGCGGTGGGCGACCATGCCCACGCCGAGGGAGAGTGGGCCTCGATCGCGGAGGTCTCGCGCCGGGCGACGCTGGTGGCGGGAATGGTGCAGCGGCTGCAACGGGCCGACGAGCAGAGTCGAAGGAGGATCACGGCATGACCGACGTGCTCATGGCCGAAACCGCATCCGGAGGAGAAGAGGTGCACGAGCCGCCCGACCCGCTCGGGCCCGCCGGCGCGGCGCCGGTGCGCCGGCTCCTGCAGGTGCTCGAACCGTCCTCGTTGGTGCCGACCTACGTCGGCATCGCGGTCGTGGCCATCGGGTTCGCGCTCATCGGCATCGCCTGGGCCAAGGTGGCCGCCCTGACGAACGTGGCTCTGCAGCTCCCGTACGTCGTCTCGGCTGGTATCAGCGGACTGGCGGTGGTGATGTGCGGAGTCCTCATCGTCAATGTGGCCGCCAAGCGTCAGGACGCGGCGGAGAGGGCCCGACAGATGGAACGGCTCACCGGCATCATGGCCGAGCTGAAGCAGGCTCTGGGAACCGGTACCGGCCGGGCCGAGAGCGGATGACGTTCCGAGAGCGGGGCCCAGACTGGATTCGTGACCCCGGCCTGCGGGCAGCGGCGACCCTGTTTGCCGCCGGCCTCGCCGGCCTCGTCGGTGTGGGCCTGGCGTGGGCGGGCGTCGCGGGCAAGCTCTCCGTTCCGATGCAGCTGCCCTTTGTGGTCTCCGGCGGGATCGGTGGCGTGGCGCTGACGGGAGCGGCGTGGGGCATGCTGGCCATCCATCTCGAGCGGAGGGCCGCGGCCTACGAACGAGCGGCCCTGGAGACCGTCGTGCGGGACGCGGCCGAGTTCGCCGAGCGGCTGCGGAGCCGCCCTGGGCCGACCGAGGGGCGCTCCCGACCTGCCCGACTCAGCCGCCGAAGGCAGCCCAAGCCATAGCGTCAGTCACCGCCAGCGGTCCGGAGGTCGAGCAGGAAGCCCTTTGCTTGAGCCAGGGCCATGGCGTCCTGGACGGTAGGGCCTTCGTACTCGGCACAGAGCAGCGAGGGCGCCTGGCAGTTCAGGCCCCGGCTCACCAGCCCGAGCGCTTCGCCCGTCCGCTCGTCGACGATCGGCCCACCTGAATCGAAGGGGATGACCGCTCCCGACAGTCGGTAGATGTCGCCAGCGAAGTAGGTCAGCGTCCCGGGCGGCTTCGAAGCCGCTCCGAGGTCGTTCAGGAGCACGGGATCCCCCACCCGCGCCGTAGCGGGAGTGGCGACGCCCGCTGGCACAGTCGGATGATCCATCATCGCCCCCCGCATCTAACCGGTGTACTCGGGTAGCACCTTGATCAGCGGCGACGCGGGCGGGCGGCCCCGCCCTTGCCCGCGGGCGGGGGAACGAACAGGCTTGAGCTGTGATCACGCCGGATGACCTGATGGAGGCGGCCGCGCTCTGTCGGGACTCGCTGCTCGTCCAAGTCGATGGCGACTGGGAATGGCCTGCAGGTCAGCTGGAGTGGACTCGCCGCCAGACCCTGGAGCACATCTGCGCGCTTGGCTACACATGGCAGCTGGCGACCCGTGCTCGGGAACGCCGGCGCATCGCCCTGACGATCCTGCCCGACGCGCCCATCGACATGCTCGTATCCACCCTGTACGACGCTGCCACCGTGCTGGCCGAGGTAGCTCGCGCCACGCCCCCCGAAGCCCGGGCCTACCACCCCGCGGGCACTGCCGACGCCGCCGGGTTCGTGGCCATGGAGACCGACGAGCTGTTGGTGCACACCCACGACATCCTCGAGGGCATCGACAACGGGCTCGAACCTTCCGAGCACCTCGCCCTTCTCGTCCTCGACCGACTCTTCCCGTGGTGGCCCCGGGAGGCCCCGCCCTGGGAGGCGCTGCTGTGGGCCAACGGACGGCGCGCCCTGGCCGGTCACGACAACCCGGGCGCCACGTGGCTGTGGCACTGCGCACCTCTGGAGGAGTGGGACGGGACGGTCCCGTCCTGGGGCCCAGCGGACAACCGGCCGGCAGGCCGGCCGTGAGGAGGCTCTAGTCGCAGGTGATACGTCGGCGTCGGGCGCGGGGAACCGTCACCCAGCATGGATCCTCCGGCGGGACACCCACCTCCGTCAACACCGGCGATTGGCGATCCCCGGACAGCGGCCACGCCTAGAAATTGTCCGGCGCGGACACCGGACGAGTTGTCAGACTCGTCCGGTGCAGAAGGCTGACATCACCGCGGACCTGGTCGAAGGCCTCGTCGCGTCACGGTTTCCGCAGTGGGCTGGCCTGCCTGTGACACCCGTTGAAGTCGACGGGTGGGACAACACAACGTTCCGTCTCGGCCACTCGATGTCGGTCCGTCTCCCCAGCGCCGACCGGTATGTAGCTCAGGTCGAGAAGGAGCACCGCTGGCTGCCGATTCTCGCCCCCCGGCTGCCGTTGCCGATCCCGGTCCCGCTCGGGCGGGGCGAGCCGAGTCCGGCATTCCCTCGCCCCTGGTCCGTGTACCGCTGGATCGATGGCGATCTTCTGACCGTCGACCGCGTCGCCGACATGAAGACGTTCGCATCGGACCTCGCCAGGTTCCTCGCCGTCCTCTACGGGTGTGAACCGGTGGGACCCCCGCCTGGGCCTCATTCCTTCTCCCGGGGTGGACCGTTGAGGACATGGGACGACCAGACCCGCGAGACGTTGGAGTCGCTGCGCCATGTGATCGATGCGCAAGCCACCCTTGACGTGTGGGAAGCGGCGCTCGACGCCCAATCCGATGCGCCGCCGGTTTGGGTACACGGGGACGTGACCGGCACGAACCTTCTCGTGGGCGAGGGCCGACTGGCCGGCGTACTGGACTTTGGGTGCTGCGCCGTCGGCGATCCAGCGTGCGACCTGACGATTGCTTGGACGTTCTTCAGTGGTGAGAGCCGAGGGCTGTTCAAGGCGCTCGTGCCGGTCGAGGCCTCCGCATGGGCACGAGGGCGGGGTTGGGCGCTCTGGAAGGCGTTGCTACACCTCGCTGCCGATCAAGCCAAGCCTGGCCAGGGGCAACGCTTCGACAGGCGCGTCGGGTGGCGGCTAAGCGCGCGCGACGTCGTCGCTGAGGTGATCGACGACCACTGCCATTGGGCGTAGGCCCGCCCCCACGCCAACACCGACCTCCGACCCGCTTGCGACTCCGCGCCAGCAGTGGATCGCCCATGAGAGGAGCGTGATGTCGTTCAGGATTCGGGTCGCCGGCCCCAGAGGAGCAGGCGCTTGAAGGGGAAGAGGTAGGGCGACCGATCGCCTAGGACCGCGAGCAAACGCCGACGATATTGCTCGATGAAGTTGTCCCACGCGTCGGGGCCGAGCGGCTCTCTGAATCGCGTGAGCGTCGTGCCTTTGAGCCACTCCACGAGATCGGCCGTCGACGCGAGGTGATGGGCGTACACCTGCAGTCGCACGTGTTGGTCGCTGCACCCGAGCTCGTCGAGCAGCCACACGTAGACCTCCGGTGTCAGCACGTTGTTGGCGACGGGATCGGGAGGTGGATCCGTGAGCAGCTCCGCGGCCAACTCGGCGGCGAGGAGCCAGGGAAGCTGATCGGCGTTCGATGGAACCTGCACAGCGAGTTGCCCACCGGGCTTCAACGAGTGGATCCAGCGTCGCAGCACCTTTCCATGGTCGGGCACCCACTGCAGCGACGCGTTGGCGAACACCACGTCGTAGGTTTCCTGCTGCTGCCACGCGCCGATGTCGCCGAGATCGAATGCGATCGTGTCAGACGCGTGGCTGGCCGCTTGGGCGAGCATGGCCTGCGAATTGTCGACACCGACCGTGTGCGCAGCGCCGAGCCTGTGGTGCAGGGCCGCGGTCAGACGTCCGTCGCCGCATCCGAGGTCCACGAGCACGGGATCCTGCGCCGGTGTGAGCAGCCTGGCGAGGTCCCAGAACGGCTGTTCGCGCTCATCGGCGTACCGGTTGTATTGCGCAGGATCCCATGCATCGGCGGCCATCGCCGGGATTCTCTCGCGCGCCGCGAGCTCGGACCCGACGCGGGCCCGCCTGGAGGGATGAGCACGCGGTCGACTCATCCAGGAGGAGCGAAGAACTCCAGGGCGATGTTGTCGGGGTCCCTGAACGACAGCCCTGACCCGTAGGGCGCGTCGACAACCCCGCCGTTGGCCACGCCGAGCTCGTTGAGCCGCCCTTCCCACTGTTGCAGCTCCTGGCGGTTGGCGCAGGCGAAGGCCAGGTGATCCAGCCCGACCCTGCGCTCGTCGAAGGCCTCGGTGCCGGCGGGGTCGGGGAACTGGTGAAGACCGACGAGCGTCTGTCCTCCGAGCAACCAGACCACGTGCCTGAAGGGACCCGTGTCCTCGTCGAGAACGGGTTTGGAACCGAAGAGGGCCTGGTACCAGGGAACGCTCCGGCCCAGGTCGCGCACGGTCAGGGCCACGTGGGTGATGGTGGGGAACTCGGGCACGCCTGCCTCCTTCGCCGTCGATCACGGCCGACCGGTCAAAGCTACGACCACAGCGACGATGTGTCTCCGCTGTGTCAGATGTGTAGGGCGGGCACGTTTCGGGTTATGACCCGTGCGGGCCGGCCATCGGCCATAAGCCATAAGGTGGTCGGGCAGGCCCCCCGGAGGTCCGGCGCCCTTGCCTGTCAAAACCGGCGAAAACCAGCTCGACGAGCACGCCCGAGCGCAGGAGCTCGCGCGGCCCTCGGACGGCGCCCGGGACGGGGGCCAGGACGGCGGAAACGGACGTTCCCCCACTGCCGACAGCGGGTGGCGGATCGTGGTGGCCACCGCCGAGGTCTGGGTCCTGGCCCTCCTCAAGGCGTGCGGTCGGGGCCTACGGGCCCTGTCCCGACTCGCCCTCGCGGCCGGTCGACGGACCGGACGTTTGACCCGTCGGCACTGGCCCCAGGTGTGGACCGAGGTGCGGGCCACCCCGGGCGAGCTGGCCGCCATCGCCGCCGGGGCCGCCATCGAGGCTGCATCCGACCTCGCCGCCCTGGCCCGCACCCTGGGCGACGGAGCCGCGTGGACGGCATGGGCCGTCCTGTGGGCGGCCAGGGGCACGGCCGCCTTCTTGCGCCGGCACTGGCCCGGCTTCCGCCGCATGGTCGCCGCCGCGGCGGGCTCGGCCCTGGCGCTGATGCTGGCCGCGGGCCGTCTCGTCGCACGCGCCGGCTGGGTCGGGCTCGCCGCCGTGACCCGGGGCGCGGGGCGGTCCGCCGTCTGGGTCGGGCCCCGGGTCCTGTCCGCGATGGCCGCCGTCCCCGCGGGGGTGCGCACGCTCCGGGGGTGGAGGAAGGCCCGGGCCGAGAGGCCATGGCCCGTGGAGCAGGTCCGGCCCAGCGCTGCCATCGAACCCCTCGTCACCATCGGACCTCAGCGGCTCGTCGTCCGGCTCATGGCCATCGCGGCCGCGACCGCGCTCACGACCCTCGTCCTCGTGCTGGGAGCAGGCGTCGCCACCCGGGCCGCGGTCGCCGCGGCCGCGGGGTCGGCCCATATGCGCAAGGGCCACGTGGTCCTGCCGCCACTGGCCGAGCGCTCGATCGTGTACGCAGCCGACGGAAGCGTGCTGGCCGTGCTGCACGTCGACGACAACCGCCAACCGGTGACCCTGAGCCAGATGGCCCCGGTGCTCGTCGACGCCGTAGTGGACACCGAGGACGCCCATTTCTGGAAGCACGGCGGTGTCGATCCGCCGGCCATGATCCGGGCCCTAGCCAAGGACGTGGCCGCAGGGCGGGCCCGTCAGGGCGGCTCCACCATCGCCCAACAGCTGGTGAAGAACACGCTCCTGAGCCCCAAGCGGAACGTAGGGCGGAAGATCAAAGAGATAGTCCTGGCTGACCGCGTCGAGCACGAGCTGGGCAAGCGCGCCGTCCTGGAGCGCTATCTCAACACCGTCTATTTCGGCGAGGGCGCCTACGGCGTGGAGGCGGCGGCCGAGACGTACTTCGCCGTCCCCGCCTCCCGCCTCGATCCGGGCCAGGCCGCCCTCCTGGCCGGTCTCATCCAGGACCCCGACGGCTACAACCCCATGCGGGTGCCCGCCGCCGCCCGCCAGCGGCGCCAGACCGTGCTCGGCCTGCTCGTCTCCCACCACCACCTCGCACCGGAGGTGGGCCACACCTCGGCCGACCAGCCCCTGCCCGTGTCCGTCCATCGCTTGCCGGAGGGTCGTGACTACTTCACCGACGCGGTCAGGCAGGAGCTTCTGGCCGACCGCCGCCTGGGCGCGACCCAGCGGGACCGCTACTTCGCCGTCTTCGCCGGTGGTCTGCGTATACGAACCACGCTCGATCCCGGCCTGCAGCGCAAGGCCGAGGCCGCCATCGCCGGAGGCCTCCCCCAAACCGATCGTCACCTCACCGCCGCCCTGGTGGCGGAGGACCCGGGCACGGGCGCGGTGAGGGCCCTGGTCGGAGGGCCCGACTTCGGCCAGTCCCAGTTCGACGCCGCCCTGGCCGGTGCCGGCCGCCAGCCGGGCTCGTCCTTCAAGGCCTTCACCCTGGCCGCGGCCCTGGAGGCCGGTTACTCCCCGGCCGACGTTCTCGACGGCTCCACGCCGTGCTCTATAGCCAACCCAGGCGGGACCCCCGACCCGTGGGTGCCGGGCAACTTCGAAGGCGAGGCCTTCGGCCCCATCACCCTCACCGACGCGACCGCGCACTCGGTCAACTGCGCCTACGCCCGACTGGCGCCCACGGTGGGCCTGCGCCGCATCGCCGACCTGGCCCACTCCATGGGCATCACCTCCCACCTCAGCCTGGTGCCTTCCATGACGCTCGGCACCAACGTGGTGACCCCGCTCCAGATGGCCTCGGCCTACGCCACCCTGGCCGCCGAAGGCATGGCCCGCCCCGCTCATCTGGTCGAGGAGGTGGACGGGCCCGACGGCAAGCCCCTGGTGCGGGCCGAGGGCGCCGGCCACAGAGCCCTGAGCGCCCAGACGGCCCGGGAGGAGACCCAGGTCCTCCAGCAGGTCGTGCTGTCGGGTACGGGCCAAGCGGCGGCCGTCGCCGGCCATCCCGTGGCGGGCAAGACGGGCACGGCCGAGAACTACCAGGACGCCTGGTTCGTGGGCTACACCCCGGACCTGGCCACCGCGGTGTGGATGGGGGACCCCGACGGCGAGGTCCCCATGCGCGGGGTGCAGGGCATCAACGTCGTCGGCGGGACCTTTCCCGCTCGCATGTGGAGCGCGTTCATGACCCAGGCCCTGGCCGACCGCCCCGTCCTGGGTTTCGCCCCGCCCGACCCCGCACTGGTGCCCGCACCCACGGTGCTCGTCACCGGTCAGGCCCGGCCCCAGACCGGCCCGGGCGCTCCCGCCGGGGGGACCTACACCACGACCTGGTGCATGTCGTCCTGCGGCCGACCCACGCCCGGCCCGGGGGCTCCGCCTCCCGGACCACCGCCGGGAGCCCCTCCGCCGGGAGCCCCGGCTCCGGGACAGCAGCCGGGCCCGCCGGGCCACCAGCGCCACTGAGGCGCCTCCGCACGTGGACCTGGCCCGCTTCCAGCGCCTCATGCGCGACACCTACGGGAAAAGGGACAGGGCCCGGGGCGTCGAGGCCAGCGTGGCCTGGCTGGCCGAGGAAGTCGGGGAGCTGGCCCGCGCCGTGCGCAAGGGAGACGGACCGGAGAGGCTGCACGAGCTGGCCGACGTCCTGGCCTGGCTGGCGTCGCTGGCCGACCAGCTGGGGCTGGAGCTGGCCGAGGCGGCCGAGCGCTACGCCGCCGGCTGCCCCCGGTGCAGCTGCCGTCCCTGCGCCTGTGGGTAGATCAGGAGCTCAGGAGACCAGGGCCTCGGCGATCTGGATGGCGTTGAGGGCCGCACCCTTGCGCAGGTTGTCGCCCGAGACGAACAGGGCGAGCCCGTGCTCGACCCCGCTGTCCCTGCGGATGCGGCCGACATAGGTCGGGTCGGCCCCGGTCGCGAGCAACGGGGTGGGCACGTCCACCACCGCCACCCCGGGGGCGCGGGCCAGAAGCTCCCGGGCCCGCTCGGGGTCCAGGTCTGCCTCGAACTCGGCGTTGAGCGAGAGCGAGTGGCCGGTGAAGACCGGCACCCGCACGCACGTGGCCGAGACGGCCAGATCGGGGAGGCCCAGGATCTTGCGGGTCTCGTGGCGCAGCTTCTGCTCCTCGTTGGTCTCCCCGGCCCCGTCCTCCACCATCGTCCCCGCCATGGGCAGCACGTTGAAGGCGATGGGCCCGGGGAACACGGAGATGGCGGGAAGCTCGGCGTCCAGGGCGGCGCCGTCGAAGGCGAGGCGGGCGGCGCCGTCGCCCACCTTGCGCACCTGCTCGTCGAGCTCCTCCACACCGGCTCCCCCGGCCCCGGACACGGCCTGGTAGGTCGACACCACCAGGCGGCGCAGCCCGGCCTCCCGGTGCAGGGGGGCCAGCACCGGAATGGCGACCATGGTGGTGCAGTTGGGGTTGGCCACGATCCCCTTGGGGATGCTGGCGAGGACGTCCCCGTTGGCCTCGGGCACCACCAGGGGCACGTCGGGATCCATGCGCCAGGCGGAGGAGTTGTCGATCACCGTGGCCCCCTGGGCCGCCACCCGCGCCGCGTGCTGGCGCGACGCGGTGGCACCCATGGAGAGGAGGGCAATGTCGAGGCCGGCGAAGTCGGAGGTGGCCACGTCCTCCACGACCACCTCGCCGCCCGCCCAGGGCAGCCGCCTCCCGGTCGAGCGGGAAGAGGCGAAGTAACGGATTCCGGACACAGGAAAGGCGCGCTCGGCCAGCAGCGTGCGCATGACCCCGCCCACCTGCCCGGTCGCGCCGAACACGCCCACTTGCACCATGCCGCCAGTCTACGGGGCGACGGGCCGACGGCCCCCGGCTTTGTCCCGGACCTGCGAGGTCAGACTCAGCTCAGGGAGAAAGCCTCGTGCAGGACCTGCACCGCCCGTTCAACCTCGGCCGTGCGCACGACGCAGGAGATGCGGATGGACGACGTCGAGATCATCTCGATGTTGACGTTCTCCTTGGCCAATGTCTCGAACATGGTGGCGGCGATGCCGGGATGGGTCTTCATCCCCGCGCCGATGAGCGACACCCGGGCCACGCCGCTGTCGGCCAGCACGTCGTTGGCCCCGATCTCGCCCGCGTGCTCCCTGGTGACCTCGAGGGCGGCGTCCAGCTCCAGCTTGGGAACGGTGAAGGAGATGTCGGTGGTGCCGTGGATGGACACGTTCTGCACGATCATGTCCACGTTCACGCCCCGGTCGGCCAGTGAACGGAAGAGACGAGCGGCGATTCCGGGGCGGTCGGGCACACCCGTCACCGTCACCTTGGCCTCCGAGGTGTCGTGGGTGATGCCCGAGACGATGGCCTGCTCCATGGACGGGTCCTCCTCCTTCACCCACGTGCCCGGCTCCCACGTGAAGCTGGAGCGCACGTGCAGCGTCACGCCGTGGTTGCGGGCGAACTCGACCGAGCGGGGCATCAGCACCCGCGCGCCGGTGTCGGCCATCTCCAGCATCTCCTCGAAGGAGAGCTGGGCCAGACGGCGGGCCTCGGGGACGATGCGGGGATCGGCCGTGAACACGCCCGAGACATCGGTGTAGATCTCGCACACCTCGGCACCCAGGGCCGCGGCCAGGGCCACCGCTGTGGTGTCGGACGCGCCCCGCCCCAGGGTCGTGACGTCGCGGTCGGTGGATACGCCCTGGAAACCGGCCACCACCGGCACCCTGCCCTGGGATAGGGCGTCCCGCACCCGGTCGGCCCTCACCTCCAGGATCTTGGCCCGCCCGTGGGTCGTGTCGGTGATGATCCCGGCCTGGCTGCCGGTGAACGACGTGGCCATCACGCCCAGGTCGGCCAGGGCCATGGAGACCAGGGCGGCGGAGATGCGCTCCCCGGCCGTGAGCAGCATGTCGACCTCCCGACCGGGGCGGGTGACGCTCACGTCTTGGGCGAGGCGGATGAGCTCGTCGGTGGTCTTGCCCATGGCGCTCACCACCACGGCCACGTCGTGGCCCTGCCTGCGGGTGCGGGCCACGTGGTCGGCCACGGCCCTGATGCGGTCGGCATCGGCCACGGAGGTGCCACCGAACTTCTGGACGGTCAGGCCCACGAGGTGGGCAACCTACCAGCGGGGTCCCGACCGGCCGGCTCTTCTCGGCCCTTCGCGCCGGCTCGCGGGGGTGCCCCCGCGGGTAGCGTGACCGCCCGTGCCCAGCGCCAAGCGCCAACGCAAACGGGAGGGCCGTCAGTACCGGCAGGCTCAGGTCAAGGCCGCGCAGAAGCGCCGGGCCCAGCGCCGCAACGCCATCCGCATCGCCGTGGCGGCCGCCCTCGTCCTCGCGGTGTTGGCCTCCCTCGGGAAGTTCAGGAGCAAGAAGTCCACCAAGGTCTCGACCAAGACGACCACCACCCTCGCCTCCACCCCGACCACGGCCGTGGCCGCCGCCTTCGGGACGACGGCCTGCCCCGCCGCCGATGCCAGCGGCGCCCGTGTCACCACCTTCAAGGACTCCTTCCAGCGCTGCATCGATCCGGCCAAGCACTACACGGCCACCATCAACTTCGACGCCGGACCCATGACGGTGCAGCTGGCGGCCGACCAGTCCCCCGTCACCGTGAACAACTTCGTGGCCCTGGCCCGTAGCCACTTCTACGACGGCGTGGTGTGCCACCGGGTCGTCAAGGGCTTCGTCGACCAGTGCGGCGACCCCCAGGGGACGGGCTCGGGCGGCCCCGGCTACACCATCGCCGAGGAGCCCCCCAAGTCGGGCAAGTACGCCGTGGGCCAGCTGGCCATGGCCAAGACCGGCGCCCCCCACAGCACGGGCAGCCAGTTCTTCATCATCGTGGGCGACCAGGGCGCGGCCCTGCCCCCCCAGTACTCGTACGTGGGCACGGTGACGGCGGGGCTGGATGTAGCCAAGAAGATCGAGGCCGACGGCGCCGACGCCGATCCCAACCCACCGAAGGTCGTCCACAAGATGGTCTCGGTGACGATCGCGGAGTCATGACCAGAACCGAGGAGAAGCCGTGACCCCCACCGACCGCCCGGCCGAGGACGGATCCAGCCCCAAGCGCCAGCGCTTCGACGGCCCCCCGCCCATGTGCATCGACCCGTCCAAGCGCTACAGCGCCGAGATCGTCACCAGCAAGGGCACCATGACGGTGGCCTTCGACCCCGCGGGCGCACCCAAGACGGTCAACAACTTCGTCTTCCTGGCCCGCTACCACTACTACGACGGGGTCACCTTCCACCGGGTCATCCCCGGCTTCGTGCTCCAGGGCGGCGACCCGGAGGGGACGGGCCGGGGCGGCCCCGGATACCGCTTCGAGGACGAGCTGCCTGCTCCGGGCCGCTACGAGGTGGGCTCCCTGGCCATGGCCAACGCCGGGCCCAACACCAACGGGAGCCAGTTCTTCGTCATCAGCGGGGCCGACGGCGTGCGACTGCCGCCCAGCTACTCCCTGTTCGGCAAGGTGGTGAAAGGCCTGGACGTGGTCGCCTCCATCGACGCCATCGGCACCAAGTCGGGTACGCCCAAGGAGCAGGTGATGATCGAGTCGGTCACCGTCACCGAGTCCGAGTAGGCGTCGGGGCCGGGCCGGGTCCGGCGCGGGGGCCGGGCCGGGTCCGGCGCGGGGGCCGGGCGGGCCGAGCTCAGCGGGGCAGCACGCCGACGTCGGCGGGGGCGCGGTCGAGGAACACGCTCACCGTTCCCGCCCCGCTGACCCGCCAGGACCCGTCCGGGTCACGGATCAGCGCCGTCTGCTCGTCCACCCCCACCACGGGGATGGCGGCGGGAGCGAGCTGGATGGTGCGGTGGGCCTTCTCCGGCGACCAGGAGTCGTAGTGGGGGATGAGGGCCAGCTGCTCGATCAGGCCCAGCCCCAGGGTGAAGGCGCCCCCCCGGGGGTCGACCATGGGATCGGTGAGGACCATGGCCCCGGCCGAGGATCCCGCCACCACCGCCCCGCCCTGCCACGCCTCGAGCACGGCCTGCCAGAGGGCCGAGTCCTTGAGGACCGAGCGCAGGTGGAGGGGGGAGCCTCCTCCCATGTAGATGAAGCGGCTGGCCCGCACCGCCTCCACGTTCTCGGCCGCCTCGGCGTCGGGGCGGCGCAGGACCATGAGGCCGCGGACGGTGCCCCCCAGGGAGGAGAAGTGCCGGGCCGCCGTCTCCACCGCCCGCTCGGGGTGCTCGTAGGCGGCCGCGGTGGGCAGCACCAGGACCTCGGTCCCGCCCGAGGCCCGGAGCAGCTCGGCGTCGAAGCTGCACTTCTCCCGCCACTCCGCCCCTCCCACCAGGGCCACCGTGCCCGCCGAGCCCGTCACCGGCTCACCCGCCCTCCGGGCCCGCGCCGTCCTCGCCGGGGCCGGCCCCCGCCGGCCGGGGCCGGGCGGAGCCCACCACCGCGGTGCGCAGGACTGGGTTGGGCGGGCGCAGGGTGAAGCTCTCGCACTCGGTGACGTCCAGGCCCGCCTCCCGGGCCGCGCCGGGCACGTCACGGTCGAGGCGGCACCCGTGGCGCAGGCGGGACCAGCCCGGGGACGCCACCCGCTGCAGCCCGCCCAGGGGTCCGGGGGTGCGCACGTGCTCCAGGAAGAGCAGGCTGCCCTCGGGCCGGAGCAGCCGGCGCACGGCGAGCAGGGCCCGAACCAGGTCGGGTTCCCGGCACAGGGCCAGGGTGCTGACGACCGTGTCGGCGTAGGCGTCGGGCAGGCCGCAGTCCTCGATCCCGGCCTCGTGCACCTCGACGGGGACGGGGGCGCCCGCCACCCGGGCCAGCAGGCGCCGGCGCAGCCCGGGATGGGTCTCCAGGGCCACGACCATCGCCACCCGGTCGCCGTCGTAGAGGGAGAGGTTGGCCCCCGTCGCCGCTCCCAGCTCGACCACCTGGCCGGTGGCCGAGGCCAGCAGGGCGCTGCGGCGATGCCGCAGGCCGGCCCGCTCGAGGGCGGCATCGATCCCCTGATGCAGCGTGGCCAGCGGGTCGGGCACCGCGGGACACGCTATCGACCCGGGGCCCGGCCTCGGGCCGGGAACCTACCGCTCGGTAGTGTGTGCGGCCATGACCATCAAGCGCTTGGGGATCGTCGGTTCAGGGATCATGGGCTCGGGCGTGGCCGAGTGCGCAGCCAGGAACGGCTTCGAGGTCGTGCTGCGCTCGCGGCAGAAGGCCACCGCCGACTCCATGCTGGCCGGGCTGGAGAAGTCGTTGCGGCGCCAGGTGGAGAAGGAGCGCATCACCCAGGAGGACTGTGACGCCACCCTGGCTCGGGTGGCGGTGACCTCCGACCTGCGCGACCTGACCGACTGCGACCTGGTGCTGGAGTCGATCGTGGAGGACATGGTGGCCAAGCGCCACCTGTTCACCGAGCTCGACCGCCTGTGCGGGGAGAGCACCATCCTGGCCAGCAACACCTCCACGCTCCCGGTCGTCGAGCTGGCCATGCAGACGGGCCGGCCCGACCGGGTGTGCGGGATCCACTTCTTCAATCCCGCCCCGGTGATGTCGCTGGTGGAGATCGTGCGCCCCCTCACGGCCAGCGAGGAGACCATCACCGAGGCCAGGTCCTTCGCCGCCGCCTGCGGCAAGGAGCCGGTGGAGGTCAAGGACCAGGCCGGCTTCGTGGTCAACGCCCTGCTCTTCCCCTACCTCAACAACGCCGTGCGCCTGCTCGAGTCGGGGGTTGCCTCCAAGGAGGACATCGACACGGCCATGAAGGGCGGCTGCGGGTTCCCGATGGGGCCCTTCGCCCTGCTCGACCTGGTGGGGCTGGACACCAGCCTGGCCATCCTGGATGCCCTCTACGACGAGTTCCGCGATCCCAACTACGCCCCCGTGCCCCTGCTGCGGCGCATGGTCTCGGCCGAGCTCTTCGGGCGCAAGTCGGGCAAGGGTTTCTACGAGTACGGGCGCCGCTGAGCCCGCCGCGCCGGTGCTGCGGCGCGTCGCAGGGGAGGCCCCGCCGGTATGACAACGGGTGGAGCGGCGCAGGACAATGGACCCATGGCGGATCGACCGTGGGTGATGCGCACCTACTCCGGCCACTCGACGGCCCGGGCGTCGAACGAGCTCTACCGGACCAACCTGGCCCGGGGCCAGACCGGGCTCTCCATCGCCTTCGACCTCCCCACCCAGACCGGCTATGACCCCGACTCGCCCGAGGCCGGGGGCGAGGTCGGGAAGGTGGGCGTGCCCATCGCCCACCTGGGCCACATGGAGCACCTCCTGCAGGGCATACCCGTGGGCGAGCTCACCACCTCCATGACCATCAACGCCACCGCGGCGTGGCTGCTGGGCCTGTACGTGGCCAACGCCGAGGACCAGGGGACCGACCCCACCGTGCTCGCGGGCACGACCCAGAACGACATCATCAAGGAGTACCTGTCCCGGGGAACGTACGCCTTCCCGCCCGAGCCCAGCCGGCGCCTGACCGTCGACCTCATCGCCTACACGGTCAAGCACATCCCCCGGTGGAATCCCATCAACGTGTGCAGCTACCACCTGCAGGAGGCGGGGGCCACGCCCGTGCAGGAGCTGGCCTACGCCCTGGCCGACGCCATCGGCGTGCTCGACGCCGTGCGCCAGTCGGGCCAGGTCGACCAGGACGAGTTCCCCGCCGTGGTGGGCCGTATCTCGTTCTTCTGCAACGCCGGCATCCGCTTCGTCGAGGAGACCTGCAAGATGCGGGCCTTCACCAGCATGTGGGACCGCATCTGCGCCGATCGCTACGGCGTCACCGACCCCAAGCTGCGCCGCTTCCGCTACGGCGTGCAGGTCAACTCGCTGGGCCTGACCGAGGTGCAGCCCGAGAACAACGTGCAGCGCATCGTGCTCGAGATGCTGGGCGTGACCCTCTCCAAGGGCGCCCGGGCCCGTTCCATCCAGCTGCCGGCCTGGAACGAGGCCCTGGGCCTGCCCCGGCCCTGGGACCAGCAGTGGGCCCTGCGCATGCAGCAGGTGCTGGCCTACGAGACCGACCTGCTCGAGCACGAGGACATCTTCGAGGGCTCCAAGGTGATGGAGACCAAGACGGCCGAGCTCGTCGACGCCGCCCAAGCGGAGCTCGACGACGTGCTGTCCCTCGGTGGCGCCTTCGCCGCCATCGACGAGCTGAAGGGCAGGCTCGTGCGCAGCCATGCCGACCGGACCAGGCGCATCGAGTCGGGCGACCTGCCCGTGGTCGGGGTCAACTGCTTTACCGAGAGCGCGCCCTCCCCCCTGGCCGGGGCGGAGAGCTTCCTCAAGGTCGACCCCGCGGTGGAGTCCGAGCTGCGGGAGGAGGTGGGACGCTGGCGGGCCCAGCGCGACGCCACGGCCGTGACGCGGGCGCTGGACGAGCTGCGCCGCGTGGCCGGGACCGAGGAGAACGTCATGCCCGCGACCATCGCCCTGGCCCATGCCGGGGGGACGACGGGCGAGTGGGCCGGCGCCCTGAGAGAGGTCTTCGGCGAGTACCGCGCCCCCACGGGAGTGGCCGCGGCGGTGGGCAGGCACGGCGACCAGCTGGCTCAGGTGGCGGCGCGGGTGCGGGTCATGGCCGGGGGACCTCCCCGCCTGCTGGTGGCCAAGCCCGGACTGGACGGCCACTCCAACGGGGCCGAGCAGGTGGCCGTGGCCGCCCGTGACGCCGGCTTCGAGGTCGTCTACCAGGGGATCCGCCAGACGCCCCAGCAGATCGCGGCGGCGGCCAGGGACGAGGACGTCGACCTGGTGGGCCTGTCCATCCTCTCCGGCAGCCACCTGGATCTGGTGCCCGAGGTGATCCGCCGGCTGCGGGAGGCCGGGGTGGGGGCGCCGGTGGTGGTCGGGGGGATCATCCCCGAGGCCGACCAGCCCAAGCTGGCCGAGCTCGGAGTGGCCGCCGTCTACACGCCGAAGGACTTCGCCCTCAGCCGCATCATGGCCGAGCTGGCCGACCTGGTGGAGCGGCGCCGGCGCACGCCCATCGGGGCCTGACCGGCCGGGCCGGCACAAAAGGCCGCGGTCATGCGGGCAAACCGGTCCGAGCACTTGATTCTGGGCGGCCGCCGGCCGATGGGAAGGCGTGGACCGGCGAGTGCTGCCTGGGCTCCTGAGCGGGCTGGCGGGCCTGGCTGCCGGCGTGGGGGCAATCGTCTTCTCCGTCCCCGCCCTGGCCGGCGTGGCTGCCCTTTGCGCTCTGTTTGCCGCGGGGGCCAGCGCCCTGCTCCTGCACCGGGTCCGCGCCGCCGAGGAGGAAGCGGCCTCCGCGGCCGCCCTCACCAGCATGCGCGACCTGCAGCTGGCGGCCGAGCAGAAGGCCCGCGACGTGGTCGACGAGGAGAGCGGGCTGCCCGACGGGCGCTTCTTCGAGCTGGCCCTGGACAGCAGGGTGGCCTCGGGCCGCCGCCACCTCTGGCCCGTGACCGTGGTGCTGCTCGACGTGGAGCTGGGGCCCGACGTCGTCAGCCGTGGCGCCCGCACCGAGGCCGTGCGCCAGTTCGTCTCCGTGCTGCGCCGCACCCTGCGGGAGGCCGACATCGCCTGCCGCACCGGGCCCGCCACCTTCGCCCTGCTCCTCGAGGACACCAGCGAGGAGGGTGGGGTCTGGACGGCCGAGCGTCTCCAGATCGCCCTGGCCCGCGGGAGCGCCAGCCGGGGCGGCTCGCCCGGGCCGGTACGGCGCCTGGCCGCCGGCGTCGCCGCCTACCCCAGCCACGGCCTGGCCGCCGAGGAGATCCTGGCCCGGGCCCGGGGGGCCCTGGCCCGCGCCTGCCGGGCCGAGTCGGGATCGGGCCTCGGCCAGGTCGAGGTGGCCCGGGCCGACCTCAGCTGAGCCACCCACTGGATGTCCCCAAGGTTTCCACCGCCGGGGGATAACTAGGCGGATATGACTCGGAATGGTTGACGGACTAGTCAGTTCGGGCCATTGAATCAATGGTCAGCGCGCCGCCGAGATGGCGAAGCACCGGTCCTCGACCCGGCCGAAGGCATACGAGGGGTACATCCCGCCGAACAGGGCCCGGGTGCGCTCGGACCAGTCCAGGGCCTCGGGCGAGGAGATACGCCGGTGGATCTGGAGGATGCCGCCCTCGAACACCCGGTACTCGGCCCAACTGCCCGGGAAGTCCTTGACGCTGGCCACCTCGACCCACGGCACCGGCCCGGTGGCGGGGAAGCGCCGTACCCGGTTGCGGTGGGTGTGGCCGGCGAAGTAGCCGACCAGCCTGGGCCGGCGGGCCACCACCTCGACCAGGCGCTCGGAGTCGTCGGGGTGGATGCCGAAGTAGCCCTCGGGGCGGCTCGGCGACGCGGGGGCCCAGGGGTGGTGGTGACCGAACACCAGCACGGGCCGGTCGGCCCGCCCGCCCAACTCGTCCAGCCAGTCCAGCTGTTCGGCGCTCACCCCGCCTGAGGCCAGCCCGGGAACGGCGGTGTCGAGGATGGCCAGGATGACGCCGGGAAGGGTCACCTCCAGCGGCGCGTCGGAGGCGAAGGTGGCGCCCTGGTAGGCGTCGTGGTTGCCCCGCACGTAATGGAGCCGGTCCCCGAAGGCGGGCTGGTAGTGGTCGAGGAAGGTGCGGAACTCCTCCTCTGTCCCGTGCGTGGTCAGGTCCCCCTTGGCCACGACCGCGTCGGGCCCGAGGACCACGATCTCGGCCACCGCGGCCCGGTTCATCGTCTGCGGGTAGGGCGGCTCGCCCGGACCGACGCGGAGCACGGGGCCCAGCTCGAGACCCTCGATCACTCCGCACTCGATCTCGCCGAAGTGCACGTCGTTGACCGTGGCCACCGTGGCCAGCCGCTCCCCCGGGGGCCGGGCCAGGGTGCGCACCCTCATGCCTTCCACGTGGTGGTCGCTGTCAGGATCGAGCCCCACCCGCCGCACCACCCGGACCGTCCCGTCGTCCTCGAGCCCGGGGGCGGTAGGGACGTGCACCACGATCTCGTCGTCCGCCACCGTGGTGACCTCGGCCAGGGCCCCGGTCATGGCCGGGGCACCCGCCGGGCCCTGCTCACCGGGGCCGGCCCGCGGCCCACGGCCGCTCGCGGCGTAGAGCCAGGGGCTGGGCCCACCACCGGCCCGAGAAACGCCAGGCGGGCGGGGACTCGGCCGCCGGGGCCGGGGCCGGCGCCGGTCGGGGCCAGCACATCTCCACCGCGGCCACGATGGCGGCCAGCTCCTCGGGCGATGGCGCGGTGGGGGTCAAAGGGGCACGTTCCCGTGCTTGCGCTTGGGCAGCTCCTCCCGCTTGCTGCGCAGCATGTGGAGGCTGCGCACGAGCACGGCGCGGGTGTCGGCCGGGTCGATGACGTCGTCGACGTAGCCCCGCTCGGCCGCGGCCCAGGGGTTGACGTGGCGCTCCGAGTACTCCTCGACCAGCTCGGCCCGCCGGGCCACGGGGTCGGAGGCCTCGGCCAGCTCCCGGCGGTAGAGGATCTCGACCGCGCCGCTGGCGCCCATGACCGCGAACTCGGCCGAGGGCCAGGCGTAGGCCAGGTCGGCGCCGATCGACTTGGAGTTCATGACCACGTAGGCGCCGCCGTAGGCCTTGCGGGTGATGAGCTGGATCCTGGGCACGGTGGCCTCGCAGAAGGCGTAGAGCAGCTTGGCGCCGTGGCGGATGATCCCCCCGTACTCCTGGTCGGTACCGGGCAGGAACCCGGGCACGTCCACGAAGGTGACGAGGGGGATGTTGAAGGCGTCGCACGTGCGCACGAAGCGGCCCCCCTTCTCGGAGGAGTCGATGTCGAGCACGCCGGCCAGGATCTGGGGCTGGTTGCCGACGATGCCCACGACGTGGCCGTCGAGGCGGCCGAACCCGCATACCAGGCTTCCGGCCCAGTGGGGCGAGTACTCGAAGAACTCGCCGTCGTCGAGCACGGTGGTGATCACCCTGCGCATGTCGTAGGCCTGGTTGGAGCTGGAGGGCATGAGGTCGATCAAGCCCGGGCAGGGCCGGACCGGGTCGTCGGTGGGCTGCACCCAGGGCGGCTCCTCCAGGTTGTTGGGCGGCAGGAAGGAGAGCAGGTAGCGCACGTCCTCCAAGCCGGCCTTGTCGTCGGGCGCCACGAACGTGCACACGCCCGAGCGGGTGGCGTGGGTCATGGCCCCGCCCAGCTGCTCGTGGGTCACGTCCTCGCCCGTGACCGACTTCACCACGTCGGGCCCGGTGATGAACATGTAGGACGTGTCCTGCACCATGAACACGAAGTCGGTGAGGGCCGGGCTGTACACCGCGCCCCCGGCGCAGGGGCCCATGATGACGCTGATCTGGGGGATCACCCCCGAGGCCTGCACGTTGCGGTGGAAGATGCCGCCGTACATGGCGAGGGATACCACCCCCTCCTGGATTCGGGCGCCGGCGCCGTCGTTGAGGCCGATGATGGGGACCCCCAGGGAGCTGGCCAGGTCCATGACCTTGTGGACCTTCTCGGCGAAGACCTCCCCCAGCGCTCCGCCGAAGACGGTGAAGTCCTGGCTGAAGAGGCACACCCGCCGGCCCTCTATGGTGCCGAAGCCGGTGATGATGCCGTCTGTGTAGGGCCGCTCCGCCAGCGCCTCTCCCACGCGGTGGCGGCCGAGCATGTCGAGCTCCTGGAAGCTGCCCTCGTCAAGGAGGTACTCGACCCGCTCGCGCGCCGTCATCTTGCCCCGGTCGTGCTGGCGCTGGACGGCGCGGGGCGAGCCCGCCTTGCGGGCCTGGTCCTTGCGCGCCGCCAGCTCCTCGATGCGCTCGTTCATGGGATGGTCAGGCATAGGGGCAACGGTACCGGTGACACTCTTTGGAGTGCCGATCGAGCCGCCGCCGTCGCCCTGGGCCTTCCAGCCCGACCGCATGAGGCCGAGCGGAGGGGGCGGACGGGGCGACGGGGACGGGGAGGACGGCGACCTCGTGGGCATCGGCGCCGACCTGCAGCCGGGGACGCTGCTCGCCGCCTACCGCTCCGGGGCCTTCCCCATGCCCGTGGACGTGCCCACCCCCGGCGTGGGCGCCGGGAGCAGCCGACGGGTGCTGGCCTGGTGGTCACCCGACCCTCGGGGCGTGCTCCCCCTCGGCGGCCTCCGGGTCAGCCGCTCCCTGCGCCGGGCCTGCGGCCGCTTCGAGATCACCGTCGACACCGCCTTCGAGGATGTGGTCGCCGCCTGCGCCGATCCCGGTCGGGCCGGGGGATGGATCAGCGACGACATCCGCGACGCCTACGTCCGCCTCCACCACCTGGGCTGGGCCCACAGCGTGGAGGCCCGGGGGCCCGGCGGCCAGCTGGCCGGCGGCCTCTACGGCGTCGCCATCGGGGGGCTCTTCGCGGGCGAGAGCATGTTCCACCGGGCCACCGACGCCTCCAAGGTGGCCCTCGTGACCCTGGTCGGGATGCTGAAGGAGGGGGGAGCCTCGCTCCTCGACGTGCAGTGGGTCACCCCCCACCTGCGCAGCCTGGGGGTGGTGGAGGTCAGCCGCAGCCGCTACCTCGAGCTCCTGGACGACGCCCTGGCCCGCCCCCTTCCCCCCGCCCTGGGGAACGGCTGATCCCGGTCCTCATCCCGGCGCGGGGGCCAGCCGGGCAGCCCGCTCGGCCAGGGGCGTGGCGTCGATGCGCCGGCACAGCTCGGCCAGCTCGGGAGCAGGCCCCCGCCAGCGGAGCTCGCCCACCCCGCCCAACAGGGAGCGGTCGATGCGCAGGGTGGCCAGGTCCCGGAAGAGAAGGGCCATGTCCCGCTGGGCCACGAGGGTGGCGGCCAGCGAGGTCGCGCCCCTGACGTCCACGTCCCAGCGCCAGGGCTGGTCGGGGATGGCCTCCAGGTGCCCGTACTTGGCCAGCACCCCGCTGGCCGAGCGCGGCCCCCAGCCGGGCAGGCCCGGGTAGCCGTCGGCCGAGTCGCCGACCAGGGCCAGCCAGTCGGGGATCGACTCGGGCGGGACCCCGAAGCGGGCGACGACGCCGGCCTCGTCCACCACGGTCCCGGCCGACGCTTGCGACCCGCGGCGGTCGGGGTCGCCCCGGGCCGAGGGCGGGCGGCGCCGGTCGAGCTGCACGACGCGCCTGCCCCGAACGGCCTGGGCCAGGTCCTTGTCCGGGGTGCAGATGAGCACCTGCTCCACCTCGGGGTCCTCGGCGGCCACGGCCGCGGCCGAGGCCATGGCGTCATCCGCCTCCAGCTCGACCATGGGCCACACCACGAGCCCCAGGGCGGCCACCGCCTCCTCCAGCAAGGGGAACTGCTGGAGGAGCTCGGGGGGCATGCCCTCGCTCGTCTTGTAGCCGGGCCACAGCCCGTTGCGGAACGACTCGACCACGTGGTCGGTGGCCACGCCCAGGTGGGTGGCGCCGGACGACAGCATCCCCAGCAGCGAGGTGAGCACGCCCCTGGTGGCGGCCACCTCCCGGCCCTCGGCCGTCACGTGGCCGGGCCGGCCGAAGTGGTGGCGGAAGAGCTCGAAGGTGCCGTCGACCAGATGGACCTTCACCGGCGCCCGACCCGCGCCTACTCCTGGACGAGCTCGATGAGGGTCCCGAAGGCCGACTTGGGGTGGAGGAAGGCGACGGTCGTGCCCCGGCTCCCGGTGCGGGGATGCTCGTCGACCACCCGGGCCCCCTTGGCCTTCACGTCCTCCAGGGCCGCGTCGCAGTCCTCGACGCGGTAGCCCACATGGTGGATGCCCTCTCCCCGCTTCTCCAGGAACTTGGCCAGCGGGGAGGAGTCCGTGTAGGGCGCCAGGAGCTGGATGTAGGAGTCGGCCACCTTGATGAGGGCCTCGTCCACACCGTCGGACTCGATGCGCTCGCGGTGGGCGACGGTGGCCCCGAACATCTCCGCATACCAGCTCACCGCCGCCTCGAGGTCGTGCACGGCTATGCCGACGTGGTCGAGCTCGGTGAGAGCGCTCATGCGCCGTGGCGGCGGAACAGGGTTATGCGGTCCTCGCCCACCTTGGCCCGCAGCTCGGGGTCGTCTATGCCCAGACCCTCGCGGGGAGCCAGGCAGAGCACGCCGATCTTGCCCTCGTGCAGGTTGTGGTGGACCTGGTAGGCGGCCTCACCGGTCTGCTCGAGCGGGTACACCGCCGACAGGATGGGCTGGATCATCCCCCGGGCGATGAGGGCGTTGGCCTCCCACGCCTCCCTGTAGTTGGCGAAGTGGCTGGCCTTGATGGTCTTCAGCTTCATCCACAGATGGCGGTTGTCGTACTCGATCATGTAGCCCGAGGTCGCCGCGCACGTGACGACCGTCCCGCCCCGGGCGCAGACGAAGACCGAGGCCCCCATGGTCTGGCGGCCGGGATGCTCGAACACGATGCCGGGGTCCTCCCCGACCAGGCTGCGGATGTCCTTGCCCAGGCGGCGCCACTCGCGCTCGTCCTGGGTGTGCTCATCGCTCCAGAAGCGGTAGCCGGCCGCCTTGCGGTCGATCACCGCCTCGCAGCCGAGGTCCTCCAGCAGCTTGACCTTCTCGGGCGAGCTCACCACGCCGACGGGGATCCCCCCGCCGTTGAGCACGTACTGCACCGCGTAGCCGCCCAGCCCTCCCGTCGCTCCCCACACCAGCACGGTGTCACCCTGCTTCATGCGGGCGCCGTTGCGCCCCACCAGCATGCGATAGGAGGTGGAGTTGCACAGGGCGTTGCACGCCGCCTCCTCCCAGCTCAGGTGGGCGGGCTTGGGCATGATCTGGTTGGCCTTCACCACGGTGAGGTCGGCCAGGCCGCCGAAGTTGGACTCGAAACCCCAGATGCGCTGGTTGGCAGCCAGCATGGCGTCGTCGTGGGCCGAGGGGTCCTGGTCGTCGACGTAGTTGCAGTGGATGACGACCCGGTCGCCGGGCTTCCAGTTGCGAACGGCCGAGCCCACGCGGACGACAACGCCCGAGGCGTCCGAACCGACCACGTGGTGGGGCAGGTTGTGGCGGGCACCCCAGCGGCTCTCCTTGCCCAGCCTCTCCAGGAACCCGAACGTGGGCAGGGGCTCGAAGATGGAGGTCCAGACCGTGTTGAAGTTGATGGCGCTGGCCATCACGGCCACGTAGGCCTCGTCCGGGGCGAGCTCGGGGACGGGGACCTCCTGGACGTGGAGCGACTGGCGAGGATCCTTCTGCTCCGAGGGCAGGCCCTCGAACATGCCCACCTCGTCCTTGAGCACCACCGCGGCCCGGTAGGTGTCGGGCAGGGGGACGGCGGCCAGCTCCTCGCCGGGTGCCCGTGCCTCGATGGCCTCGAGAAAAGCTCGCATGCTCGGCAAACTACCCGTGGCCCGGCGGCGGCTCCACCCTGGCACCTTTGGCCACCGCGGCGCCGCCCTTCATAGACTTGGTGGACTCGTCCTGTCTGGAGGTGGCGCATGCCTGGTTCGGTCATCGTGGCGGGGGCCCGTACCCCGATCGGGAAGCTCTCGGGGGCGCTGGCCGGCTTCAGTGGGGCCGAGCTGGGGGGGATCGCCATCAAGGCCGCCTTGGAGCGGGCCGGAGTGGCGCCCGACCAGGTCGACTACGTCCTCATGGGCCAGGTGCTGCAGGCCGGCGCGGGACAGATCCCCGCCCGCCAGGCCGCGGTGAAGGCCGCCATCCCCATGACCACCCCGGCCACCACCGTCAACAAGGTGTGCCTCTCCGGTCTCAACTCCATCTACCTGGCCGACCAGATGATCGCGGCGGGCGACGCCGACATCGTCGTGGCCGGCGGTCAGGAGTCCATGACCAACGCCCCCTACCTGCTGCCCGAGGCCAGGGCCGGCCTGCGCATGGGCGACAAGACGATCGTCGATTCCATGATGTACGACGGGTTGTTCTGCGCCTTCGACGTCTGCGCCATGGGCGCAGGCACCGAGCGCTACCTCAAGGCCAAGACCGTGGCCCGGGATCGCCAGGACGCCTTCGCCGCCGCCTCCCACGAGCGGGCGTCCGCGGCCCAGAAGGAGGGGCGCCTGGCCGACGAGATCGTGTCCGTCGAAGTGCCCCAGCGCCGGGGCGACCCCATCCTGGTCGACACCGACGAGGGCGTCCGTCCGGGCACGACGGTCGACAACCTGGCCAAGCTCAAGCCCGCCTTCGAGGCCGACGGCACGATCACCGCGGGCAACGCCAGCCAGATCTCCGACGGCGGGGCCGCGGTCGTGGTGATGTCGCGCGCCAGGGCCGACCAGCTGGGCGTCACGCCCCTGGGGGAGTTCGTCAGCTACGGCCAGGTCGCCGGTCCCGACGCCTCCCTGCTCACCCAGCCCTCCCGGGCCACCCGCAAGGCGCTGGAGAAGGTGGGCAAAAGCGTGGGCGAGGTCTCCCTGTTCGAGTTCAACGAGGCCTTCGCCGCCGTGGGACTGGCGTCCATGGACGACCTGGGCATAGGCGACGACGTCACCAACGTCAACGGCGGCGCCATCTCCCTGGGCCATCCCATCGGGATGTCGGGCACCCGCCTGGCCCTCACGCTCCTGCTGGAGCTGCGCCGGCGGGGCGGGGGGCTGGGCGTGGCCGCCCTGTGCGGCGGCGGCGGCCAGGGCGACGCCCTGCTCCTGCGCTCGCTGGCCTGAAGCAACCCCCGGCCGCTCACCCCGGCCGGGACCGAGGGCCTCAGGCCTCCACCTCTCGGCGGCCCTCCAGGGCCCGGCCCAGCGTGAGCTCGTCGGCGTACTCCAGGTCCCCCCCCACGGGTAGACCGCTGGCGATGCGGGTCACCCGCAGGCCCAGGGGCTTCAGGAGGCGGGCCAGGTACATGGCGGTGGCCTCGCCCTCCAGGTTGGGGTTGGTGCAGAGGATCACCTCGGCCACGCCCTCGGTCTCGATCCTCGACAGCAGCTCACGAACGCGCAGCTGGTCGGGACCTATGCCCTCGATGGGGCTGATGGCGCCCTGGAGGACGTGGTACTGCCCCCGGAATTCCTGGGTCTTCTCCACGGCCACGATGTCGCGAGGTTCCTCGACCACGCAGACCAAGGTGGGATCGCGCCTGCTGTCGGTGCACAGCTCGCACAGCTCCCCTTCAGACACATTGAAGCAGCGGGTGCAGAAACGGATGCGCTCCTTCACGGCCGAGATGGCCGCAGCCAGTCGCAGGGCGTCCTCGGGCGACAGCTTGAGGAGGTGGAAGGCGATGCGCTGCGCCGACTTGGGACCGATGCCCGGGAGGCGGCCCAGCTCGTCGATCAGCTCTTGGACGGGGGCGGCGTACATCAGCGAGGTCCGGGTCCGCCAGGGCCGGGCGTCACTCCGGGCCGACCAGCCCGCCCAGCCCGCCCAGGGCCTCAGGGTCGCCGCCCAGCGCGCCAAGGGTGTTGCCGAACCCGCCCAGCGCCTCCTGGTTGAGCTCCTGCACCCGCGCCACGGCGTCGTGCAAGGCGGCCAAGACCAGGTCCTCCAGCATCTCGACGTCAGCGGGATCGACCGCGGACGGGTCGATGTGCACGGACTGGAACTCCATGGCGCCGGTGACCGCCACCCTCACCACGCCGCCTCCGGCGTGACCCTCGACGAGCTGCTCCGCCGCTGCTGCCTGGGCTTCGACAAGCTGCTGCTGCATCTGCTGAGCCTGGCGGAGGAGGTCGCCGAAGTCGGGCTGGTTCGAGGGCACTCAGACCTCCTGGGCCCCGGGGAAGGCCTGCTTGACCCGTTCGGCGGCCGACGTTATCGCCGCAGGTGCGTCCTGCAGCCCATCGAGGTCGACGTCCTCGTCCCTGGCCTCGGGGACCTCGGGGGCGCCAAACCCGGGCAAGGCCTGCTCCTCCACCACCAGGCGCAGGGGGACGGGGCGGCCGAAGTGGGCGGCCAACGCAGCCTCCACGTCGGCCCGCCGCTCCTCGCACCGGTCCCGGTGCACGGCGTTGGGGAGGGCGAACACGGCGGCGTCGACGTCGGCGCTGACGAACCGGCCCGCGCCGAACCTGGTGCGGGCCGGACCCGCCAGCGAGGGGTACACGTGATCGCCCCAGGCCACCGTCAGCTCGTCCCGCGTGGGCAGGGCACCGGTACCCGCAGGCGCACGGGTCGAAGCCGGCGGGCCCGGCGACGCCTGCGACGCGCCCCCCTGGTCGTGCTGTCGCTCAGGCTCGGAGGCCTCCGGGGGGCTGGAGGGCGCCGGTCCGGGGCCGCCCGTCCCCTGCTTGCGGACCGCGCCCAGGGCGGCACGGGGCCCTTTCGGACCCGCGCCGGGCTCGGTCGTCGGGACCGGCGGAGGCGGGGCGGCAGGGCCGCCCGACTGGGGTCCGGCCCCGCCCAGGCCGGTAGCCAGCCTCTGCTCCAGCCGGTCGATGCGCTCGACCAGCGCGGCGGGCGACGTGTCCGCCTCGGCCCGGGTCAGGCGTACCAGGGCGACCTCCAGGCAGACCCGAGGGTCGAGCGCCTCCCGCATGTCGACCAGGGCCTGGCCCAGGACCTCCATGGCCCGGACCAGGGCGGCGAGCCCCAGCCCGTCGGCCTCCTCCGCGGCGACGGTGCGCTCCGCGTCGGGCAGCGGGACCACCTCGGGCGACAATCTGGCCAGGAAGCCGTTGCGCAGGTGGGCCACCAGGTCGACGGCCAACCGCTGGGGGTCGCGTCCCTGGGCGCAGGCCGTGGCCACCGCCAACAGGGCCCGGGCGCTGTCCCGCTCGACGAGGGCGCCGACCAGCTCGTGCAGCGACGCCACCTCGTCGTCGACCTCTCCGCCCGCCGCCACCTGCTCGAGGGCGGACAGCGCGTCACGGGCCGACCCGCGTCCCCTGCGCACGGCCGCCCCCAGGGCCTCCTCGGCCAGCTCGAGGCCTGCGTTGGCGCTGATCTCGTGCACGAGCTCGCCGAGGACGTCGGCGGCCAGCAGCCGGAACTCGAAATGCTGTGTGCGACTGCGGATGGTGGGAACGACCTTCTGCGGGTCGGTGGTGGCCAGCACGAACACGACGTGGCCCGGTGGCTCTTCGAGGGTCTTGAGCAGGGCGTTCGACGCGGCGGTGGACAGCATGTGGACCTCGTCGACGATGTAGACCTTCCACCGGCCGGGAGTGCCGAGCGAGGCCCGGGCCACCAGGTCCCGCATGGCCTCCACGCCGTTGTTGGACGCTGCGTCGAGCTCGACCACGTCCAGAGAGGAGCCAACCTGGACCTGGACACACGAGGCGCACACGCAGCAGGGTTCGCCGTCCCGGGGCTCGGCGCAGTTGAGCACCTTGGCCAGGATGCGGGCCGTGGAGGTCTTCCCGGTGCCCCGGGGACCGCTGAACAGGTAGGCGTGCCCGACCCGCCCCTCCCGCACGGCGTTGCGGAGCGCACCGACGACGTGGTCCTGCCCCCTCACCTCGGCGAAGCGCTGGGGCCGGTAGCGGCGGTACAGCGACCGGTAGCCGGTCTCCGCGCCCGTCTGATCGGGCTCGCTCACCACTCGTCCGCCCCGTCGGCCACCAGGGCGAGCCTATCGGCGGGGGCCCGTCACCCGGTGCGACGGCCAGGCTGACTGCGGCACACGGGAGGACCCGCTGAGAGCTGCTGCCTTCCGGCCCTGACTCGGTTCACGGGATCCCGTTGCGCAGGGCCCAGCCGTCGCACGGGGCGACGGGCCCGGTCCCGACGATAGCCTCGGAGGCTCCCAGGAGGGGTGCGAGAGCGGCCGAATCGGCACGACTGGAAATCGTGTGTGGGGAAACTCACCGTGGGTTCAAATCCCACCCTCTCCGCTGAAAGCCGAAGGTCGAGGCGGGCACGGGCGCGCCCCGGCGCCGGGCTCCCATCGGCTGACCGGCGCGGGTGGGGCCCGGCCCGGGACACGGGCGTCGCGACATAGTGTGCCGGCATGGGCATCATCGAAGATCTGGTCGCGCATCCGGGTGAGTACGTCGGCTTGGACCGAGACCCGACCTCGGGGAGGGTGAGCGCCGCCAGGATCGTGGTGACGCCGCTGCCCGGTGGCGCCGGCGTGGCGTTCGACTACGAGTCGTTCAATGCCGACAACCCGGACGTTGTCCGTGGTCACGCCGAGCACGCCGTTCTCGGACGGACCCACGGCGGCGGGTCGGTCCTGGTCACAGGGCATATCCACGCCGACACCGTGGCGGTGCTTCGCGAGAGCGAGCCCGGGGTGTTCGTCCTGGGTGGCGAGTCCTCGCCCTTCCCTCTCGCGATCAAGATCTCGGTTCCGGCGCCCGGGAGGCTGGACTACGTCTGGTCCTTTGGTGCCCCAGGGGGGGAGCTCGTAGAGCGCGATCGGGCAGAGCTGACGCTCTCCGCTTGAGCGGGCAGGGCTGGACGGGCGCCGTCGGATCGCCAACCAGCCTCCAAGCCAAAGTCGACTGCGCCCCTTCGCCTGCTGCCCCGCGGAGACGGTGCCCGCTTGCGCATGGATAGGCCGCTCGTCCGATGGCGTCACCTGCGGTAGGGCTGGTTGCCGTATCGATCGATGTGAACCACGTCACGGATGGGGCGGCGCGTCGTCGGGCCGTAGTTCCCCTTCGCCCAGCCGATCGGGACAACGCAAACGGGCACCATCTTCCGAGGTAGTTCGAGCATGCGCTGAGCGACCGGCACGATCCAGATCGGTAGCGTCTGGAGCGAAGCACCCAGGCCGACGGCCCGACACGCGAGCAGGAGGTTCTGCACCGCCGGGAAGACTGAGCCGTAGAACGACGAGACCGAGATCTGGGGCCGGCCGACCGGGCGGTGCTTCAGGTTCCGCTCGTAGCAGGGAACCACGAGCAGGGGGATGTCGGCGAAGTGCTCGGCCTGCCACTGGCCCGGCGCCATCTGGCGCTGGGCCTTCTCGTCGCCGGCGGCCCTGCGTCGCTCGATCGGACCGAAGATCCGGAAGAGCGGCAGGTAGAGCTTGGCGAGCCGCTCCTTCTGCTCACGGCTGGTGACCACAACGTAGGACCAGTCCTGGCTGTTCGAACTTGTGGGCGCCTTCAGGGAGAGTTCGAGCAGCTCGTAGACCAGGTCCACGTCGACTGGCGCGGTGTGGAGCCTCCGGACGGCGCGCTGGGTCCTCATCGCGTCGGCCATCGGCATCGTGAGGCGCGCCAGCGCCTCCTCGGTGGTCGGGGGCGTGAAGTCGGTCATCGCGAGAGGGTACGGTGCCGAGCCCCCGTGGCATCTCGGCGCGGAAGGCAGGGCACATCGGGCCTGCCCTCCAGGTGCCGTTTCCGGAGCAGAGCGGCACTGCGGGCGAGTCCCCCCGACGCGTCAGTCGAACCGCAGGGCGCTTACCACCTCGATGCGCCCGGCCCGTCGGGCCGGCAACAGCGACGCCACCGCGGCGATCATCAGGGCGATGAGACCGACGGGAATCACCAGGCGCCAGGGGAACGTGAAGTGGACGGTGAACCCGAAGGTGGCCCTCTGTCCCGCGATCAGACCGGCGGCCAGCAACGAGCCCAGCGGGATGGCCAGCACGAAGGCGACCAGAGCCAAGGTGGCCGCCTCGACCAGCACCATGCCGCGGATCTGGCTGCGGACCGCGCCCGACGAGCGCAGCATGCCGATCTCCCGGGTGCGCAGTAGCACGGAGAACACCAGGGTGTTGGCCAGGCCGAGCATCCCCGTCGCCCCGGCCAGCACCAGCATGGCGTAGGCAAGCGAGAAGAAGCCCCGCAGCTGGGAGTGGGCTTGCGCCCTGAGCATCGCCGCGGTCTGCACGAGCAGCGGCTGGTGCGCGCCGATGCGGTCGATGATGGCCTTGCGCACGGTGTCCGGGGCGGCGCCGGCCTTGACCGAGACGAGGAAGGCGTTGGGCCGCCCGGAGCCGAAGAGGGACAGGTCGGCGGTGCTGGCGATCACGCCGAAGCCGTTGCCCAGCTGGGCGTAGGTGCCGGCCACGGTGAACCGCTCCACGCCCAGGTTGGTACGAAGTGTGATCCGCTGGCCTCGCCTGACACCCATTCCCGAGGCCGTCGCATCGGGCAGCAGCACCGCGTGGCCCGCGCTGAGCGCGCTGCCTGCGCTGGCGGTATCGCCCTGGACCCAGTCGAAGTTGGCGACGCGGAAGTACGAGGCCGGGTCGATCACGGTTAGGAATGTGTTCGTGCTGCGGGCACCGTCCAGCACATCGGTCTGGCCGAAGCGCACGGGGGAGAGCCGGTCGACGCCCTTGACCGCGGCCAGTTGGTCGGCGACGCCGGGGTCGAAGGCGCCCGGCGCGGCCACCTGCATGTCGCTGCCGGCCTGGCGCGTCAGCACCTGGTCCAGGGTGTGGTTCATGGCCAGGTTGCTCGCCCCCACCGCCAGGATCATGGCCAGCACGACCATGATCAGGGCCAGCGTGTAGGCAGAGCGGCTTCGCTCCTTCACCAGGTGCATGACCGCGATGTCGCCCACACCGCGCGTCAGGCGGCGGGTGAGCGGACCCAGCATGCGGGCCAGCGGGCTGAGCAGGAAGGGGACGAGCAGCACGGCGCCGAGGAGCACCAGGATGGCGCCCAGGCTGCGCACGCCCGTGGGCGCCCGGCTGAAGATGCAGGCCATCCCGACTGTCAAGACCACGGCGCGGGGCCAGATCCGCCGGCGCCGTTCGTCGGCCGCCTGGCCCTCCCGCATGGCCGCAACCGGGCTCGCCGCCGCCGCCCGCCGGGCCGGCACCCAGGCCGCGGTCACGCTGACGACGGTGCCGATCAACACGCTGACCACGGCCGCGCCGGCGGGAAAGCCCAAGGGCGGCAGGTTCACACGCAGCAGCGAGCCCACCAACCCGACCCCGGCCGCGGCCAGGCCGTAGCCCAGCACGATTCCGGCCAGCGAGGAGACCAGTCCCAGTTGCGCGGCCTCGACGACCACCACCCTGCGGACCTGGCGGGGAACGGCGCCCAGGGCCCGGAGGGTGCCGTAGAGCCGGGTGCGTTCGGCCACGGCCAGCGAGAACGTGAGGAAGATGAGGAAGGCGCCGACGAAAAGGGCGATAACCGAGATCAGCCCCAGGGCGGCGTTCACGGCGGCGACGAAGGTGCGGAAACCCCCGGCTATCTGGGAGGCGGGCTGCATGGCCACCCGGTCGCCCAGGGCGGCGCGGTGCTGGTCGATCCAGGCCCGGGGCGTGGTGCCCTTGGTCAGGACCACATCCATGCCGTTGTAGGCGTCCGCTCTTCCGTACATGGCCCGGGCCGTGGGCAGCGACGTGTAGGCGACTCCGCCGTTGTCCGCCTGGCCCGCCCCGGTGTCGCCGATTACCCCCGCGATGGCCATCTGGACGGCGCCGGTGGGCGTGGCCATGGCAACCATCTGGCCCACCCGAAGGTGCATGCGACCGGCCAGCGATCGGGTGACGACCATCTCGCGCCCACCCGGATGGAACTGGCGGCCATCGACGAGCGTGAAGGGATGGAGCGGCGCGTAGCTCGGCAGGTCCACCCCCTGCAGGAACACGATCTGATCCTGCGAGAGGTCGGGCGGCATGCCATCAGCCTTGGGGGCGAGGCCGCGTTGCAGGAGGCTACGTATGCCCAGGGTGCTGGTGGTGCGCTCGACTCCCGGCAGCCTGGCTACCCGCGTGTCCACGCCCACCGGGAGCACGGAGTCGTAGGAACCGATTGGTCCGATCACCACGTCGGCGCGCCCGGCCCAGCCGTGCACAGTGTCGCTGAGGGCGCGCGATGTCACGCCTGCGGTCACCAGAACACCGAAGAGGGCGGCCACTCCGAGCATGGTCCCCGCCGCGGTCAGCAGGTAGCGGGCCCGGCGTGCGACCAGGCCCCGGTAGGCCAGGGTGGAGAGCGACCGCACGAGGAGTCAGACCTTGAGGGTCGCCGGACCTTGGACGCGCGTACCGGGGTCACGAGGCACCGCCGCGTCGTCGAGCTGTTCCTGCTGCTCGAGCCACCGCAACACGGCCCGTGACCGGGCCTCGTGGCTGCGATCGATTCGGGCCGCGTCGCGGCAACGGGTGTTGAGGACCAGGGGCCCCGCCATCGACCCGCCCCGCAGCAGCAGCACCTCTTCGCCGTGCGCCGCGCTGCGGGGATCGTGGGTGACCATCACGATCGTCTGCCCCAAGCTGCACTGCGCCTCCACGAACAGGGCCAGGATGTCCGCTCCGCTGCGGAAGTCCAGGTTGCCGGTGGGCTCGTCGGCCAGCAGGACAGCCGGCTCGACGAACAGGGCCCGCCCGATGGCCGCCCGTTGCTGCTGGCCCCCGGAGAGCTCGTCCGGCCGCTTGGTGCGGTGGTCGGCCAGGCCTACGAGCTCGACTATCTCGTCCAGTTTCCCCCGGTAGGCACGCTCGCGCCGGCCGGCGATCACCGCCGGCAGGGCGATGTTCTCGTCCACGCTAAGCACCGGTACCAGGTTGAAGAACTGGTACACGATGCCGATCCTGCCCCGCCGCAGGAGGGTGCGATCCTCGTCGCTCAACGACGACAGCGGCGACCCGTCGAGGAGGACCTCGCCGGCGTCCGGACGGTCCAGCCCTCCGAGTAGATGGAGGAGCGTCGACTTGCCCGAACCAGACGGGCCCATGACCGACACGAAGGAGCCCCTGCGGACGTCCAGGTCCACGCCGGCGAGCACCCGTTCGACCACCTCACCGCGGCGGTACTCCTTGACCAGGCCCCGCGCCGCCACGGCGCATGCGCCGTCCATCGTCAGCTCGGCACTCACCGGCAGCCTCCCCAGCCGTCCACGGCACGGTAGTCAGGGCGCGGACGCGTCCACCGTCCCATTTCGCTGCCGGCGACCAGACTCCTTGCTGCGGGCGCCCGAAACCTGTCACGGGCCCCCGAAACCTTCCCACCGGACAGCTCGCCGCCGCCCGCGTAACAGGCGGGGGCATCTCAAGGACGGTCGGACGGCGCCGCCCTGTGCCAACGAGCGGCGCCGCGAGCGAGTGGTGGTCTGGTGGCCGGTTCAGGTCGAACCGGCCACCAAACCGGGAACGTCGATCAGGTGAGGTCGAAGCGATCGAGGTTCATGACCTTGTCCCAGGCGGCCACGAAGTCACGGACAAACTTCTCCTTCGAGTCGTCAGATCCGTAGACCTCCGAGATGGCTCGGAGCTGGGAGTTCGAACCGAAGACGAGGTCTGCGGCGGTGCCCGTCCACTTGCCCTTGCCCGTGGAGCGATCGCGACCCTCGAACACGTTTTCGGACGAGACGGATGCCTTCCACTCCGTGCTCATATCGAGCAGGTTCACGAAGAAGTCGTTGGTCAGCGTCTCGGGCCGGTCGGTGAAGACGCCGTGTTGGGATTGCCCGAAGTTGGCGTTCAGGGCCCGCATTCCGCCGATCAGAACCGTCATCTCAGGAGCGGTCAGCGTCAACAGGTTGGCCCGGTCGAGCAGCAGGGCTTCCGCCGGCAACTTCTCTCCGGCTCGGAGGTAGTTGCGGAACCCATCAGCGGTGGGTTCGAGAACGGCAAACGATTCCACGTCGGTCTGCTCCTGCATGGCGTCCGTGCGCCCCGGTACGAACGGGACCGTCACGTCGTGTCCGGCGTTCTTCGCCGCTTGCTCGACGGCAGCGCACCCCCCTAGGACGATCAGGTCGGCGAGGGAGACCTTCGTTCCGCCGGACTGTGAGAGGTTGAAGTCCTGTTGGATCTGCTCGAGGGTCTGCAGCACCTTGGCCAGTTCGGTCGGGTCGTTGACCTCCCAGTCCCTCTGCGGCGCAAGGCGGAGCCGCGCCCCGTTGGCCCCGCCACGCTTGTCGGTGCCGCGGAAGGTGGCCGCCGACGCCCAAGCGGTGGAGACCAGCTGGGAGATGGACTGGCCCGATGCGAGGATCTTGCCCTTGAGGGCAGCGATGTCCTTCTCTCCGATCAGGTCATGATCGACCCCGGGTACGGGGTCCTGCCACAGCTGGGGCTCCGAGGGAACCCACGGGCCGAGGTAGCGCGAGACGGGTCCCATGTCGCGGTGAATCAGCTTGAACCACGCCTTGGCGAACGCTTCTGCGCACTGGTTCGGGTTCTCGTGGAAGCGCTTCGCGATCGGCCCGTAGATCGGATCCATCCTCAGCGAGAGGTCCGTAGTCAGCATCATGGGGGCGTGTCGCTTCGACGGATCGTGGGCGTCGGGCACCGTGCCCTGTGCAGATGCGTCCTTGGGAGTCCACTGCTTCGCACCGGCGGGGCTCGTCGTCAGCTCCCAGTCGTACTTGAACAGGTTGTCGAGGTACCCGTTGTCCCATTTCACCGGCTCGTTGGTCCATGCGCCCTCCAGCCCGCTGGTGAGCGTGTCGGGGCCCTTACCGCTGCCGAAGGTGTTCCTCCAGCCGAGGCCTTGCTCCTCGACGGGGCAACCCTCGGGTTCCGGACCGACGTACTCTTCACCGACGGCGCCATGGCACTTGCCGAACGTGTGGCCGCCGATGATGAGCGCAACCGTCTCCTCGTCATTCATCGCCATACGCCCGAAGGTCTCTCGGATGTCCCTGGCCGCAGCCAGCGGATCCGGGTTGCCGTTGGGCCCCTGCGGGTTCACGTAGATCAGGCCCATCTGTACGGCGCCGAAAGGACCGGCGAGGTCCCTGTCGCCGCTGTAACGCTCATCTCCAAGCCACGTGTCCTCGGGGCCCCAGAAGATCTCGTCGGGCTCCCAGATGTCCTCTCGCCCGCCGCCGAAGCCGAACGTCTTGAATCCCATCGACTCCAGGGCACAGTTGCCGGCGAAGATGATCAGATCGCCCCAGGAGAGCTTCCGGCCGTACTTCTGTTTGACCGGCCAGAGCAACCGGCGCGCCTTGTCGAGGTTCGCGTTGTCGGGCCAACTGTTGAGGGGGGCGAAGCGCTGAGCGCCGCTGCCGCCACCGCCCCTCCCATCGGCGATGCGGTACGTGCCTGCCGCGTGCCACGCCATCCGGATGAAGAGCGGGCCGTAGTGGCCGTAGTCGGCCGGCCACCAGTCCTGCGACGTCGTCATCACCTTGATGATGTCCCGCTTCAGCGTGTCGAGGTCGAGGGTCTTGAACTCCTCTGCGTAGTTGAAGTCCTCGCCCATCGGATTGGACAGGCGCGAGTGCTGGTGGAGAACCTGCAGGTCCAGCTGATTCGGCCACCAGTCCCGATTCGACCTGGGCCGAGTCCGCTTGGGAGTGGGGGCGGGGAGTACCGGGTTCTCGCTGTCGCTACCTCTGTCAGACACGTCGGTCCTTCTCCTCTCTCGCTGTTTCCTTCTGATGGCTGGTCTCTCTCGACCTTGGTTGCTTTGGGCCCGAGGCCGTGCTCCTCAGCTGGTGTCGCACGCTGCGTGTCCGCTTGCGGCCGTCGGACGAGACCGAGGTCGCCGCGACACACTCGGGACATCGGCCCCAGAAGATGACCTCGGCTTCGTCGATCTCGTAGCCCGAGTCGTCGGCGGCAGTCAGGCACGGGGTGTCGCCGACGGCACAGTCGACGTCGACCATCCGGCTGCAGGTCCGGCAGATGAGATGGTGGTGGTTGTCAGCGACGCGGTCCTCGTAGCGGGCCGATGACCGGGCGGGCTGGATGCGCCGCAGGAGACCCTTGTCGGTGAGGGCCGCAAGGGCGTCATACACCGCCTGACGTGAGACGGCACCGATCTCGGCCCGCACGACCGTGCAGATGTCGTCCGCGGTGCTGTGTGGTCGATCGGACACCGCCCGGAGAACAGCCAGACGCTGGGCCGTCACCTGCAGTCCGTACCGGCGCAGAAGCCCACCGTTGTCGACGGACGTCCCCTGGGACATGCTCGGACCCTAGCCCCCATGCTGGAGTAGGTCTAGATCTGGCACGATGCCAGTTCCCGAGTGGAGGTCCACGGCCACGGGTGCGCCGCTCGGCCCGGTACCGCTACGTCTGGCCGTCCGAGCTGGAGCTGATGGGACGGGTGGCCAGGCTGCGCCTGGCGCAACGCTAGGCGGGCCGGAAGACCGAGCCCTTCACCGCACACGGCACCCACCAGTTTGCGGTCTTCGAGAAGCCCGTCCAGTCGCCGGGCCGGGGCCTAGCCCTCGCCGGCGTCCTTGACCTCCGTCGACCCATAGGCGCGGAAGGCCATCGCTGACCAGGCCAGCATTCCCGCCGCCGGCAGGTAGCGCAGGAGGGTGTCCCTGGCCCGGGCGTGGAAGCCCATCGCTGCGATGAAGTACGCCACGAGAGCGCCAGCCGTGAGCCGCCCCAGTCGGGGCCGTCTGAGCCCCGCCAGCAATCCTGTCGCCGAGGCGCTCTTGACCACCGGGAGGACCAGGCGCAGGCCCTGCGGGAAGCCGAGATGATCGAGGTCGTCCCTGACCCACTGGTTGGGGACCGCATTGAACACAGCGTCGGCCGTCTGCACCGCGACCAGCCCCAGAACACGACGCTTCGCCGCGGGTTGCACCGGTGACAGACGCTACGAAGCGAGGTTGGGCGGCGCCAAATTGCTCAGACGGCCACCGCACGCACCGCGGGGGCGCCGGCGTGGTCGGCGTCCCGGGCTGAGGGGGGAGGATCGGACCGCGGGGAGGAGGGCGGCGAGCCCGGGCGCCGGGCGTGGAGGCCGCGAAGCCAGGCTTCGAAGCCGAGCCGGCGCTGCACCCACCGCTGGACCTCCTCGGCCTGCTCGCCGGGGTCGTCCTGTACAGTAGCGTATGAGACATACATAACTGCATTGACGATACAGTCTTGTCCCTTGGAGTCAAGTGTGAATTCGGTCATGATGCGGGGCATGCCCGGCGAGAAGCTGACGCCCGAGCGGCGCCGGCAGATGACGCGCGACGCGCTGGTCGAGGCGGCGGCCGAGGTGTTCGCCAAGAAGGGCGTGACCGGCGCGTCCATGGAGGAGATCGCGGCCGAGGCCGGCTTCACCCGGGGGGCCATCTACTCGAACTTCGGGAGCAAGGAAGAGCTGCTCCTGGCGGTCATGGACCGCTTCATCGCCCACCAGCTGGCTGAGTTCGCCGAGGAGGTGGTCGTCGCCTCCGAGGACCTCCTGGGGGTGGCCCAGAGCGCGGGGGCCGTGTTCAAACGGACCCTGTCGTTGGAGCTCATGCCTCTGGAGCTGGAGCTTCGCCTCAACGCCCTGCGCAACCCCGCAGCGCGCCGGCGACTGGCCGAGGCCGACCGGCGCACGGGGGAGATCGTGGCCCATTTCATCGAGGACCAGATCGTGGGTCAGGGCATCCGTCTCAGGATCCCCCCCCGGGACATGGGCGACATCGGGCGCGCCGCCATACAGGGCCTTCTCCAGTACGCGGCCACCGACGAGGAGGGGGCCGAGCGCTACCAGGGCTTGGTCGAGACGCTGTTCGTGCTTCTGGCCGGAGCCGCCTTCGAGCCCGCCGAAGGGAAGGACCCCGCCGACCAGGAGGACCCGTCTTCGACGCCACCGGGCTCGCGGTAGACCTACGGCCTCGGCGCAGGGGCCGGTGGATTCCTGGTCAGATTCGGTTGACAGTGGTGTGGCTGTCAGATTAAGGTGACAGCCTGTGGGCGTCGACGACTCTGCCGGCTCCGTCATCCCGGAAAGCCCGGCTGCCCGAGCCACCAGCGCCGATCCGGCCGAGGGCCTCCGAGCCGTGGCCGCCCTCAGGCGCCTGGCCGACAAGCTCGAGATCCTGCAGGTGCGGCGGGCCCGGGCCCTGGGTTGGTCGTGGCAGGACATCGCCGCTCAGTTGGGCGTGACCCGCCAGACGGTCCACAAGAAGCACGCCGGTCGACAGGGTGGGGACTAGAGGGACAGAGGAGCAGACGTGTTCGAGCGACTGGGTAAGTCGGCCAAGGCCGCGATGATCTCGGCCCAGATGGAGGCGGCCACCCTGGGCCGGGAGGAAGCGGGTGACGAGCACCTCCTCCTGGGCTGCCTGGCCGCCTCGGGGTCGAAGGCGGCGTCGCTGCTCAGGTCCAGAGGGATCACCCGACAGCGCCTGGTCGAGATCCTCGAAGGCCTCGACCACATGGACGGCGCCGGGCTCGACGACGACGACGCCCGGGCGCTGTCCAGCCTCGGGATCGACCTGGAGGAGGTCATCCGCTCGGCCGAGGAGGTGTTCGGGCCGGACGCCATGGACCAGGCCCAGGGGCCGCGCCGGCGAGGACCGCGCCCCCGGGCGGCCCGGTTCGGCCCGGCGGCCAAGCGCGCCATCTCCCAGTCCGTCATGGAGGCGATCGTCCTCGGTGACCGGCGGGTGGAAGTCGAGCACCTGCTCGTCGCCCTGCTCCACGATCCCACGGGGCGCTGCGCCGCCGTGGCCAGCGCCGTGGGCCTCGACTACGACTCTGTGCGGGAACAGCTCAACCCGGGACCGGGCACGGCCGCCGCGGGCTAGGAACCAGAGCTGGGCCGCGCCGCGGGCCGCCCATGGCGGTCGACGGCCGCCACACGGCGCCACAGGCCGGGCACCCGCCCGCGCTTCAGCACGCGCCCGTCGATCAGGGCGTTGAGCACGGCTCGGGCGCACTGCTCACGCATGGCCACCCGTTCCCGTAGGCGGCGGACGCGGAGCCAGGTGCGCAGGGGAGGGAGCCCGACGGTCGCGTAGACGAAGGGCTGGACCATGGCGTCGAACATGCCCACGATGCCCGCGGGCACGATCCAGCGGACAGCGAAGCGATCGGTCCAGGAGGTGGCCCGGTAGTGCTCGCCCACGGTGGTGCGGGCGAAGGCCAGATGCCGAGCCTCCTCCGTGCGGTGGTAGCGGCTGATGTCGCGGACGTAGGAGTCGGTGTCGGCATGCTCGGCCATGAGTTTCTGGAACAGGTCGGGGATCTCCTCGCCCACGAGCACGAAGGCGTCGAGCGTGGCCGGGCGCCGCAGCAGCAACGGGAGCATGCGGGAGCGCACGCGGGCGGCGAGGCGGCTGTTGAGCGGGTTGCGCTGGATCGGGGCCAGTTCGTCGACGAGGCGGACGAACAGGCGGGAGTGGCGGGTCTCCTCACCCATCTCGTGCAGGGCGTAGGTAAAGCGGGGATCGGTCACGTCGGGACTGAGGGCGAGCTGATAGGCGAAGCCGGACATGAGCACGGCCTCGAACAGGATCCCGAAGCGCACTATGGAGGCCAGCTCCTCCCGGGACAGGGTGGCGCGCTGCTCGGGGCTCAGGTCGAGGCCGAGGCCGGCGACGGACAGCAGCTCGTCCGGCACCACCTGGTCCTTGGTCAGCGTGCCGGTGACCTCGTCGTCGGGCTCGACGATCCGGCGCAGCGAGGCGGCGTTGAGCCTCTCGACCCTCGCCGTGTGCTCCGTGTGCTCGGCTTGGGGTTCGAGCCACTCGGTCGGGGACTGGGTGGCGGTCATCGCATCTCCTCCCCACGAGGACGGCCTTACCGCGCCGCCACCCTAGAGGAATTGAGTGTTTGACACAATCCCTCAGAAACAAATATCCTGACGTCCGTGTCAGAGGTGGGCGCCTCCGGCGTCGGCACCCCCGGAGTCGGCGCCCCCGGCACCAAGGGCGGGCGCACCAGGGAGGCCGTGCTCCGGGCCGCCATCGCCCGCTTCGGCCGGGACGGCTACCGGAGCACATCGGTGGCCGACATCGCGAGAGACGCCCGGCTCAGCGGCACCGCCGCCTACGCCTACTTCGCCAACAAGGAAGCCCTTTTCGTCGCGGCCGTGGACGAGGACGCCGCCGCCGTCATCCAGGAAGGCCTGTCCAGCGTCGTCGAGCACGACGACCTCGACCACTGGCGCCAGACCCTCATCTTCACCCTGCTCGACGCCGTCGGTCGCCATCCCCTGGCCCGGCGGGTCCTGGCCGGGCTCGAACCCGACTTCACCGTCAGGCTCCTCTCCATCCCCGCCCTCGAGCAGCTGCGCAAGGCCAGCGGCGAGCGCATCCGGGCCCACCAGCTCGCCGGGAAGGTCAGGGCCGACATCGACGCCCAGCAGATCGCCAACGGCCTGGTGACCATCGTCCTGTCGCTGCTGATGACCCTGGTCCAGATCGGCACCGACCCGGCGACGCTCCTCGGCCCCGACGTGGCCGCCGTGGCCGAGGCTGCGCTCAGCCCGCCCCCGGGCAGGGCCACGGGCGGCAAGCGGCGCATGTCCTGAGGCGGCCCGCCCTTAGGGCGCCTACCGCGGCGCGGGCGACATCCCGCTCCCGCTCCTGCCTTGCTGCCACGGCGCGGGCGAGCCCTGGGAGGCCCGGAGGCGGCGGGTCAGGGTGAGGGCGAGGACGCGCATCACCTCAGGACGACCGAGCAGGGCGCCGAAGCTGCGGGCCCCGGCGACCAGGGCCCTCACCGGGGTCAGTGCGGTGACGGTGGCCGAGGAGGGGGCGGGGTCAAGCAGGGACATCTCCCCCACGAGCTCCCCCGCCCCGACCGTCGCCAGCGCCTCCTCGCGCAGGCTCACCAGGGCCAGCCCGTCGGCCAGGAGAAACAGCTCGTGGCCGGGCTCGCCCTCCCGGATGAGACGCTCGCCCGCCTCCAGGCGGACCTCGTCGAACAGCGACGCCAGCGAGACGAGGTCGCGGTCGCGAAGTCCCGAGAAGCCGGTGAGTGCGCGCAGGAAGGTGACTTTGGGATCGAGGGTCTTGGCTGGTCTGGAAAGGGCCATGCCGGCACCGTCTTTCATGTTGGGGCCTCGAGTCGGTTACCTCTGGGTTCAGCTGGATGCGAGAGCGAAGGTGAGATGGGTCACGGGGCCGTCCATCTCCACGCTGGTCGGAGGGCCCAGGCTGGTGGCCAGCCGGCGGGCGGGCCTGTTCTCGGTGAGGATGACGGCGCTCAGCGACGTGACCCGGCGCCGGGCAGCCTCGGCTACGAGCAGGCCCATGAGGGCCCGGCCCAGCCCCCGGTGTTGCCAGGCGTCCTCGACCAGGATCGACAGCTCGGCCGCCCGGGGGCCGCCCTCGCCCGGCCGGTCCCATCGGGCCACGGCGACGATCTCGTCCCCTTCCAGGGCGACCAGGCCCTCGTGGTCGCAGTGGTCGACCGCCCCCAGGTGCCGGAGGACGCTGGGCGGGGGCGCGGGAAACAGGGTGAAGAAGCGCCGGTAGACGGTCTCGGGCGAGAGGCGGTCGAAGAGGCGGCGCAGGCGCTCGCCATCGTCGGTCTCCTGGGGCCGGACCGTGATCTCGGGCAAGGGCGCCAGTCCGTTCATGATTTGAACTTAGTCCGTTCGATTTCTGAATTCAAGCGGACTAAAGTCACACCATGCGGTGGAGCGAGATCGACCAGCAGGACTGTTCGGTGGCCCGGAGCCTGTCCGTCGTCGGCGACCGCTGGACGATGCTGGTGCTGCGCGAGGCCTTCATGCGGATCAGGCGGTTCGAGGACTTCCAGGCCCGCACGGGCGCCCCTCGTCCCGTGCTCGCCGACCGCCTCAGGATCCTGGTCGACAACGGCGTGCTCGAGCGCCGCCTCTACTCGCAGCGGCCCGACCGTTTCGAGTACAGGCTCACCGAGAAGGGGCGCGACCTCTATCCGGTCGTCGTCTCTCTCCTGCGCTGGGGCGACCGCTGGATGTCGGGTCCACCGGGGCCCCCAGTGGAGCTGCGTCACAAGGCCTGCGGGCACGTGATGCTGCCCGAGCTCGCGTGTCCCGATTGCGGCGAGTGGGTCGAGGCCCGGGACGTCGAGGCCGCCGTCACCCGCTGATCCCCGCCATCGGCGACTGCCCATCGGCCGTCGCGCGCGCGACCATTGCAGAAGTGCAGCTGACCGCCTCCTTACCCGGTGGTTCGATCCGGCGGGTTCTTCTCCTTGTCTGCGCCGGCCTGCTGGCCACCGGGCTGGCCGGAGCCGCCCTGGTCGGGGACGACCAGGGCGGCACAGCGCGATCGAACGGCCTGCGATCGGCGGTGGTGTCCGGTTCGGGCGCGAGCACGGTCAACGGCCCGGCGGCCGCAGCCGCGCCGCAGCCCGCCACGGCCCCCCCTCCGCCCGTGCCCGCGTCGGGGGGAACGACCGGAACGGCGGCGACCGACCCGTTTTGGGGGGTTCTGCTGGCGAGCTTCCCCGACACCCCGGCGGGGACGGACGCGGCCAACGTGGCCCTGACCGCGGCCCGAGCCTCCGACCCTCAGGCCGCCATGGTTCGAAGCGCCTCCTACTCGTCGCTGCGGCGCGGGTTCGTGGCCGTGGTCAGCGCCCACCTGGCCAGCCGGGACGCGGCCCTGACCCAGGCTCGTCGCCTTCAGCAGGCCGGCTTCCCCGACGCCAACGCTCGCTGCATAACCAACGGGCCGCCCTGCCCCTGAGCTGTCCCCTCCTACGCTGCCGAGGTGCGCCGCACCATCGCGCCTCTTCTGGCCCTGGCCATGGCCGGCGCCTGCAGCGGGTCGTCCCACAGTCGCGTCGGAGCGTCCCACTCTGACTCGCTCCCGACCGGCCCTGCTGGGACCGCGACGTCGGCCCCGACGACGGGCGGATCGCCCGCCGCCACCGGCGGAGCCGCCGCGAAGCCATCGACCGGGGGGCCGGCGACGAGCTCGCCCCCGCCCGTGAAGCCGAGTCCGACCACTTCCTCCTCCGGCCTGGGTCCCTGTCCGTCCGGAAGCGGCCCCGTGCAGCAGGCATCCGGGCCCGACACCCGCGCCTGTCTCAGCCTCGAGCTGACTTCGACCAGTGTCCGCTCGGGCTCGGGGGTGTCGGGCACGCTCGTCGTCGTCAACCGCTCCGGCGATGCCCTCGGCTACACCCAGCCGGACGGCTGCGCCACGACCAAGGCGCTCCGCCAGGGAGGGCGCCGCGTCGGGGGTGGATCCCAGGCCTGCGCCCAGGTCTTCGTGGGCAGGGTGACACTGCAACCCCACGAGGCCAAGCGCCTCCCGGTGAGCTTCCAGGCCATCGACGACGGAACCGGGGCGCCCCTCCCGCCCGGGCGCTACGACGCCGTGGCCGCCCTGCACACGACGGCGGCGGACGGGACGTGGGCGGCGCCGCCGGTCACGATGACCGTCACACCCTGACGGCGCGCCAACCCCACCCGTTGCACCACTTCTGCGCCCCCTGCTGCGATCATGGCCTGCGTGGCTCGGGGGAAGACTCTCGTCGCGCTGCTCGCGGTGCTGGCCGTGGGCGCGGCTGTCACCTTCGCCGCCGTCGGCGCCGGACAGGGTCCCGGCCACCGGGCATCGGCTCGGCACCCCTCGGTGCTGGGCGAGTCGATCACCAAGCCATCGACGCCGCCCCAATCGCCGGCTCCCGGGGCCCAGGCCCCGTCGCCGGTCGCCGCGCCCCCGAGCCCGGCGGGCGCGGCCAACCCGCCCGCCGCCAGCCCTACCGCGGCGGTGCCTCCGGCCCGCGCCGCGCCGCTCACCGCCACCTCCCGCGCCAGCGGCCGCCGGGCCCCGGCCCCGGCCGCGCCCGCGGGCCCGGTGACGCTGCACTCCTTCAACCGCTCGACCTTCGTGTTCTCGCCCGACAGCTCCGAGAGCTCCTCCACGTCGTCGTTCGCAACCACCCGGGCCACTCCCTCGGGCCCCGTCGCGCTCGAGGTGCTGGGGCGGGCCGAGGGCAGCCAGGCCACGCTCTCGGCCCGGGTCACCAACAACTCGGGCCGGCCCATCTCGTTCCCCGGTGGCCTGTCCGTCACCTTCGCGCTCAGCCGGGACGGCGCCGTGGTCGAGTCGGCGACGGTCATCGACCGGCCCACGTCGAGCCTGGCTCCGGGGGCCAGCGCCGGTGTGGCCCGGCGCGTGCCCCTGAGCTCGTACGGCTCCTACTCCGTCGAGGGAACCTCGTCCTACCGCTGAGGCGCCCGCATCCGATCAGGGACCGCAGCGCACGACGCCCAGGGTGACCCTGCGGCAGGGCTCGCTCCCTCCCGATCCCGAGCCTCCCCCGGACGGAGGGGCCGTGGTCGAGGGGCTGGAAGGGCCCGGTCCCGGCGGCGGCGCCTGGCTCTGTGACGAGGAGGAGGCGGCCGATGGGCGCGGGGCGGGAGCGCCGGTCGGGCGCAGCTCGATGGCGGGCGCCTGGTCCTCGATCTCCACCGGCTCGCGCCCGGGATAGTCGCGGGAGATGGCGGCGCGGGCGTAGCCGAAGGCGCTCTGCACCGCGCCCGGGGCCCGGCCCTCGATCATGGCCTGGCGCACCATGTACTCGACCAGGTAGGAGCGACCGAAGGACTCGTTCTCGTAGGCGAGCTGGTTGGGCCCGGCCGCGGCGGTCAGGACGCGTCCAGGGGCGAGGAGACGGGTGAAGGCGGCCCCGTAGCAGGTGGCCATGCCGATCCATGCCCGCCCGGCCCGCAGCCGGGCGAAGTGGGCGGCCAGGTCGGTGTCGGTCAGGAGTCCCCCGTCGGCGGCCACCACGGCCTCGCTGTCGGGACCGAGCTTGCGCACGTGGCCGGCGTAGAAGAACACGGCCACGGCGTCGGGCGACGAGTGGGCCGCGAGCCAGTCGACCGAGGAGGCGATGACCGCCGCCGTCGCCTGCGAGTTCTGAATGAGGAGGCGGTGGTCGGCGGGCACGGTGGCGAGGGCCAGGGCCTGGTCCACGTCCTTGGCGTCGTTGACCGCCGAGCGAAGGTCGTGTCCCCCGCCCGGGTAGTGGTCGATGCCGACGACGACGGCCCAGGTCCCACCGGCGGGCACCACCCCGGCCCAGGGATCCCGCTGCAGCGAGGCGGGCGGGGGTGGGACGGGTTGGACGGGGGCGTCGAAGTGGTCGGGGGGAGGCGTGATGGCCAGGTCGCCGGCCGGTGGAGCCGGGGCTGCCTCGGCCACGGGGTCGCCGGCCCGGCTGGCCACAGCCGGCCCGCGGACGGACCGGACCCCGGATCGGGAGTGGTGGGAGCGGCCGGGACCGAGGACGAGGGCAGCGACCAGGGTGACGACGGCCGCGACGACGCCGGTCCTGATCCCAGGCCTGCCCACCTGTCCTTCCACCGTGGGAGGTCCCGCCCGGACAGCCCCAGCGCCGCCCGAACGGGTCCGACCCGCTCGGCCCGGAATTCGACGGCTGCGGTCGTGATTCCTGCCCCCGACCCGGTCCGGTCCGGCGTGCGCCTACCGTGCTGGCCGTGGTGCCCGCCATCAGCGACGAAGGAGCCATGGAGCGGGCCCTGGCCGAGGCCGAGGCCGCCCTGACCCACGGCGACGTCCCCGTGGGGGCGGTGGTGACCATGGCGGGAGAGGTAGTCGCGGCCAGGCACAACGAACGCGAGCGGCGGGGCGACCCCACCGCCCACGCCGAGCTACTGGCCCTGCAGGACGCGGCCCGGGCGGCCGGGAGCTGGCGTCTCGAAGGTGCGACCGTCTTCGTCACGCTCGAGCCCTGCCTCATGTGCGCGGGCGCCCTGGTCGCGGCCCGTGTGGCGCGGCTGGTCTTCGGGGCGGCCGATCCCAAGGCCGGAGCCTGCGGGTCGCTTTACAACGTGTGCGTGGACCCCCGCCTCAACCATGAGGTCGCCGTGCTCCCGGGGGTGGGCGCCTCCCGGGCCGCGGCGTTGCTGGAGGCCTTTTTCGCCGCGAAACGCACCGGGTAACCTCCGCCGCCGGAGGGATGCGAGAGCGGCCGAATCGGACGGTCTCGAAAACCGTTGTGTCCTTTGGGCACCGTGGGTTCAAATCCCACTCCCTCCGCGGCCGTGACCTGGGTGCTCGTACCGAAGGCCCAGGTCACGCTGCATTTCCAGGCCGCTGAGCCCTCTGGCCGCTGCTGTCCTGCACTCGCCATTCGTGGCCAGCAGAGGCCGCGATGGTGGGGTGCGGATGGGGTGCGAGCGAAAAACTCGGGTGCGAATGGGGTGCGAGAACCGCGGCCTCTGAAGCGCGCTTTCGCCACTCGCCGCGTTCGCGTCGACCCGCTCCCAGCAAGACCGCCCAAGCGGTTGTTCGCTTCGCCGCCACCCAGGCGTCCCGCTACTGCACCGACCCCAAGGCCGCGCGCCGCCCGGTGTGCGATTTCGTTCGCCGCGTCGTGGTGCCTGCCGGCGATCTCGCGATCGCGTCGGTGCCATCCACCCCGACCTACCGCCGAAGCGGCGAGCATGCCATTGATGGCCGGCCAACCGAAGAAGCAGCGGGCCCGGCGTGGAGAGCCGGTCCCCGACGCGGCCACGCTGATCGTGCGTGGCGACCTGCTCGACCCCGAGGCTCTGCGCGACGACGCAGTAGACAACTTCGAAATCTACGGCTACTGGGGGGTCTCGGTCTTCGCCGAGGTGGGCGGGTTCGATGTGGCGTGGATCGCGTCCAACAAGCTGTCCGGGGCGCGGTGGCTCGTCGTGTTCCGGGCCGGCGACGTCCTCGCCAGCGGGCTCGACCTGTGGGATACCGGCCAGAGTCCCCATTACGATGTGGTGCATCAGGACATCGACGAGCTGGTTGCCCGGCTTGTCGCCTGTCCGCACAGGATCATCCGCAACCCGACCGAACCTCCAGGAGGCTCCAGATGACGGCTCCGCCGATCGCCCTGCGAGCGGACCTCAACAACGAGGACGACGAAGGGCACAACTGGAGCCTTCTCCGCCACGCGGACGAGCCTTCGGCGATCGTAGAGGGAGCGGTTCTAGTCGCCGGCACAGCGCGATTCTGGTCCTGGGTCCGGATCCGTCGGGTCGACGACGACGGCCAAGTTCACTTCGAGCGGATCAGCGCCGAGGAAGCAGCGAGAGCACTCTCGCGCGCCAGCTGAGGCCGAACGCAAGAGCCTCGATTCGCCGAGACGCGATTCGCAGTTCGCCCTCTTGCGTGCTGGAACCAACTCCGTTCCAAGAACTTTTCACCGGGCTAGCCGGCTCCGTAGTAAGCGGCGTCGCCGTAGCTGAACACGCCGCCGTCCGCGGCGCAGAGCCAGTACCCCCGCCCGGACGGCGTCGGCGCGATGGCGACCACCGGTTGGGCCAGCGTCCTGGCCGCGGCGGAGCCGAGCGTCGGGGCGGTCCCGAAGGCGTACACCGAGCCGTCTGCGCCCGCCAACCAGTAGCCCCGACCGTCGGGCGTGGAGGCCATGGCCACCACCGGCGCGGGCAGGGACCGGCCCGATGCCGCCCCGTAGAAGCCGGCGTCGCCGTAGCCGAACACGCCGCCCTCCGCCGACACCACCCAGTAGCCGCGACCGCCAGGGGTGGCGGCCATCCCGACCACGGGCCGGCGCGGGGATTGCCCCGATGAAGCGGGCGAGCCGAACGCACCGGCGTCGCCCAAGCCGGAGATCCGCCCGTCGGATCCGACCAGCCAGTAGCCGCGACCGTCGGGGGTGGCAGCCATGCCGACGATCGGACTGGCCGGCGGTCCGGGGCCGGCCGACCCGAACGATCCCGCCGTGCCGAAGGACAGAACGGAGCCGTCCAAGCCCACCAGCCAGTAGCCGTGGCCGTCGGGCGTACGGGCTCCGCCGACCACCAGCCAGGCCAAGGTCGAGCGCTCGGCCGAGCCGGAGTCCTGCGCGTCGCCGTGCTGGGTCACGGTGCCGAGGCCAGTCACGGTCGAGTACCCCTGGCCGTCGGAACTGGGCAGGAGGGCCACCACATCGGCCCTGATGGGCGAGTCGTGGAGGATGCCACCGTCGCCGACCCACTCCCAGTGCCATGCCTCGGGACAGGCGCTGCCTCCGGGCCGGGCCCAGCCCGGGTGGTTCCAGCCGAAGCGCTCGGCCTCGGCGTTGAGGAAGCGATCGCCGGGCGAGCCGAAGGCGACGCTCCCGTCGGCGTCGGTGAAGTCGGCGGCCTTGCCCCACCCGTGCATCGAGGTGCCCTTCGGGGCTCCTGACGGGCTCGTGGCCACGGGCGCGGCGCAGGCGCTGTTTCCGGCGGCCGCCACGCTGCGCTTGACCGCCACCTGACCGGACAGGGGTCGGTAGCACTCCCTGGCGCCGAGGACGACGCCCTTGTCACGGGCGGTTGCGAACAGCAGCCCCAGGCTGGGCGCCGCGGCCCGGCTGGCCACGCAGTTGGGCGCCACCCCCACCAGGTCGCGTGCGGGCATCTCGCCGTTGGTGTCGCCGGCCACCGGGGTGGGCCGGTTGTCCAGCCTGATCGGCGACACGAACGCCGCCACGCCCTTCGCGGTCGGAGCCGCGGCCGGAGCCGCGGTCGTGGGGACGGCCGGCGCGGCGGAGGTCGCCACCGGGGGGACGGTTCGCTCGGTGGTGGTTGGCGCCGGGGGCCGGGCGACGCGCCTGGTGCTGCTGCATCCACCGGCGACGACAACAACGGCGACGACGACGATGGCCCCGCGGGCCCGTCGAGCGGCGCCGGACCACCACCCGCTCACCGGGGGCCGTTACCGGTCAGAGGACGGGCCACGCCCCGAAGTAAAGCATTCTGCGGGCCGGCACTCGGGTCGGGATGGCCCCCTACGAACGGCGGGCGCCGGTCGACCGCCGAGCCAGAAATTCCTCCGGCGGCGACGGTGGAAGGTGGATCAGGAGACCCGGGCGCCGAGCTCTGCGTCGACAGGGGAGGGCGCCGGCGCGGTCCTGATGGCGGGCACGCCCGTCGCGTTCTCGCGCAGCGCGCCGGCGGTGGCCTCCCCCACCTGGCTGACCGTGAGCATCCGGGGGACCGCGCCCCGGGCCTTGGCCAGACCCCACGCTCCCGCGCCCAGGGCGGCCAGGGCGCCGAGGCCGATGGCGTAGCGAGCCCCGAGCTGCTGCGAGATGAGGCCCACGATGGGGCCGCCGATGGGGGTGCTGCCCAGGAACAACATCGCCTGGAGGGCGAGGACGCGCCCTCTCATCTCCGGCGCCGCTTCGATCTGCACGATGGCGGTGGACGCGGTGAGGAAGGCGATGCTGGTCACGCCGAGCACCACTCCCGCCGCGAAGGCCGTGGCCTGGTTGGGCGCCACCGCCATGAGGGCCATGGCCACGCCGTAGCCGACCGCGGACAACGCAACGGCCCGGACGCTGATGCTCCTGCGCCTGGCCGTGCCCAGCGCGCCGGCCAGCGCGCCCAGGCTGACCACCGAGAACAACAGCGGGTAGGTGGTCCCCGTCCCGTGCAGGTCCCGGGTGGTGAAGAGCGGAAAGACGGTCTGGAAGTTGTAGGACAGGGTGCCGACGACGGCCATCATCATCAGGGGAGCCCAGAGCTGTGGGACGTTGCGGGCGTAGCGCAACCCGGCTCGGACCTGGCGCTTGGCCTTGGCCGTCACCGGCGCGGTACGGAGCTCGCCGCTGCGGATCATCCACAGGCCGGCCAGCACCGCCAGATAGGACAGCCCGTCAGCGAGGAAGCACCAGCCGAAGCCCACGGTGACCACCAGCAGGCCGGCCAGCGCGGGGCCCACCACCCGGGACGACGTCATGAGAGCGCTGTTGAGGGACACGGCGTTGTTGATGTCGGTCTCGGGCACCATCTCGGACACGAAGGCCCGGCGGGCGGGGTTGTCGAAGGACACGGTGAGGCCGCCGACCAGGGCCACCGCGTAGACGGCCAGCACCGGAGGATGGCCGCTGAAGGCCAGGGCGGCCAGGGCGAAGGACTGGGCCATGGCGATGGTCTGCACGATGAGCAGCAGCCTGCGCTTATCCGAGCGGTCGGCCACGAGCCCGGCCCAGGGGCCGAGCACGAGCACGGGGCCGAACTGGGCCGCGGCCAACGCACCCAGGGCGATGCCGCTGTTGGTGAGCTTCAGCACCAGCAGGGTCTGGGTCACCAGGGTGAGCCAGTTGCCTATCTGGGAGATCAGCTGGCCGGTGAAGAAGAGGCGGAAGTTGCGGACCCTGAGCGACCTGAAGGTCTCCCCGGCCGCGACGCGGACGCGGGTCACGTGGCGTCCCGGGTGAGCGCGTCGAGAACGTCGAGCGCCGCTCCCAGCCGGGCACGCTGCTCGGCGTCGAGCTCGGCCAGGCGGGCGGCCAGCCACACGTTCTTGCGCTGGCGCAGCCTGGCCAAGGTGGCCTCGCCCTTGGCGGTGGTCGACACCAGAGCGACGCGCCGGTCGGTCGGGTCGAGGCGGCGCTGAACCAGCCCACCCGCCTCGAGCTTGGCCACGGCCTTTGTCACCGTCGGCGGCGCCACCCGCTCGTGGTCGGCCAGGGCGCCCAGGGTGAGGGGTCCGCGCAGGCCGATGGTGGCCAGGGCCGAGAGCTGGCTGGGCGACAGACCGGCGTCGCTCTGCTGGCGCAGCTGGCGGGCCAGGCGGGTGGCGCTCAGGCGCAGGCGGGCGGCCATGGCGGTGATGCTCTCGCCCCCGCTCCCCTCGTTCGCCTGCCTCGGCTGCGGGCCCAGGATGCGTGGCGCGGTCACGGATAGTTAGTTTACCAGACTAACCAGTTCACCTCTACCTCCGCCGCCTGCGCCTCGGGGCCCGACCGCTGCTCAAGCGGGCAGGGGGCTCGGGAGCCGGCAGAGCGCGGCCAGGGTGGGGACGAGCTCCTGCCAGGTGGTGCCCTTGTTGAGGTAGCCGTCGGCGCCGAGCTGGAGCACGTCCACCAGGGTGTAGGGGTCGGGAAAGGCGGAGAACACGACGATGCGGGTCGCGGGGGCCCGGCGCCGGATGAGGGGAAGGGCGGTGAGGCCCCCCATCCCCGGCAGCTGCAGGTCCAGCACCACGGCGTCGGGCCGGAGCTCCTCGACCAGGCTGAGGGCCTCGGCCCCGTCGCCGGCCCGGCCCACCACCTGGAAGCGCCCGTCGACCTCGAACATGAACTCGAGGAGGTCCTGCACGTCGTGGTCGTCGTCCACCACAACCACCCGGACGGGCTCGCCGTCGGCCCCGGGCGCTGCGCCGGCGCCGGCCAGATCCTCGGCGATGCCCATCTCTACTGGCTGTCCAGGCTCGGTCATGCTCGCTTCGGTGGGGCCGGGGTGCCCACCGCTCCTGACTCAGTCTTCGGTCGGGGGCTCCCCCGCCTGTAGTCACATCTAGCCAGATCTAGCGGTGACAGATGGGTCCTACGGACTACCGAGACCCTCCAGTCGCGGCCCGGCTCGCCAGCAGGCGCCGGCGGGCCCGCTCGGAGAGGCCGCCCCACACCCCGTCCTCGATGCGATGGGCCAGGGCGTACTCCAGGCAGGGCTCGCGCACGGGACAGCCCACGCATATGCGCGACGCCACCTCCACGCCCACGCCGTCGTGGGGAAAGAAGACCTCGGGGTCGGCGCCCCTGCAGTAGGCGAAGGTCATCCAGGACGTGGCCGGATCCTGCTCCGGGCCGGGCGCGCCCCGGTGAGGGCGCTCGTCCGGTTTGTCCGGCTTGTGCATCGGGGAACCCACGGCCACTCGGGCTGAGCTGTTCCCACATGTCCCGCGGCCTAATCCCCTTGGGCCGAGAACAGGCCGCGGGCGCAGCGGGTCAGCCGACCACGACGGTGCCCTTCATGCCGTCGTGGACGTCGCAGCGGTACGGGAAGGACCCGGGAGCAGCGAAGGTGCGCCGGTAGGTGCCCGAGGTGGTCGGGTCGCCGCTCGTCACCGCACCGAAGTCGACGTTGTGGGGCACGCCGCCGTCGGCCCAGCGCCAGAGCACGGTCTGCCCGGCCCGCACCGACACCCGCGCCGGGTTGAAGGCGACGTTGCGCAGGGTCACGGTGACGTCGGCGGCGCTGGCCGCGGGGGGCGACGCACCCCCGCCCGATCCGCAGCCTGCGCACACCAGAGCCAGCGCGGCGAGCGCCCCCGGCGCCCCTCGGCTCCGGGACCAACGCCGGGCGCGGGCCCACGACCTCTGCGCCCCTGCGGACCCGGCCCCGGCCATTCAGGGCTGGGGAGAATGCTGCTCTCGGTTCTCCAGCCAGCGCCGGAAGCCGGCCGCGTTGGAATGGATGCCGTTGAGCGTCTCCAGCTTCTCGCGCTGGGCGGGGTCGACCGAGGTGAGGGAGGGGCCGAAGGCGGCGTCGAGGGCCCCGGCGATGTCCTCCCCTGAGCGCCAGGCCCGCTCGGCCACCTCGGCCCACCGCCGGAGGGTCTCCTCCGCCTCCTGCAGGATGGTCTCGTGGTTGGGTACCAGGCCGTAGTGGGCCAGGGCGACGCCGGTGGGCCGGCGCGCCGCGAAGCGCCGCAGTGAGTCCACGGCCTGGTCCAGGTCGAAGTCGGGGGGCGGGGTGGCGGGTCTGAGCACGCCCACGTCGGGCAGGCGCACGCCCACGGCATCGCCCACGAAGAGGACTCCGGTCTCCGAGTCGTGCAGGCCCAGGTGGTGCTTGGCGTGGCCCGGGGAGTCGACGGCGGTGAGGGTGCGGGAGGGCGAGACCTTGAGCTCCTCCCCGTCGAGCAGCACGTGGATGCGCTCCACCGGTGTGGGGTCGAGGCGGCCGTAGAGCCCGTCCAGGAGGTCGCCGTACACGCGTGCCGCGGACGAGACGAGCCGTGAGGGATCGGCCAGGTGCCTGGCCCCCTTCTCGTGCACGTAGACGGTGGCGTCGGGGAAGGCCCGGGCCACGTCGCCCACGCCGCCGGCGTGGTCCAGGTGGATGTGGGTCACGACCACGCCGGCCAGGTCGCCCGCTCCCACCCCCAGCTCGGCCAGTGCCTGCAGCAGCGCCGGGACCGAGCTCTGGCTGCCCGTCTCCACCAGCACGGGAGACTCTCCCTGCAGCAGGTAGCCCGCGGTCATGCGCTCCCAGCCGCCGAGGAGGGTGTCGATCTGCAGCACGCCGGGTGCGATGGTCGTGGACACGGCGTGCGACGTTACCGTCAGGGCCCGAGAGCGAAGGACGGTGAGATGGAGCCTGGCCCCTGCCCCGTGTGCGGCTTCGATCCCCGCACGGTGAGCCCCGCCGACGCCGCCGTCGCCGTGCGGTCCTACCCCCGGCGCTTCCGGGCCCTGCTGGTGGGGCCGGACGGCGACGAGGAGCCCACGCCCGAGGATCTCGTGCTGCGCCGTCCCCCCGGTGGTGGATGGTCGGCGCTCGAGCACGCGGCCTGGGTCGCCGAGGTGCTGGCGCTGGCGGCCGACGCCCTGGAACGGATCCGCCTCCAGGACCACCCGTCCGTCACGGTCGAGCCCCCCGCCCCGACGGCCGGGGCCACCGAGCCGGGCGCGGTCCTGGGCCGGATGGAGGAGGAGGCCGAGCGCCTGGCCCAGTCCATCGGCCGGGTCGACGCCCACGACTGGAAACGGGTCGGGCGCCTCCCCGACGGCGGGGAAGCCAGCGCCCTGCACGTGGCCCGCCACGCCGTGCACCAGGGCTTCCACCACCTCCGCGAGACGGACCGGGTGCTCTCGCAGCTGAGGGGCAGGGGCTGAGGCCCGTTTCCCCCGCCGGCCCGGGGGGGACATATCTGGTAGCAGAAAACCGAGGAGGCACCGATGGCGACACACACGATCGAGTCGCGCCGCGACCGCGTCACCCTGGCCGAGGACGCCGGCCTGGGCCGGCTTTCGGCGATCAGCGTGCTGGCGGGCATGCTCGCCGGCTATTGCGCCTTCGCCATCCTGCTGGGCGGGGCGGCCGCCATCGCCGCGGCCGCAGGACACGACCCGGGATCGTTCACGGCCCACACCTGGCACAGCGCCGGGCTGGCCGTCGGGGTCGGGGTGGCGGTGTTGGTGTTCGTCTCCTATCTGTTCGGCGGCTACGTCGCCGGTCGCATGGCCCGGCGCGCCGGTGCGGCCCACGGCGTGACCGTGTTCGTCTCCAGCCTGGTGGTGGCGGCCGGCGCCGGCGCCCTGGTCCGCTTCCAGGCCGACACGTCCACCCTGACGGCCGCGCTGCGGGACCTGGGTCTCCCAACCGCCTGGGCCGAGTGGCGCACGGCGGCCACGGTCGCAGGCATCGGCGCTGTGGCGGCGATGCTCGTGGGTGCCATGGTGGGCGCGACCCTGGGTGAGCGCTGGCACGGGAAGCTCGTGCGCCGGGCGGCCGACCCCGAGATCGGTCCCGCGGCCGATGCCCGGGCCGCAGCCGCGGTGCGGGAGGAGGAGGCAGTGCGCTTGCACCGCGCCGCCCTGACCCGGGCCGACCGCAGCAGCGAGGTGACGACGACCCACGAGCCGGTGCTCCGCGGCGCTGACAGGGAAGACCAAGGGACCCGGGCCTAGTTCCTCAATTGCGCTGGGGGGCCCGTGGGTACGGTCCCGCGGTGCGGCGCGCCCTGCTCCCCCGGCTCCTGGTCGCCGGGGTGGGGCTGACGGCTCTGACCGGGTGCGCAGGGAGCGGCGCCACCACGGCGCCGGCTCCCGGGGCCCTGGTTGCTGCCTCGACCTCGGCCCCCGCACCTGCCGCGGCCCCGCCCGCTCCCGATCCCACCGGCCGCCCGTCCCCGCCGACGTCGTCATCGTCAGCGGCCACGGCCGGATCGGCCAGGGCGAGGGGGCCGGCGACCGCCCGGCGGCCCCTCCCCCAGCCCCTGCCCGAGCCCAACCGCGTGGCCCCCGCTTCCTCGCCCGCGGCCGGCTCGGTGGGAGGGGCCCAGGCCCTGTGGCCCGGCGACTTCCCCGATCCCTTCGTGCTCCTGGTCCGAGGCCCGGCAGACGCAGGGAACCTCTACTACGCCTACGCCACCCAGGCGGGGACGACCGAGGTGCAGACCATCCGCTCGCCCGACCTGGCCCATTGGGAATGGGTGGGCGAGGCCCTCCCCCGCCTGCCGTCGTGGGCGGTCTATGGGTACCTGTGGGGTCCATCCGTCCTGGCTCGCAGCGCGGGCTACGTCCTCTACTACGCCACCCGCCAGGCGGCCACGGGACGGCAGTGCATCTCCCTCGCCGTGAGCCTGCTCCCCCAGGGCCCCTTCGTGGACACGTCGGACGGCCCCTTCATCTGCCAACTCGATCGCGGCGGGTCGATCGACCCCAGCCCCTTGGTCGACGACAACGGCACCCCCTGGCTGGTCTGGAAGAGCGAGGGCACCCTGGCCGGCGAGCCCACCCGCATATGGTCCCAGCGCCTCTCCGCCGATGGCCGGGGGCTGGACGGCCAACCCACCGAGCTGGCCCACACCGACCAGGGCTGGGAGCGCCCGATCGTGGAAGGCCCCACCATGGCTCGGGTGGGAGGGAGATACGTGCTGTTCTACGCGGCCAACCGGTGGGAGACGCCCGGCTACGCCATCGGCTACGCGCTGTGCGCGACCCCGGCCGGCCCCTGCCACAAGCCCCTGGGCGGTCCCGTCATGGCCACGTCGGGCGGCGAGGCCGGCCCCGGCGGCCCGTCGGCCTTCGTCGACTCGGGCGGCGCCCTCCGCCTCGCCTACCACGCCTGGACCGCGGGCCAGGTGGGCTACCCGGGTGGCGCCCGCCGCCTGCACCTGGCCAACGTCAGCCTGGCCGGCGACGTCGCGACCCTGCGGGAGTAGAGGCCAGGTCCACCAGGACGGCGCCGGCCAGCAGCACCACGGACAGCCAGGCCAGTGGGGTGGCGGCCTCGAAGTGCGTGGGCCAGTCCAGCCTGAGGGGGAAGCGGTAGCGCAGCTGGAGCTGCGCCACGTAGATGGCCGCGCTCGCCACCAGCGCGGCCGGGGCCAGGGCCAGCCCGGCCCGGGCCCAGCGCCAGCGCAGCGCCGCGGCCACGGCCACCGCGGCGACGGCGCCTGCCCAGGGCCCGACGACCACCGCCCCCAGCGTTGCCGCGGCGGCGACGACCGCGGCCGACCGGCGCGGGCCAGCCCGAGCGGGAGGGACGGGACCGGCCCGGGGGACGGCCCCGAACGACCACACCGGCGCCTCCGTCTCGCCTGCGACCACGGGGGAGGTGAGCGACCGGGGCCGGCGCCGGAGGGCAAGGCCCAGGCAGGCGACCAGGGCCAGGGCCGACACCACCAGGGCGGCCCACACCCGGCGCTGGGGCGTCCACGTCAGGGCCACCTCCATGGCGGTGGCGCCGGCCGGGGCCTGCACCAGCCACCCGTTGGCGTAGCCGTCGACCAGCCGGGGAGAACCGAGCGAGCGCCCGCCGGCGGGGCCGGAAGGGGACGGCCCGCTCACGCGGGTGACCCGGGCCCGCCAGCCCGCGTTGTGGCTCTGGCCCAGGACGAGCCAGAAAGGCCGGCCCGACGAGCCCGGGGGGGAGAGATCGACGCGTAGCCGGGCCGAGGTGCGGGACTGACGCAGCACGTGGACGGCGGGGGCGCCTTCCGTGCGCGCCGGGCCGCCGGGCGTGGCGACACCGGCGCTGTCGAGGGCGGCGGGGGCTCCGCCCCGGTCCGAGGCCAGGGTCAGGCGGTCCAGGTCGATCCCCGTGTCCCGCCCGGGCCGGGCCCGCAGGACGTGGGGCCCGGCCTCCAGGGCCAGCGGGGAGCCGTCGCAGGTCCGCACCGACATCGACACCCGGGCGACGTCGCGCGGGTCGGCGCCGGGCGAGGGGGCCGACACGAGCAGCGGGACCGGGTGTCCGTCCACCTCGAGCAGGTCGGCCCGGCACGAGGCCGGAAACGGAGGCGAGGGGGGGACGTGCAGTCCCGTTACGCCCGCCTCGGCCACCGCGGGGGGGAGGACCTGAGTCGTGCGGCTGAAGTAGTTGATGGTCCTGAGCTTGCGCATGGCCTCGACCACCAGGCGGATGCGGCGTCCGGTGACCGCGGGGAAGCGCAGCGTGACCGGGGAGGAGGCCTGGCCCGAACGGCCGTCGGGGATCGGGGGAACGTCGAGGGTGGCCGCGGGGCGACCGTCCGCCTCGAGGCGCAGGCGGGTGGGGACCGAGTGACGGCCGTCGGCCACCACCGCCAGGTCCAGGTGGTCGAAGGTCAACGGCGCGGGGGCCGTCGCCTCCAGCCAGGGCTGTCCGGCCGAGTCCTCGATGGTCGGCGACCACGCCGTCCCCGGGTCGCCGTCGAAGCCGGCCTGGGACCGGGCCCGGAGGTCGCCCCCGATACGGCTGGAGGAGGTCGCCACGGGCGCGCCCTGGGCCGGGCCGGGCTGGCCGGTGCTGGCGTCCAGGGCCGCGTCGGAGGCGGTGTCGGACAGTCGGGCCGCGCCCGCCAGCGCGAAGGAGCGGGCCGCGGGCAGGGCGAAGGCGCGCCTCACGGCCGTCTCCTCGTCCCGCTTGTAGGGCTCAGCCGGGTTGGCCCGGGACCGGGCCAGCAGCACGACCAGGCGATGGTCGAGCGACGTCCCCGCCAGCCCGCTCAGGGGCCGGGTCGGTAGGCGCACCACCTCGTCGAGGCTCTGGTCGCCGATGCCCACCTCGGCGAAGCCCACGCCGCTCACCCCCGAGAAGTCGGCCCGGGATCCGTAGTTGGTGTCGTCGACCACGATGGACAGGCGGCGGAAGCTGCGCCGGGGGAAGGTCACCACCTGTCCGGGCAGGGAGCGCGACGACGGGCCCAGCTCGACGTTGACGTCGGGCCCACGGTCGAAACGCAGCGTGGCCCGGGTGATGAAACGCTCGTTGGGGGGCACGAGCGGCTGCAGGAGCGTCACCCGCTCGGTGGTGGTGGGCCGGGTCAGGGAGATGTCGAGGTGCTCGCCCCGGGGATCGTCGAAGGCGCCCACCGTCCACGCCGTGAGCGGGTCGCCGTCCATGGCCAGGGCCGGGCGCGAACCCGGCGCGTAGGCCACCGGGTCCCCGTACCCGCTCGCCATGACCGAGGCCACACCCCGCTGCTCGGTGACGGACCTGTCGGCATCGGTGGCTCCCGGGAACACGGGGAGGCGGGCGTCGGAGGGATCGGCGACGAGCGGCTTCTCCCCCGCCCTCTCGGTGTACCCGTAGTTCTCGCGCACCGTGCCCCAGCGCCGGCCCCTGCGCCGGTTGGTGTCGGTGAGCACGATGTCGGCGCCCCGCGCCAGGGCGTCGGCTACCAAGGCGGGGTCGCGGGCGCCGGACGCCGAGAAGATCACCGGCCCGGTGCCGTCGAGCAGGCCGGCCGCGCCCGCTTCGACCACGCCCTCCGCGTCTCCAGCCACCAGCAGGGGGCGGTCGGCCCGCTCGGCCCGCACGATGGGCACGGGCGCCACCACCGGGAAGGCGGCCAGGGCGGGGGGTGGGGCCGCACCCGGGGGCGTGCCCAGCTCGAGCTCGTCCACCAGGGGCACGAGGGGCGCCGTGGTCTGGGGCGGGCCGAACGCCGCGGGCCGGGCGAGGCCGGCGGGAGGCGGGTCGAGCAGGCGCCACAGCGGGCGGGGCCGGGGCGTGCGGTAGCGCTCGTACTGCAGGTCGTCGCGCAGCAGGACCGCGCCCACGCCCATGAGCCGGGCCACGGGGGCGACGGCCTGGGGATCGAGCACGCCTTCCTGCAGGCGCCGGTCCAGGGCCTGGACGAGGTCGGCGGAGGCGGGGGAGCCGGATGGGGTCAGCTCCCGCCCGACGACGGGGCGGCCCATGAGGCCGGGGGTGACGGGATCCACGGTGACGCCCCAGCGGTAGTAGGAGAAGTCGGCGCCGGGCAGCTCCAGGACCCTGGTCGCCGGCCCCGACGCGTCCAGCTGGTGGGCCGCGGCCAGCCAGTAGCCGGGCACCGCCTCGGGGTGGTCGAGGTTGGGCTCGACCATGGCCCCCGTCCAGAGGGCGGGGATGTCGGCGGCCACGAGCGCCACCACGGCGGCCACGGCCACCAGGCGGAGCGCGGGAGCGCGGGCGATGGCCGCCTCAACCCCCGCGGCCAGGAGAACGGCCGTGCCCAGCACGATCAGGGGGACGGCGCGCACGGTCGTGCGCATGGCCAGCCCCGCGCTGGACGAGCTCGCCACCCCCTTGAGCACCGCGCCCAGCGGGGAAGGGTGGGCATAGGGGTGCACGCCGACGGCGACGACGGCGCCCACCACCACCAGGGCGGCGAAGTAGGCGCGGTGGCGGAAGCGGGACACCGCCGCGCCCAGGAGCGCGAGCACGGGTACGGCGAAGCTCACCAGGATGAGCCAGATGTGCTGCGTGTACCCCGTCGCCGGCTGCACCCACGGGCTCACCCGGTCGCGCCCGTAGAAATACCAGTTACCCAGACCGCGAAGCACCTCGAAGGGAAGCGAGGCGCGAGCCACGGCCCGGACCGTCTCGGTGTAGCGCAGCACGTCGATGCCGTAGCCGGCCTGGGTGGCCAGGCCCGCCATCCACCACAGCGACGTGCCCAACGTGAGCACGCCGATGCGAGCGGCGGCCGCGGCCGCTCGCCGCAGGGTGGCCTCCCGGGTGACCCACACGGCGTAGAGAAGCCAGAGCAGGGGCGCCAGCCCCGCGTACAGCAGGCTGGTGGCGTTGACCCCTCCGACGAGGGCGACGACGAGGGCGAACAGGGCGGGAGCGCGCCATCCCCCGCCGCGCACCGCCCGCATGGTGAGGGCCAGCATCCAGGGCAGCCCGGCCCAGGGCAGCAGGATGGCCGAGGTGCGGGCCTCGTAGAGCATCACGTAGGGCGAGAGCTCGTAGGCCAGGGCGGCCAGCAGCGCCGGGCGCCGGTCCCAGCCCATGGTGCGGAGGAGGAACACGGTGCCCGCCCCCGCTGCGAACAGGAGCGAGCCGGTCCACAGGCGCTGGGCCACCCACACGGGAACGCCCACGGCGTGGAAGGCCCAATACCACGGGCCCATGGGCAGCAGGTAGCCGATGTTCTGGTGGGTGACCGTGCCCATCCCCACGTTGGGGTCCCACATGGAGGACGCGCCCGCCAGCAGGCGGCCCGGGTCGAGGTAGAGGTAGGCCTTGGTGTCGGCTCCCACCTTCCCCGCCGCCGTCGCCAGCAGGGGGACGTAGGCGATCAGGGCCAGCAGGGCCGTCCCCGGGCCCGCGCCCCAACGGCCCCCCGTCCTGGCGTCGCGCCACGCGTCGCGTCGGGCCCCGGCTGCGGGGGCCGAGGCCTTGGGTTCCGCCGGCGGCGGCACCGAGGTCTGGGAGCGGCTCACGGTCCCGGGCCGGGCGCCGCTACCGTGGCCCGGCCATGATCGGAGTCAGGGCCGGCGCGGACGACGGCGCGGGCGAGGTCGAAGACCCGGCCGAGACCGAGGGGCTGGCCGCGGCCGCAGGCGTCGAGGGGTGGCTCACCGAAGCCCAGGCCCGCCGCCTGTGGGACCGGGCCCGAGCCGTGAGCCCGCCGGGGGTGATCGTGGAGATCGGCTCCTTCCGGGGTCGGTCCTCGGTCGTGCTGGCGAGGGCGGCGGGCCAAGGCGTGGCCGTGATCGCCATCGATCCCCACGCGGGAACGGATCGGGGGCCGAACCAGATTCGCGGCTTCGAGCGGGAGGCGGGAGCCGACCACGAGGTGTTCCACGCCAACCTGGAGCGCGCCGGCGTGGGCGACCGCGTGCGTCACGTCAGGGCGTTCTCCCAGGACGCCCTGGGAGAGGTGGATGGCGAGATCGACGTGCTCTACATCGACGGCGCCCATCGCTACGGACCGGCCGCGGCCGACATGCGCGTCTGGGGCGCCCGCGTCAGGCGGGGCGGGGTCATGGTCATCCACGACACGTACAGCTCGGTGGGGGTGACGCTCGCCGTCTTGCGCGTCCTGGTCCCGGGGCCCCGTTTCCGCTACCTGGGCCGCACGGGATCGCTGGCCGAGTACCGCCGTGAGCCGCTGGAGGGCCTGCCCCGGATGGGCAACGCTTTGCTGCAGCTGGCCCAGCTCCCGTGGTTCGCCCGCAACCTGGCCGTCAAGGTGCTCCTGACCGCCCGCCTCCGGCCCCTGGCCCGGGTGCTCGGCCACCGCTCGGAGACCGTCCCCTACTGACAGGCGGACGCAGCCGGACCGGACCCGGTCACCGGCGACGGCGGCCGGCTTCCTCGGCCAGGACCCGGAGCGTCCCCCTGGCCGTCGCCTCCCACGTGTGACGGGCGGCCCGCTGCTGGGCGCCCCGGCCCAGACGGGCGCGCAGGACGGCGTCGCTGAGGACCCGGTCCAGCCCGGCGACCAGGCCGTCGAGGTCGGGCGCGAGCAGGCCGCTGTCGCCCTCGGCCACGGCGTCGAGGTGGCCGGCGATGCGGGTCGCGACCGCAGGGGTTCCGCACGCGCCCGCCTCGGTGATGGTCATGCCCCATCCCTCCCGGGCCGAGGAGGACGCCAGCACCCAGGCCCGCCGGTACAGGGCGACGAGGGCGTCGGGCTCGACGTACCCGGGCAGGTGGAGCCAGCCGTCGGCCCCCGCGGCCCTCCGGCGCGCCTCCAGGGCGTCGCGCTCGTAGCCCTCGCCCACGATCACGGCCTCCAAGCCTGGGTGGCGGGCCCGCAGGCGGGCCAGGGCGTCGATGAGCAAGTCGAAGCGCTTGACGGGCACGAGCCGGCCCACGGCCGCGACGAGCGGGTGGGGGGACCGCCCACCGCCCGGGCAGAAGAGGGGATCGACGCCCGGGGGCACCACGGTCACGTTGTCCTCGGGAAGGCCCAGGAGCTCGACGATCTCCCGCCGCGACGACTCCGAAAGGGTGACGATGCGCGAGCGCCGGTAGAACGGGGGGGCGAGCCGGAACTCGATGGCCTCGCCCACCCGGGCCAGAGCCGATGGGCGGATGACCATGCGCCACATCTCGGCGTGGACGTGGTGGAGGAAGACCACCCGGGGGCAGCGGGCCCAAACCGGGGAGAAGAACGGCATGCCGTTCCAGATCTCGACCAGGCCGTCGGGCCTGGTCCTGTGGCGGGCCACGTGGCTGAGAGGCGAGCGGGCGAACACGGCGTAGCGCCCGGCCTTGCGCACCACGTGGTACCCGTCCCGGTGCACGGCCCGAGGGTGCCCGGACGCGGCCGACGTCCTGAGGGTCACCGCGATGCCGGCCTCGGCCCAGAGGCGGGCGATGGTTGCGGCGTGGAGCTCGGAGCCTCCGGCCTCGGGGTCGTCCAGGTCCCTCCAGCCCAGGATGCTCACCGCACCCAGGCCGGCCTCCCGGGCCATGGCGGCCAGCTCGGCCAGCCCTGCCTGCCCCGTCAGCTCTGACGGTTCTGCCCCGGGACCGCCGCCCTCGGTCTCCACCCGCGCCAGAGGGACGACCGAGCCCAGCGCGACCTCCCGGCCGGCTTCGATGCTCAAGCCCGCGGCGTGCGAATCGACTGGGTTCAGTCCCCGTGTCCTCCCAGCAGGAGTGGCAGCCGATCTGCGCCACAGAGCAGCGACAGGCTAACGGACGGGGCCGGGGCGGCCACGGACGATCGCACGCGACCGCCCCGCCCTACTGCGGCGCCGTGGGCGCCAGCACCGGCGCCCGCGCTTCTCGCTCCCGCCTGACCAACAGGCTGCGGGACTTGAGCTTGAGGAAAGGACGCTCCACCACCGCGTAGGTCACGGCCGAGGCGAGGAGGGTGAGCGCGGTAACCACGCCGAACAAGTACGGGAAGCGGATGCGGAACAAGTGCAGGTGGCGCCACTCCAGCACCTTGGTCATCAACATGTCGTGCCACAGGTAGATCCCGTAGGAGGCCAGGCCGGCCCACTGCACCGCTCGGTTGCGAAGCACGGCGGCCACCACGCCGCGGTCCTGGTTGCCGAAGATCGCGGGCAGAAGAAGGAAGAGGGCGAAGAGTCCGTACAGGCTCTGGCGCGACAGGTTCATGGCCGGCGTCTGGGTGAACAGGGCGGCCCGGGGTATCCCGGCGTGAACGGACACGACCCAGAAGGCGGCACCGGCCAGGGCCCAGGACGCCACGGGCCAGCCCGGAAGACCGAACAGCGCCGGCTCGCGGCCGCGGCGCTCGGCCCAGGCGCTGGCCACGGCCAGGACCATTCCCAGAGCGAAGAGGTCGAGCATCCCCGGCAGCCAGTTGAGCATCAGGTCCCAGCCTGAAGGCTCGAGGGTGATGACCGCGACCCGGAAGACCAGGCTCGCTACCGCAAGGGCCGCGGCCCCGACGAGCTCGGCCCGCACCTGGGCCTCCGCCGTCCGGCGGCGGAGTGTGAGGAACCGGGCGTAGACCGGGAGGAAGACGTAGTACGTCATCTCGGTGCACAGGGTCCACGCCGCGGTGATGCCCGTGAAGAAGTAGGTGCGGGAGTAGATCTGGACGAACCCGAAGAGCACGGCGGCGGCGGCCAGGTTGGCGATCTTCACCGCGTGCAGGACCCAGGCGGAGAAGGCGAGCACGAACCAGTACAGGGGCACGATGCGCAGCGCCCGCCGTCGTATGAAGGGACCGGTGGCGACGCGCCGCCCCTCCAGGTGAGCCACGGCGAAGGGTCGGTAGAGCAGGAAGCCGGAGATGAGGAAGAACACGGCGACCCCGATCTCCAGGCGAGCGGTGTAGAACCCCAAACGGGAGCGGGCGGTGAACCCCGACGCCACCGCGGTGTGCACGCCGACGACGCTGAGGGCGGCGATGGCACGCAAGCCGTCGAAGCAGGGGAAGTGGCGCCGGGTCCCCGGGCCCGGCCCGCTCACGCTCGGGAAGCGCCCGCCGGGCCGGCGGCGGCGGTCTCGGGCAGGGCAGCCAGGGGTTCGCGAAGGGAAGGCTCCGTCCGCCGCCGCCCGCGCCGGCGGGCGCGCTCCTCGAGCAGCAGGGCGACGCCGGCCGAACCCAGAACCACCAGGCCCACGTCGGCAGGGGCCCGGAACCGCGTCGTCCCGTAGGTGACGGCGGATGTCAGCGAGACCGTGGCCACCAGGGCCACGATGGGCAGGGCCGTGGGGCCTGCCCGGCGCCGGAGGCCGACCGCGCCCACCGCGGAAAGGGCGGCCAGGACGAAGAACAGGCCCAGGCCGGCCTCGGCCGGGGGCAGCTCCCGGTCCTCCACGGCACGCTCGATACGCAGGAGCTGGACGGGCCGGTAGAGGCCCCATGCCCGCCCCAGCCTGGCGCCTACGACCACGGGCAGGTGGCCCCGGTGCCGGCTGGCGTAGGCCAGGGCGTGGCTGCGGTAGGCCAGGTCCTGGTCCGACAGATCCCCTGGTGCCCTCGGGACCTGGGCCTGGCAGGGATAGGACCAGTAGCCCAGGAAGGGTCCGTTGAAGGTGGCGTCGCAGTTGGCCGCGGCCAGCACCGGCCCCAGGCCGGTGGACAGGGGCACGGGCCGGTGGAAGCGGGTGGCGTTGTAGCCGGCCCAGGGGGCGATGGTCGCGGCCATGGCCGCGACCGACGCGCCCAGCAGACCCAGGCGCCGGGGCCGAGCTACTCCCCGCAGGCGCAGGGCGAGGGGAACCAGCAGCAGGGGGGCGAGCAGGACCAGCTCGGCCCGGGTCAGGGCGGCCAGGGCGCAGGCCGCCCCCGTGGCCACCGCCGGCCGCCAACCGGGCCGCTTCCACCAGCGGTAGGCGCCCAGGAGAGCCAGGGCCACGGTGAGCTGGACCAGCGACTCCGACATGACGACGCCGTCGTTGACCCAGAGGACGGGGTGAACGGCGGCGACGAGCGCGGCCACCAGGCCGGCCCGAGGACCGGCCAGCTCCCGGGCGGCCAGGCCGATGGCGGCCACGGTGGCGGCGCCGATGAGGCACGAGGTGACCTGGTGGGCCAGCCAGCCCGACCACCCCAGGGCGGAGGGGACGGCCAGGGCGACGATGTACAGCGGCGGGTGGTCGGCCCCGGGCACGGCGATATGCCGGACCCAGTAGAAGGGCTCGACAAAGCCATGTCCCTGGGCCAGGAGGTTGGCGGCCAGGTGGTAGTAGGTGGCGTCGCCCGAGAAGCGGGCGTGGCGCTTCCAGATCAGCACGTAGCCCACGCGTAGGGCCAGGCCGAGCGCCGTCGCCCCCACCAGCCCCCACCACCACGGGAGAGCGCGGGCGCGACGGGCGGGCGCCGAGTCCGGGCCCCGCGTCCGGGTGCGAAGGGTCAGCGCCGGGCGCGGCGCCGGCGAGTGCGACGCGTAGGTCACGGCACCACGACGTTGACGAAAGCGAGTAGGGCGTAGGTACCCAGACCCGCGGCTGCCAGCGCCAGCACCGCCCCCTCCACCTTCGGGGGGGCGGTGAGCCAGGCCGCGGCCAGAACGAAGGGGAAGGCGCCCAGTGCGTAGCGCTCGAGCGAGTCCATGTTGGCCGAGCACAGGCTCAGCAGCAGCACCGCGCCCGCGTAGGCGGTGTAGGGGGCGGGCCATCGCCGGGCGAGGACCACGACGAGGCCGGCCAGGAGCACCACCCAGGGAAAGTGGAGGGCCTGGCCCATGTGGCGTCCGTGGGCGATGTTGACCACGGCTCGGGTCAGGACCTGTGTGGGCGGCTCGAGGCGCCCCCGGTGGCCGCGCTGCTGCTGTATCCGCAGGGGCAGCAGGGCGTCGCCGAAGCGGACGCCGACCCACGCCAGGTACAGGGCCGCCCCGGCCGGCGCAGCCACGACGGCCGCCGCCTGCCCCGCCATCTTGCGGCCGGTGTCCGTGCGCCCGATCCCGAACCGCGGGGCGGCACCGGCGCCATGTCCCCCGACGGCGCGGGCCGTCTCCACCAGGGCGGGGAGGGCGAGGAGGACGTTCAGGGGTCGGGCCAGGCCGGCCAGGACGCCCCAGAGGGCGGCCCACCACCAGCGGCGTCCCCGCAGGGCCAGGAAGGCGGCCACCGCCAGCGCCGTCCCCAGCGCCTCGGCGTAGCCCATCACCAGCACGTAGGCGGGCGGGGCCAGGGCCACCAGCCACGCCGCTCGCCGAGCCAGAGCGCGGTCGCCGCTCTCCCGCATGACCAGCCTGTGCAGCAACGCACCCAGGGCCAGGGCCCCGGCGTTGGCCACGATGACCAGGCAGGCCGACGTCGACAGGGGGACCAGCCCGTGCAGGGCCCGCGCCACCAGAGGCACCAGAGGGAAGAAACGCAGCGCCTCGCGGGGCAGGGCCCGATAGCCGCGAGCGGCGATGCCCGCGTACCAGCCCGCGTCCCAGCTCAGCAGGCCGTGGTGGGCGGCCCCGAGGACAGCGGGGTCGGAGAGATGGAGGGAGCGGACGAGCTGGCGGGCCAGAACCAGGACACCCAGGACCACGCCCCGGGCCACGACCCAGGGCACGACCGCGACCGACAGCGACCGCAGCCAGGGTCTCTCTGCCGTGGCCGCCGTCTCTCCCGCATCCGGTGGAGCGCCGTGGAGGAGGGGAGCGGTCCCGCCGACGACCGGCGCCGGCTCGGACGCGGCCGGCGCGCCGGTCACGAACTCGGGTACCGCGTCAGCCACATGTGCTCGAAGATGTGGGAGTTGGTGGTCACCAGGTCGTGGCCCGGGCGGCTGGTCGCCACCACGGCGTGGATGTGCTCGCAGTTCTGCCCCAGCGAGCGGTAGCCGCTGCCCCACACCAGCCACAGCTGGCTGCCCGGGGGTACGCGCCCGATCAGGGTGCGGGCGAAGGCGTCGGAGTCGGCGGCGCGGTTGCGGGCCCCGTAGTCGCGCCAGTCCACGATCTGGGGCGGCGCCATGCGAGGGAAGGTGACCTGGGTCAGGTCGCGGGGCAGAAGGCGACTCACCGAAGGCCCCAGCTGGTCCGGGCAGTAGGCCACAACGTCGCCGGGACGGGCGCCCGCCCTGATGAGGGAGGCGACGGCACCGGCCTGGGTCCGGTCCTTGACGACGTTGCCCGACGCCCCACCCAGGCCCAGGGCCAGGGCCACGGCCATGGCCCCGGCCAGGACGCGCCTGTCGACCAGGACGTCGGCCCCCAGGGCCACCAGCAGGAGGAAGGGGGCGAAGACCACCGAGGTGTAGCGGGCCTGGAAGGCGCTTCGAGTCAGGAACCCGGAGACGATGGCGACGGCCAGCGTGGCCACCACCGCGTAGGCGACGGCCCGCGCTCGGGGCCTGGTGGCGAGGTCGAGCTCGACGTGGCGCCCGTCGGTGGCCTGCCCGAAGATCCCCAGACCGACCAAGGCGAAGAACAGCAGACCCAGGCCCCTTCCCGGGCTGCTCTTGCCCCCGGCGAACTCGCTCACGGCGTTGACCATGGCGCTGAAGCTGGCCGGGACGGCCCAGGGCGTGCCCGTGTGGCGGAGCTGGTCGACAAGGGTGGGGACCCACGGCACGAACGCCAGCCCCCCGAGGCCCAGGCCGACCAGGGCCCAGCGGGACCGCTTACGGATGGGGCCCCCGCCCCGGCGAGCGGCCCACGCCAGCGCCAGGGCCACGACACCCAGGAGGTAGAGGGACCAGTAGTGCGTGTAGAGCAGGAGGGCGGCGATCAGCGCCAACGGGACGGCCGTCCGCCAGCCCGGCGCGTCCCAGAGCCGGCCCAGGGCGATGTAGCCCAGGAACACGAGCAGCGTGACCAGCGCGTACATGCGGGCCTCGGTGGCGAAGTGGACGGCGAAAGGCGAGGTGGCCAGGAGCAGGACCGTCACCCAGGCCACCCGCCGCCCGCCCAGCCGGCGCCCGGCCAGCCAGGCCACCGGGAGGGTCGCCACCGCCATCAGCCCGGACAGCGAGCGCACGGCCTGGTTCCCGGTGCCGGTCAGGCGCATCCAGGAGTGGAGGAGGACGTAGTAGAGGGGAGGCGCCCCGTCGTGGGCCAGGGCCCGGGGCAGCTGGCGCAGGGGCAGCCGGGCCACGTTGACGGTGAGGGCCTCGTCCAGCCACAGCGGGGTCCGGGTCCAGAAGCGCAGAACGAGGCCGGCACCCAGAGCGGCGGCGGCGGCCAGGGGCACCAGGGGCAGACCCGAGGCGCGGCGGGCGGGAACCGCCTCCAGAGCCGGCGTCAGGGGGCGAAGCTCCGGCGCGGAGACCGTCGGCTGGGTCGCCTCGATGGGCGAAACTTACCGGAGCCGCGTGGTCGAAAGCGCGCTGTGCGTCACAGCGGCGAGCGGCCTACCTCACGGCAGGCCGACGGCGGCGCCCGCGTTCCGGGCCAGGGCGGTGGTGGACCCCCCGACGACGGAGAGCTCCTCCAGGGCGCAGCGCTCGGCGAAGATGGGGACGAAGTCCCGCACCGGGGCGTCGGCCCAGCGTCGGAAGCAGGCGCGCACCTGGCCTTCCACCAGGTCTGTCGTCACCGAGTTGCCCAGCGACCGGCTGATGCGACGGACCACTGCCGCGATCTGGTCCTCTTCGCTCACACTGCCGAAGTGCGCCACGCTGCCTCCTTTGCCGCCGACCGGCAGAAAGCGACGCCGAGTGGCCCCCAGCCTCGGCGCGGGGGCCACCCTCCAGGAGAGTGTGCAGAGGAGGCCTTGGGGAATGGAAGTGGAATAGCTGGGGATATTCGCGCGTCCGGGTGTGGATTTCCTCTTGGCCGGGTGCCGGGCGGCCGGGAGGTCAGCGGCCGGCCGAGGCCGCGCCCCCGTGCTCGTCGTCCCGGTGAGGCTCCTCCGCGAACTCCCCCGTCACCATGAACGTGACCCGCTCCCCGGCGTTGACGGCGTGGTCGGCGATGCGCTCGAAGTAGCGGCCGACCAGGGCGACCTGCACGGCCCGCTGCAGCGACGACTCGTCGCTGACGTGCAGGGTGAAGATGGTGCGGAAGAGATCCTTCTGCAGGTCGTCCATGACATCGTCCATGTCCCGCAGGGCGGCGGCCCGGGCCGGGTCGCGCTCGGCGAAGGCCGTCACCGCCAGGCGCAGCTGCTCGGTGGCCTGCTGGCGCATGCGATGGACCAGGCCCCTGATCTTGGGGTCGAGCTCGTAGGGATAGATGCGGCGGGTCGCCTTGACGACGTTCACCATGTTGTCGCCGGCCCGCTCGAGCTCGTGTGTCACCCGCAGTATCGAGACCAGCATGCGCAGGTCGACGGCCATGGGCTGCTGGCGGGCCAGCAGGAGGTAGGTGCGGGACTCGACCGAGTGCATGAGCTCGTCGACCAGGCCGTCATGGGCGATGACCCGCTCGGCCGCAGTCAGGTCGGCGTCGAGAAAGGCATCGGTGCCCGCCTGGATGGCCTCCGACACCATGGCGCCCAGGCGCACGACGTCGTCGGAGAGCTCGTTGAGCTCCTCGTGGAAGGCTCTCCGGGTCTCAGGCACGGGCGTCCTCCGAACCCGTCAACCGGGCGGACGACTCGAACCGGTATCCGACCCCCCTGATCGTGGTGAGCCGGCTGGGACGGGCGCTGTCGGTCTCGATCTTGCTGCGAAGGCGCTTGACGTGCACGTCGAGCGTCTTGGTGTCACCCACGTAGTCGGTGCCCCACACCTGGTCGAGGAGCGCCTCCCGGGTGAGGACCCGTCCGGCGTTGGCCATGAGCGCTTCCAGCAGCTCGAACTCCTTGCGAGGGAGCGCCACCTGCTCTCCCCTCACCGTCAGCTCGTGGCGGGCCACGTCGAGACGGATGTCGCCGACCTCGAGCACCTCGTCGGCGGCCTCTCCCCCGGCGCCGTAGGGCGCCCGCCGGAGCACGGCCCGCATGCGGGCCACCAGCTCCCGCAGCCGGTAGGGCTTGGTCACGTAGTCGTCCGCCCCGACCTCGAGGCCCACGACCGTGTCGAGCTCGGAGTCCTTGGCCGTCACCATTATCACCGGAGTGCGCGACTTCAACCTGATCTGGCGGCACACGTCGATGCCCGTCATCCCCGGCAGCATGAGGTCGAGCAGCACGAGGTCGGGCTGGACGGCGTCGAAGAGGCTGAGGGCCTCGGGCCCGTCCTTGGCCACCCTGGTCACGAAACCCTCTCGCCGGAGCCCGACCTCCAGGGCGTCGATGAAGGACTCCTCGTCCTCCACGATCAGCACGGTGGGATGCAGCGTGGTCACGGGGTCCTCGGAAGGCGCAGGGTGAACGCCGAGCCCTCGCCCTCGCGCGACTCGACCAGCACCTCTCCGCCGTGGTTCGACGCCACGTGGCGCACGATGGCCAGCCCCAGCCCCGATCCTCCGGTCCGTCTCCCCCGGGCCCGGTCGACCCGGTAGAAGCGCTCGAAGATCCGATCCAGGTCCCGGGCCGGGATGCCGATGCCGCGGTCTCGAACGGTGATGTCGACCGAGGCGCCGTTGGCCGTCACACCGACCTCGACGGTGGCGCCCGTCTCGGAGTACTTGATGGCGTTGTCGAGGAGGTTGGCCACAGCCGAGATGAGCTGGGCCCGGTTGCCGGTGACGGAGGCGTCGGGGGGCTCGACGACACGGACGGGGACACCCCGGCGCTCCGAGAGGGCGAGCGTCCGCTCGACGGCCGCCTCGAGCACGGCGGCCACCCCGACCGGCTGGTGGGGAGCGGTCCGGTTGGCCTCGATGCTGCTGAACTCCAGGATCTCCTCGATGAGGCCCCTGGCCCTCTCCGCTTCGGACGAGACCCGGGCCGCCAGCCTGTGGACGACCTCGATGTCGCGTTCGCCGGCCAGGGCGTCGGCCAGGACCCCCAAGGCGCCCACCGGGGTGCGCAGCTCGTGGTTGACGTTGGCGACGAAGTCCCGGCGCACGGCGTCGAGCTGGCGGCGCAGGCTCGCGTCCTCCACCACCGCCACCGCCCCGCCCGACGGCAGGGGCTCGACCGAGATGCGCACGGAGCGGGCCGGCGGGCCGTAGAGCTCCAGGGTGCGCTCGTGCCTGGTCCCCGTGCGCCCCTCCATGAGCAGGTCCTCCAGGGCCCGGGCTATGAGCACGTCGGACTGGATGTCGCCCACGGCCGAGGATGCCCGCCGGTTCCGGGCCAGCTCGTGACCCCGGTCGTCGCTGACCACGATCCCCACCGGAAGGAAGTCGAGGGCCTCGACCAGGCGGGCCAGGTGGTTCTCGGCGGCCGCGGCCCGATCGTGGGCCCGGGAGGCCAGGCGCTCCTGCTCGGACAGGCGGGCCCGGGCGGACCTCATCCGAACCTTCCCGTTATGTAGGCCTCGGTGCGCTCGTCGTCGGGGTTGGTGAAGATCTTCGCCGTGGGGCCCGCCTCGACCAGCCTCCCCGGCTCTCCGGCCCCGGCGATGTTGAAGAAGGCGGTCACGTCGCTCACCCGAGCGGCCTGCTGCATGTTGTGGGTCACGATGACGATCGTGTAGTCGTTCTTGAGGTCGGTTATGAGGTCCTCGATTGTCAGCGTCGAGACCGGGTCGAGGGCCGAGCAGGGCTCGTCCATGAGCAGCACCTCGGGCTCGACGGCGATGGCCCGGGCTATGCAGAGGCGCTGTTGCTGGCCTCCCGACAGGCTGGCCCCGGGCCGTCGCAGCCGGCTCGACACCTCGTCCCACAGACCGGCGAGGCGGAGGGAGCGCTCGACGGCGTCGTCCACCTCGCTCGCCTTGCGGACGCCGTTGAGGCGCAGCCCGGCGGCCACGTTGTCGCGCACGGACATGGTCGGGAAGGGGTTGGGGCGCTGGAACACCATCCCGATGGTCCGGCGCACGTCCGCCGGGCTCACCCCGTCCCCGTAGATGTCGTCCCCGTCGAGGAGAACCTTGCCCGCCATACGGGCGTGGGGCACGACCTCGTGCATGCGGTTGAGGATCCGGATGAAGGTCGACTTGCCGCAGCCGGACGGACCGATGAGGGCGGTCACCTGCTTGGGCTCGATCACCAGGCTCACGTCGTCGACGGCCCGGTGCGATCCGTACCACGCGGTCACACCGCTGGCTTCGATCCTCTTGGCCACTCAGCCCACCCGCAGACGGCTTCGCCCCGTCACGACCCGGGCGGCCACGGTCAGCAGCATCACGACGACGATCAGGGTGAGAGCGCCGGCCCAGGCCCGGCGCACGGCCACGTCGAAGGCGGAGCTGGCCTGGGAGAAGACGAACAGGGGCAGGCCGGACTGGGGGCCGTGCAGAGGCGAGGTGCGGATGGCGTCGAAGCCGAAGGCGGTGAGGAGCAGCGGAGCCGTCTCCCCCGTCACCCTGGCCACCGCCAGCATGACTCCGGTGGTGATGCCCGCCGAGGCAGTGGGCAGGACGACCGACAGCACCGTGCGCCAGCGGGGGACGCCGAGGGCGTAGCTGGCCTCCCGCAGAGAGTCGGGCACGAGCTTGAGCATCTCCTCCGATGACCGTACAACCACGGGGAGCATGAGAACGGCGAGGGCCAGGCCCGCGGCCAACCCCGAGAAGCCCCGGTGCAGCCCGAGGACCCAGAAGGCGAAGATGAACAGCCCGGCCACGATGGACGGGATCCCGGTCATGACGTCCACCAGGAAGCGCACGGCCGTGCGCAGGGGCCCCCGCCCGTACTCGACGACGTAGACGGCCACCAGGAGTCCCAGGGGCACGGCCAGGAGGCTGGCGATGGCGACCTGCTCCAGGGTCCCGATGATGGCGTGGTAGGCACCACCGTTGCTGTCCAGCGGCCCAACCCCGCGCATGGAGTGCGTGAGGAACTGCAGCGATATGGTGCGGGCGCCTCTGGAGATGGTGTACGCCAGCACCGCGACGAGGGGCACCAAGGCGACGAGCACGGACAGCGCCATCCCCAAGCGGGCAAGGATGTCGACCGTCCGCCGGCGCCCACTGACCCGCCGGGCGAGAAGGTCGGTGACCCCCGGCGGCCGTCGCTCGGCCAGGGTGGTCACGGCCGGCCCTCGGCCGCCAGTCCGGTGCGATATACGACGCCTCGGGCGATCACGTTGACGACCAGGGTGATGGCGAAGAGCACCAGCCCCGAGGCGATCAGCGCCTCCCGTCCCCGCGCCCCAGCGTCGCCGAACTTGGTGGCGATGTTGGCTGCGATCGTGTTGCCGCCCCGTTCAAGTATGTGGAAGTCGACCTTGAAGACGGAAAGCAACACGAGGGCCACGGCGATGGTCTCG
>Ga0209577_10000033_pt1 | contig 111760 bp, 84 predicted proteins | sample GraSoiAngelo_109_FD_185874 | JGI IMG/M metagenome (GOLD analysis project Ga0209577, IMG submission 185874) | Grasslands soil microbial communities from the Angelo Coastal Reserve, California, USA - 14_0903_12_20cm (SPAdes) (version 2) | ecosystem: Environmental > Terrestrial > Soil >... | reverse complement strand
CGGCCCCGAAGAGCTACGCGAGCAGATCGCCCGCGATATTGCCCGCGCGAATAATTTTTTTTCGCGCCTGCGCCGGTGGCGCACCCTCCACCAACCTGCCTGAACCCGCCGAAGTCTTGCGCATTGAAAGGGCAGCCGCAGACCTACATCGAGCGCAGGTTCCCACTACTGCTTCCCGATTTGGAGTCTGAGTTCAGATCCGGCGAGAGGATACCCATCACGTGCTGAAGAAGCGGCCACAACGCTACAGCAAGGGCCACAGCCGCTAGCAGCAGAAGGCGGGGACGTGCAGATCGCGAAGTTTCAAATTGGGGGGTCCATACTGGCTTAGACGCCCGAGGGTGAGGAGAGTTCCTGAGAGAAAGCTCTGACAAGTCGCGCTATTCCTTTGCTTTTTGCAGACACTCGGCGCAGTAGCCGCCGACTTCAGTGCGGGAAACCGTGACCTTCATGTGGAAGTCGCGCGCAATCTGTTCCTTCAATTGTTCGTACAAGCGGCTTTCGAATTCGCGGACCTTCCCACAACGCAAGCACGCTACATGAATGTGATCGCGCGGCCCATGAGTTTCGTAGTAGTGCCGGTCCCCGCGGAGATGCAGCAAGTCTAGCTCGTCGATGAGACCTTGCTTCTTGAGCAGATCAATGGTGCGGTAAACGGTAACCAGGTGAACGCCAGAGTCGATTTTCTGCGCGCGCTCGAGAATTTGATCGACATCCAGATGCTGTTCCGCATCGTCCATCACCTGCAAAATGACGCGGCGTTGCCGGGTCATGCGGATGCCACGGGCTGCCACAGCCTGCTGAATCTTACCGGTTGTCTCGGCGGTATTGAGGCGCTCGCCGGTGGAAACCCGGTGGGAAGGTGAAGCAGACATTTGCAGTGCTCCGCTCGTGCGGGCGTCGCGACTCACGAATGGGTCGGAAGCATCCGCACCACGTCATTGTACATAACGTAAGCGAAGAGGACCAACAGGAACACGAAGCCGACCTGTACGAAGCGCTCCTTGAACGCCAGGCTGAAATCGCGGCGGCGGATCCCTTCCAGGGTGAGCAAAAGGATGTTTCCGCCATCAAGGATGGGGATGGGCAGCAGGTTCAGGATGCCCAGGTTCACGCTGATCAGAACCATCAACGAAATCACCGCCAGCGGTCCCTTTCGCACGGCTTCGCCCGCGGCGCGCGAAATCCCTACCGCGCCCTGAAGCTGCCTGACGGAAACACGCCCGCTGAAGAGTTTTCCCACGACTCCGATGGTCTCCTGGATGCGTTCACCGGTCATCACAAATGCGTCGCGAACGCCATCCGAGAAGGAAACGCGACGGTAGGAGGTCGGGTCAAGGACGGCCACTCCCACCTGATAAGTGGTTTCGCCGGACTCCGCGATGCCTTGCTGAGGCGTCACGTCGGCGTGGATCAATTGGCCCTTACGTTCCACGTCAAGTTTTACGGCTTTCCCGTTCGAGCCGCTCACACGCTCCCTGAACTGTCCCCAGTATTCTATTCTCTGCCCATCCACAGCGCGGATAACGTCGCCCTCCTTGAGTCCGGCGCGTTCCGCTGGAGTTCCGGGAGCGACTTCGTCGAGGACCGGTGGAAGCGGCGGATAGCCGAGGATGCGCTCCAGTGTCATGCCAGTAGTAAGCGTCAGTTCCACGCTGCGCTTGGTCCCCGCGTTCTCGACTTCCAATTTTAGCTTGTCGCCCGGCGCCGCTTGCTTGATCGCTTTCTGGGCTTGCTCCCAGGTGGGATTCTGGACCCCATTGATGGAAAGGAGTTTGTCGCCTACTTGCAATGGGCTCACTTGTCCGGCCTTCTCTGCCGGTAACGCGACGACCTGCGCGGGTAGATCATAGAAAGACGAATACGGCAGGCCCACGGGGACAAACAATGCCGCGAGGAGGAGAATTGGAAAAATCAGATTGACCGCCGGTCCAGCAAAGGAAATCAGCGCTCGCTGCCAGCGCGGCTTGCTCATCAATTCGTCCGGGGCGCCCGTCGGGGCCACGTCATTCGAATCCACTTCGGATAAATCCTGTCCGGCCATGCGCACATACCCGCCAAATGGCAGCGCACTCACGCGGTAGTCCGTTGCGCCGCGTTTCCATCCAAAAAGACGCGGACCAAACCCAATCGAGAAAACGTCCACGCGCACGCCAAAGAATCGCGCCACAATGAAGTGGCCCCACTCGTGGATCATGATCATCAACCCAAGCACCAGGGCGACGCCCAGCAACAAATTCATATGCTTCGTTTCTCCTTACCTTGTTGACGCCGCCGCGGCCGTGACCGCCAGCCGCTCTACTTCTTCCCTGGCCATTCGACGCGCTTCGGCATCCGCCGTAACCACATCCTCTATCTTCTCAAATCGCACGCATGGTGTCCGCCCAAGCACACGCTCTATTACTTCCGGGATACCCAGAAACGGAAGCCGCCGTTCGAGAAACGCCGCCACGGCAACCTCATCCGCGGCATTCAAGGCGCACGGCAACGCGCCGCCCTTCTGCAACGCTTCCCGGGCCAGACGCAGACAGGGAAACCGCCTCATCGAGGCCTTCTCAAAATCCAGGCGCCTCAACTTCGACCAATCGAGAGCTACTTGATTGGATGCGACGCGCTCCGGATAGGTTAACGCATATTGGATGGGCATGCGCATGTCCGTTGGGCCAAGTTGTGCTAAAACGGAACCGTCTACGAATTCCACCATGGAATGAATCGTGGACTGCGGATGGACCACGACGTCGATTTGCTCCGGGCGCATGCCGAAGAGCCAGCGAGCTTCGATAATTTCGAAGCCTTTGTTCATCATAGTGGCGGAATCGATAGTGATGCGATTTCCCATGCGCCAGTTGGGATGGGCAAGAGCTTGCTCGGTGGTGACGTTTGCCAGCGCCGCCAGCGGCGTCTTTCGAAACGGACCGCCCGACGCCGTCAGGACCAGCCGCCGCACTTCCCGGTGTGTTCCGCCCCGCAAACATTGATGCACGGCGTTGTGTTCGCTATCCACGGGCAGGAGTTCGCGCCCGGCTTTTCGGGCCGCGGCCATCACAAGCTCGCCCGCCGCGACCAGGACCTCTTTGTTCGACAGCGCAACCGTCTTTCCGACCTTCGCCGCTTCGTAGGTCGCTACTAGCCCGACAACGCCTACCGCTGCGGATACCACGATGTCTGCCTTAGGATGCGTTCCTACCGCCAACATTCCTTCGCGGCCGTGGTGAATCTCCGGGAACGGCGAGATTCCCTTTTGCCGCAGCAACCGCGACAACTCGTCAGCCCGCTGGGCATCTCCAACAGAGACGACTTCCAGGTGGTGCCGCTCGATCTGGCCGAGCAACTCTTCGAGGTTGGCTCCAGCCGCCAGCGCGACGACACCGAACCTCTCCGGCAGAGCCTCCACGACCGAAAGGCACTGCCGCCCAATCGACCCGGTCGAGCCCAAAATGGCTAACTGTTTCACGGTGTCTTTCGATTTCCTTTGCAGCACGGCGCTTTACGGCGACTCCTGTCGGGGCCCAGGCGCCGCTTTTTCCGTCATACCGACTTGGCTGATGGAGGCCTTCTGACCTACGATCTCGGAGAGTAGATCAATACCCAATAATACCAGACAACCGGAATGGCAAGGATGAGCGCGTCGATTCGGTCAAGGACGCCGCCATGCCCCGGCAGCAGGCTCCCCGAATCCTTGATCCCCGCGCTCCGCTTGTAGGCCGATTCCAGTAGATCCCCGACCTGCCCCGCAACGTTCCCCACCGCCGCCATCCCCAGCAGAAGCGGCACTGGCATGAAGATCCAGCGCGCGAAGATTAATCCCACGACCACAGAAGCCACAAAACTCGCGACAGCTCCTTCCCAGGTTTTATTGGGGCTAAGGTGTGGTGCAAAAAGATGCTTGCCTATTGCGCGGCCCACAAAGTAAGCGGCACTATCACCAACCCAAGTAATCACCAGGGCGAAAAGCAGTAACAGGTGCCCCACATCCCTTAATCCGTGTAACCGCACCGCGTAGGAGAGTGGAAAAGCCACCAGCAGCAGGCCGCTGCAGCTGATTCCTGCCGCCGGCAAAGTCTCCACCAGCGGGCGGCGGGTAGCGAGAGTGATGCCAGCCAGTCCCAGCACGAACAAGAAAAAGGCATCGTACGACGTGAGCGGAATTCGAGAAACGCCACTCTCTGTATGGATGGCGAACGTATAAGTCCCGCGGGTCAGCACATTGACCGTGCTTGCAACCCACTCGAGAAAAATGAGCACGAGGGCGCAAGTTGCCGTCCAGAACCTGTATGCGCGGTGCCCGATAGCCTCGCCCAGTGCGAAGTACTCGAAGAGTGCGAGCGGAATCACCAGCGCCAGGGCCAGCGCCATCACGGCCGTGGAACCCCACAACACGATGCCGACCACAATCGGAATCAGCACCGCGGCCGTCGCCACCCGCTTCCAAGTCATAAGGAATCCCCTGAGGAATCGCTCCCTTCATCTCATCACATCGAGAGAAATAAATCACGCCGGGGATGGTCGGATGGTCGAGGGAAAATGGCGCGGTACTATCCGGCTGAAATATGAACATTTGCAATTCGTTGCAGCCATCCGGTCGCCTGGATTGCAAAGTTTCGAAAGTGTGTCAAATTTCCGATTAGCATATCAATCGGGCAATGATCGAATCCGCGAGATGACTTCAATATGCGCGTTTATGCGCGTTAGCTTCCAAGCCTTTGACCGATCGAAGGCGTGGCACGTGGCAGGCCAACAGCTTGCCCACCTGCGGGGGTGGTCGCCCTTCGTTGCAGATCGAATACAGCCTGATCGAGCTAACCGACGAGCGGGAGGTGTTGTGCGTAGCATCGACGCAGCGTTGCGTGTTCCTGAAAACGCACCTCATCCGTACTACTGGCAAGCGCATCCCGATTTCGCCGCATCGCTTCTTCCATGCTTCGCTATTCGCTACGGCCGGCCGATTTGTTTGCCTCCCTGGCGTATCTGACGGGGCTTCTCCCAGCCAGCGGAGGCTTTTACACCCGAGCTTTCAACGGGTCGGTCACTCTTCGCGTTGTCGGGCATAATAAACCCTCTGTTTGCCACTTACGAAAAATGCCGGCTGTCGGGGGATTCTTCCCGATTTGGAACGACCCAAACAACTCCGCAGAGGGGTGCTGCGGTCTCATCACCAGTCACAAATCACCGGCCCTACTGAGCGCTTGGGGGGCGCCAGTCACGAATCAACCAAACCGATGCCGTAACGCTCTTCATCTTCTCTTACTAGGTACACCCCAGCGGGGTGGCTCGCGCTTAAAACTAACAGGGTCTTAAATCACGACTTAGAAATGCAAGATCACGATGCGGATCAAAATGGGGCTCGGAAATCTTCCCAGTCGGGAGTCACCAGCCACGAGATTAATGACCCGCAGCGCGCGCTGGTTTCTCGCCGGAAGACTCGCCTTCTCGGATGCCGCCATAACGGCGCTCGCGCTTCTGAAACTCCAGTAAGGCCTCGAGCAATCGTGCGCGGTTGAAGTCTGGCCAGAGGGTTTCCGTGACGAAAATTTCCGCGTAGGCAATCTGCCATAGCAGAAAATTGCTCACGCGCATCTCGCCGCTGGTGCGGATCAGGAGATCAGGGTCCGGCAGGCCTTCGGTATACAAATGCCGGGAGAGCTGCTCCTCGGTGATCTTGTTCGATGTTCCATGGCCGTTGCGTTCGGAAAGGATCGCGTTCATGGCATCCACAATTTCCGCGCGCCCGCCATAATTCAGCGCCACGCACAGCACCATGCCCTTGTTTCCCGCGGTTTTCTCCATGGCATCCCGCACATCGTTCTGCACTCCGGCGGGGAGTTCGTCCATCCGACCAAGGAACCGCATACGGATATTGTTCTTCTGAATGAGAGGCATCTCTTTGCGGAGATATTCGCGAAGCAGCGCCATCAGGAAGTCGATTTCAGTCTTGGGTCGCCGCCAGTTTTCGACGGAAAAAGCATAAAGCGTCAGCGCCTCGATTTTCAATCGCGCGCAGGTTTCAATTGTCGTGCGCGCCGATTGCGTCCCCGAACGGTGCCCCGCGATCCGCGGGAGATGCCGCTTCTGCGCCCACCGCCCGTTGCCGTCCATGATCACTGCGACGTGCCTCGGCAGCCGCGTCAAGTCCAACTTTTCGAGCAGGCTCGCCTCTTCCGGCGTAACCGGGCCGAGCGAACCAGGAGCGGCAACTTGCAGCGTCTTGGGAGTGGGGCTGTGGGGCACGGTGTCTATGCAGGCTTTCTTGCAAATCCTCTTTACGCCGCAAAGTTAACATACGTTTCGGCAGTCACGCAACGGCATGGTGCCGTGTTTACCATCAAGGCGAAGGTGGCGCGCTTTGCTGAAAGAGCGCCGTGTAGGTAAGAACTAACGTCAGGGCAATCATGGCGATCGCTGTCACCCACGCGACGATGTTGAAAGTCACCGTGTTGACATATTCGCCCATCAGGTCACGCCGGTTTACGAGTAGCAGAATGAATATCACCACCACCGGAAGCCAGATCCCATTGCCCACCTGGGAAAAGATCAGAATCTTCCAAAGAGGCGCGTTGGGTAGCAGAACGACGCCTGCCCCGACTACGATCAGAATGGTATAGAGCCAGTAGAAGATGGGAGCCTCTCTAAATTTGTGGTCGAGCCCCGCTTCAAAGCCAAGCCCTTCGCAAATCACGTGGGCGGTGGAAAGCGGCAAAATGGAAGCGGCAAAAAGTGATGCGTTGAGCAACCCAAAAGCAAATAGCATTCCTGCGCCTTTGCCGGCAAGGGGAATCAGCGCTTGGGCCGCCTGCGCGGCGTCAGTGATGTTCCGGTGGCCGGAGACGTAGAGCGTCGCCGCAGTGCAAACGATGATGAAGAAGACGATCACCATGCAGCTTACGCTGCCGAACAGAACGTCGGCGCGTGCCTGCGGATACTGGCGCGGCCCCACCTTCTTTTCCACAAATCCAGCCTGAAGGTAAAAAAACTGCCACGGGGCAATCGTGGTTCCGACGAGTCCCGTCAACATGAGCAGGTAGCCTGAATCCAGACGAAGATTCGGAATTACTGTGTGTTTCGCGGCGATCAGCCAATCCGGCTTGGCCAAGACGGCGGAAAATACGTAGGAAAGATAGAGGATGCAGGCGAAAAGAAAAATAACTTCCACCTGACGGTAGGTTCCTCGAATAACCAGGACCCAAACGACGATCGCTGCGATTGGCACCGCGACGTACTTGCTGACCCCAAAAATCTGCATGGATGCCGCGACACCGGCAAACTCCGCCACCACGTTCGCCAAGTCCACAAGAAAGCCCGTGACCATTACGAAAAACGTCGGCCGGAACCCGAATTCCTCGCGAATGAGATCGGAGAGCCCTTTTCCAGTCACGACGCCCATCCGTGCGCACATTTCCTCCGTGACATACAGCGCAATCGTCATTGGAATCAGCGACCAGAGCAAAGCGTAGCCATATTGCGCTCCCGCTTGCGTATAGACGGAAATACCACCCGCGTCGTTGTCCACATTGGAGGTGATCAGCCCGGGGCCCACCACGGCCAGCAACAGCGTCAGACGCCGGCGCAGTCCACGGATCTTCTTCTGCAAATCCGTGTCGCCTGCCCGCACACGATCAAACATCGCGAAAATAGCGCCCCAGTTCATCGTTCCGCTCAGCTTCGCTTCCTAATTCCTCACCAGCTTCGACACCACGTCGTCCACGGTGATGGCTCCAATCGGCCGGTTTTCTTTGTCAACTACCGTCAGCATCCGCAGGTTGTACTTGTCGAAAAGCTCGAAGACTTCTTTGTCGTCCGCATTCGCGGGCACGCTAAGAAGGGGTTCCATCTTCAATTCTGTCATGCGTTGATCGGCCGCTGCCAGAAGGAGCCGCGCAACGGGGACAGTACCTGAAAACTTCGCCGAACTGTCCAGCACAACGATCGTGTCCAGTTGATCAAAATTCAACTCCTGTTCTCGCATCCACTCCAGCACTTCCTCCCGCGTGGAAGCCTCGCCTACAAACGCGAACTCCGTGTTCATCATGCCGCCGGCCGTCGCGGGGTCGAATTCCAGCAATTCGCGAACCTCGTCGGCTTCCTGGCCAGGCATCTCATGCAGAAGTTCTTCGGATGTTTCCTTGGGCAAGTCCGCCAGAAGGTCGGCCGCCGCGTCCGGGGCCATTTCTTCCAGAATGTCTGCCGCCTTCTCCGGATCTAGTTTTTCCACGATTTGCGTTGTGAGCCGCTCGTCCAGTTCCGCGAGGACCGCCGCCGCGGTCTCCTCATCCAGCGAGGCGATAATTCCCTGCCGTTCCGCCGCGGACAGATCCTCCATGATTTCCGCAAGATCCGCCGGGTGCAGGTCTTCAAGTTTTTCGTGCGTTATGCGCAGCTTCACGCGGCGCATCGGGTCCGGCTCGACAAGGTTCACGAATTCCCAGCGAATTGCGCTCTGCGGCAATTTGCTCTGCAGTTTGCGCACGACCTTGGAAGGCACGACTCCCTGGAGCAGCCTCCGCACGGCTCCCGGGAGCCCCACATCGACTTGCGCCAGACGCAGCTCGACGTTGCCATTCGTGCGGAAAGGGGTCAGGTCGACGTCATTTACACGCACGACCTTGCGCCCACGGGTATCAATGATCTGTTGATCTAGCAAATCCTTCTGAACCGCCAGCCACGACTCATTCGGTTGGTAGAGTTCGAGGGCTCGTTCGCTGACACTTAACTCCATCTTTCCCGCCGCCACCGAGGCAACTTGGTTGTGTTTGGCCACCAGCGGTTGAAAGTGGCCCCGCGACAACAGATAATGCGACACGCGATTGGGGGCTTCCGCGGGCTCGATGAAGAATTCGCGAACACGGCCGACATAATTCCCCGCCGCATCGTAAGTCTTCGAGCCCATCAATTCTGTCGCGTAGAGATCCATTTGGTCTCCCTCCTCGCCGGTCACCGGGTTTTCCCGACCAGCTTTACCGCCGAACTCATCCCGGCAATAAAAAACCCGCGCACCGAAGAACCTCGGCCGCGGGCAAGTACCTCACACAAATGGACTTACCTTTAGCCGCCAGTGAACCCTCCCCACGCGATCGCGCGCGTTGTGGCTTGCGCCTCGCGCGACATCATCTGTACACCCGGCCGATGGACCAACTTCAGGCCCCCATGCTGCCCGGACCAACTAGGGCCAGGTTCGACTTCGCTGCCCGCACTCATTGAGAGGAAATTCACTCCGTTGTGTGACCGCTACGCAGTCACAGTCACAGTTGCATTGATAAGCCGCGTGCTTCGCCATGTCAAGAAAAGAATGACTTTTGGAGTGATTTTTTTGTTCGAATGACTATTAGGAAGGCGTCTTGCGGTCTGGAAAGACCATGTGGCTTGGTTGCAAGCCTTTCCGGCGGCAGTCTTCCATATACAACCAAAGATAGTTCTTCAAGACATAGTCGTGTTTCGAGAATCCCAGCTCCTCGGCCGCTCGATCGATTGCCGCGGCGGGCCCCTCCAGTTCCACAAAGGTCCCTATGGGTGTCTCATCAAGTTCAATCAGAAGACCCTTGGCCCAGGCCTTGGAAGCAGGCAGTCGGAACGTCGTGCGGTACTTTTCATAACGGAACCAGCCGCTCATCCCCAATCCCTCGAAAATCCTGGTCAGCTTCCCACCCTCAGCGACCTCGACCTCAATCTCATCTCGGACTTTGTACGCCCCATAAGACGCGCCTTCTGTCCCTGCACCTGCCGACTGCACCATTGGCTGCTTGAAGGTCAACACCACCCGCTGCTTCGGTCCGGTCCTCTTCGACTTTCCTTGCACTTCGGGCATCTCCGTTCGAATGCGCAGCAATTGCCCATGTTTGGCAAGTCCACCCTGGGGCGTGTCGAAAATTATATTTTCCTCATGAACTTTGGAGGTTCCGGGTCCGGCGAGGCGGGCTCCGATCCGCTTCAAGGCGCGATGAAACCCGGGCACGTCGCTGATTCGCAGCTTGATTTCAGTCTCTCTTGCCATTGGGTTCTTCACGTCCGGCCGCAGGCTGCTTTCTTCCGCTGCCAGCTTCCGTAGTAGTATAGCGGACGCACGCGATTCGTTACGCCCGGCGCGCAACCCTGCCGTGCGCACCACTCAAAGAGGCTTATGGACCCCGAAGCTAACACGGCCTCGCCAGTGCTTTCGCGCCAAACTCCCCCGGATGCAGTTCCAAAGCCACCCGTCGCCCGGCGCGAACCCGTGGAGCATGTTTTGCATGGCGACCGCCGCGTCGACCATTACGCCTGGCTTCGCCACAAGGAAAACCCCGAAGTCATCGCCTATCTGAAGGCTGAAAACGCCTATACCGATGCCATCCTGAAGCCTACCGAGGCATTCCAGGAGATCCTTTATCAAGAGATGCTGGGGCGGATATTGCAAACGGATCTCTCCGTTCCCTACCGGCTCCGTGGCTATCTCTATTTCACACGGACCGAAGAGGGAAAGCAGTACGCGTTCCATTGCCGGAGCAGCAACGGAGAAGGGGCTGCCGAAGAGCTGCTTCTCGACCTGAATCAGCTTGCGGAGGGCCATTCATTTCTTGCATTGGGTTCCTTCGAGGTCAGCGAGGACAATCACCTGCTCGCTTATTCGACCGATACCTCGGGTTTCCGCCAATACCAGCTTCAAGTCAAAGACTTGCGCACCGGAACCACCTTTACCGAGCGATTCGAACGTGTCACCAGTGCCGCCTGGGCCTCCGACAATCGTACCCTCTTCTATACCGTCGAAGACGAAACCACGAAACGTTCTCACCGGCTCTATCGGCATGTTCTGGGTTCCGCTGAACCGGACGCCCTGCTGTTCGAGGAGAGCGATGAGCGTTTTCGAATCGAAGTGGAGCGCACACGCAGCGGCGCTTTTCTCCTTCTGACCACCGCGAGTCATACGGCCAGCGAAGTCCGCTTCTTGAGCACCGATCAACCCACCGGAGAGTTTCGGCTCGTGGCTCCGCGCGAAGACAACCATGAATACTACGCCGACCACCATCCCGGGTCGGCCCCGAATTCGAATGACGGAGTGTTTTACATTCGCACGAATTCCGGCGGGCGCACGTTCCGCCTCGTGACCGCCCCGGTGAACGGCCCTCGCCGAGAATCCTGGCGCGAGATCATTCCCAATCGCCCGGAGGTCATGCTTGCTGCCGCGGAGGTTTTCCAGACTCACCTCGTGCTATTCGAACGCGAGGGTGGCCTGCCTTATCTCCGCATTGTGGATTTGACCGCTGACGCCCGGAACGCTCTTGCGGCGTCGCATCGCATCGAATTCGCCGAGCCCGCGTACAACGCTTCCGTCGGTGAAAACCTGGAGTTCGACGCCTCCCATGTGCGATTTCAATATGAATCGTTTGTAACTCCTCGTTCCATCTTCGACTACGACGTTCGCACCCGCGAACGAAGCCTGCGGAAGCAGCAACCTGTTCTTGGCGGCTACGATCCGTCGCAGTATGTCAGCGCGCGTCTGCATGCCACCGCTCCCGACGGCACCCGCGTTCCTCTTTCCATCGTCCATCGCCGCAACACGCCCCGCGATGGCTGGGCCCCGCTTCTTCTCTATGGTTACGGCAGCTACGGAATCTCGGTGCCAGTCAATTTCAGTTCGAATCGGCTCAGTTTGCTGGACCGTGGTGTGATCTATGCTGTCGCACACGTCCGCGGCGGCGGCGAGCTCGGAAAGCCGTGGCACGACGCCGGCCGCCTGAAACAAAAACACAATACCTTCACGGACTTTATCGCCGCTGCCGAACACTTGATTGCGCAACGCTACACGGCGCCGCAAAAACTCGTCATTGAGGGCGGCAGTGCCGGCGGCCTTCTCATGGGCGCAGTGACGAATATGCGCCCCGATCTTTTTCGCATGGTCATCAGCCATGTGCCCTTCGTCGACGTTTTGAATACCATGCTCGACGCGTCTCTCCCGCTGACCGTTGGCGAATACGAGGAATGGGGCAATCCTCAGATCGCGGAAGACTATTTCTATGTGAAGTCGTATTGTCCGTACAGCAACTTGGAGCGGAAGCCTTACCCTGCGATATTGGCAAAAACGGGGCTGAACGACAGCCAGGTGATGTACTGGGAACCGGCGAAATACGTCGCAAAAATGCGCACCTTGAAAATCGATTCGAATCTGCTCCTGCTGAAAACCAACATGGGAGCGGGCCATGGCGGCGCTTCCGGCCGCTATGACTATTTGCAAGAGATTGCCCTGGATTATGCTTTCTTCCTGACGCATCTAGGCATCAAGGAATGACGGTCCGCTGAAGCGACGAATGAGCGAGCCTACAACACCGCTGATGCAGCAATATCACGCCATCAAGGCGCGCTACCCGCACGCCCTGCTGCTCTTTCGCCTGGGCGATTTCTACGAACTCTTTTACGAAGATGCGATTATCACGGCGCGCGAGCTTCAGATCACTCTCACGTCCCGCAATCGCGAGAAGGGCCAGCCAATTCCCATGTGTGGCGTTCCGTACCACGCTGCCGACGGCTATATCGCGCGCCTGATCCGCGCCGGCTTCAAAATCGCGATCTGCGATCAGATGGAGCAGCCCGGCCCGGGCAAGAAACTCGTCCGCCGCGAAGTCGTGCGCGTCATCACACCGGGTACCGCCACCGACGGCGCGGTCCTAGACGTCCGCGAAAACAATTTCCTCGCATCGGTCGCCAAACACGCTTCGGGGTCACCCCTGGGCCTCGCTTTCGTCGATCTTTCCACCGGAGAATTTCAGGCCACCGAATTCTCCGGGGCCCGCGCCGATGACGCTCTTCGCGACGAACTGCAATTGCTTCGCCCGAGGGAAACACTGCTTCGCCAGCCACAACAGCTCTTCGAAACGGCAAAGACCTCGCTCCTCGAAGGTGTTGGCGGCGTGGAATCCCGCCTCGAAGATTGGATCTTTCAGCGCGGCTACGCCGAGCGCATCCTACGCGAACAGTTTGGGGTTGCCGAACTCACGGGCTTGGGCCTCGACGATCACCCGCAGGCACTGGCTGCCGCCGGCGCCATCGTTCACTATCTTCGAGAAAACGCTGCGCGCGGAGACCGCCCTGCGATTGCCAGCGAAAGTGCGGATGCCTCCGGATTTGAAGCATTGCGGCATCTCGACCGTGTCCGCTACTACGAGCAACACGACGCTCTCGTCCTCGATCCCGTGTCCGTCCGCAATCTAGAGCTGCTGGCGCCCATCTTCACGGAAGAAGCCAGCCGCACCGGTGGCCCTGCCACTCTGATTGCCGTGCTTGACGCTACCGTGACCGGCATGGGTGCGCGGCTCTTGCGCTCCTGGGTCCTCCGCCCACTCATCGACAGCGAGGCCATCGAGGCCCGCCTCAACGCGGTCGCCCACCTCGTCCAACAAACCGTCGTCCGGGGCGAAATCCGCAAGGAACTCAAAGGTATCCTCGATCTCGAGCGGCTCACCAGCCGCGTCACGTTGGGCCTTGCGACTCCGCGAGAGCTCGTAGCGCTGCGCAAATCGCTCGGGCAACTCCCGGTGCTGAAGAATTTTCTCACGCCGCCCCCCGCTGGTGGCAGCGAGCTTCTTCGTCACCTCCACCAGGAAATCGACGAACTCGCCGATGTCCGCGATCGCCTCGCGCGCGCCATCGCCGACGAGCCGCCGGCCCTCGCCACCGATCCCGGAATGATTCGCAGCGGCTACAGCGCCGAGCTCGATGAACTTCGCGACCTCAGTCAGCACAGCAAACAGATCATCGCCGCTATGGAAGAGCGCGAGCGCAAACGTACGGGCATCGGCTCCCTGAAGATTCGCTTCAATCAAATTTTTGGGTACTACATTGAAATCTCGAAACCAAACCTGCATCTTGCCCCGGCGGACTACGAACGCAAGCAAACGCTGGTCAACGCCGAGAGGTTTACTTCATCCGAGCTGAAGGAATATGAGCGGAAAATCCTCGCTGCCGACGAGCGCATCTTGGAAATCGAGCGCCAGCTCTTTACCGATGTCCGTTCTTCCGTGGCTGCAAGGGCTGCGCGCCTGCGCCGCACCGCTGCGGCCGTCGCGCAACTCGACGTCCTCACCACATTCGCAAAAGTGGCCGCGGATAGCGGCTATTCCCGCCCCGAATTCAACTCCACCGGCGAACTTCTCATCATTGGCGGACGCCATCCGGTGATCGAAGAGCTGCTGCGTCAAAAAGGCGAGCGCTTCGTTCCCAACGATCTTTGCTTCGAGCCTGGGCGTCAGCAACTGCTTCTGATCACCGGTCCGAACATGGGTGGCAAGTCCACTTATCTTCGCCAATCAGCGCTCATTGTGCTGATGGCGCAGATGGGCTCCTTCGTTCCCGCGCGTCAGGCGAAACTGCCCATCACCGACCGCATCTTCACGCGCATCGGCGCCAGCGACAATCTCGCCCGCGGACGCTCGACCTTCCTGGTCGAAATGAGCGAAGTCGCCGCCATCCTGAATCACGCAACCCCCGCAAGTCTCGTCCTCCTGGATGAAGTTGGCCGCGGCACGGCGACGTTCGATGGACTCTCCATCGCGTGGGCCGTTGTCGAACATCTCCAGAAACACACACGCGCGCGCACGCTCTTCGCCACGCACTATCACGAACTGACGGAGCTTGGCGATCTTCTCCCGGCAGTCAAAAATGTTCATGTTTCCGTCAAAGAAACGCCCAGTGAGATCATTTTCCTGCGCCGCGTAGAGCCTGGTAGCGCGGACAAAAGCTACGGCATCGAAGTTGCCCGGCTCGCCGGGCTTCCTCGCAGCGTGATCGAGCGCGCCCGCGAAGTTTTGAAGAGACATGAGCAAAGCGAGCGCGAAGTCAGCGAGGAGCTTTCTCCCGGAGCCGCTGATCCCGCGCACGAGGACGGCAACCAGCACGTGCTCTTCACCGCTCTGGACCGCGAGGTGCTCGAAAAACTGCGCGGCGCCGACCTCGACCAGTTGAAGCCCCTGGACGCGCTCAATCTGCTCGCCGAGCTAAAAAAACAAATTTCATGACTCAAAAGCCCCTGCTCGTCCTCGGCATGATGTCCGGCACTTCCGCTGATGGAATTGACGTTGCCCTCGCACGCATTTCCGACGCGCCGCCAGATCTGAACGCCAAGCTTCTCGGTCACGTGTCTGTTAAATTTCCTCCCGCGCTTCGCAGGGAAATCCTCTGCATCGCCGAACAGCGCCCCATCACCGCAGGAGCTCTCAGCCAGCTGAATTTTCGATTGGGAGAACTCCTCGCCGGCGCTGCCATTGCCGCTTTCCGGCAATTCCGAGTGCCACCATCAAAGATCGCCTTGATCGGCAGCCACGGCCAGACGATTTTCCACCAAGGCAAGCCCGTCAACTTCTTAGGGCGTCCCACCGCCTCGACGTTGCAAATCGGTGAGCCGGCCATTATCGCCGCGCGCACCGGCATCACCACCGTCGGCGATTTTCGCCCTGCAGACATGGCCCTCGGCGGGCAGGGCGCGCCCCTAGTCCCCTACGCCGACTATCTTCTCTACCGCCACGAAAAACTCGGCCGCGTCTCACTCAATCTTGGCGGCATCGCCAACATTACGGTCCTTCCGCCTGCATGCAAACCGCAACAAGTCTTCGCCTTCGACACCGGCCCAGCCAACATGCTCATCGACGCCCTCGTTTCACATTTCACACGTGGCCGCCAGCGTTTTGACAAAAACGCGCGCCTCGCCACGCAAGGCCGCAGCCTCCCCGCGCTGCTCGACGATCTCTTAGGCGATCCCTATTTGAAGCTTGCACCACCCAAATCCACTGGCCGCGAATACTTCGGCCATGCTTACGTAAAGAAACTCCTCACCCTCGGCCGCCGCCAGCGCGCCAAGCCCAACGATCTCATCCGCACAGCTACAATCTTCACCGCGCTCTCGGTCGGCGAGGCCTTGAACCGCTTCGTGCTGCCAAAAACGAGAATTCAGCAGCTTATTGTGTCTGGCGGTGGCGCGCACAATCCGCTAATCCTCGCGCAACTCGCCGCAGCCCTTCCCGGCATTGAAGTTCTGCCCTCTTCCCGTCTCGGTATTCTCGAAGACGCCAAAGAAGCCTTTGCCTTCGCTCTTCTGGCTTACGAAACATTTCACCGGCGCCCCGCGAACCTGGCGTCCGCAACGGGCGCCCGGGGCCCCGCGATCCTCGGTAAAATATCCTATGCTCCGCCGCGCTAACGGCACTCACTCGAGGTCTCGGTTCTTCATTGCCTGTTTACTTTCTTACTTCATCGCTTCGTTCTGCCTGGCTTCGTGTTCACGTTCATCTCACAACGATCCTTCCTCCCTCACCTTCCTCATTGAAGCCAACCCCACCAACCTCGACCCGCGCTTCGCTATCGATTCGCAATCCCAACGCATCGATGGACTCCTCTTCAGCGGCCTGCTGGAGCGCGACAATCAGATGAGTTTCCGCGGTGATCTTGCCGAAACCTGGTCGACTCCCGACCCGCTTACTTACGTTTTCCATGTCCGCCGCGGCGTTCGCTTCCACGATGGCCGCGCGCTGACCTCCGCCGATGTCAAAGCGACCTTTGACTTCATCAGGAATCCCGCCAACAAATCCCCAAAACAGGGCGCCCTTCGCATGGTCACCTCCATCGAAGCGCCCGACGACACCACGGTCATCTTTCATCTCAGCCAACCGTACGCTTCCTTCTGCGTCAATCTGATTCCTTCGGCCATCGGCATCATTCCCGCGAATGCCGGCGCCGACTTTTCCCGGCACCCCATCGGCTCCGGCCCCTTTCACTTCGTTCAGCAAACCCAGGACGAAGAGGTTATTGTCGAGCGAAATCCAGAATTCTTCCGAGACACGCCTCAGATCAAGCGCGTCCGATTCCGAGTCGTTCCCGACGGCGTCGTGCGCGCACTCGAATTGCGCAAAGGCTCTGCCGATCTCGAAATGAGTTCCCTTTCCCCGGACATCATTCCCGTCCTGGTGCGCCAGCCGGATCTGGCAGTCAGCGAGCGCACCGGCACGAATCTCAGTTACCTCGGTTTCAATCTTGAGGATCCTGCCTTGTCCCATCGCGAAATTCGCCAGGCTCTCGCTCTCGCGACCGACCGCGAGGCGCTCATCCGTTATCTGCTCGACGGCCAGGCAAAACTGGCTGCAGGTGTGCTGCCCCCGGATCACTGGGCCGCGGAAGCGAACCTCGCGCAGTATCCCTACGATCCCGCTCGCGCGGAACGGGTTCTCGAGGCTGCGGGTTTCCCGCGCAAGCAGGGCGGCGTACGCCTGCGTCTCACCCTAAAGTGTTCCACCGAAGAGCAAGCCCGACTCATCGGCGCAGCCCTCCAGGAACAATGGCGCGGGGCCGGCATCGAACTGGAACTCCGGCCGCTCGAGCTCGCCACGCTATTCTCCGACGTCGCAAAGGGGAATTTCCAGATCACCTACCAGCGCTGGGTCGGCGCCAACACCGATCCTGACTTTTTTGAATATGCTTTCTCGTCGAAGCGCTTCCCCCCCGACGGCGCCAATCGCGGACACTATCGCAACGCGCGCATCGACAAGCTCACAGACCAGATTCGCGTGGAGATGAATCAGGAAAAAAGGAAAGCACTATGCAGTGAAGTTCAGAAAATTCTTGCGGACGATCTTCCCTACCTGTCGATGTGGTTCAACGACGTCGTTTCCGTCCACCGCCGCTCGCTCGGCACACTCGATCTTCCCTCCACCGGAAACTACAACTTCCTCACCATGCTGCACCCGAACTACGACTAACCGGCGACATTGTCATCCTGTTCAGGGAAAATGCGAGACCCTACTCCAGCGCCTTGTCAATCTCCGCCACCGGAATCGCTCCTTCCCTGCCGATTCTCCAGGTGTCGCCATTCAATTCCACGATTGTCGAAGCGAGCGTCGCGCCCGTTTCTCCCGTGTCCAGCACCAGCGGCACGCGCAACCCCAGCTGCTTCATCACCTGTTCTGCGTTCGAGCACGACGGAAACCCAGAGATGTTAGCACTCGTTCCTGTGATCGGACCTTCGAATTCATCGATTAAGCGCCGCACCACGGTACTATTCGGCCAGCGCAATGCGATGCGGCCTGTGCCTGCGGTCACTTTGAGCGGGATGCGCTGCGCGGCGGTCACGACCAGCGTCAAACCTCCCGGCCAGAACGCCTGCGCGAGCCGCAAAAATTTCCGCGGGGCTTCGCGCGCGAGCAAAATGGCTTGCTCGATTGAATTGACGAGGATCGGCAGGGCCCTCGTTTCCGGGCGACCTTTCACGCGATAAATTTCATCGACCGCGGCAAGATTGAACGGATCGGCCGCCAGTCCGTAAAAGGTGTCCGTGGGAATCGCAATCACACTTCCGCGCGTGAGAAAATCGGCCGCGTAACGCAGCCGGTCTGCCTCCGGGGACTGCGCATTGACGCGCAACAGTTCAGCCGGCAATTTTTTGGCCCCTGGCGAAGTCGTGACGCCACCCTGCAGCGCCCCGCTAGCGCTGCCCTTATTTGGGCGACGCTACCATATCCTTTGTAGCAAGAGCAATATAAGCCTGCCCGTTGAGTCGACCTCGGCACCAACCAGCACAGAATTTTTTGGGAGAAACTCTATCCCAGGCTTCCCCGTGGCCAGGGTGTGGCACGCAACCTTTCCCAGCGACCTAACCTCAATAGAGACTGCGAGGCGGGCTTCCGTGAAGCGCCCGGCAAAGGAAGTTACCAACCTTTTACAATCAAAAAGGTGGAGCCTATACGGCGAGTTGTTGAACGCCAGCAATCACAACAACCGCAGATTTCTAGGTTTAGGCTATAATTCCACGTCCGGCCAAATTGTGCTCTTTACCAACGAAGGCATTCCTGTCACGCCTTCCGTTGGGCTGGCGTTCGATTTCTCAGGCAGTCGCTGTTTTCTTGCTCCGAGGTGTCCCCGCAGAGTCGCATTCCGTTCGCCACCTTACAACCCCCGTCGGTGCTGCCGGTATGGGGCGACGTTCGACGGCTGGCAATGTTGACTGATTGTCATGGCCTGGCGAGCGTTCAAGAACCTCCGGATCGCGACTCGGAATCGCTTAATCCGCACTAGTTGCAGCATGGAATTAGCGCGGATAGTGGAAAATTTGCTACCCTCCACGGTGATGGCAACCCCCGGGAAAACCGCTCGCGACGCTCGCCCCGCGAATGACGCGGCGCGCCTCACGAGCCGCGACAATCGCTGGCTCAAGGAGTTCCGTATGGCTCTGCGCGGCGGGTTGCCCACTGAAGGCGGATTCGTCGGCGTCGAGGGCGCGCGTCTCGTCGAGGAGGCGCTGCGCTCCGGATGCCGAATTCAAGCTGTGCTCTTCAGCGAATTCGGGGAACGCCATCACCAACGTCTCTCTTCCCTCATCGACCGGCCCGAAATGGCTTTTCCCGTCCTGCGTACCACGGACCGTCTCTTCGAGGGCCTCGCCGACACGGAACGCCCGCAGGGGGTCGCCGCGCTGGTTCATCCTCGGGAGAACTCCTTCGATGATTTCGTGCGCGCCCCTCTTTTTGCCTGCGCTCCCCTGCTGGTCGTGCTCGCTGGCGTCCAGGATCCTGGAAACGTTGGGACGATCCTGCGCACGGCTGCCGCCTTTGGCGCGACCGGCGCCGCCACCGCTGCTTCCGGCATCAGCGGCACCGCGAACCCTTTCTCGCCGAAAGCTCTGCGCGCCTCCGCTGGCGCTGCTCTGCATCTTCCTATCCTAGCGGGCATGTCGCTTTCGATTCTCCTGGCGCAGCTCAAGGTCGCGGGCGTTCGCACGCTCGCTGCGAGCGTTCACGAACCGCGTGAAGGTGACCAACCGCTGCTCGCTCCGTGGCAAGTCGATTGGTGCCAGCCCGTGGCCCTGCTCGTCGGCAACGAAGGATCCGGTCTTACCGAGGAAGTCGAGCGCAGCGCCGATGCGCGCATCCGCATTCCCATGGCCAGCGGCATCGAATCCCTGAACGCCGCCGCCGCGGCTGCAGTCGTCTTTTACGAAGCCGCTCGTCAAAGAAACGCCGCCGCCGCGCCGGGCCTCCCTGCCAAAATAACGTGAGCCTCTTCTCAAAATTGCCGCCACCGGCCCCGGAGCCCGACGTGCCCGCTGCCAACCAGCCGCTCGCCGAGCGCATGCGCCCGCGCACCCTCGATGAATTCATCGGCCAGGAAAAACTTCTTGGTCCAGGCAAGTCGCTTCGCGTTCAAATCGAAAACGACAACCTCGGTTCCGTGCTTTTCTGGGGCCCGCCTGGCTGCGGAAAGACGACGCTCGCGCGGCTCATCGCGCGTCTGACAAGCTCCGAATTCGTTTCCTTCAGCGCCGTGCTCGTAGGCATCAAGGAAATCAAGGAAGTCATGGCCGCGGCCGAGCACAAATCCCGCTCCGGCCATCGCACCATCGTCTTCGTCGACGAGGTTCATCGCTTCAACAAAGCGCAGCAGGACGCCTTTCTCCCCCACGTCGAAGCCGGCCACATCGTCTTCATCGGCGCGACCACCGAGAATCCCTCATTCGAAGTGATTTCCCCGCTTCTCTCTCGCACCAAGGTCTATGTCCTCGAACCGCTCACAACTCCACAAATCGTCGAGCTTCTCCGCCGCGCCCTCAATGACAAGCAACGCGGCTTCGGAAGCGCATCCGTCGAAGCTCTCGACGACATTCTCTTCCGCATCGCCTCCTTCGCGAATGGCGACGCCCGGGCCGCTTACAACACGCTCGAGCTTGCCGTCCGCAGCGCGCAACGCAGTGAAAAAGGTGCGCGCCTCATCACCTCGGAACTTCTCGAAGACGTGCTGCAAAGGAAACTCCTTCGCTATGACAAAGCCGGCGAGGAGCACTTCAACCTCATTTCCGCACTGCACAAATCCGTTCGCAATTCCGATCCCGACGCCGCTCTCTACTGGCTCGCGCGTATGCTCGAGTCCGGCGAAGATCCTCTGTATCTCGCGCGTCGCATGGTCCGCATGGCCAGCGAAGACATCGGTCTCGCCGAACCCGGCGCGCTCGCCGTCACGCTTGCTGCCAAGGACGCCTTCGATTTCCTTGGCGCCCCCGAAGGCCATCTCGCTCTCGCGCAAGCTGCTGTGTACCTCTCACTGGCGCCAAAATCCAACGCCGTTTACACTGCCTACGGCGAGGTCATCAATGATGTTCACAAAACCGAGGCCGAACCTGTACCTCTCCACATCCGCAATGCCGTCACAGGGCTCATGAAAAACATTGGCTACGGCGAAGGCTACAAATACGCCCACAATTTCGATGATAAAGTCACCGACATGACTTGCCTCCCCGACAATCTCGCCGGTCGCATCTACTACAAGCCCACCGGCCAGGGCTTTGAAGCGCGCCTGCGGCAGCGCCTTGACGAAATCCGCAAAATAAAGTCTCCTCATACATCGTCACCGTAGGGGGCCCAGATGCACCGTGCATTCGCGTTTACCACACTCCTTATGCTCGCTCTGCCGTCGGCGACTTTCGCTCCCGCGCCGCGCCCCGCGATAACCGGGCTCTGCTTTGTGCGGCTCAAGGTCAGTTCCTTTGACAGCGCGGGCAAATTCTATGGCGATTACTTGGGTTTGCCGCGTTTCAATGCGTGTTGGGCGGCATCCGCGGGAACATGCTTTTTCATCACTCCTTACCAGGACCTCGAAATCGTCGGATTAGATACGCAGCCAACAAACCATCTGCTTGACACCATTGGCCTGTGGACGGAAGACGCCGGCGCTTTGCGCGGCTACTTTCTCGCCCGTGGTTTGAAACCGGGAGACCCCGCCTCTCAGTTCAAAGGCGAGCAAGGGTTTGAGATCTCCGACCCCGAAGAACATCATTTGGTATTTCTATCCGTGGGCAGCCCCGGCAGCCTTCGGGACAGCACAATGCAGGTCAGCAATCACATGATCCATGCCGGCTTCGTCGTTCATGATCGTGCTGCTGAAGATCATTTTTACAAGGACATTCTCGGCTTCCGTATCTATTGGCATGGAGGCAGAACTGACACCGAAACGGATTGGGTGGACATGCAAGTTCCTGACGGCACCGACTGGCTCGAGTACATGCTCAATGTTGCGCCGAATGCTAACCACAAAACGCTCGGCGTCATGAACCACATCGCACTCGGCGTTGCTGACATCCACGCGGCCGAAGAAAAGCTCATCAAGAACGGCTGGAAGGGCGGCCAGGAGCCCAAGATCGGCCGCGATGGCAAATGGCAACTCAATTTGTACGATCCGGAGGAAACTCGCGTCGAACTCATGGAGTTTACGCCGACGAAAGACCCATGCTGCGCTCCCTATAATGGCTCCCACCCCGGGCATCCATAAGTGGCGCGCGACCGAGCACACTCCTGAGATGAAATCGCGTGTCGCACCAGACTTTCAACGGAGTCTCATGAAACCCATGGCTCTTGCCCTTGGCGTCACTTTCATCTGCCTTCCGCTCGCCGCCCAGGACGCGCCTGCGCGCCCGCCCATCACCGGCATCGCGCACGTCCGCATCTATTCCACCGATCTTCACAAATCGCTCGATTTTTACAGCCGAATTCTGGGCATGACACCACGCAACGCGGGCTGCACGGGCATGACGCGCCCGTGTTTCATCGTCAACGACCACCAGCAAATTCAGTTGTCAGAAGTGGTCTCTGCCTCTCCCGCAAGCTTGCTCGCCGAAATCGCCTTTGCCACAACCGACGTTGCCCGGATGCGCAGCTACCTCCTTGCCCACAACGTCGCGGTCGGCCCAGTTACCAGAGATATTAATGGCGTCGCCCATTTCATTCTCCACGACCCCGAAGGTAATGCCATCGCCTTCGTGCAGCTTCACCCTCGCAGCGTGTTTACTGCTCCCCCCGAACAAATCAGCACGCGCATGCTTCACGCCGGCTTCATTGTCAAGGACCGCGATGCCGAAGATCGCTTCTACAGGGATCTCCTCGGCTTCCGCATGTACTGGCACGGCGGCTCCAAGGACGCCGACAACGACTGGTGGGAGATTCAGGTCCCCGAAGGGACCGACTGGATCGAATACATGCTCAATATCTCGCCTACCACGGACAAACAGGAGCGCGGCGTACAAAATCATTTCTCCTTGCCCGTCGAACAAATTAAATCCACCGTCGCTCGCCTCCGCACGCTCGGCCTCAGGACCACCGGTGAGCCCGAAATCGGACGTGACGGCAAATGGTCCTTCGACATCTACGATCCCGACCTCACCCGCGTCGAATTCATGGAATTCGAGCCCGCGCAGGCCCCGTGCTGCAATCCCTACACGGCATCACATCCCGTACAATGATGTTGCGCACAAGCCATGACCCGCCCCTGCTTCTCTAACCTCTCGCACTGGCCCCGCCCGATTTGTTCGTTCCTCTGCATCCTCTTGGGCTGCTGCGCCCTTCCGCCCGCCCTCGCCCAAAATCTCGATAAGCCCCTCCAAACCATTGAAGAAGACATCACTTCCTTCGCGTTGGCTCCCGACAACCGCATCGTCTATTCCGTTCATCGCAACTTCAAAACCAAGCTCTACGACCTCGAGCACGATGACATCTGGCTGCAGGACGCCAGTGGTAAGCGCCGCCGCCTTCTCGAGGGCCAGAAATTCAACCGCGGTAACCAGCCTTTCAGCTACATCGTCGATTCCCTCCTCTGGTCTCCCAATGCTCACCTCATCCTCGCCGGACTTCTCACCACTACCGTCGTCGACGATTCCGGCAAGACCGAAGATTCCTTCATGACCCTTCTCCTCGACGACAGCGGCCACGAAATTCACATCGCCAAAGGCGACAGCGTGATTCCCGGTGCCGCCGCTCCCTTCTTTCTTCCCGACAATGTCACCGTCAATTTCCTTTCCGAAGCCGCAAAGCCTCGCATGCTGTTCGCCTTGAAATCCACCCGGCTTGACAGCGGCCCCGGCAAGTCCCCCTACGATGGCCGCACCTTCCGCGACGTCGTCCCGATCCCAGGAACGAATTCGGTTGTTGCTGTAGAGCAAGATCACGCCATGACCGGCCCCAATCGTCTGCAGCGCCTCGACCTGCTCCGTGATGTTGACAAGGAGTTGGCAACGCTGGATGGCTATGAAGGCGGCGTGAATGTCTCCCCCAGCGGCAAGAAAGTTGCTTATTTCATTGACAAGGAAATCCTCGAAATTCGCGATCTCACTTCACCCAATCATGCGGCCCGTCTTCGCGTCGGTCTCGGTGTCTTTCGCTGGTCGCCTGACGAATCCCGCATTCTTCTCAAACGCTCCCTCGAGAAAAAATCCGGCGATCTCGTCTGGTTCGATCTTCCTCCGCTTCCCGCTGCGTCATCGGGACAGGACGTTCTGGTCTCGCAACCGCAGCCCATTTCCATCCTTCACGGCCTCACCTTCCGCGATTTCGCCATCTCTCCTGACGGCCGCTTCCTTGCCGTCGTCATTACCGGCAAGCGCAATCTCCTGGTCTTCCCTCTTCCCTCTCGCTGAGTCTCCGATCGTCTTCGCCTTCTTCTCTGCACTTTCTGCGACCTTCGTGTTCTCTGCGTAAAATCGTCATCTTCAGTTTTTTTCCTTGTTTCCTAAGATCAAAAAGCCCGCGCACCGTCCTCGCGCGGGCCTCCAGGCCCTTCCCAATTGTCACTCGCCTATTGCTTCAGTTCTCTGGCTCTCCTCCGATGCTCCACCAAAATGCACGCATTCTCAATGGCCACCAGCCCCGCAGCTCGCGCCATTTCCACCGCCTCTTGGTTTTCAATTCCCAGCTGCATCCAAACGACCTTCGCTCCAATTCGAATTGCGCTCGCCACCACCGGCGGCACTTCCTCCGCGCGCCGGAACACGTTAACGATGTCTATTTTCTCCGGCACATCTTCCAGCCGCGCATAACTCTTCTCCCCCAAAACTTCCGTCTCATTGGGGTTCACCGGAATAATCCGATAGCCCACACCCTGCATGTATTCCGTCACACCATGACTGGGTCGCATCGGATTCGAAGACAATCCCACCACTGCAATCGTCTTGCATTTTTTCAGGAGTTCAAGAATCGCGTCGGCGCCGGCGTCTGCGCCACCGGGGAGCAGCACTCTCATCGCGCGGCGAGTTCGCCCTTGCCCGCGCGCTTCAAGATCACTCGCGCCATGGCCGACAAACATCTGTCATTTTCTTCTGCCGTCCCCACCGAAATGCGGATCGCCTCTGGAAATCCCATCCACCCCAGCGGTCGCACGATCACGCCCATCTGCAGTAGATCATCGCTCAGCGCCTTCGCATCCGGGCCTACTACAATAAACACAAAATTCGCTTCGCTTGGCACTGGCTGGAAACCCATCTTCGCCAAATCCTCGCTCAAGCGCTTCCGCTCCCTCGCATTCGTTTCGATGCACCGGGTCACGTGCTCCTTGTCATCCAGCGCGGCCAGCGCCGCAGCCTGCGCCACTCCCGAGGTATTAAACGGCGTTTTCAACTTATTCATCGCGGAAAGCAGCTCCGGCATGCCGATGGCATATCCGATGCGCAGCCCCGCCAATCCATAAACCTTCGAAAACGTCCGCAGGATCAGCAGATTTTTTCTCTTGCGATAGGCTTCCACCGATTCCCGCAAGCCCATGCTCACGGCGTAGTGGATATACGCCTCATCCAGCACCACCACTACGTCGTCCGGAACCACCGCGAGAAACTCGTCAAATTCTTCGCGCCTAAAGGCGCTTCCCGTCGGATTGTTGGGGTTCGCAAGATAAATCACGCCCGTTTTCGGCGTGATGGCATTCGCCATGGCCTTCAGGTCAAACGCAAAATGCCGCTGCGGCACCAGCACCAACTCTGCGCCGCTGGCGCGAATCGCCACCGAAAACGGCGCGTACGTTCCTTCGGACGTCAGCCCCTGCAGCCCGGCCCGCAAAAGCACGCGCGCGGCCAAATCAATAATTTCGCTCGATCCTAACCCCACAAAAATCTCTTGCGGCGAAACTCCCCGCCGTTCCGCCAGCGTTTGCCGCAACGCGTAGGTCCCACCATCCGGGTACCGGTTCGAATCCCCCAGCACCGCCCGCGCCGCCGCAATCGCTTTCGGCGAAGGCCCCAGCGGGTTCTCATTCGAAGCGAGCTTCACCGCATGAATCTTCAGCTCTCGCTCCACTTCTTCAATCGGTTTTCCCGGAACGTACACAGGCAGGCTGCGCAGGTAATCGGGTATCAGGTCTTCAATCGTTCGCGTCATCCCTTCTAGTCTACTTCCCCCATTGTCTTGCCGCCAATCCGGGTTCATCCGCGGTGGCCATTCTCTCACTCATATATTCTTCAGTTGCGCCACCTCCCGCACCGTCAGCGGACGATACTTTCCCGGAGGAACATCCAGAAGCAACGGTCCCAGCTGCACGCGCTTGATTTTTTCCACCATAAATCCCACCCGCTGAAACATCCGCCGAATCTGCCGATTCCGCCCTTCAATGAGAATCACCTCATACCAGGGATTTGCCCCGTCCTGCACCAGGCGTATTTTCGCGGGCGAAGTCTTCACCCGCGCGCCATCCTCCAATTCGATGGTGATTCCTGCGCGCAAACGGTTGATCGCCCGCTTGTCCGGCTGTCCGCTGATTTTCACCAGATACGTCTTGGGCGTGTGGGAGCCGGCTTTCATCAACTTCTGCGCCAGCGCGCCATCATTAGTCATCAGCAGCAATCCTTCGCTTGCATAGTCCAGGCGCCCCACCGGATACACGCGTTCGGGGCATTTCTTCATCAGCTCCATGACCGTCGGTCGCCCTTCGGGGTCGCTGGCCGTGGTCACGTAACCCTTCGGCTTGTGCAGAAGGAAATACAGGAGCCGCTCCCGGCTTTTCAGCGGCGCGCCATCCACACAAATCACGTCCCGCTCCGGATCGGCCTTGGTACCTTGGTCCACCACCACTTCGCCGTTAAGAGTGACCCGCCCGGCCGCAATGATCTCCTCGGCCTTGCGCCGCGAGGCAATCCCGCTGGCGGCCATGATTTTCTGTAATCTTTCCGAAGCCATCGTGCTTGGATTCTCTGGTACCACAGCCACTTCTGGCTGTGGCCTTCCATCTCGCCTTTGTAGTGGCCGGTCTTAAGACCGGTGCATTTCTCTCTCGGTTCTCTAAGCTCTCCGTGCCCGGCGCCTGCCCCGACGCGGTCGGGGTGTTAAAGTCCTTTTTCTTTCCTCGTTTCTTTCTTCGTTTCCTTCCCCGCCTTCCGTAACTTGCGCAACTTCTCCGCTTCCTTCTGCTCAATCAACCGATATCTCCCCCGCGGTATCCCTTCCACCGTCAGCGGCCCCAATCCGATGCGCTTCAATTTTTCCAGCGGATGCTTCTCCTTGAACAATACGCGCCGCAGCTCTTCCTTTTTCGAATCCCGCATCCGCACTTCGTACCAATAATTTGCTGTGCGCCCGCGCGTTGCGTCCGGCTGCCGCACCGTATGCATCTTCGCGCCGATCTCTTTTCCCAGCCGCTCCAGGTCCGCCAGCGTCAGCATTCCTTTCACTTTGAGGTGATAGACCTGCTCAAGATCGCTCCAGTTCTTCAGCATCTCCGCCGCCAGCTCCCCGTCATTAGTCAAAAACACCAACCCCGAAGCCGCATACTCCAGATTCCCCACCGGAAACACGCGCTCCGGTAATCCGCGCAAACAATTTCGCAGCGTCTTCCGCCCTTCCGGGTCCGCCATTGCCGACACCACTTCCGGCGGCTTGTTCAGCACAATGTAGACGCGCCGCCCCTCCTTCGATTCGACGACTTTCCCCGCGGCCTCAATCCGGTCTTTCGCTGCGTCCGCCTTCGTCCCCAGCTCCCGTACCACGCGTCCATTCACGCGCACCTGTCCGCTGGCGATCAGCAGCTCCGCGTGCCGCCGCGAAGCAATCCCCGCCCGCGCAATAATCTTCTGCAATCTCTCTTGCATTTTTCGGATTTAGTCTTTCTGGATAGGCCGCTTCGTCTGGCCGCTCTGTTCTCTGTTCGCGCGCAAGCAAAATACTGTCATTCCGAGCGAAGTGAGGAATCTGCTTCCCTCTTCTTTTTTCTTTCAGTTCCCTGCGTTAATTCCTCTTCGCCTTTTCCTTACTTCGTTAGCTCTTTACTTTGTCTTTTCATTCCCCAGCCGCTGCCGCTTTCTGAGCTTCGCCGCTCCCTGCTTCCGGCATCCCTTCATTATTCGCCGCGGTCTCTTCCAGTAATTCCTCCCGCGCTTCCATCGCCGCAAGTTCTGGAGGGGCAGGCCTTGCCTCGCCCGGCGGGCTATTCCCGGCCGCAGGCCTCTCCATGCTCGCCTCGTTCGTAAAACCTTCCTCCGGAAGCGCGAATCCTTCATCGCTTCCTAGCGCTTCCCTCGCCAACGCCTCAAACTCCTTCAAGCTCGGCAGCTCCTCCAGATCGCTCAGTCCAAACCGCATCAAAAATTCCTTCGAGGTCTTGTACAGGATCGGACGCCCCATCACTTCCTTCCGCCCTGCCGTCGTGATCAGGTGTTTGTCCAACAGCGTGCTGATCACTCCGGAAGTGTTCACGCCGCGAATCTCCGAAATCTCCGGTGACGTCACCGGCTGCTTGTAAGCAATCACGGCCAGCGTCTCCAGCGCCGGCATGGACAGTCGCAGCGGCGGCCGCAGGCTCTTGATGAACCTCCGCACCACGTCATGCTGCTGCGGCTTGGTATACAACTTGTACCCGCCCGCCACCGCGCGAACCTCGATCCCGCGCTCCTCGCTCGCATAGCTCGCCACCAGTTCATCCAGCGAGGCCTGCACCGCCAGCTTTTCCTCGCCGAGCGCCTTCGCCAGTTGCTCAATCGTAGCCGGCTCATCCGCCGCATAAATAATCGCTTCCAGTGCCGCTTTCCGTTCTTGGTTTGTCATCCTAGCCTCATGCTTAGTCGATCCAACCCTGCAATCTGTCTGCTCAACCATCCCGACCCGTCATTTCGAACGGAGCAGGCCGACGATATTTCTTTTTCTTCGCTCCTGTGAAGGGTCGGCCCGCGCCAAGAGAGAAATCTCCCTTCGCTTCAGCAATCACGAGTTACTTCCTACCTATATTCCTCGTCAATCTGCTTGATCCCGCCCGCCTCATCAAACACCAAATCAAACATCTTATGCTTCCGCAGCAAAATATCCCCGAACTGTTTCTCCTGCACCAGCGCCACCGCCTGCAGCTTTACCATTTCCAGCACCGCCAGGAACGCCACGATCATCGCGTGCCGCGACGGGCAGGCCTCAAAAAATTGAATCAGATTTACCACATTCTCCGCGCTCGCCAGAATCTGGGCCCGCAACGCCGCGATCATCTGCGCCACGGTAAACTCTTCGTGCCGCAACTCGATCCGCGACACTTCCTTCCGCCGCTCCAGCACTTGCTGGAACACCTTCACCAAATCCACCAGCGAAACCACCAGCTCTCCCTCAGTCCCTTCGTCGTTGTAGAGCGACTTATCCGGCTTCGACCATACGTTCTCTTCAATCTGCTGTTTCTGGTACAAAAGCTGTGCCGCGTTCTTGAACTTCTCGTGCTCCACCAGCCGCTGAACCAGCTCCGCGCGAGGATCACCCTCCGCCTCTTCCGGCCCCGCCAACGGATCCGGTGGCAGCAGCATTTTGCTCTTGATGTAGATCAGCGTAGCCGCCATGTAAATAAATTCCGCCGACACGTCCACGTCCAGCTCTTCCAGCTTGTGCAGGTACTCCAGGTATTGCGCCGTGATCTTCGAGATCTGGATGTCGTGAATATTCATCTTCTGCTGCTTGATCAAATCCAGCAGCAGGTCCAGGGGCCCCTCATACATCGGTATATTAATTTTGTACGGCGTCGCCATTCTCTATTTGCCTGTGTTCAGAAATCCTCTCACGAATTGGAACCGATCGTGCTTCGTTTCACGCACTTCACAGTTCGCACAATTCCCCAAACGATGCAACCAAGGGCAACGAGCAATGCCGCGTTTTTTGTGCCGCCTATGAGAGCATACAGAACGAATTTGGCAGTGAGGCTTGCCTGACCAGAGGTGATGTTTGGGCATAGCGGGCAGGTCAATGCAGTTTGCGCGTTCAGAGCAACGTAAGGCGAATAGAAAATAGCCGCACCTACGAATCCAGTCGCCGCCAGCAATATCGTCCCCTTAACCATTGCTTTAAATTTCCCTTCTCTTCTTCCCCCACGCAAAGACCGCCTCCCTCACTCTCTCCATCGTTCCCTGAGCCACCGCGCGCGCCTTCTTCGACCCCTCGTCCAAAATCTCCAAAACCCGCTTCGGGTTCTGCTCGTACTCCACGCGCCGTTCCCGCACCGGCGCAATCCACTTGATCAAATTCGTTGCCATCGCGTCCTTGCATTCGATGCATCCGATCCCCGCCGTCGTGCATCCTTGCCGCACCCACTCCAGTCGTCCAGGATCTTCCGCTGAGAACAGTTTATGCCAGTCATATACCGGACACACCTCCGGATTTCCCGGATCAGCCCGCCTCTTCCGCGCCGGGTCCGTCACCATCACCTTCGTCTTCTTCCGTATCTCCTCATCCGTCTCGCTCAACGTGATCGCATTCCCATAACTCTTCGACATCTTTCGCCCATCGGTCCCCGGTATCCTCGGCGTATTCGTCAGCATCACTTCCGGCTCACGCAATACCTCTCTGATCGTAAAGAACTGCTTGTTCGGTTCACTCAATCGCTTGATAAAGTTCCTCGCTCCTTCCTCCAATGCTTGCGATCCAAGGATATGACTCGCGACGATGATGTCCTCCCGAGTCGGAGTTGGGCTGAGGGTAGGAAGGGTTATTCCGAGGTCCGCAAAGACAGACATGACAGAGCTTGCAGTTTTGAATAATTCTGGTTTCATTTCAAACGCATAACACGTGTCGAAGCGCCGCACGATCTCCCGGCTCACCTCTACATGCGAAACTTGATCCTCTCCGACCGGCACCAGCAACGGCGCATCCGGCTTGCCATAAATCACAATATCCGCCGTCTGCAACACCGGATACCCCAGGAACCCGTAATTGTGCAGATCCTTATTCTTAACGTTCTCTAGCGCCTCCTTATACGTCGGCACGCGCTCCAGCCACCCCAGCGGTGTCACCATGGACAGCAACAAATGCAACTCCGCGTGCTCTGGAATCACCGACTGCTGAAAAATCACGCTCTTCGCCGGATCCAGCCGCGCCGCCAGATAATCGATCATGATCTGCAGCGTGTTTTCCGCAATCGCCGAAGTATCCGCGTAATCGCTAGTCAGCGCATGCCAATCCGCAATAAAGTAAAAGCACTCATAGCTCGGATCATTTTGCAACCGCACCCAATTCGCCAGTGCCCCAAAGTAATGCCCAATGTGCAGCCTCCCCGTGGGCCGCATCCCGCTCAAAACTCTGCTCTTCTTCCTCTCAGCCCCTGTCGCCAATCGATACTCCTCTTTTCTGCCTACGCTGCGCGCTCTCCAGCTCTTCCTTTCTCCTCGTATAGCGCAAAAAGATAGCAATTTGTTAAGTCCTTGCGCACTCCGGATTCGCTCTTTGCAGCAAGGGTAAAGAAGAACTCTTTTAGAATCATGCCCTTCCGCATTCTTTTTGAAGATAGCCGGGTGTAACCTGTTTGTTCCCGATTTGGAACCGCCTCCCCGCCTTCACCCAACACTATGCGCCTTCGCCACTGGCCCCAGCAGTTCCCGCGCAATAATCATCCGCTGCACCTCGCTGGTCCCTTCGTAAATCGTGATCACCCGTGCATCCCGGTACATTCTCTCCACGTCCGTCTCCCGCGAATACCCCACGCTCCCATACACCTGCACCGCCTTATACACCACGCGGTTCACCATCTCACTGGCGTAAAGCTTGGCCTTGGAAGCACTTGCGCCCACTCTTGTGGGATGCGCATCCTTCAACCATGCCGCAAAATGAACCAGGCCACGCGCCGCCTCGATCTCTGTTTGCATATCTGCAATCATCCATTGTATCGCCTGAAACTCGCCAATCTTCTTCCCAAAGGCCGCGCGCTGCCTAGCATACTTCACCGTCTCTTCCAGCGCCCCCTGCGCCAACCCGACCGCCTGGGCGGCAATCCCGATCCGCCCGCCATCCAGCGCGCTCAGCGCAATCTTCAACCCCTGCCCCTCTTCGCCAAGACGGTTCTCCACCGGCGCCACGCAATCATTCAGCAAGATCTCCACCGACGGCGACGACCGCTGCCCCATCTTGTCCTCATGCCGGCCCACGCGGAACCCGACGAATCCCGGCTCCAGGAGAAACGCAGTGATCCCTTTGCCACCTGCCGCGGGATCGGTCTTCGCAAAAACTATCAGTACCCCCGCGGCGCTCCCGTTCGTCACCCAAGTCTTCGTCCCGTTGAGCTTGTAAACATTTCCGTCGCGCACCGCGCGCGATTGAATTCCCGCCGCATCCGAACCCGCGGCCGGCTCCGTCAAGCAAAACGCTCCAAGCGTTTCTCCCGTCGCCATACGCCGCAAATATTTTTTCTTCTGCGCTTCGGTGCCAAACAGCATCAGCGGCGCCTGCACTGCCGAATTCGTCACGCTAATCGCCGTGGACATCGCCGTGAAAACGCGCGCCACCTCTTCCAGCATCAGCGCATAACAAACGGTGTCCAGTCCCGGCCCGCCCCATTCTTCTGGCACCAGCATCCCGCAGCAGCCCATCTCGCCCAGTTTTCTAATCGGCTCAGCAGGAAATTTTCCGGCCTTCTCCATCTCCTTGACGAACGGGCGCACCTCCGCCTCCATGAATTGGCGAACCGTATCCCTTATCAGTTTTTGGTGGTCGTTGAGCGAAAAATCCATCGTGTCCGTCGACCGCCATGCAGTCGCACTGAAAAAAGTGCGCGGGGCGCACGAGAAATGCTAACACACCGGTCGCTTTCCGCGTAGGCATAGGAGGAAACAGAGCACTCCAGTCGCGCGGCTGAAGGACATACGAACCCAACTGTGCGCAGAAGCGAGTAGGTCTCTTCGATTGGTCCTTGAACCGCACCACTGAAGATGTGTCGCAATCAGATATGCCGATCTGAACACAGGTCCCCGAGCCACAACAAAGTTGATGCAAAAATAGAGAAAGCCAAGCCTTGGCTATCTTTTTGCAGACGGCGCGCCTAAAATGGCATTCCGCAGCGACCATCGTCAATCGACCCTGGGCCGAAAGCTCTCTGTTGTAGTTTCTCTGTTCGTTTGCATCGTTGTATTTGTTTTTCTTCTCGGCGCCTTCCGATCCATGATTCTGTCTTCCGTGCGTGCCTACATCCAGGGCGAAGATTATTGGTCTAAAGGACAAAAAGAGGCGGTTATCAGTCTGATCGAGTACGCTAGTTCGAGTTCCCAAGCGGACTTCCAAGCATACCTGAATGCCATCCGGGCGCCTCTTGGAGATAAATTTGCTCGCATCGAGCTCGAAAAGCCCACTCCAGATATGACCATCGTGCATCAAGGATTTACAAGGGGCCAGATCAATCCTGATGATATCCCCGGCATGGTCCGCTTGTTTCGCTGGTTTCACGACTTCAGCTTCATGCGAGTTGCTATCGCTGATTGGACCGCTGCGGATCAAGAGATCGACAACCTCACCGAGCTCGCGGATCAGCTCCATGCGGAGACATTTTCAGACCACCCTAATCCACTAACGGTGCGGCACGTCCTCGAGGAAATCGAAGCGTGCGACTCGCGTCTCACTCTTACTGAAAATCACTTTTCTTCGACGCTTGCGGAGGGTGATCGCTGGATACGCGATTTGCTCAATTTGCTCACCGTGGGAACCAGCGCCCTTCTCCTGGTCTTGGGCATAGGAACTTCCCGGCACCTCCTCAGCAACGTCCGCCGCTCCGAGGAGAAATATCGCCGCCTTTTCGGTTCCGCCAGCGACGCCATCCTGATTGTGGATTACGAGACAGGCATCGTCCTGGAAGCGAATGTGCGGGGCGCCGATCTCTTTGGAATTCCGTCAGAGCGCCTGGCATTCGTCCCGGAATCTTCGCTCTTCCCCACTGGTGAAGGTCAGCACTACGCTAGAATCTTTCGGGCGGGACTTTCCGGCGGTGAGTCGCACGGCGTTCAACTCAAAATCCGGAGGGCCGACGGGCGTTCCGTTGAAGTTGACGTCAGCGTTCGCCTCATCGAACTCGATAGTCCGCGCCGGCTTGTCATTCTCGCCATCTTTCGCGATACCAGCGAACTCAAGCGCCTTAACCGTGCGCTCCTCGCACTCAGCCGCTGCAACCAGGAGCTTGTCCGCGCAGCGAACGAACCGGAACTCCTCGAACGCGTTTGCCAGATTATCGTCAACACGGGCGGTTATCGCATGACCTGGGTTGGATTCCCCGAGCAGGATCAGGCCAAGTCTGTTCGTATTGCCACGCAGTTCGGCGATACCGGTGGGTATGTTGCTTCCGTGCGCGCGTCCTGGGCTGACACACCGGACGGCCGCGGCCCCGTCGGGGTCGCTATCAGGACCGGCGAAATTTGCATTATTCACAACACTTTGAAGGACTCGCGCTTCGCATCCTGGGCTGGCCGAGCCGCGGACGAGAAGTTTCTATCTGTCATTGCTCTTCCTCTTTCGAGTGAACAGGGTGTGATCGGCTGCTTGACAATTTATTCAGAAGAAGAAGACGTCTTCGACGCTGAAGAAGTGACGCTACTCCGGGAACTGGCCACCAATCTTGCCTACGGCATTTCGACCCTGCGCATCCGTTCCGAACACGAACGCTCCGAAGCGGAAGTTTACTCGCTCGAAGAGCAGCTCCGTCAGGCACAAAAAATGGAGTCGCTCGGCCGGCTTGCCGGCGGTGTCGCGCACGATTTCAACAATCTTTTGACCGTCATCCGCGGCTATGCGGAGTTGGCCCTTCCAACCAAACCCGGCGATGACAGTCTCCGGCGCAAGATAACGGAAATCATGAAGGGCTCGGACCGCGCGCAGGCGCTTGTCAGCCAATTGCTGGCTTTCAGCCGCAAGCAGATCCTCAAGCCTTCGGTCCTCGACCTTAACCAGGTCGTTATGGAAATATCTGATCTTCTTCCCCGCCTCATCGGTGAGGACATTCATATTGAGGTTCGGCCCGGTCAAAATCTCCGCAGGATCATGGCGGACCCCAATCAAATGCAACAGATTTTGCTGAATCTGGCGGTGAATGCGCGCGATGCGATGCCCGCAGGAGGAACGCTCCGCTTCCAGACGGAAAATGCAACCCTGCCGGTTACCTCGAAATTTGAAACGATCACTGAAGGTGTTCTGTTGACTGTTAGCGATACGGGGAGCGGCATCCCTCCGGAACTCCTTGCGCGGATTTTTGAGCCGTTCTTCACAACTAAGGAACGTGGCAAAGGAACCGGGCTTGGACTCGCGATGGTTTACGGAACGGTTTCACAGAGCGGCGGACGAATCGAAGTCGATTCCGCGTCGGGCAAGGGCACGACATTCAAGATTTACTTTCCACCGACAGATGAACTCGTGTCTGCTTCCCCGATAGAGAACCGGGTTCTGCCGCTAAAACCGGCATACGGCACCATTCTATTGGTCGAAGACGAGCCCAGTCTGAGGGAACTCATCTCCGATTATCTCGGCATCGCCGGCTTTACCATTATCACTGCCGCGAATGGCGTCGAAGGCTTGGCGAAAGCCAAGTCTCATAAGGGCCCGATTCATCTCGTGATTAGCGATGTCATCATGCCGGTTATGGGCGGCCGGGAGATGGCCGATCGACTCAAACTCTCCCACCCCGCTACTCCGATTCTATTCATGTCCGGTTACATGGACGATGCCGCCGTTCGCCGCGGCGTTTCCGAACATCGCGACCACTACCTCGAAAAACCATTTGAACTGAACTCCCTTGCCCGCAAAGTCAGCGAAGTTCTCAACTCCGACTCGTAAAATCGCTTCGGACTTGGCCCGGCACCTCCTCCGCTGAACAATTTGAGGAAACCGGCGCAGGAAAGTATGGTGCCGGCCAGATCCATGATTTGGCGGACCGCATCCCAAATCAATTTTTGGCGGTCGTTAAGCAAAAAATCAATCGTCTGCAGAAGGCCGGCCCAACAACGGAAGGTCTAGGAATTCGTGTGCTGGGAGTTTGCGGACCAAGGTTCCTAAGCCGACGTAAATTACCCAGATTAGACCAGCGGCGAAGAACTGGGGAGAATCCACCGTTTGTTCGGTGGCAATAGAGGATAAAGATGAGAGATACGGCTGTCGTGTCGGCCATGAGAAGCGACAGTTCAAGGCTCCCTTGTAGGTCGGAACTATGCGACTTCTTCAACAAGCCTGTCGTGCTAGCCACGACGAAAAAGGCTAACCAACGCACAACTCCAGCTATGCCGCGCGGCAACGGAGAGGAATTTGGCGAAATCATACGCCAAACTGTGGCACCTCCAAGAAATGCAAGTCCCCCCTCCATGCTGCGCTAGCCCACACCGACCGATCACGAGTGGAGGCTTCGTGCGCGGGCACCGGTGTGTCCAAATCAGATGCGGTCTTAGGAAATACTTTGCTTGGACTTATTCTCGCACTTCCCGCTACATTGCCGCGCCAAAAATATTTAAAGCTTAAAAAGTTCGCGCATGCGTCTGATCTGCGAGCGGCTGACGGGAATTTCCGTTTGCCTTTTATCGTTCATTTTCAGCATGTAGGTGGAGTTGAACCACGGCACGACTTCCTTGATGTGATGAATATTCACCAGGTACGAGCGGTGCGGCCTCCAGAAAGATTCCGAATCCAGCGCCGCGCTCAACTCTTCGAGCGTCCGGTAGTTCGACGTTCCCTCGGCGTCCTGCGACATCACCGAGATGATTCCATCCTGAATCGTTGCAAACACCAAATCTTCGCCGTCCACCAGCAACAATCTCTGCTGCGACTTCACCAGCACCTTCACCGGCGGTGAGGAACCCTGTTTCGCCGCACCCAGTTGGCTGACGAGCTGCTCCAGCCGCTCCGCGGCCGAGGTCTGCGTCTCCAGCATCTTCCGCGCCCGCGCAATCGCCTTGGCGATGCGCGCCTTGTCGAACGGCTTCAGTACGTAGTCCACGGCGTTCACATCGAACGCCTGCACCGCGTACTGGTCAAACGCCGTGGCAAACACCACGTGCGGCATTTTCATCTTCCGCTCGACGATCTTTTTCAGCACCCCGAAACCATCCAATCCACGTCCAGAAACACCAAGTCCGGAGAGTGCTCCTTGATCAACGACACCGCCTCCACGCCGTTCTTGCCCTGCCCGATCACATTGATTTCAGGGAACCCCTTCAGCAGGAAGGCCAGCTCGTCCCGCGCCGGCTTCTCGTCATCCACAATGATCGTGTTTATGGACATCCACTAGCACAGGCTTCCGCCTGTTCCCCTTCCATGTTAATCCCACGCCGAGTATAGGCGCTCCCCGTCTCCGCAAGCAAACAAGACTGGCGTCCGGCTCGAGGTGGCGAATTTCCCGTTTCTCGGTATCATGTGGCACGAGAAACACAGCAAGAGAAAGAAAAATGAAAAAAACTTCAGATACGCCACGCGCAAAGAAGGCAAGAGTACTCGGCAGCACCACAATTTATGAAGGCCCAATCTTCGGGATTCGCCGCGACGACGTCATCGAGCCGAGCGGCGTCCGAGCGACCCGCGAGGTCATCACCCATCCGGGTTCCGTCGTGGTGCTTCCCGTTCTCCCCGACGGGAGAATCCTCCTGATCCAGCAGTACCGCCACGCTGCGCGGCAGTATTTATGGGAGTTAGTCGCAGGCCGCATAGATCCCGGCGAAACTCCAGAAGTAGCCGCGGCCCGCGAACTCATTGAGGAGACGGGGTATCGCGCCAAGCGTTTTCGTGTCTTCCTGGACGTTTTCCCAACACCCGGTTTCCTGGAAGAACGCATGTTTGTCCTCCTTGCGGAAGGCCTGACTGCGGGCGAAGCAGAACCCGAAGAGGATGAGAAAATAATTTCCCGTTCCTATGACCGCAAGCAACTGGAGGAGATGATCCGGGCCGGGAAACTACGTGACGCCAAGTCCATCGCCGGCATTCTCTTTTATTTCCGGTTTCTTTCTCCGCAAACTCGAGTTCGGAAATAAATTTCCTTTAATCTTTTTGTGGCTGGTCCAAGCCTACTTTTTTTTAGTAGAGAAAGACGATTGTTCTATTGACTGGTCATTCGATTCTGGTACACTCCGCGCGATTCGTATCTTTAGCGTCGTTTGGGTTATTCGCCTGGCGGCGTGGAGCGAAATCTTGATGTCCCTGTCAGGAGGGAAAGCGAAGTGCAAGGAACCGTGAAGTGGTTTAACAATTCCAAGGGATATGGCTTCATCGGGCGCGATGATGGCCCAGACGTTTTCGTACATTATTCCGCCATCGTCGGTGATGGTTATCGCACCTTGCAAGAAGGAGACCCGGTCGAATTCGAAATTGTTCAGGGACCGAAAGGTCCCCAAGCGGCCAACGTCTCAAAGGCCGGTGGCTGAAGCAGTAGGCAATTATTCGGCCGGCAGGGAGCGCCCCCCTGCCGGCCTTTTCTATTTTGGGGAGGTAAAAGTGCTAGAGCAGGCAATAAAATAAAGGAATAGCCCGCCAGGAACCAGCGGTATCAAGAAGCGATCCGAATGATTTCTGAGCCTTGCCTCGGTAACTTCCTGGACTTCATTAATTTCCTCTTCCCGGGTCTATAATCATTCCGCCATGGACAACAAACAGATCGCCCGCATCCTCCGTGAAACCGCGCACCTTCTGGAAATCGACGGCGCCATTATCGGCCGATACCGCAGCTACGAGAAAGCCGCCGAACTGATCGACGCCCTGCCCGAATCCATCGAACAACTGGTCAAGGAACCGGAAAAGCTCAAAGAACTCCCGGGAATCGGAGAGCGCATGGTCGAGCATCTGCAGGAAATCGTTAAGACCGGCGACTACGCGCTGCGCAAGAAGCTCCTCAAGAAATATCCGGCGTCGATTCTGGATCTGCTGCAACTCCAGTCGCTTGGGCCGAAGAAGGTCGCCTTCCTGTGGTCCAACTTTAAAGCCGGCACCGTCGCCGACGTGGAGAGAATGGCAAAAGAGGGAAAACTCCAGGATCTTCCCGGCTTTGGCGAAAAGAGCGAACAAAACATTCTTAAAGCGGTGGAAGTCTTCAAGAAATCCAGCGGACGTTTTCACATTCACACCGCCGAAGCCGCGGCGGCCGCGGTTATTTCACATATAGAGAAGGCGGGCAAGGCCGTCGAGTCCGTCACCCCCGCGGGCTCGTTGCGCCGTGGCAAAGAGACGGTCGGCGACCTCGACCTCCTTGTCACCCTCTCCAATGGCCACACGTCGCAGAAGCACGTGGACGCGCTCGCCAAGCACATTCTTGTGTTTCCCGGCATCGATCAAACGCTAGCTCATGGAGAAAACAAGGTCAGCTTCACGCTGGAAAACGGATTGCAAGTCGACGTCCGCCTGCTCGAAAAAGAAAACTTCGGCGCTGCCCTGCTTTATTTTACCGGCTCGAAAGAGCACAACGTGGCCCTCCGCGGGCGCGCCAACGACATGGGGCTCACCCTCAACGAATATGCCTTGGCTACTCTGAAGGGTGAAAAGCGCGTCGCCGGGCGCAGCGAAGAGGAGATCTACTCGAAACTAAAGCTGGATTTCATCCCGGCCGAACTGCGGGAAAACACAGGGGAAATCGTCGCCGCTGAAAACCACAAGCTTCCTCATCTACTCACCCTGAAAGACATGAAGGGCGACCTGCAGATGCACACGACGGCCAGCGACGGGAAGAATTCGATTGAAGAAATGGCTGAAGCCGCGCGTGAGCTGGGCCACCAGTACATCGCCATCACCGACCACTCGAAAGCCGTCACGGTCGCCAACGGCCTAGACGAAAAGCGCATGGCCGCGCACATCAAGAAAATTCGTGCCGCCAACGACAAAGACCTAGGCATTCGCGTCCTGGCAGGGTCGGAAGTGGACATCCTCAAGGACGGATCGCTCGACTACTCCGATGAAATCCTTGCGCAGCTCGACGTAGTGGTCTGCTCGATCCACTCTTATTTCAACGTCGACCGCGCCGCCATGACGGAGCGCATGCTCGCCGCCATCGAAAACCCCCACACCCAGATCATCGCGCATCCCACTGGCCGCCTGCTGCTCAGGCGCGATCCTATCGATTACGACATGGAAAAGGTCCTGGGGGCCTGCGCTAAGCACGGCGTCGCCATGGAGTGCAACTCCTACCCGGATCGCCTCGACCTGAAAGACGTCTATCTCCGCATGTGCAAGGAGCACGGCGTCAAGGTGGTGATCTCGACCGACTCCCACAACACCGCCAACCTCGCCTTTATCCGCCATGGCGTCACCATGGCCCGCCGAGGCTGGCTCGAGAAGAAGGATGTCATGAATACCCTGCCGATAGAGCAATTCCTGGAGAAGCTCCGCCCTAAGCCCGGTGGCGCCGGCAAGAAACACGCTGCCAAAGGCCAACACTAACGCGCCCCTACCCGTGACGATTCGCAGCTATCCGCGAAGGGTCTCGCCCGCCTTCTTGGTCCGTAGTCGAGCAGCAGCCTGAATTCGCAAAGTGACGACGCGGTCGGGCGACACCGTCCCATTAGCACCGGTCTCAGTCTCGGGGCTTGTCTATTCCCATCCTTTCGCGGCAGGGCGGAACGGGCCAGTAGGGAACATATCTACCCGGATTGCCGTATATTGTGTCAGTACGTCATTTTACGGAGGGTATTGAACATGAAACCGCTTCGCGATCGTTCGGTCAGTATCCGGCTGGGAATGGCGTGTGCGGCGCTTTTGACTATTGCCGCAGTCGCGGCTCGATCGGAAGACGTCACCAAGTCTTTTGTTGTGTCGGGACGCGCGAATGTGCGTGTGGAAACCAATGATGGTAGCGTACGGGTCACCTCCAGCGACTCGAGAAAGGTGGAATTTCGCGTCGAATACCAGGGCTACGAATTGGGAAAGAACCTCCGCGTCGACTCCCGCCAAGACGGCGACAAGGTAGAGTTGACGGCGCGCGTCACGGGGCATTGGGGCTTCTCTTTTGGCCATAATTCGCGGCACCTGCACATTGAAGTCCGCATGCCTCGCGAGGCTGATCTCCAGGTGGAAACCGCCGACGGATCGGTTCAGGCCGAATCCATCAATGGGACCGTAAACGTGCATACCGGCGATGGGTCGGTGAAAGCCAACTCGCTAAGCGGCACCATCGATCTCCACACCAACGATGGCAGCATTACCGTTGAGAACCTCAAAGGGGACATGCGCCTGCGCACGGGAGACGGCTCCATAGAAGCCCGCGACCTGGATGGCAAAGTGGAAGCAGACTCAGGCGATGGACATATCCGCATCGCCGGCCGTTTCGATGCACTCAACGTCAAGACGGGCGACGGCAGCGTGGACACGCGCGTTCTGCCAGGTTCCAAGATGGCTTCGAGCTGGACGATTCGAACCGGTGACGGTAGCGTGGACCTCGTGCTCCCGTCCGATTTCCAGACGAATATCGATGCCAGCACCGGCGACGGCCACATCAGCTTGGGCATCCCCGTCACCGTGGAAGGAACCTTCAGCAATTCGCAGATTCACGGCAAAATGAATGGCGGCGGCCAGCCTCTGACCATACACACGGGTGATGGGTCGATCCGGCTCAGCAAAAGCTAAGGCGAGTTGCCCCGCGAAAGCAGAAACGAAAAGCGTTACCCTACCCTAGTCCGGTACTTAATTGCTGTGAAATAGCACCCGCGGGTGTCCGTTTTTGACGACTTCTCTTCACACCCACTATTGTAACCCCTTGAAAACAAACAACGTATTTTTGGCGCCCTGCTTGCAATTCCCTACTCCAAGTCCTCAGGAGACCACGGTGATTGTCTTCGTTCTTCTTGCCGCCCTAATCGTTCTCGTTTCGGTCACGTTTATTAGTTCCATCGATTTCTCCAACAGGCGTCGCCACTGATTCTTGCTCATTAGCGAGAGTCAGTGCTTCCTATTGACGGTCACCCTGTTCACCTTGCAGGAACTCTTCCCGCCGGTGCCCTTCACAACGCTGGTCCGGCTCGACGCCATCCGCGAGTTGTTGCCGTGGTTCCACAGTGAATATAAAGTTGTGGCGCTACCTTTGGCAGCTCGCCGAGCGGACTCCCGTGCAACGCGCCGCCTTGGGGCACAGTCGCCGCAGTCGATCTTTTCTCGGGGGAAAAGTCTGGGATGTCCCGCTGGGAAGCTGGGTTCCGGGGATGAACACGGGTACGATCACTCTCGGCGGGCCCATGGTGAGCGCGGGCGGCCTTGTGTTCACTGCCGCCGCTATGGATAACTACCTGCGCGCGCTCGACTCCGAGACCGGCAAGGAGCTCTGGAAATACCAGCTTCCGGCCGGCGGCCAAGGCCACTCCCATGACCTACGCGCTCAAACAGTTTCTGGTTATCGCTGCGGGTGGCCACGGCAAACTGGGCACGAAGCAAGGCGACTACGTAATCGCTTTCACGCTGCCCTGAAGAAATCGAACAAGCGAAAGGTTTTCATCACCCTTGCGTAACTACAGATACCCAAATGAAAACTACCGTTGATCAAGCGCCCGTTGTCAACAACGAAAGACGATCCTTTCTTGCGGATGGCATGCCCGTCGTCCTACTTCTCGCCTTCGCGAACTTCTTGCTGCATCTCTACTTCAACAGTCAGTATGGTTACTTCCGCGATGAATTCGACTACATGGCCTGTGGAGATCATCTTGCCTGGGGCTACGTGGACCAGCCTCCCGTGGTGCCGTTCCTCATCAAGATCTCCCGCCTCGTTCTGGGTGACTCGCTTCGCAGTATTCGGATTGTTCCGGCGCTGGCAACCTCGGCTGCCGTCATTTTGACGGCCATGATCGCTCGAGAACTCGGTGGCCGGCGGTTCGCGCTTTTGCTTTCGGCTTTGGCGTTCATCGCTGTACCCGTCTATCTCAACGACGGCAGCGTCATGACCACCAATTGCCTCGAGCCTCTGCTGTGGATGGGCTGCGTTTATTTTGCCATCTTGGCGATCAAACGCGACGATCCTCGCTATTGGCTGTGGTTGGGCGTCGCGGCAGGCGTTGGTCTCGAAGAGAAATACTCGGTTGCCGTGCTTGGCTTTGCGATCGTGGTTGGACTGTTGCTGACCGAACAGCGCCGCGTTTTTACCAGGAATTGGATCTGGCTCGGTGGAGCGCTCGCCTTTCTGATTTTTCTTCCAAACTTTGTCTGGAATGTTCAGAATCACTGGCCCTTTGTGGAGCTCATGCATAACATCAAGGCCGACGGCCGCGACGTGGTCCTTTCTCCCGCTGCGTATTTCGCCCAGCAGGTTCTAATCATTCACCCGCTCTTCGCGCCCATCTGGATCACCGGGTTGCTGGCCTTTCTCTTTTCCGCCCGGCTGAAGCCTTACCGGTTCCTTGGCTGGTGTTATCTAGCCGCCTTTACGGTATTCGTCGTGCTCAAGGGAAAGAACTACTATCTCGGGCCAATCTACCCGGTCTACCTGGCAGCCGGAGCGATGGTGATCGAGAGTTATATCGCCCGGTCGCGTCAAGTCTGGTTGAAGCCCGTACTCGTTGCGCTGATTCTTGCAGGCGGAGCCTGGCTTGCACCGGTTGTCATGCCGGTGCTCCCTGTTGATCAATTCATTTCATACATGGATCATCTGCCTTTCAAAGTACCTCGTAGCGAGCACAGCCACATGCGCGCGATCCTCCCGCAACACTTCGCCGATGAGTTCGGATGGGACGAGATGGTGACCATTGTGAATCAGGCTTACAGCCGGCTGTCTTCCGAGGAACGGCCGGGCTGCGGCATCTTGGCGCAAAATTACGGGCAGGCGGGTGCCATCGACTTTCTGGGACGGCGCTACGGGTTGCCTCCAGCTCTCAGCGGCCACCAGACCTATTTTCTGTGGGGTCCGCGCGGCTATTCAGGGAACTGTCTGATCGTGCTCGACGATTCCAGAGAAACCCTTGAAAGCTATTTCGAACACGTCGAATACGTGGGCAAATCCTCCGACAATCCCTACGCGATGGAGCGCGAGATTCCTGTCTTTATTTGCCGCGGCGCAAAATTCGGGTCGCTGGCCGATATTTGGCCGCAGTTGAAGAAATGGCGCTAGGAATCCTACGCCAACAGGTGCACTAGTCCGAAACGAAATACCCCGTTCTCCGCACACAGCAGGGTATGCCTGCTTCTTGAGATACAATCGTGGCCGGAAAAAATGGCTGAAAGAAGATCCCACGGCCGTGGCCTGCGTTTGATCGCCGCCTTCAAACTCTTGAAAAGCCTGGCGCTGCTTGCACTGGGTATCGGTGCGCTCAAACTTCTTCACAAGGATGTCGCGGCGGCGGTCGAGCACTGGATCAACATTTTTCAGGTAGATCCCCACAGTCACTATATTCAGCTGCTTCTTCTGAAATTGTCGATCGTGGACGACCGCCGATTGAAAGAACTCAGCGTAGGCACGTTTATTTATTCAGTGGTTTTTCTGGCCGAAGGCGTTGGCCTGGCACTGGGCAGGCGCTGGGCCGAGTATCTCACGATCATTACGACTGCTTCCCTGCTCCCGCTCGAAGTCTATGAACTCGCCAAACACGCCAACCTCGGCAAAGGCGTGGCACTGGTGATCAATCTCGCCGTGGTCGCCTATCTGATTCTGGAGCTGCGCCGCTATCCAAAGCGATCCTGACGGCCGCTGTTTCGTTTGCATTCTGGCTGTGAGCACGAAACGAAACTCGCTTTCACCGCACTACCCTGCAGTCTTGACGTAGAAGCGCGGGTGTAATGTCACACGCCAGGTAACCCCACCAAGGCGTCTCGACTGTCTCCAGGGAGTGCCCTCCCCATGCCAAGAAAAGCGAAAACCCCGCTTCCCCAACCCATGTTTGGCGAGCCCGTGTTCAACGAGAATGGAACTCCCACTCCCGATCCAACGACTTTTAGAATGACCGATACCGTGGTAGTGGACCTGGCAAGCCACACCGTGGTTCCTTAGAAAGGCAACGGCGATCGATCATCAGGTTACGCGTAGACGCGGCATGTGCCGCGAAGACACCACTGCAAATGAGGATGGTTGATTGCGAAGGGCGTCCGCGGGGTTCGGCTCGGCGGTTAAACACTACGGAATCGTCAGCGTGTTCCCTTCACGGACGAATGTAGCTGCTTCGTTGCCTTGATAGCGATAGATGACAATCAAAATCTTGTCTGCGCCAACAGCAGGATCCCCACCCAAAACACTATTGGTCACAACCAGATTCAGCATTCCGTCGCGTGCATGGCTGCGCAATAAATCCGTGACATTGACGGTTCTTCCCTGCACACCATAGTAGGCGCGAACAATGCGAAAGACGTTCCAGTCATTCCGGTCGCGATCCCGGTCGCCATTGTTCCCCGGACGATCGTCCCAGTCATCGCGGCGAACGGCAAATGGCCGCACGTCGACGAAGCCCCCCTCGTTATAGTCGAACTCGCGCTCGACGAAGCCCCCCTCATGCTTGCGGTTCCTTGCCATGATGTGCAAGGACTTCTCTTTTCCGACCGCGGGATCGCCGCCCATGGTTTGATTGGTGACCGCGACCCTGCCGTTTACGCCGCCCCGTCCGATGAGGTCCTTGAGAATATCGGTGACGTCATTGCGCCGATTCTTGAAGCCATAGTCAGCGCGCATGATCTGCCAGCCTTCCTCCTGGGCACCCATTCCAGTGCTAAAAAGGGTGCCAATGCCGAGGATGATCATGGTGATGACGACTACCCCACAGCGATTTTTGAACTTCATTCGAGACTCCTTCAGGGCGCAGGCCCTCTCGATCATTTCTCTCACTATAACTCTGGTGGCGGCTCCTGGTAATCCCTAATCGATACGCGATTGTCCTGAATGACTACAGCGGCCGGACGGCTTATTTGCGAAGCGGACCTCCGGTTCTATGGCGGTAACGCTGCGATTTTCTTTCGCGCCCATTTGCAAATTCTGAGGTCTTCCCTCATCATTACTGGTTTGTTTGGGGGCCTGGCACACTTCCGTTGCGGCAATTCTTTTTCTAAGTTCATTTTTTCTGCCGATCGCATGGCGATCGTTCAATAAAAGGAGCGGCATGGAAAAGCCTTCCAAAATCGCGCCCGCCAAGGGAAAACTGGGAGTACTGCTTCCGGGCATGGGCGCTGTCAGCACGACCTTCATGGCCGGGGTCGAGCTCGTCCGCAAAGGCAAGTCGCAGCCCGTGGGGTCGCTCACACAGATGGGCACGATTCGGCTGGGCAAACGCACGGACGCACGTTCGCCGCTCATCAAGAAGTTCGTCCCTCTCGCCGAGCTACAGCACCTTACCTTTGGTGGCTGGGATATTTTCAAGGACAACGCTTACCAGTCCGCGGCCAATGCGGGCGTCTTGAATCCCCAGGACTTGGAAAAGGTGAAGCCCTTTCTTTCCGCCATCAAGCCCATGAAGGCGGCGTTCGACCACGATTTCGTGAAGCTGATCGACGGCCCCAATATCAAGAAGGGCAAAAACAAGTATGAGCTGGCGCTGCAGATCAAGGAAGACATCGTCAACTTCCGCAAGACTTCGCGCGCTTCGCGGCTGGTAACCTGCTGGTGTGGTTCGACCGAAACCTTCGTCAAGCCCGAGGACGTGCACTCGACGCCGGAAAAGTTCGTCGAGGCGATGAAGTCCAATCATCCGGCGATCGCGCCCTCGATGCTGTACGCCTGGGCCTCCGTGACCAGCGGTGTGCCTTTTGCCAACGGCGCGCCCAACCTGACCGTGGATATCCCCGCGATTCAGAAGCTCGCGCACGACAATAACGTGGCCATCTGCGGAAAAGATTTCAAGACTGGCCAGACACTGATGAAAACCATCCTCGCGCCGGGCTTCAAGGCGCGCATGCTGGGGCTGGAAGGCTGGTTCTCTACCAACATTCTGGGCAACCGCGACGGTGAAGTTCTGGAGGACCCCGGTTCCTTCAAGACCAAGGAAGAGTCCAAGCTCAGCGTGCTGGAATATATTCTCCAGCCTCAGTTGTACCCGCAGCTTTACGGCAAAATGTGCCACAAGGTGCGCATCAACTATTATCCGCCGCGCGGTGACAACAAGGAGGGCTGGGATAACATCGACATCTTTGGATGGCTCGGCTATCCGATGCAAATCAAGGTGGACTTCCTCTGCCGCGATTCCATTCTGGCCGCGCCGATCGTGCTTGATCTGGTGCTGTTCCTCGACCTGGCGCAGCGCGCGGGAATGCGCGGCATTCAAGAGTGGCTCAGCTTTTATTTCAAGTCGCCGATGACCGCGCCGGGACTGTACCCGGAGCACGATCTCTTCATTCAGTCCATGAAGCTCAAAAACACGCTTCGCTGGATGAAGGGCGAGGACCTCATTACACACCTCGGGCAGGAGTATTACGATTAGTCCGCGTTAGGCGCCGTGAGCTTGCGCTGACTTTGCGTCGACGGCGTCGAGCACGCGCGTGGAGTAAATCAGCGCCGCGCCGGCGTTCATGCCGACAGCAACTCCGAGCGCTTCGGCAATTTCTTCTTTCTTAGCGCCGGCTTTCAATGCTGCGTCGGTGTGCACGACGATGCAGCCATCACAGTGGGTGGTGACGGCGACGGCAAGGGAGATCAACTGGCGCGTTTTTTCATCGAGATGATTCGTCTTCGACCCCGCAGCAGACAACATTTGGTAGCCCCGAACCGTGTCCGGTGAGAGCTTCATCAGCTCGCCGAGTCGCGCGCCGATTTCCTTCTGGTATTGGTTCCAGTCCATCATCATGGGTTTCGCTCCTCTATTGTGAAACCGAAATCGGCCCCTCGCGGGTCAAGTCCCGGGAACGCGAGCCCATCCTGCGCAGGAACACCCTTTGAAGAGTGGGAGCCGTGGCGGCAACCGCTGGCCGTATAGCTACATTAACTCTTCGACGAACGAGCGAGCCGCGTCGACAGGCACGCACAGGTCGCGATGGACCAGCGGGCCATCGTTCAGGACCGGCTCGGCACCGTGCAAAGTAGGCACGTCGGTGCGCTCGAAGAATTTCCCGATGGGGATCTCATCCCCCCAGTGCAGTGATTTTCCCATGGCCGTCAACCAGTTGGTGGGGTCATAAGCGGAGTCGTCTTCGAGCTTCTTCACACGCGGACGGAACCACTGGTAGGTATTGTCGTGATTATACGTGACGCAGGGGCTGAAGACGTCCAGGAACGAGAAACCAGGATGCTCGATGCCCTGCTTGATCAGTTCCGTGAGGTGCTTCTGCTCGCCGCTGTAACCGCGAGCAACGAACGTGGCGCCTGCCGCTAGAGCCAGGGAAATGGGATTAATCGGTGCTTCGACGTTGCCGAAGGGCATGCTTTTCGTCTTCATGCCGACGCGGCTTGTCGGAGAGGTCTGGCCCGTTGTCAGACCGTAAATCTGATTGTCCATGACGACGTAAAGCAGGTCCACATTGCGGCGCATGGAGTGGACGAAGTGATTGCCGCCAATGCCGAATCCGTCCCCGTCCCCGCCCGTCACTAGCACAGTGAGCCCGTGATTGGCGAGCTTCAGGCCGGTAGCCACCGCCAGAGCCCGGCCGTGCAGAGTGTGCATGCCATAGGTATTCATGTATCCCGGGAAGTTCGAGGAGCAGCCGATGCCGCTTATCGTGACCACATTGTGGGTCGGTATCTGCAGCTCGATCAGAGCTTTTTGAACGGCAGCAAGCACACCGAAGTCGCCGCACCCGGGGCACCAGTCGGGATCGACTCTCCCTTTCATATCGGCCATGGTCAGTTGACTTGTACGCGGTACGCTTGTGGCCATCGGCGTCTCCTCCCTCAGACCATAATCTCGTGCATGGGAACGGAAAGTTGCGTCTTGCCGGCGAGCTGTTCTTTCACGGCTTCTACGATGTGGTGCGGCATGAAGGGTTCGCCATCGTATTTGCGAATATGACCGTTGGGCACGAAGCTCGTTTCGCTCCGCAAGTAGCGCGCAAATTGCCCGCTGTAATTGTTCTCCACCATGATGCTGTGCCGCGAGTCTCTTAGAATCTCGAGAATGGCCTCGCCGTGCAGTGGCACGAGCCAGCGGATCTGGAGCTGATTGGCAGAAATTCCTTGGCTATTGAGGATCTCACAAGCTTCCTCAATCACCCCTTTCGTCGACCCCCAGCCGATCAAGGTCACATCGGCATGGCGCGGACCTATCAGCGCAGGGGGCGGAACGGCAGCCTCAATGCCAGCCACCTTGCGCATGCGTTTTTCCATCATGGCGCGGCGCTTGACCGGATTGGTGAACTCGTCGCTGATCAATACGCCGTCTTCCATGTGTTCGTCAGTAGCGACCGTGTGAATGTGGCCGGGCACGCCCGGAATCGCCCGCGGTGAAATGCCGCTCTTGGTGATCCTGTACCGTTTGTAGTCTCCGTTTGTGGCAATGCCGGGGGACACTCCGTTGGTGCTAGTGATGAGCTCGCCGCGGTCGATGGTGGGACGGAAATCGAGATCTTTCGGATGTACGCTGAGCCTGCCTTCCGATAGCAGCAGATCGCAAAGCACCAGGCCCGGACATTGAAAGCGGTCGGCGATATTGAATATCTCGGGGATGAGTTTGAAGCAATCGCCGATGTCCAGCGGAGCCGCGATCACTCGGGGGTAATCGCCAAAAGCCGCTCCGAGCATTTGCCAGAGGTCGCCCTGCTCGGTCTTGGTGGGAACGCCTGTGGACGGGCCGGCGCGCTGGCAATTGATGACCACCACGGGCGTTTCGATCATAGCGGACATGCCAAGGCCCTCGCTCATCAGAGCGAAGCCGCCGCCTGAGGTAGCGCACATGGCGCGGACGCCGGCATGGGCCGCGCCGATCGCCATATTGATCACGCCGATCTCGTCCTCCACCTGCCGGACCATTATGCCGGCTTTGCGCGCATGTGCCGCCATCCAGTGTAGAACGCCGGTCGAAGGACTCATGGGGTAGGCACAATAGAATTTTACGCCCGCTGCCGCGCCGCCCATGGCCATCGCAACATTGCCGCTCAGGATCGCGTAGCGGTTTTCTGTTTTGGGGAGCGTGTTCGGGAAAGCTGTGAAGTGCGCGGCGGCATAATCGTAGCCGGCGCGCGCGACACCGACGTTTTCGGCCACCACGGCATCGCCTTTTTTCTTGAACTGTTCCCGGAGGACTTCCTCTAACGCAGAGAAGCCGACGCCCATCAGGTGCAAGCCGGCGCCGATTGCGAGCGTATTCTGCGCGACTTTGTTTCGCGTGATGTCGGCCAACTCAGAAACCGGAAGAGGGCAAAGTTGCACGCCGTTAGCTGCGGAGCCCGGCTCGATCGTGTCGGCATTGTAAATACAGGCAGCGCCAGCAGTGAGCAGCTTCAGGTGACGGTCCATGCTGTCCTGGTTGAGGGGAATGAGCAGGTCGGTCCCGTCACCCATATTGGTGACCCTTCCCGGGCCCGTACGAATGGTTAGAAAAGTATGGCCGCCGCGAATGATGGATTGATAGGCGTTGTAGGCATTCAGGTGAAGGCCCCGCCGGCTGAAGATCTTTGCGAAAATGTCGCCCGGCGTAGCTACACCTTGACCGGCTGCACCTCCGATACCGACAGCGAAGGTCTGCTGCATGACACCCTCCCTCAAGCGCGGACCAGCGCAGCAGAGGCCTAACGAAAGCCTCAGATCTGCCGGAGGCCCGTGATCGGCTCTAGCATTCTGGGCCATCCGCGCGTTCCAAAAATGCTCTTAACCGCGCTGGACGGACTCAGGCCAAATTCCCTGGCCTGTCGGACAAACTGCTTACCGAGATTTCGAATTTGCTCCTTAAGATGCTCACGAGTATACAACCCGTGCCCATGCAAAACAACGGAAGCCAACGCCGGGGAGCGGGTCATCCTGGAAACATCGACTGCCTGCCCTATGACAGGAGGCTTTCTCAAGAGCAATCTGGTCGTGGCTGACGCGCGCCCTCTCCGAAGACGGATAAGCCACTACCATCGAGCGTGATTATACTCTTCGGCTGCGTGATTGTGATATCTTCTCCAGTTTACCGGAGCCTGCCGGGCTGTATGGTGGTTGTAGGCGCATCCCTTTCCTCGTGCGCCGGTAGAGCAGTCGAACTTATTCCAAGGAGCCGTATTCATGAAGAGTTCGTATAACGGGAAGGTCGTTCCCTCCGAAGGCAAGCCGATCGGATACAGTGGCGGCGAGCTGCAAGTGCCGGACGCGCCGATTATTCCGTTCATCGAAGGGGATGGGACGGGGCGTGACATCTGGAAGGCGTCGCGGCGCGTGTTCGATGCGGCGGTGGAGTGCGCGTACCGCGGGAAGCGTCGCGTGGCGTGGTTCGAAGTTTTCGCCGGCGAGAAGGCATTCAAGGCATTCAACGAATGGCTGCCGAACGATACCGTCGATGCTATCCGTGACTTTCGAGTGGCCATTAAGGGACCGCTCACCACGCCGGTTGGAGGCGGCATCCGTTCGCTGAATGTGGCTTTGCGGCAGCTCTTGGATCTTTACTCCTGCGAGCGGCCGGTGCGGTACTTCCCCGGCGTTCCCTCCCCCGTTCGCGAACCGGAAAAAATGGATGTGTTCATTTTCCGAGAAAATACCGAAGATGTTTACATCGGGATCGAGTGGAAATCCGACTCGCCAGAAGCGAAGAAGTTGCTGGGATTTCTGAATAACGAGATGCTGAAGGATGGGAAGAAGCAGATTCGCTGGGACTCCGGGGTGGGCATCAAGCCCATTTCTCCGACGGGCACGAAAAGGCTGGTTCGGCGCGCCATCAAGTACGCGCTCGCGAACAAGCGGAAGAGCGTGACGCTGGTGCACAAGGGCAACATTCAGAAATTCACCGAAGGCGCCTTCCGCGATTGGGGCTATGACCTGGCGAGGGAAGAGTTCCGCGCGCAGACGATCACCGAGCGCGAAAGCTGGATTGTCGACAATCTCGACAAGAATTCTGTGCTTAGCGTGGAACAGAACGCTGCGATGATCGAGCCGGGGCTGGAACAAGCTACGGATGCGTTCAAAAAAACAGTCTACGCCGAAGTGAAGCAGACGCTCGACTCGATTTACGCGACGCATGGTAAAGGACACTGGAAACAAAAGCTGATGATCAACGACCGTATCGCCGATTCCGTGTTTCAGCAAGTGTTGATGCGCGCGGATGAATACAGCGTATTGGCGACTTCCAATTTGAACGGTGACTACTTGTCGGACGCATGCGCGGCGCAGGTTGGCGGGCTGGGCATGGCCCCGGGCTCAAACATCGGCGACGGATTTGGCGTGTTTGAAGCGACGCACGGGACCGCCCCAAAGTATGCAGATAAAGATGTGATCAATCCAAGCTCCGTGATGCTTTCCGGAGCGATGATGTTTGAGTTCCTGGGGTGGAAGGAAGCGGCCACGCTGATCCAAGACGGCATCGCGCGCACGATTCAGCAGAAGCGCGTCACCTACGACCTCGAGCGGCTGATGCCTGGTGCGACGAAGGTGGGCACTTCGGCTTTTGCGTCAGCCATCGTTGAAAATATGAAGGGAGCTGCGGCGCCCCGCTAGTTAGAAAGAATATTCTAACGCAGCGACGCTCCCACCGAGTCGGGGCAAGCGCCGGGCGCAGAGGATTCGCCGAGAAGAATTTTGTTGAAGGCGAGGAGAGGCATGAGCCGAAAAAAGGTGACGGTAGTGGGAGGCGGTTTTGTGGGATCCACCACGGCGCAGCGAATTGTAGATAGGGAGCTGGCCGACGTGATACTGACGGATATTTTGGATGGGCCGCCGGCAGGCAAAGCTTTGGACATGATGGAATCGGGGCCAATCACACGGACGGATTCGCGCGCGACAGGCATTTCCACGGCGAACGGCGATTATTCAGCGACGGCCGGAAGTGACGTAGTCGTGATCACCGCGGGATTTCCCCGCAAGCCGGGGATGAGTCGGGACGACTTGCTGAAGGCTAATTACGACGTGGTCAAGGCCGTCGTCGAGCAGATCGTGAAGCATTCGCCGAACTGCATCATCATTGTGGTGACAAATCCGCTGGATGCCATGGCGCAGGCCGCGCTCAAGGTCAGCGGTTTCCCGAAGAATCGCGTCCTCGGAATGGCGGGAGTGCTTGATTCCGCTCGCATGAGCACGTTTGTCGCGATGGAATGCAAAGTCAGCGTGGAAAACGTGCACTCGTTCGTACTGGGCGGTCATGGGGACGACATGGTGCCGCTACCACGATACTCGACGGTGGCGGGAATTCCCCTCCCCGACCTTTTGCCGAAAGAACGCATTGACGCCATCGTGGAGCGCACGCGCAAGGGCGGCGCTGAGATTGTAAATTTGCTGAAAATCGGCTCGGCGTACTACGCGCCATCGGCTGCAGCGGTCGAGATGGTGGAAGCGATTCTGAAGGACAAGAAGAAAATTCTGCCCTGCGCCGTGTATCTCGATGGAGAGTACGGGATCAACGGACTGTTCGTCGGCGTGCCTGTGAAACTAGGCGCCAACGGCGTTGAGGAGATCATTCAGATCAAGCTGACCTCGGGAGAAAACGCGGCGTTGCAAAAATCGGCCGCTTCGGTAAAGGAATTAGTTTCGGTGCTGGGGATTTAGCGAACCCTGCTATGTGGGGCAGAAAGAGCTTTCATTTCGGGGACAACATCTCCGTTGCGGTTAGAGACCTCGACCGGGCACTGGTATCAGGAAAAATTGCGTCGGCGCTTAACTCCGCTCAAATCGGAGGGTTTCGAGGCCTTCCTCTCTTTTGCAAGGGATGACGACGCCGGGCTTGCGCTGGTGGTTATTCGACCTGGGAAGACAAAGGCAAACATAGCAGGGCATCTGATTCTTTTCACGAAGAAACTTGAAGCGGCTCGCCGCGGAGTTCACGTCGAGGGGGATAAGTGCGGGGCCGGCCGGGTCGCGATAAGGAAGTGAAGTGATGAAAAACTGGGCGGGGTTACTGATTCTGGGTCTGGTGCCGGTTCAGGCAATCTGTTTCGCAAGTAGTGGTGGTAATGCAAATCCCGTTCGGGTGGCGCTCGTCAAGATGCCCTACGTGGGTGAGCGGAATGTGCCCGATGTTTCCCACGGGCCTGACTATCTGGAACAAGGCGGAATCCAGAAGCTGCTTGAGGACCACGGTGTCCAGACGAAACAGATTTCAACCGTGGCGTTGACCGCCGACGAAGAGAAGGCCTACGGTTCTTGGAACCACCTTGCACTGGCCAGCGGCGATCTTGCGAAGCTAGTTTCCGACGAGCGGCGCGGCGGGTATCTTCCCATCGGGCTCCTCGCGAACTGCAACGGCATTCTTGGAATGCTCAGTGGGCTGCAACATTCCGGCCCCACCTCAAAACCATTGCGCGTTGGCATGGTATTCATCGATGCCCATGGGGATTTCAATACTCCCGAGACTACCCTGAGCGGCATGCTGGGCGGGATGCCCGTCGCCATTGCGGCGGGACAATGTCTCACGCGGATGCGGCTCAAGGCAGGTTTGGAGCCGGCCGTGCCGACGCGCCACATCGTAGAGATCTGCGTGCGCGACACCGACCCTCTCGAGCAGGAGCTTCTTGACCGCTCCGATATTCAGCAACTCACACTGGAAGACGTGCGCACGCGCTCGGCGAACTTGCACCGCGAGATGAAGCGGCTCTCGGAAGCTACGGACGTGATTTACATCCACGTAGACATGGATGCACTCGATCCGCGCGAGGTGCCTGGCCATCCGCTCGCTGTCCCGGGAGGGCCGACGAGCATCGAGCTGGCTGCCGCTCTGGCCGAAATGTTCAAGTACGAAAAGGTGGCCGCGCTCGGTGTGGCATCAACACCATTCGATGACCGGGATAAAGCCGGCCTCTCGCGTCAAGCCGCCTACAACTTGATTCTCGGCGCCGTCAAAGGCGTGCAACAGCGATAAAACGAATAAAGGGACACTGGGCGTCCACACTGTCAGTGGGTTACCACCCAAAGAGTTTTCCTGCGCCATATACCAAGGCCAGCGTGAAACCCGCAATCACCACTTCGCCGATAGCCCCGACTGCGAACGGGCGGAGGCCCTGCTTGCGCATATCGCCGAAATTGGTGCGCAAGCCGACGCCCGCGAAAGTGAGCAGGAACGCCCAGCGCGAAAGATTGGCGAGCGCTCCGACCTGATCCTTGTTGAAGAAGTGATAGGTGGCGAGGACAGAGATCAGCAGGAACCCGAGAACAAATTTCGGGAATTTCTGCCACAAGAAAGCCGCTTTGTTCCCTACCGCCTGCGCCTGTCCTTTGCTGGCCCAGTAGATGGCGTAACCGAGCACCACGAATCCGATCATGGCATTTCGCGTGGACTTGACCAGCACAGCAAGTTTGCCCGCTGCGTCGGAGTACAGAGCCCCCGCGGCAGTAGCTTCCGCAGTATTGTCCACGCCGAGGCCGGCCCAGAGACCGTATGCCTTATCGCTCAAATGAAGAAAATGTCCGATGACCGGAAAGGTGAAGAGCGCGAGCGCACCGAGGGCAAGAATCGCGGCGATAGAGAATGAGGAATCTTCGTCGTCCGCTTCGATGGCGCCCTTTGTGGCGATGATGGCGCTCACGCCGCACACCGCCGAGCCAACGGCAAGAAGTGTCGTGAGCTTGGGCTTGAGCTCGAACAGGCGGCCGAGAAAAGTCATGAACGCGAGGGAGCCGACGATTTCGATGGCGACCAGCGCTAAGCTGACTCCGCCGAGCTTCAAAATGTCCCCGAGAAGAAATCGCGAACCGAGGAGCACGATGCCCGCTTTGAGCCAGAATTCGTAAGTGGCAACGCCGGTGCGGAAAATTTCCGGGACGCCAACAGTGTTAGAAATCACCAGGCCGAGGACGATGGCCCAGAGGACGTACTCGATGTTCGGGAACGTCCAGTGGTGTGCCTTGGCGTAAGCCCCAACGTTTTGCTCCAGCAATTTGCCTGCATAGCCGACGGCGGCGAGCAGTAGCACGCCGGGGATGACGCGGAGAAATCGCAGCGCCGGTTGGACCAGCTGAACCTGAGGAACCGCGATTGCATCAGCCATGTTTGTTATCTCCATTTTCTCCAGAATCTTCACCAGGGGACGTGCTTGAAAACACCCGCGCGGACCAACAGCGCCAGAAGAAAAGCCACCAGTACTGCCCAGGTGTCGAGCGACAGCTTCCTGCGGCTTCCAGCCTTCCTTGCTTCTACTTCTGCTCTCATGGGTATGCTCCTGACGATCTAAATCATCGATGTTTGTTGCACAGCCGAATCTTTCCGATTCGCGTTCCAAAACTCGGCGCTGAGTTCGGCAACTTCGTGCGACGCCACACGACCTACAATCAACAGGGCCGGAGCCGGGAGTTTTTCTTCGCCGGCGAGGCGGCTGACACTCGACCAGCGCACTTGCTGCCGAAAACCAGTTGCATGGGAGACGATCACGCAGGGAAGGTCCGCCGGAAGTCCACCTCCGAGCAAGCGCTCTGAAACCTCGGCATAATCTGCGCCGGGCATGTATAGAACCAGCGTGGTTGTGCTGGTGACGCAGCCCCAATCCATTACCCTGCCGTCGATTCCGCGGGAGAACGTGGTAAGGAGAACCTGCGAGGCTACCCGGCGATCGGTGAGCGAGATTCCCGCCGCCGCCGCCGCTCCGAGAGCCGCGCTGACGCCCGGAACAACTTCGTATTCTATTCCGGCTCTGCGAAGGGCTTCGATTTCTTCCCCGGCGCGGCCAAAAATCGAGGGGTCGCCGCCTTTCAGGCGGACAACGGCCGCGCGTGTCCGGCCATACGAAACCAGGAGGGCGTTGATTTCATCCTGCGTAAGGAGTTTCTGGCCGGCGCGCTTGCCCACGTTGATGAGCTCGGCAGCCGGAGAAATCACCGCCAAAACAGCATCGCTGACGAGCGCATCGTGCAGGACGACGTTGGCGCGAGCGAGCAGGCTTGCCGCTTTCAAGGTGAGCAACTCGGGATCACCCGGTCCCGCGCCAACGAGATAAATCTTGCCCATCATGCCGCGCACTCGCCGCGGCCTAACTTCAGGGAATACGTCTCTGTGTCTCCCCAATCCACAAAGAAATCCGCGGAAGCGGCTGTGACTTCGGCCAAGGGGAGGAGCCGGTCCTTGATGGTCTTGTCCTGCGTGCGCGCCACCCATGCGCTAAATGTTTCGGCGGCAGCCTGGCGATCCTGCTGATAGAAGGCCAGGAGCTCTCGAATGATCGCGGGGATGGGCCGCGCAGGCACAGCCATGATCTGACGCGCAAAGCGCACCCCGTCGGCATTCACTTTGCCGCCAAGCAGGAGTTGGTAGTAAGGCGCCTGCTGTTCACCAACCTTCCTGACGTTGCCGTAGAAACCGATGTCAGCAATGTGATGATGCCCGCAGGAATTGGGGCAGCCGCTGATCTTAATCCGCAGTTTCTGGATTTCCGGGTCGGTATAGCCGTTCAGCTCCCGCGAAAGCACGTCGGCCAGTGTAAGGGACCGCGTGATCCCGAGATTGCAAGTTGTCGCTCCCGGACAGCCAGTGACGTCGGAAATGGTGCGCGCTCCGGCGGTCGCAAGATCCAGTGTGCGAAGCCCGTTGTAGATTGCGCGCACCCGGTCAAATGGCACCCACGGGATGACGAGATCCTGATTGACGGCAATTCGCACGCCGGTCAGTTCGTTCTTCTCCAGTACGTTGGCGAGCCCGCGCATTTGGTTGCTGTAGAACGTACCAGCAGGAAGTTTGACCCACACCGCGCCGTATCCGGCCTGGCGCTGGAACATCAGATTGTGCCCGGCCCAGCGGTCGTATTCGGGATCGCTTTGCGGTTCAGCCGCCGAGAAAGATCGAGGCGTCGGTGCGATGGTGACCAGCGACGGCTTGATAGGAGAAGGCACGGCAAGAGTTTCTGCCGGAGCCTCGGAGACTTTGCGTTTCTCCGTAACCAGGCGGCGGAATTCTTCTATCCCTTTTGCGCGCAAGACGAATTTCAATCGCGCCAAGAGTTTGTTCTTGCGGTTCCCCGTTTCCGTGAAGACCCGCAGAATGGCCTCGATGGTGGGGAGCAGCTCTTCTTCCGGCAGAAAATCGCTGAGCACCGCGGCCGTCGTGGGCAAGCTTCCCAGTCCGCCGCCGACGAGAACCTTAAAGCCGCGATGCGGGGTACCGTTGCTGCCGCGCACTTGCGCGATAAGGCCCACGTCATGGATGCCGGCAACCGCGCAATCGCCATCGTTCTCGCAGCCAGAGAAAGCGATCTTGAACTTGCGCGGCAAGTCGTGAAAATCGGGATGTCGCAGGAGGTATCGTGAGACGCCCAAGGCGTAGGGCGTGACGTCGAATGCTTCTCCGGGACAAATGCCGGCCACCGGGCAGGCCGTGACGTTGCGCACGGTGTTACCACAAGCCTCGCGCGTGGTCAACCCAGCATCGGCGAGCAAGCGCATGGCGGCGCCCACATTTTCGAGTTTCACGAAATGGAATTGAACGTTTTCGCGCGTAGTCAGGTGGCCGCGGCCGGTCGAGTATTCGTCGGCAATATCCGCTAGGACGCGAAGCTGCGCGGGCCTGAGAACCCCGGCAGCGATCTTGACACGCAGCATTTGGAAGCCCGGTTGCCGCTGGCCATACGTGCCGTGCTTCAGGCGAAAGGGGCGGAATTGTTCCGGTGTGATGGTGCCGCTCTGAAGTTCTCGGATGCGCTCTTCAAAACGGACGATCTCTCGTTCGATGGCCTCGCGGCTGTGCCGTTCTTCGACTTCGGATAAGGTTGCCACACTCATAATTCTTGGCTCCCAACTTCGTTGCCCTGAATAATCCTCGAACCAAAACAAAAAACCCACGCAACCAGGTCTCTGGCACGTGGGCTTCGGAACTTCTTGATTACGCTACAGCTAAGTCCGGAAACTCCTCTGGCCAGAGATGGGTGTCATGCGACACGCAGCGTTGCACGTGCACGGACAACACATCATCTGGCAACAGGTCATCATCGAACTAAAGGATACTTCCTCTGCCGCCCCCTTGTCAAAGGGGTGGGAGCCTGCAAATATTAGATGCATTTAATTCAAGAAAGTAATCATTGGCAACCCAGAATTACTAGGGCTTCGCGGCTGCCCGGACGGGTCCTATCAACGTGGCGGTCTTTATCGAATCGAGCTTGGGCCAGCCTTTGTCGAGATACGGCTTACCCTGCTTGGAGATTTGATCCTGTTCGGGACCAGCGCTGTCTCCATATTGGTCGTAGAGCATCTCTACCACCCTCATTCCTTGAGCATCGACGTAGCCAAAAGGTGAGAAGCCTTGGCGGTCGAGGCCGGCGTTGTCCTTCAAATTGATGAAGATTTGCGTCGAGCGGGTATTGGGCATGCTCGTTTTCGCGTACGTCAGGTAGCCACGCTTGTTGGACTGCGTGACGGGCTCATCCTGGATGTTGGCCTTCTCCCAAGCGGCCGAAACGGGTGGATAGGCGCTGATGCCGAACTGCACGACGAAGCCGGGCACCACGCGGAAAAAGCTGGCGTTGTCATAGAAGTGGTGCTTCACCAGATTGTAGAAGCGATCGGCACCGATGGGGGCCCAAGCACGGTTCACGGTCACAACAAAGTCTCCCCGGGTGGTCGTGAACTTCACCTGAAAGGTCTCCGGGGCTTTTTCCTTGAGGAGCGCAGCGCGAAGAAGCGCGCGGTCATAGCCCCGGCGCGGAGCTTCTGTTGGCGCGCTCGCCCTTGCCTCGGGTTGTGTGGGCGCCGACGCGGGGGTTTCCGTTTTTGGCTCGGCCGACGCCTCGGCTTTGGGCTTCTCCGGCGGCTGCGCTTCCGCAGCCTGCTCTTTTGCCTTACAACCGAAAAACAGTGTTGCCACTGCTGCAGCCGCGACAAACCACTTTGCACGTTTCATTTTCTAACATCCCCCTATACTTCCTTTTCTAAATTCTACTGCCCGGCATTCAGCTCGCGACTGATGCGCTCGACGTCCGTCATGACTCGGAGAGTATTTTCGCCGAGAATGTTCTTTACGTCACCCTCGGAGTAGCCTTTTTGCAACAGGGCTTCGGTGATCTTTGGGAGTTTCGTGGCGTCTTCCATGCCGTAAGGCATGTTGGCGCCGTCGAAGTCCGAACCGAGGCCCACGTGGTCGATGCCGGCAACCTTCACTGCATGGTCGATATGCTCGATGATTTTACTGAACTCCACCCGCGGGAGCTTTCCCCGCTCGACGTATTCGCGGGTGATGCGGTCGCCCTCGATAAGCTGGCAGCCTTCGTTGTCACCGCAGCGCTTCATCACCTCGGCGCTGATTGCTTTGTTCAGTTCCGGATTCGCTTTTTCTGCATCGCGGAATTCCTGGCTGAGAAAGCCCACGTGGTAGTTGACCTGCACGACGCCGCCCTTCGCGGCGAGATCCTTCATCATCTGGTCGGTCATGTTGCGGGGAGCATCGCAAATGGCGCGGCAGGAAGAGTGCGAAGCGATAAGCGGTGCTTTGCTGGTTTCCAGAGCGTCATAAAACGTTTTGTCGCTGACGTGCGAGATGTCCACCATGACACCGAGGCGGTTCATTTCGCGGACGACGTCCTTGCCGAAATCGGTGAGGCCGTTGTGCACCGCCTTGTCCGTGGAAGAATCGGCCCATTCGTCGTTACCACTGTGCGTGAGAGTCATGTAGCGCACCCCGAGCGCAGCGTACGCGCGAAGCACGCCGAGATCGCTGTTGATCATGTGGCCGCCCTCAACGCCAAGGAGTGCTGCAATCTTTCCCCGTTTGTGGGCGCCACGGATATCGGCCGCTGTCGTCGCTAGAACGAGATCGTTCGGATGCCTGCGAACCTGTTCACGAACGGCGTCGATTTGAACAATAGCGCGGTCGACCGCATCCGGGCCGGTGATCTTGCTGGGCATCCAAATGGAAAAGAAAATGGCACCGAGGTTGCCTTCGCGCATGCGCGGAATGTCGATGCTCCCGGTAGCGCTGCGAGGCCCCAGGTCGAATTTGCCGTCAAGAAAGCGCTGCGTCGTGTCGTCGTGCGTGTCCACGACGATGGACGAGAAGTGCAGCCTGCGTGCCCTTTCCGAAATCCCATCCGCTTTCATTGTACTCGCCAGGAGCATGCCCGCGGTAACGCATGCGGCCGTGCACCGAATCGCTCGCACCATGTCACGTCTCCTTGGTCTCCCATTGAGCAGCCTGCATCTCTTTGCTTATCTTTTCCGACTGCTCCATCACGCGAAGAATGTTGCCGCCGAGAATCTTGCGCAGCAGCGCTTCCCTGATGTTGGGGAGTTTCGAGCAGGCTCCCAGGCCATCCGGCATATCCGCGCCGTCAAAATCCGACCCCAGGCCGACGTGGTCAATCTGCTCGATGATTTTTACCCCGGAGACGTGAGGAAGCTTCCCTGCGGCAATCAATTCGTTTTGCAGCCGCGTTTCCGCCTTCCCAATGCACACGTTGTCGTCTCCACCTTCTTTCTTGAACTTCTCTTCCGTGCGGCTAACATCTCCTTCAAGCATCCGGGGAATGTCGACGTGACCTTCCGCGTCAAGCTTGCCAAGCTCGAACGTACCAGTAAGCAGCCGCTGCGGAGTGTGGGCATGAGCATCGAGGGCGATTGAGGAGAAGTGAAGCTTGTGCGCGTGCTCGGGGATTTCATCCACGGTAGTGCGGCGAGCGAAGAAGAGCCCAGCGCAGATAGAAGAGCTGAGACAGAAAAAGGCAGGGACGCGCCGCATTCATTTCTCCCAGGTATCCGATTGTGGTGAGAGTTTACCCCACAAGCCAACCGAGAAGCGCTTGCTTCCATGCGTCGCGGTTCACTTCCGCGATCGACTCGGTCAAAGGAATTCCCTTGGGGCAGGCGTGCACGCAGTTTTGCGCGTTGGCACATTCCTGGATGCCGCCGGGACCCATGAGCGCGCTGAGGCGCTCGCTCTTATTCATCGCTCCCGTCGGATGCATGTTGAAAAGACGCACCTGGCTGATGATGGCAGCACCAACGAATTGGTTGTGCTCATTCACCTGCGGGCAAACCTCGAGGCAGTTCCCGCAGGTGATGCAGTTTGAAAGCGGATACCCTTTTTCCTGAATTTCGGGCGATACGCGCGGGCCTGCGCCGAGATTGTAAGTGCCGTCGATCGGAATCCAGGCCTTCACGCGCTTGAGGCTTTCGAACATGAACTGCCGATCGACTGCGAGATCGCGCACCAGCGGAAACTTCGACATGGGCTCGATTCGAATCGGCTGCTCGAGCCGATCGACAAGCGCCGAACAAGCCATGCAGGCCCTGCCATTGATGAGCATGGCGCAGGAGCCGCAGATCTCTTCCAGGCAATTGGAATCATAGGAAATCGGGGTAGTCTTCTTACCGTCACGCGTGACGGGATTCTCCGCGATGTCACGCAGGCAAATGATGACGTTCATGGAAGGGCGCCACTTGAGAGAAAATTCCTCCCAGCGCGCGGCTTCCTTCGGTCCCGCTTGCCGTTTTACTCTGACAATGACCTGTTTTGTTTCTGCCATAATCCCTGGACCAGCACCTGCCTCAGGCCCGAATTCCCGGCCTGCAGCTTCTACTTCGCTGCGTCGTAACGGCGCGGACGTGGCTTGATCAACGAAATGTCGACCGGCTCGTACGTCAGTCGGATGTCGTTGTTCACCCACTTGGCGCGCGTGCTCTTCAGCCAGTTGGCGTCGTCGCGCTCCGGAAAATCCGGCTTGTAATGCGCTCCGCGGGACTCATTGCGGGCCAGCGCGCCGAGGGTCACAACCCGCGCCAGGATAATCATATTTTCCAGTTCGCGGGCGAAGTTCAGCGTTTGGTTGGACCACTTTGTGCGATCGTTGAGGTTGATCTTCTTGTAGCGCTCCCGCAACCCGCTGATCTTCGCGTCGGCCATCTCCAAGTTTTTATTGATGCGCGTGACGGTCACGTGTTCCGTCATCACATCGCCCAATTCACGCCAGATTGTGATCGGGTTCTCCGAGCCGCCCTGGCTGATGAGCTTCTGATTTTTTTCTTCCTGTCGCTGCTTTTCGCTGTCAAACACCCCCGAAGCCGTGGACTCCGCCCCCTTCTCGAGGTTCTTCACGTACTTCACTGCCGCCGGACCGGCAATTCCTCCACCAAATATGCAGGACACCAGCGAGTTTGCTCCGAGCCGGTTGGCGCCGTGATATTGGTATTCACATTCACCCGCCGCATAGATGCCGGGAACCATGGTCGCCTGATCTTCGCCATTCACCCAAATTCCACCCATGGTGTAGTGCATGGCAGGAAAAACTTTCATAGGCTCGACGCGCGGATCAACGCCCAGGAATTTTTCGTAGATTTCCAGAATCCCTTCGAGCTTGCGGTCCAGCGTTTCGCGCGGGATGTGCGTCACATCCAGGTACACGGCCGGCTGCCCGTCGATGCCAAGTTTTTCATGATACACGATGCGGTGAATCGCACGCGTGGCGATATCACGCGGGACCAGATTCCCGTACTTCGGATACCACTCTTCCAGGAAGTAAAAGCGTTCCGCATCGGGAATGCTTCTCGGCGCACGCTTTTCTCTGGGATTGCGCGGCACCCACACGCGACCGCCCTCGCCGCGCGCCGACTCGCTCATCAGCCGAAGCTTGTCTTCACCAGGAATGGCCGTCGGGTGCACCTGAATGAATTCACCGTTGGCGTAGTCCACGCCCTGCTGAAAGAGCGCGGCTTGCGCCGAGCCGGTGCACACCACCGAGTTCGTCGACCGGCCGAAGATCGCCCCGTTTCCGCCTGTGGCAAAGATGACCGCGTCCGCCGCGTAAGTCTTTACTTCCATCGAGCGCAAGTCCATCGCGCAGATGCCGCGGCACACGCCGCCTTCATCGATCACCGCGGAGAGAAACGTCGCGCCTTCGAACTTTTTCACCTTGCCTTCAGATTCGTGGCGGCGGACCTGCTCATCGAGAGCGTAGAGCAGTTGCTGGCCTGTAGTTGCGCCCGCGAACGCGGTGCGGTGATAGAGGGTGCCACCGAAACGCCGGTAGTCGAGCAATCCTTCCGGTGTGCGGTTGAACATCACGCCCATGCGGTCGAGAAGATCGATGATGCCCGGCGCCGCCTCGCACATCCTCTTCACCAGCGGCTGATTTGCCAGAAAATCCCCTCCATAGATCGTGTCGTCAAAATGCTTGTCGACGGTGTCGCCCTCGCCCTTCTGATTCTTTGCGGCGTTGATTCCGCCCTGCGCGCAAACGGAATGGGAACGCTTCACGGGCACGATCGAGAAGAGATCGACGGGTATGCCCGCCTCCGCAACGCGGATGGTGGCCATGAGGCCGGCCAAACCACCGCCTACGACTATGATCTTTGGCTGTCTCATTTGCCTGGTAGGTAGGCAGAGAACGGATGCCAATCGAATCGGAAACTAAGAATGATTAGGATCCCGACGACGCTGAACGTAACTCCCACAAGTGCACCAAATCGTCCCGCAGCTTGTTGGGCCTTGACGGTAGCCGCCAGCCCCCATTTGCAAAGGAAATTCCAGATGCCCACGCCGAAATGGAACGAAGAAGCGAGCACCCCTACGACAAAAAAGACCAGGTACCACGGATGGTGCACGTCCTCGGCCACGTTTGCATACGTCGACCTGCCATGCGTGAGCCAGCGCTCCGTGTAAAGGTGCCAGCCAATATAGGCAAACGCGATGATGCCCGTGTATCGCTGTGTCACGAAGAGCCAATTCCCTACCCACGGATACGTCGAGACGTTTGTGTTGCCGCGCAGCCAAATGTAAATGCCATAGCCGCCGTGAAAGAGCATCGGCAGAAAAATGGCCCCCCATTCCACGATCAGGCGGAACGGAATGGTCTGAAGCTCTTCGGAAGTCGTGTTGTATTTCTGCGCGCTCACCAGCGCGGAACTGTTGGACCAGAAATGCTCCGCCAAAAATGCACCAACGGGAAGTAGGCCTGTAAAAGAATGCAGCTTTCTGAGGAGATAACTTGTGTGTGGCCGGGTCGCCGTCGAAGACATGCCCTCTCCGCCGCGTAAGTCCCAGCCGGATCACTGAATGACTCGGGAGGAGCGATGAGAATCCGCGGCGAAATCAGTATAGGCACATGATTCCGGGGATGCAAGTTGGACTGTTCTTTCTGCAAACACAAACAATTCGAAATCTTCTTGCGGCAGCAGCAGGAGTGCCGGAAGATAGCATCTGACGGATGGGATTGCGTAGGCCTACCCTTCTCCCGGCCTCGGCCCTGACAGTCATGCACTGGTCATGAGCACAACATTGCGTCTGGTCTCGGAGATGGAGCGCATTGCCAACGCCCTCGGCACGGAACAAGGAGGCGCGTCGCAGGTTTCCCTTTCCTCCGTGGCTGAGAAAATCGCTAAGAACCTGGGCGTCAAGAATGATGAAGTGGCCATCTTGGCCGTTTCTACCCGCTGGCGACACCTGTATTTTCTGGTGCCGGAAGCTTTGAAAAAAGTCGGTTTTGTTCCGCTGTCCGACAATACCGCCCTCGCGGCCCGCACGGCCCGCGACAGCCGCCCCGAAATCCAGAATAATTTTGCCGCCGCGCGGCACGCGACCGTTTTCGAAGGCGTGAAAATCACCGGAGAACCTGCCGAGGTTATTCAGAAGATGATCAGTGCTCCCATTCTCCTCGATGGCAAAGTCATTGGCGTCATTCAAGTCAGCCGCAAAGGCCCAAATGCAGCCAGCTCCGGCCCCGACTTCACTGCCGACGACCTCGGAAAAATTCTGGCGCTCTCGAAGCCTCTCGGCAAGTTGCTCCACCACGTCGCGGGAGAATGATCCTTCCGCGTCCGCCGGAATTGTCATCCCCCATTCATAATTTTTGCGCTCTTGCCACGTTCAGGGTCGGAAATGCGTTGACACTGCAATACCTTCTTGTTACTTTTCCCCAGCGGAAGATTTTTCGCATTCACACCACTCACGGAGGCACGGCAAACCCGCACAATGTCGTTCGTTGCTAAGAAAATCTTCCTCACCAAAGGCGTCGGTAAACATCGCGAAAGGCTTTCGAGCTTCGAGCTCGCCCTGCGGAACGCAGGGATTGCGGCATGCAACATCGTCCGCGTCTCCTCCATCTTCCCTCCCAACTGCAAATTGATTTCCCGCAGCGAAGGATTGAAGCACATCAGGCCCGGCCAAGTCGCGTTCACGGTCATCAGCGAAAATTCCACCAAGGAAGCGCACCGGCTCATCGCTGCCAGCATTGGCTTGGCGCTGCCCAGCGACAAATCCATGTATGGTTATCTGTCCGAACATCACTCCTTCGGTGAAACCGAAGAAGTCGCCGGCGAATATGCAGAAGAACTCGCCGCTGAAATGCTTGCGACGACGCTGAACGTGGAATTTGATCCGGACTTGTCCTTCGACGAGAAAAAAGAGGTCTATCGCATCTCCAACAAGATCGTGCGCACCATGAACGTCACGCAATCCGCCGTCGGCGACAAGCGCGGCCTCTGGACCACCGTCCTCGGCGCCGCCATTCTCATCGGCGAAGATGACTAACTCACAATAGTCTCTTCTCCCAGGCTGGGGCTTTTTGTGCTTCTTCCCCAGAATGAAATAGTGGATAAGGCCCCAACAAACGGCCAAGCCAAATGCAAGGACGGTAGTCCGGAGCGAGTAGATTGTTTTCTTGCTTGGTAAGATATCGGTAGATTCCGTGATTGTTCCGGACCTGTATCCGTCCTGAGGAAGGGTCACGTCGTGCTGGACGAGTATCAACATATCGATACCAGATGAGTAAATGAACAATCCGAACACCTAAAGCCAACACAGCCATACTCCTGCCAATCACCCGCAAGGTCTTCAATCATAATTTATCAGTGGTTTCACAAGTCGGGACTAGCAACCAGTATCGAGGCTTCTTCACTTCACCATCGATTTCTTCCGCGGCTGTAATTTCAATGCCGTGCGTGATGCGATCCTTTTTCGCCAACCCACGCGTATCGATGATGCGTTTTGGCAACTCCCCTTTGTAATACCTGAGCGCTAAACCCAGATCAATCCTTGAATTCGTCGTCGGCTTAATTTGATCGAACCCATGTTCGCGATACAGCGGCACAATCGTCTTGCACGGACACGCCCTCACGTCATCGCCAAGCGATTTGCCAAGCTTTAGCACTTCTTCGTGAATCGGTCGCAGCTTCTCTTTCGGCCCCGCGTACTGCTCCTCCACGTACCGCCCTTCAAGTACCCTTCCGGTGGGTCTTCCTCCCCGCCCCTTCCATCCGCGCGTTCCGCAATCCACCACGCGCTGTGTTGGTTCCCAGTTTGCCCTTGCTCTTCAGCCACTCGCGCCGCGACTTCTCATCTTTGGCCCTTCCTTCTTCACCAGAGCAATCCATTCCTCCAGAGAGCGCCCCGTTTTCTCCTTCAGCTCGCTAACCCACTTCTCGACCATGGCCACGCCTGGGTATAGGTCATACATCGAAGAGATTCTTGTTGTTTTTGCCCTCGCCATGGCAACCTCCGCCTGCCGATGCTCACATCTTTCTGTCGCTGTTTACGGCCGTTTGAAATATCCGATGCGCTCCAGCACCGCCCTGACGATCAACGGCAGCGCCACCGTCGCATCATCGAAGACTTCCGCGAATCGCCCGCCTTCTTCGGGAGGTACGAATTTTCCCCAGGAGACCGCTTCGCTGTACGTGCTGCCGCTCAACCCACCCCAATGGACCGGCTCCGGGCAAATACGCACGCCGTAGTTGTACCTCTTCAGAGGTAGTTTCTTGTAGCCGCGCCGCGCAAGCAGCTCCGCGTAAACGCCGAATTGCTGCGACCAATTGCGCGGGACGCCTCCACCCACGGTCAAAATTCCCATGCGCTTCGTGGCCAGCATGATGGCAGCAAACTTCTCGAAATCCTCGAAGGGATCGAATCGCAGGAACGGGCGCTTTTCTTTCTGCCGCGCAATCTTGTGCAGCGCAAAGTCGATGCCCAGCTCGGAATCACTGAATGCGGGAACAAAGATGGGCACGTTGTGCTCGTAAGCGGATTTCAGGATTCCTCGCCCCGGGGCATTCTTATGCAGATACTCGCCGATGCGGCGGTGGATCTTCCAACTGCAGGCGACATCTTCTGCGTCCCATTCGTTGAGGACATGATCCATCACTTCTTCAACGTGGTCGAGATTTACTTCGGGCTCAAGCGAGTCGTAAACGCGATTGTACCCGGCGTGGAACAGTTCCTTGTCGTCCATCTTGGGGTTGTAGCGAAAATGAGAGTAACCCGTGGCTTCGACAAGCCCGTGCGCCATGAGCGCGCCCGTGGAAACGATGGCTTTGACCACGGCCGATTCAATGAGGTCACAAAAAACGAGTCCCATCTTGCCGACGGTTAAAGCGCCGGATAGCGTCATCACCACAAAACAATCCTTATCGCGCGCCATCGCTTCGAAAATATCGGCGGCGTCGCCAATCTGCCGCCCCGTGAAAGCCGTGTCTCCCATAGCGCGGACCAATTCGTCGACGGTGCGGCAATTGGACAAATCCAGCGGAAACATCGGCCGTAGTTTATCCTTCACTGGATCATGGAGCACTCTCCCTGTCACAGTTTTCTTTTGCTGCTTCGCCATCGGGTCTCCTCGGCTAAAAACGACTCAAGTGTTGCGAATGAATATCTCTCTCGCGAATGATGTGTGATGATGCTCGAACTCCCCGCAGATTGATAGTACAAACTCGACGCAAAAGAAAGTCCAAAACGCACAAGAATAGTTTTTTCTCGCCCATGCTAAACTAAAAATTATGGCAGACAAATTTACCATTGGTCTCGTGCAGATGAAATGCACGTCGAACGCGGAAGAGAATCTGACGCGGGCGATTGAGAAAATCCGCGAAGCTGCCGCCCGCGGCGCCCAGATCATTTCCCTGCACGAACTATTTCACGGCGAGTACTTTTGCCGCACCGAAGACGCCGAACGTTTCAATCTTTCGGAGGCCGTGCCCGGTCCCACGACCGACAAACTCGCAAAGATCGCCAAAGAGAAAAAAGTTGCGCTGGTGGTTTCCCTCTTCGAGCGGCGTGCCGCCGGCGTTTATCACAACAGCTGCGCGGTGCTTGACGCCGACGGAAGTTTTCTAGGGAAATACCGCAAGATGCACATCCCTGACGATCCTTTGTATTACGAAAAGTTTTACTTCACTCCCGGCGATCTCGGCTTCCCAAATTTCGACACCAGGTACGCTCGCGTCGGCGTGCAGATTTGCTGGGACCAGTGGTATCCGGAGGGATCGCGGGTCACCGCGCTCGGGGGTGCTCAAGTGATTTTTTATCCGACCAGTATCGGCTGGCATCCGCGCGAGAAGACGCAATTCGGCGCCGCGCAACTCGATGCGTGGCGGACCGTCCAGCGCGCGCATGCCATTGCGAACGGAGTTTACGCAGCCGTTGTGAATCGCGTCGGATTCGAAGGCAAACCCGAAAAGGGCGACCCGGGATTGGAATTCTGGGGAAATTCCTTTGTCGCCGATCCCTTCGGTCAAGTCGTTTCCGAAGCTCCCAGTGACAAAGAGGAAATCCTCGTCGTCGAATGCGATCCCGCCAAGAGCGAAGACACTCGCAGAAACTGGCCGTTCCTGCGAGACCGTCGCATCGACGCCTATCAGCCCATCCTGAACCGCTGGCTCGGCGACAAATAACGTGCCCTTCTCTGTGCGCTCTGCGACCTCTGTGTTAAATTCTTTTTCCCGATGAAGATACTGCCGCAACCCAAGACGCCCTACGCTCTCGGCTTCCGCATGCCGGCCGAATGGGAACGCCACGAAGGCACCTGGCTCGGCTGGCCGCACGAGCTGACGGACTGGCCCGGCAAATTCGCGCCCATCCCGTGGGCCTTCGCAGAAATTGTCCGCCATTTGTCCAAAGTCGAACGAGTCTATCTCCTCGTGGAAAACCGGGAATCCCTTTCGCGCGCGCGAGCCAACCTGAGAAAGTCCGGAGCTAATCTCGACGCCGTGGATTTCTTCCCCGTGCCGACCGACCGCGGATGGATGCGGGACTCCGGTCCCCTGTGCGTTCGCAACGAAGTCGGAGAAGTTGCTTACAATCATTTCGTCTTCAATGGCTGGGCGAAATACGCCAATCACAAGAAGGACGCCGCCGTTGTCACCAAAACCAATCAGAAGGTGAATCGCCGCATATGGCAGCCGGAACACAAAGGCAAGCGGGTGGTGCTGGAGGGCGGCAGCATCGACGTGAACGGCCGCGGAACCCTGCTGACCACCGAAGAATGTCTGCTCAGCAGAGTGCAGGAGAGAAATCCGGGGTTCACGAAAGAGGACTACGCGCAGGTCTTCCGCGAGTACTTCGGCGCGACCAACGTTCTCTGGCTGAAGAATGGAATTGCCGGCGACGACACCCACGGTCATGTGGACGACCTGACGCGCTTCGTGAATCCCTCGACGGTCGTGACCATCGTGGAGAACGATACGGAGGACGCAAACTACTCCTCGCTGCAAGAAAACCTTGCTTTATTGCAAACCATGAAGGATCAGGATGGCCGACCGCTTCGCGTGGAAACACTTCCGATGCCGGCACCTGTTTATTTCGACGGCCAGCGGCTTCCCGCTAGTTATGCGAATTTTTATATCGCCAACAAGATTGTTATCATGCCGACTTTTAACGATGCAAATGACCGCGTGGCCCTGAACACTCTCTCCAGCCTGTTTCCAGATCGTGAGATCGTGGGGATTGCCTGCCGCGACCTCGTGCTGGGACTTGGTACGCTGCACTGTGTGACCCAGCAGCAACCATCCCCCGGATAGATTACAGTTCTGACGCAATGGACCAAGACCTTGGTCGTTAGTTCAGAGGGCTGCTTTGGTTAGAATCCAGCCTTCCTAGGAGGCAAAATGTTTGCAGCAAGGAACGCCGTTTTTCTCGATTCAGAATTTCTTATCGTTCACGATCACCGGGGACTGATCGGCTGGCTTTTGATCGGCCTGATCGCAGGATGGCTTGCAGGCAAGATTGCGCGCGGCCGCGGCTTCGGCTGCATCACGGACATTGTCCTGGGGCTGATCGGATCCTTCCTTGGCGGGTGGATTTTTATCAAACTGGGAATTTTGGGGGGCGGCTTTTTGTACTCGTTGGCGGCCGCCACCCTAGGTGCAGTCATTCTCGTCTCCATCGCGCACCTTTTCGGCAGCTCGGACCGTTGAGCCGTCCGCATTCTACAATCTCTGGCAACAGCGTTCTGGGGACCTGGCTGTCTGGGGTCCTATGATACGATTCTCGTTTGCGTCCCGGAGTTGACGCTTCATTGAGCAAGACCTCGCAATCCCTCGTGGCGATTCCTCTAGGTGGTCTCGGCGAATTTGGCATGAACATGATGGCGTTGCGGCTCGGTGACGAGATCATCGTCATCGACGCCGGCATGATGTTCCCGGAATCGGAACTCCTGGGCGTCGATCTGGTCATTCCCGACATCACCTATCTGAAGCAGAACCGCGCGCATGTCCGCGCGATCGTACTGACGCACGGCCATGAAGATCACATCGGTGCCCTGCCCTATATTCTGCGCGACTTGAATGTTCCGGTGTACGGGACGCGCTTCACATTGGCGCTGGTGAGAAAGCGGTTGGATGAAGCAGGTCTCCTCGAATCGACCACGCTGCGCGAAGTAATTCCCGGTCGGTTGGTGGAGATCGGTCCGTTGGAAGTTGAGTTTATATCCGTGACGCACAGCACGGTAGATTGTGTGGCCCTGGCAATTCGCACGCCGCTTGGCGTGGTCATCCACAGCGGGGATTTCAAAATCGATCAGACCCCCGTGGGCGGCGCGCCGTTCGATTTGCATTCGTTTGCCAAATATGGAAACGAGGGCGTGCTGGCGCTGTTCAGCGATTCGACGAACGTCGAGCGTCCCGGGTTTACGCCGTCGGAGCGGGCCATCGTTCCGCGCATCGAAGAATTGTGCCGCTCCGCACCGCGGCGGGTGATTTTGTCCTGCTTCGCTTCGTCGATTCATCGCATTCAGCAGGTTATCGACATTGCTTCGCGCGTGAACCGCAAAGTGGCGTTCGTTGGGCGCAGCATGGTCGACAACGTGGAGATTGCGCACTCGCTCGAGCTGCTGCGTATTCCCGACGGCATGGTGGTGCGGCCGCAAGACATTCGCGGATTCGATCCCAAGCGCATCATTATTCTTGCCAGCGGGAGCCAGGCGGAGCCGATGTCGTCGCTTTCGCGGATCGCGGTGGACAATCACCGCTTCGTCTCCGTGGATGAAGACGACAGCGTGATTCTTTCCGCCCGCATCATCCCCGGGAATGAGAAGTCTATCTTTCGGATGCTGGATCACATGTTCCGGCGTCGTGCGCTGGTCTACTACGATAATTCAGCGGGCACCATCCACGTTTCCGGGCACGCCAGCCAGGAAGAACAGAAACTGCTGCTGCAACTTGTGAAACCGAAGTACTTCATCCCCGTGCACGGCGAGTACCGTCATTTGTTCCGGCACGCGGCGCTTGCGCATCAACTGGGATCCGTTTCAAACGAGATTTTGCTCCTCGAAGATGGACGGCCGATCGAATTCACGGAGGACGGCGCATACCGTCGCGATCCAGTGACAGCGGGCCGCGTTTGCGTGGACTCCGGCTCACTGGAAGAAATTGAAGAAGTTGTGATTCGTGACCGCAAACACCTCTCCGAAGACGGCATCGTGGTACCTATCATCGCGATCGATAAGCACACCGGCAAGATGGAATCGCATCCGGAGATTGTGATGCGTGGCCTCATGAGCGACAACGGCCAGGAATTGATTGTAGGAGCGCGACTGGTCATCATGAAAACGGTCGAGGAATCCAATGCCGAGGAAAAATCCGACTGGGGCGTCATCAAGGAAAAGATTCGCGTGGATCTCAAGCGTTACATCAACAAACAGACCTCCAAGCGGCCCCTGATTCTTCCCGTCATTCTTGAGGTCTAACAGGCTGAGCTGCTGATGGCTGACACCACGACTACTCCCGTGCCGAGCGTTGGCCGAGCTGCATTTACATTCATCCTGATCATGGTGGCGTTTGACTTTCTCGCGTTCGGCATCATCGTGCCCGTGCTCCCTGACCTGATTCGTAGCTTTGAAGGCGGTGACTTCGCCCGCGCTTCAGCTATCACCGGCTATTTCGGATTCGCGTGGAACGCTATGCAGTTTATTTTCTCGCCTCTCCTGGGCGCCTGGTCGGATCGCTTTGGGCGCCGCCCCGTCATCCTCATCTCCTGCTTTGGACTAAGCATTGATTACATTTTTATGGCTCTCGCTCCGTCGCTCACCTGGCTTTTCCTCGGCCGCCTCATCTCCGGCATTACCGCTTCCAACGTGGCCACGGGTTTCGCTTACATCACTGATGTCACTCCACCGGAAGAACGGCCCAAAAAGTTCGGCTTGATCTCCGCCGCGTTCGGCCTCGGCTTCGTCATCGGTCCCGCAGTGGGCGGCTACCTTGGCAACATCAACCTTCGTTTTCCGTTCTGGGCCGCTGCCGCGCTCAGTCTCGCCAACGCCCTCTATGGCTTCTTCATCCTTCCGGAATCGCTCCCGCCGGAGCGGCGCTCCAAGTCCGCGTGGCACATGGCCAATCCTCTGGGCTCCTTGAATCTCTTCCGCTCGCATCGAGAGCTCGCGGGCCTGGCCGTTGTCACGACGCTCTATTATCTTGCTCACCAGTCTTTACAAACGGTCTATGTCCTCTATACCGAGTATCGCTACGCCTGGAACCAGCGCGATATTGGCTTTTCACTCGCGGTTGTGGGCGTCTCCGCGGCGTTGGTTTCAGGCGTCCTCATCGGCCCGTTCGTGAAGCACTTCGGCCAGCGCCGCAGTCTTCTCTCCGGTCTGCTCTTCGGCACTCTCGGCTTCGCAAGTTTTGCTCTCGCCACTCGCGGCTGGATTCTCTTGGCTGTCATTCCCCTCATTGCCCTGTGGGGCGTAGCCGCTCCCGCCATGCAATCGTTGATGTCGCGTCATGTCGACCCTTCCTCACAGGGTAAGCTGCAAGGAGCGATCAATTCTCTTCGGGCTATTACGGGAATGGCGGGCCCGATTCTCTTCACTCAAGTTTTTGCTCTAGCGATCGCCCCTCGCTTCGGCCTCCATCTTCCCGGTGCACCTTATTTGCTTGCGGCGGTTCTGCTCCTTTCCAGCCTCCTGCTGGCGATCTATGTGACGCGGCCAAGCGAAGCCACCCAGTCCACTGCCCAAGCCACCGCCGGTCTCGATCAATCCGAGTGAAGAGCGCCGTGGAAAGATTTGAGTTGTAAGAAGGTTTCACGGGAGGCGTGGCGAACTACTTCAAATGGATAGTCTACCAAGTCAGATTGTCATTCTGAAGGCGTCTGATGAGGATACCGGAAGAATCCCAACTTCTAATGTTTCAACCACTTAGTGTTGGATATTTGTGCCCGCGATTGGAAGTCGCTGTTCCGAATGCCCTTTTTTGGCCACCTGCTAGAGAGTGACCGGAGCGCACTTCGTGCGCTCCGGTTGCCTCTGCGGGGACAAACCCTGCGCCCCTTGACTCTTCCTCGACCTTTTTTCGATGACCATCGAAAGCTTCTTGCCTGTCAATCCGGCGCTTGAGGGGTCTGGTGCTGATTGCTCGGTCAACAACAAGGAGACTCTGCGATTGAGGTCGGGCCGCCTCCGCGCCAGGACGAATCGATGTGGGGTATGTGGGGTGGGGGCCCTGGCACAGAGGCGACCGCTCTCCCGCATTTGCATTCATCCTTCATCAGTGTTCGGGCCGCCGCAATCAAGTGTTTGCCCTGATTTCGGGTCAGGTATTTCCCCTAGTACCCGACTTTAGAAGGTTAAGTTTTGGAATAAAAATGTAGCTCCACTCATGGACGGAGTACAGGCTTCTTCCCCTGTTTGCCGTCAAGACACGGCAGAACCCCGATTTGGCTGGCAGGAGTCTCGTACCTAACTTCCGGCCCGGCGGCCGTTGCTGCACGATCTAGTTTGACGGCTAAAGGCGTAGTTATTCTTCGTGGCCAACCGCTTCGTGACCGTCGGCTGGCCGGTCTGGGTTGCGTGCAGATGGGTTTCCCGCGTGGTGCGACGGCTCGCTCCGGCGTCAGGCGGGCCAGAATGGTTTCCTGGTGACGTTCCCTCCCTCTTCTGCCATCTCGGTCCTTTCACCAGTAGGTCAGACCGCAGTCTTGTTTGTGGGTTCGTTTCATACGGGCCAAGAGAATATCACTTCCGCAAGACGCAGAGGGCAGGGTGACAAGCCCAAAGGGCCCCCAGGTAATAGGACAAGGGCACCAGTAGGTACCTCCACTGCGCACTCGGCGCTCGCATCCGCGAGCGGAAGAGAAAGGTGGCCGTGCCATCCGCGTTCCGGGTACAGCGTTATAATCATTTCACGATGCAGCAAGCTCTCGAGCTGCTCCAGAAGATGCTTTCACTCTCCGAAGAGAGACGCGGGCGGAATCGGCCGGCTCCCTTCTGGATAGCCTCGACGCTGGAGCGGACGAAGGGGCCGAGGACGCCTGGGGGCAGGAGATTGCCCGCCGCATTGCGGACGTAGACTCAGCAAAAGCAAAGATGGTTCCATGGGAACAGTCTCGAGGAAGGGTTTCGTCCCGACTCACTGATGACAAGTAAGGGCGTCGAGTTCCACGAAAGAGGCTAGCTTTGGCCGTGAACTCAATCATGCCATGGTCCTAATTGTTGAGGCACCATAACGTTGGTCAGCCTGCGTTCAGGGCCTCCGAAGATTCTTGCTCCAGCGGTTTCCCCTTTTGCAGTCGTTTATCGCGAGGTTCGTTCCATAATCCACGTGCTGGCCGTAGCCCATGCGCATCGGAGGCCGGGCTACCGGAAAGGCCGAGGATAAACAAAGGTACCCCCGAACGGTCTTGCCTCGGGGAGCGCAGAGGTATACCCTTCTGTTCCGGCAAATCGTTTGCGTCACGCGGGGCTCGAGGGGTCTTGCCCTGCGCCCACCTGGCTACTACGCAAACTTACGAGGGAGGAAACTATGGCGACGGCAACGGCTGTGATGGAATCGAATGTCAAGATTGGTCCGACAAAACTGCTGATCAACGGAAAATGGGTGGACAGCGTATCTGGAAAAACTTTCCCCACGATAAATCCGTCGACGGGTGAAGTCATCACCCAAGTGGCAGAGTCCGACGCCGCGGATGTGGATAAGGCCGTAGCGGCGGCGCGGGCGGCGTTCGACAAGGGCCCGTGGCGGAAGATGAGCGCTTCGCAGCGCGGCGTCTTGATGAACAAGCTGGCGGACCTGATCGAAAAGCACACCGATGAGCTGGCGCAGCTCGAATCGCTGGACAACGGCAAGCCGTATCACGTGGCGCGAACGGCCGATCTTCCGCTGACCATCGCCTGCTACCGCTATTACGCGGGGTGGGCGGACAAGAATCAGGGCAAGACGATTCCCGTCAGCGGCAATTACTTCACTTACACCAAACACCAGCCCGTGGGCGTCGTGGGCCAGATTATTCCTTGGAATTTCCCGCTGCTGATGCAAGCCTGGAAACTGGGGCCGGCTCTGGCGACGGGTTGCACTGTGGTGATGAAGCCGGCAGAGCAGACGCCGCTGACGGCGCTGCGCGTCGGTGAATTGATGCTGGAAGCCGGGCTCCCCGAGGGCGTGGTGAACCTGCTGCCCGGATACGGGCCAACGGCCGGGGCGGCAATTGCGCGGCACATGGACGTGGACAAAGTGGCTTTCACAGGGTCAACAGAAGTGGGCCACTTGATCATGAAGGCGGCTGCGGAAACCAACCTGAAGCGCGTGACGCTGGAACTCGGCGGAAAAAGCCCGAACATTGTGTTCGCAGACGCAGACATGGATGAAGCCGTCGAAGGTGCGCACTTTGCGCTCTTCTTCAACCAGGGGCAGTGCTGCTGCGCTGGTTCGCGATTGTACGTGGAAGAGAAGGCGTATGACGAGTTCGTGGACAGAAGTGTGGCGCGCGCGAAGAAGCGCACTGTCGGCAATCCCTTCGACAAGAACACCGAACAGGGGCCGCAGGTGGATCAAGACCAGTTTAACAAGGTGATGAGTTACATTGACGCCGGAAAGCAGGAGAAGGCCAAGCTGGTGACTGGCGGAAACCGTGTTGGCGACAAGGGCTACTTCATCGAGCCCACCGTGTTTGCCGAGGTACAAGATAACATGAAGATCGCCCAGGAGGAGATCTTCGGGCCGGTCATGTCCATCCTGAAGTTCAAGGACCTGAATGAAGTGGTCGAGCGCGCGAACAAGTCCTTGTACGGACTCGCGGCGGCGGTCTGGACGAAAGACATCACCAAAGCGCATGCCATCGCCGACAGCGTGCGCGCGGGAACGGTGTGGGTGAATTGCTACGACGTGTTCGACGCGGGCGCGCCGTTCGGCGGGTTCAAGCAGTCGGGGATCGGGCGCGAACTCGGCGAATATGGATTGGCGAATTACACCGAGGTAAAGACCGTCACCATCAAACTATGAATGCGTTGACGGGGCTCGAAGCATGCACAGGGGCACGATTTATCGTGCCCCTGCGTTTTCCTGCAGTGGCCTTGGTCCTGGCAGCGTCGTTCTTTTTCGTGCCGCAAGCCGGATCTGGACAATCCAATTCAGAATCAGGCATCGCCGAACGTCACGCCCAGCATTTGCGCCACGGAATTAATTTGAGCGAGTGGTTTGCGCAGGTTTACGATCAGAAGGGCTACACCAAAGAACATTTTGAAACGTGGACCACCGCTCAGGATGGCGCGCTGATCAAGGCGATGGGATTCGACCATGTGCGGCTGAGCGTGAATCCGCAACCGATGTTCCGGCACGGGGAGTCCGACCGAATCCCCGTGGATTACCTGGGATATCTCGACGCCGCCGTAAAGATGATTCTCGATCAGGGCCTGGCCGTTATCATTGACGTTCATCCCGAAAGTGATTTCAAACAGAAGCTCGCGACAGACGATAGCTTTGTCGAGCAATTCGCGGACTATTGGCGGGCGTTGGCGCGGCACTATTCGCCTACAAATCCCGACTTCGTTTCGTTCGAGGTTCTAAACGAGCCGGAATTTCATGACCGCTTTCGGTGGCAGGGCGTTCAGGCGAAGCTCGCGGTGGCGATTCGCGATGGTGCGCCGCAGCATACCATTGTTGTTGCAGGAGCCTACTGGTCTTCGGAGAACGAGTTGCTCTTTTTCGATCCGCTGCGCGATCCAAACATCATCTACAACTTTCATTTCTACGAGCCGCACATCTTCACCCACCAAGGCGCGACCTGGAGCACAAATTACGTGCATTATCTGAAAGGGCTGCCCTATCCTTCGACTCCCGACAATGTGCAACAGGCCGCGGCGCTCCTTCCCGATGCAGTGAATCGCTTGCAAGCGATTCATTACGGACTGGACCGATGGAACGTCTCGCGCATCGACGGCGAAATCGGCCAGGTGGCCGCGTGGGCCAAACGCTGGAACGTGTCGATAACCTGTAACGAGTTTGGCGTCTATCGCAAAGCCGCGAATCCGCAAGATCGCGCGGCGTGGATTTCCGACGTTCGAACGACGCTGGAGAAATATGGAATCGGATGGACGATGTGGGACTACAGCGGCGGCTTCGGCGTGGTGACGAAACAGAACGGACGACCCGTTCCCGACGAAGTCACGGTGAAAGCACTCGGGCGAACGATGCCACCGGCGAGCCACTAGAACTTTAGGGTGGCGCGGTCTCGAGAAAGCCCGCTTAAAATCCGCAGCCAGACCTGAGGTGGGCGTTCTGTTCTACAATCCCGCCATGGCGCTGACGCTCCGCTCCTACGAGCCGCACGATTTCGCCTCGCTGCATAGACTGGACCAAGCGTGCTTCCCGGCGGGAATTTCTTATTCCAAAACGACTTTGCATTACTTTTTAACCCTGGCGTCAGCGGACTGCGTTGTCGCGGTCGAAGGAAATCACATTGCTGGCTTTGTCCTGTCGGAAGAGAACCCGCCATTGGCGCACATCATCACTCTGGATGTAGCCGAAAAACTGAGGCGGAACGGGATCGGGACTGCTCTACTACAACAGTTGGAGTCGAATCTTTCCGCGCGAGGAGTACGCTCGGTTTTGCTCGAAACCGCGATCGGCAATGCCGCGGCGGTTGCCTTCTGGCAGCGCCACGGCTATCGTATCGAAGCGACTTTGAAGCGTTACTACCTGGGTCGCCTTGACGCTTATGAGATGCGCAAGCGCTTTCAGCCGCCAGCTTCTAAGCCCGATAAGCATCTGGGAGAAAAGAATTGAACGAATATGTTCTGTCCCTGCTGTTTGGAATTGTTGAAGGACTGACGGAGTTTTTGCCCGTCAGCTCGACGGCGCATCTGCGTATTTCCGAAGCCCTCTTCCACGTGAGCCTCACAAGCGGCTACTGGAAGATGTATACGATCGTGATTCAATTGGGCGCTACTCTTTGCTTGCCGGTTTATTTCCGCGAACGCATCAGGAAGCTCCTAGCTACTTTCCCGAAAGGCGATCGCGGCGACCGCACGTTCTTGACGCATCCTCTGAGCCTCGTCATCGTAGCGTTTGTGGTGACGGCGATCCCCGCCTTCTTGCTCACCAAGGTGATCGGCAAGCATTTGGAGAGTTTGAGCATCATCGGCAGCTCCCTGCTAATCGGCGGAATTGTCATGTGGATTGTGGACGAGATGAATGGCAGGTCGGAAGCGGCGGGACTGGGGGCTACCGGAACGCGGATTCACACGTGGCATATGGAGGATATGAATGCGTGGCAAGCGGTTTGGATCGGAGCGTGTCAGATTCTTTCGGCGGTGTTCCCGGGGACTTCGCGGTCGATGTCCACGATCGCGGCCGGGCAGTTAGCGGGAATGTCGCGTGCCTCGGCGCTGGAATTCTCTTTCTTCCTGTCCATACCGACGATGGTGGTGGCAACTTGCTACGACCTGATGAAGTCACTCATGGGAAAGACGGAGATTCCCATCGGAGCAGCGCAGATGAACGCGCATGGATGGCTTGTGCTGGCCATTGGCTTCGTGATTTCGTTTGTTGTGGCGTACGGTACGGTTGCCTGGTTTATGGCTTGGGTTAGGCGGCGCGGATTTGCTCCTTTTGCACTTTACAGGATCATCGTCGGGGCTGCTGTATTGTTCTGGGTATCGAGATAAGCTGGGTTCAGCTTTTTAGAAACAAAAAGGAAAAACAAATTTTCGTTCGTAACGGGTTCTTGGTATATTCAGGGTTGTTTGGGTGTTCCTCCAGGCGGGATTACGCTAGCGCCAGCGCCCGCCACACTCAGCCTTCCCCAAAAAGCTGAGGAGATTCTGTGCGTCTTCTGACTCCAACTGGAAACAAGCGGCTCAATGAGCTGGTAGGTTTCTTGTGTATCACGCTGGCGGTGCTGATCGCGCTGGCATTGGTTTCGTATTCCCCGAAGGACGCGGCGTTTAACGTAAGCGCTCCATCGCCCGACGGCAGTCCCGCGCGAAATTGGATCGGCCCCGCGGGGGCGTATGGCGCGGATCTACTTTTCCAAATTTTCGGCTTTGCGGCATTTCTATTGCCCGCGGCGATTTTAGTTTTGGGCTGGCGGTGGTTCCGCAGCCGGGCGATCGATTCGCAAGTTGCCACGGTTGCCGGCTTTGGACTGCTCCTGCTTTCGCTGCCAACGCTGCTTTCGTTGTGGCATGTTTGGGATGTGCGTGGTACGGTTCCGCCCGGCGGAATCCTAGGGGCGCTCATCTCCAGCGGCCTGCGCACCGGTTTCAACCTTTGGGGCGCCAATCTTGTGGCCGTGGCGTGGCTCGTGACGGCTCTGTTTATGACCACGCGTTTCTCTTTCTCCGGCGCGCATGCCTGGGCCAGCGGGCCGAATGGACCGATTGGAAAAGTGGAAAGGCTCGGCATTCTACAGAAGGCCCAAGGGCGCTGGCATGCCTGGCGCGAAGAGCGCGAGCAACAGCGCATGCGGCGACGTGTAGAAGAGTCTCGACTATCCGGCAGAAAACCCGTTCCCCCGCAATCGATTGGAAAGGCCGAAGTCCTAAATGAACCTCCCAAGACGATTCGCTTCGCCGACGGGAGCAATATTTTCAGAGGCAGGCCCGAAATCGAAGACGAGGACAAGAAAGAGACAAACGACGCGTCCCACAAGACGCCGATCTTTGTCCTCAACCGAGAAACAGAGAGGGCCGGGGCTAGAAAGGCCGGTGACCCCAAGATTGCGAAGGGCAGCCCGAATTACAAACTCCCTTTCCCTTCCCTGCTGCGCGAGGGCGAACGCAGCCACAAGCTCGACGAAGACGAGCTGAAACTGCGGGCGCGTGCGATTGAAGCAAAGTGCCTTGAATTTGACGTGCAAGGGCGCGTGACGCAAATCAATCCCGGACCGGTCGTTACCACATTCGAATTCAAACCGGAGGCGGGGATCAAGTACAGCCGGATTACCAGCCTAACCGAAGACCTGTGTTTGGCGCTGCAGGCGGAATCGATCTTGATCGAGCGCATCCCGGGCAAATCAACCATTGGCATCGAAGTTCCAAATGACAAGCGGCAGACGATTGCGCTACGGGAAATCATCGAGGCGCCGGAGTTCATTCATTCACCGAGCAAGCTGACGCTGGCGATGGGTCGCGATTTGCACGGCCGAATTCGCGTGACGGACCTCGCGGCCATGCCGCACCTGCTAATCGCCGGTTCCACAGGCACTGGAAAGAGCGTGTTCATCAACTCGCTGATGATGTCGATCCTGTACAAAGCGAGCCCTGACGAGGTAAAGCTGGTGCTGGTGGACCCGAAGCGGCTGGAACTCAATCTTTACGAAAATATTCCTCACTTGATCGCGCCGGTGGTGACCGATCCGAAGATTGCTTCAAACGTGCTGCGGAATGCGACGCGCGAAATGGAGAACCGCTTGAAGTTGTTGGCACAGCGGGGCGTTCGAAATATCGACCAGTATAACCGTACATTCAAGAAGGAGCAATCGCTCTCGCTTTTCGACAATCTGGAAGAGACCGAGCACAAGCCGCTCCCTTACCTAATCATTGTAATCGACGAATTGGCTGACCTGATGATGGTGGACACCAACAATGTGGAAGAGTCCATCACGCGGCTCGCGCAGATGGCGCGGGCAGTGGGCATCCACTTGATCCTCGCGACGCAGCGGCCCTCCGTGGACGTGATCACCGGTTTGATCAAGGCAAACTTTCCCGCACGCATCTCATTCCGCGTGGCCAGCAAGGTAGACTCGCGCACCATTCTCGATTCGAACGGCTCGGAATCGCTGCTTGGAAAAGGCGACATGCTCTATTTGCCGGCCGGTTCGGCTCGGCTACATCGCATTCACGGCCCGCTGGTGACGGAAGATGAGATCACCTCCGTTTGCGACTTCTGGCGTGAGCAGGCCCAGGCTAAGTACCAGGAAGAGCTCCTCGCCGCACCGAAGGATGAAAACGGCAAGACCGAAGGTGGGGCCGATGGCGACTCCGACGGCGGTGAGGATCTCGACGACGATCTCTACCAGGATGCCATCCGCGTGGTCTGCGATGCCGGCCGCGCTTCCACTTCCACGTTGCAGCGCCGCTTGCGTATCGGTTATGGCCGCGCCGCGCGCCTGATCGACCTGATGGAAAAGGACGGCATCGTCGGCCCACCTGACGGCACCAAGCCCCGCGAGGTCCTTAAAAACCGGAACTGGATGAAGGAATTCGACGATTCCGCAAATTGATTTGGGGAGAGTTTTTGACCGAATTGACACAACTCCGCATCACCCCCTACAATTTCTAAATCACCCGCGTGCCGGGGTAGCTCATTGGTAGAGCGCCGCCCTGAAAAGGCGGGCGTAGCCAGTTCGATTCTGGCCCCCGGCACCATCGTAACAGCCACGCCTCCATCCCCGAGTAAATCCCAACTCCCCGACGCAATGAAGGCTCTGCCTTCCGGCGTCAAGGTGATCTTCTGTACGTGCTTTCCAATCGCCGCGCGCGCGATTCGTGGCTCGGAGTCTAGCAATTTGCGCAAGTCGCGCTGCCGCACCTCAACGAATCTCCGCGTGTCCCGAATGCACGATCTGACGGCTTCCGGCGTTGAACTTGCGATTTTCCCCGCAACCGTTTCGAGTTCGCGCTCTAATTCGCCCAGCTTGGCAATGAGAAACCTAGATGGCTGTCCGTCCGCGATAGCCTCCGTGCAGTTTGCGATCTGCTGTTCGATGGTCGCTTTGCGCCTTTCTAGGTCGCTAACGCTCGACCTTCGGGAATTCGCGGCCTTTGCCAGCGCCTCCTCAAACCCCCGTAGCGTATATTCCGTCACGTCAGGATGGAGCACCTTCGCTTGCAGCCCCGCTAGAAGCTGCTCCTCAAGGGAACGCCTGAGCACCAGGAGATTGTTTCCGCAAACCTGCGGCCCACGGTAAGCATGCATCGAGCAACCGTAGCGCGAATCTTCACGCTTCCTAGACCGTCCGGACACGATAGTCACGCTTCCGCCGCAGACTGAGCATTTCAGCAGCCCCGTGAACAAGTACCGAGAGCCTGCCGCCCGCCCTCCGCGGATTCCGTTCTTTGCCCCCGTGCCATACAAATCATGCACGAGCCGCATGCGTCCCTGCACCGCCTCCCACAGCTTGTCGGAGATGATCCGTTGAGTCGGAATTTCCGTGCGGCGCCATTCACTCTGGAGCTTTCGCCGATGGATCCTCTTTCCCGTTTCATGCGAGCGCAGCTTGTAGGTTTTTCCCCAGATCACGACGCCGCGATACCGATCATTGTGCAGGATGTGATGGATCGATGATTGACACCAGCTCTGCGACACCCTGCCCTTCTGCGGCTGTGGCAAGAGAATTCCCTCGTTATTCATGTCGATGGCGATCCGTTTCACAGAGTGCCCCGCAGCGTATCGCTCAAAGATTCGCTTTATCGTCGCGGCTTGCGCCGGCTCAACTTCGAGTCTCACACCCTCGATTGCGGGCCGACCGTGAGCATCGCGCTTGTTTGAATTTTCGATAGGCACATGCCGGTAGCCGAAAACGCGACCGCCCGTGTGCAATCCCTCAATGGCCCGCTGCTCGACACCGCGAAACGTACGAGCTTTCAAGTCTTTCAGGTATAGCGAGTCCACAATACCGTGCGTCGTAACTAGGAGCTCGGCCTGCTCGCTCTCTGTGTCGATACCTTGCGCCACGAAGATGGTGCGCACGTTTACAAACCGGAGCTGCTCGAAGATTTTCAGGGAGTCGATCATGTTCCGGCTGAGGCGGCTGGTGTCGTCCACCAGGATTACATCGAATGCACGCGGCTTCTGGGTTGCCGCTGCGAGGAGCCGCTGCAAGCCCGCACGGTTGTCTGTCGCGCCGCAGATGGCCTCATCGGTATAGATGTGGGCATCGAGCACGGTGAATCCGTGGCGCTCAGCGTACTCTCGGCATTCTCTGACTTGTTGCTCAATCGTGAGAGAGTTCTGCTTCTCGCTTGAGTAGCGGGCATAGACAGCACACTGTCTCTCGGTCATCGCAACACCCCCTCGGAAGGTAATTCCCTCGCCGCCGAATTTGCCACACCGTCATCCGAGAGTACAAGGAGATTCGGACTCTCCGTTTCCGCGAGGTACTCCTTCACGAGTGCAGGGATGACCACGGCATCGATAAACTCGCGGAGCGCGGCGGGGATCTCTTCTCCCCGTGGCGTTGCCTTCCTCCCGAATTTGAGAACGTCAGCCATTTTTCGTCAGCCAGTCTGTTCCAGCCTCCAAAGAGGACGGGTAAGGGGTACTGCGAGAGAGGCGATTTTTGCGTCTGCAAGCCCTTTGTTTTTGATTGAATACGGACAGTTTTTTCCACGTTAGGATGCGACCCGATAGACCTGCTGCTGTCGCGTCTTTGCGCTCTGCGTTCGCGGCCGGTTTTGTACTTGCGCGGGCGGCCTGGCCTGAGGGGCGCAGACCTACTAGCATCACCCCTACATTCACGAGAGCAGTACACTTCCGATTCGCCGTACCGCGTGGAACGAACCGCACCGAGCACGATTCCGCACGTGTCGCAAATCTCGCGGGTGAAGCATCCATACTTTGCTAGAAGCTCATAACTTTTCTGGATGCTTAGTAGCACACGTATTCCCCTTCGCCGCGCGGCGTGCTTCCCAACGAGCGAGTGGGCTGGAGCGACCCGCGAATCACTTGGGCACGGAACCGTGCACAAAGGGGGGTCGCTCCAGCCCACTCCGGTGGATTACCCGCGTCCAGACTGCGTGTCGCACCATGTGCAACCTCTGTGCTCCCAACAATTTCGCCTCACCCCTGGGTGACGCAAACGGTGACGGGGAGGGTTACGCGTGTCTTTCGCGCACCCGTCACCTTTCCGCACCAGAAAAGGCGATTGAATCTCACTAGGATCTTCGCCGCTCTACCACTACAGAGGCATCAGAAACAAAAAATGTAAAAGACAAATTGCGACCGGCACCGGAGCGCGCTCGGGCTTCCATCGTTTTTGATCCTCGTTTGTGGAAACGGCTTCACCAGGTATACGGGAGATATCAACGTGAACTCCCCTCCATATACTAAGAGGCCCTCGAGAAGGGAAAACCTCACCGAAAATCTTTGTGATTTGCCACTTTTCCTTCGGGGGCCAGCCCTCTCGGAGGCTCCCTCCAGTAGTTTCATGGCGTCCGACAGGAGGAGCTATATGAAGCGCGGCGGCGGCAGCGCGATCTGCCGCTTATCTGGGCGGATAGCCGTTACGCTTGTTAGTTTCAGGAAACGAATGGCGCCGTCGCGACAGTGTAATGGAGCCACAGGGGGAAATAGGATCACCGCCGAATTCAGCATGCCGGTCCAAGACGCCTTCGAGGGCCTCCCCATCACGAACCTGGGCGGGCGCCGTCTTGGGTTCTTTTTGCGGGTGCCTTGATGATCTCCATGTCTCTCTGTCCTTTCTCCCTTACGGGATGTAATGAACGTTGTCTTACAACTCCGAAACTCCGGCTCTGGGACGCGGCTAAATGGGTCACGCGCTGCGCGTGACTGAGGCGGGAGCGACCCCACGGCAACCGTGACGCACGGTGCGTCAAAGGGTGGGGTCGCTCCCGCCTCATCCGAATTTGGCCGCGTCCTTTCGACTTTACTCTTCACGGGTTAACTCTCCTGCTTCTTTGCAAGTTCGCGTTACCGCCAAGGTGAAGTGAATCAAAGTCATGGGTGAAGCTCCGAGGTGAGTCCACTTCACCCGTCGGAACTGAAGTGAACACCTGGTGCGCCTGAAGTCTGGTACTGAACGGCACTTCTGCTGGTCCCTCGGAGTCCGCCGGGAACGCAGTACGACCACCGGCTGACTGAGGACGGCGAGCGCCAGCAAAACGGCCACCGACTTTGGCCAGCCGATTTCACTCCGACTGGCAACCAAGAGCGGGCCACCAGTGCCTGCGAGCCGTACCGCGAGCTGATCGAGCAGGGACTCGCTCGTGGCCGGATGCCATGGCCATCTGGCAGGACTTGGTTTCCGGTCACGGCTTTCCCAGCCAAGCCACACGACTTTCCAGCTAAGGACTTTCGGCTAATCTAACCGCTTGCCTGGAAAGTGGCGAAACCGTCTATGTTTTGGGGGTTTCCACATCTACGAGATCGCTGTTTGTCGGGACTTGAGAGTACGCCCGCTTTTGTTAGGTGCGTATCCGCTGTCCCAAAAGAACTTTCACAGTTTCACCGACTTCCTTTCCGATTGCTCGGCGTATCTCTAGCTTTACAGGAAGCATGTGCCTGCCGTCGCCCATAGCCATGAACGAACTTTTGAAGGGATGACCATCAATTGTGCCTCTGACCTTAACCAAGCCTCGTGTACCGAAAAACTTGACTGAATTCGGCCAGACCACATAGGTCCATCCACCCTTGTGGCTCTTCTGCAATTTGGCAGAAAACGATTTGTTCAACTTGTTCGCCATCCTTCAGACGCTCCCGGAGTATACGTCACACCATGCGCACCCGGCATAATGACCAAATCGTACCAGCCGCCTACCGGGCAGTAGGCCGATTCCTGCCTTTGATGTACTTGCTGCGATTCTGATTCTTGTTCAATATGAATGTCATGGTCAGGGGCGAGCCAAGGACAGCCGCGAGAAATTCGAGTTCACAGGACTCGCCGCGGTTGCCGAATGCTCAGCCGGAGGCGCCTTTCCAGAGATTGCGCCAAGTTCCTGAACGCTTGCTATGCTGTGTGATATCAGGGAGACGGTCGTGGATCGCTATCGCCGAATGGCTCTGGCAGCACTTGTATCCTTTCCAGGCTTCCCGCCAGCGTGCAAAGAGGTCCGACCGCTCAGTGGACGACAGTTTCTGTTATGCCCATCTGAAGTAAATGGGCAAATTGTTCGGCGACCAGGGGCCGGCTGAAGAGGTAGCCTTGTCCTTCTGTGCAAAGCTGGGTCTGAAGGTATGCCCTCTGTTCTTGTGTTTCGATGCCCTCGGCAATCACGAGGTGCTTGAGGCTCTTTCCCATGTGAATTATAGCGCTCACGATGGAAGAGTCATCGGGATTGGAAGTAATCTGGTGGATAAAGGACTGGTCAATTTTCAAGACATCAATGGGAAACTGCCGAAGATAGCTGAGGCTGGAATAGCCGGTGCCGAAGTCATCCACCGCAAGGTGAACCCCCATCGTTTTGAGCTCTTGAAGTACGGAGGCCGTGGATTCGGCATCCTCCATAAGGACACTTTCGGTGACCTCGAGTTCGAGATAGCGTGCTTCCAAGCCAGTTTCCAAGAGTATCGTCCGGACACCTTCGACAAAACCCTTGTCGCGGAACTCGACGGCGGAAACGTTGACGGCAATAGGCAATGGCGGCAGCCCCGCGTTCTGCCAGGCGCGCGCTTGGGTGCATGCTTCGCGCAGCACCCATCGACCGATCTGAATGATTAGGCCACAATCTTCGGCGACGGGCACGAACTGGGCGGGAAAGACGAGTCCACGGTCAGGCTGCTGCCAGCGTATCAACGCCTCGACTCCCGTGATCTCACCAGTGTCGAGATTTACCTGCGGTTGATAGTGCAACAAGAACTCTTCTCGTCCGAGAGCGCGGCGCAAGCCGCCTTCGAGAGATTGCCGCTCCACAACCTTCAGATTCATATCCGCCGTGAAGAACTGGAAATTGTTGCGCCCGTTTTCCTTGGCGTGGTACATCGCCGTGTCCGCATTCTTGATTAGCATTTCGGCATCCTCTCCGTCCTCCGGGTAGACGCTGATACCGATGCTCCCACCGATATGCTGCAGATCTTGCTCCCCCGCGATAGAGTGGGGTGTGTTGAGCGAAAGAAGTATCCTTTTTGCGCTCGTGGTCGCGTCTTCCGGAGAGATGATCTCCGAAAGCAGGATAACGAATTCATCTCCACCCAGGCGGCTGACCGTGTCGGAACCGCGTACATTGGCCAGCAATCGTCTTGAAACGGACTGAAGAAGCTTGTCGCCGACGGCATGTCCCAGCGAATCGTTGATGTATTTGAAATGATCCAAATCCAGAAAGATCACGGCAATCGGTCTGTTCTGGCGGCGAGACCAGGCAATCGCCTGAGTGATCCGGTCGGTGAGCAATAGGCGATTGGGCAGATTCGTAACAGGATCGTGCTGCGCGGAGTGCGTCATTTGGACCGACATGGCCCGCGCCGCGCTTACATCATGGAAAACAATCACCGCTCCGATGACACGGCCGGCCCGATCGTGGATCGGCGCGGCCGAATCTTCAATGGCGGATTCAAATCCGTCGCGGCGGATGAGGGCGCAATTCACAGTTAGTCCCACCGTCCTATTTTGCTCTACGGCCAGCTCCATGGGGTCTCGCGCGGTCTTGCGCGTCGTGCCGTCAATAATTCGGAAGACTTCGGCGAGGGGTTTGCCAATGGCTTCTTCGCGGCACCAACCGGTCATGGTCTCCGCAACGAGATTGAGATAGGTGATATTGCCGGAAATATCGGTACAGAGAACGGCGTCGCCAATCGAGTTGAGGGTGACCACCGCGCGTTCTTTTTCTACGTATAAGGCATCCTCGACAGCCTTGCGTTCGATCGCGTTGCGCAGCGCGCGTGGCAGCGAATAGCTATCGAGGTGACCCGCCAGGAGATAATCCTGCGCACCGTGCCCGACAGCCTCTTTCGCGAGGGCTTCGTTACCATTATCGAGGACCAAAATCGGGACTCCGGGCGCGGCGCTGAACAGCTTGTCGAATGTCTCGATACCGTGACTATCGGGCAGGGACAGCTCGAGTAAGACAGCGTCAATTCCTCCTTTGCTCAGGCGCGCAAGACCCTGGGAAAGTTGCCGAACCCATTCTACGTCGAACGAACCGCTGCCTGTCGCGGCGAGCGCTACTCGAATCTTATCGGCGCCAGCCGGATCGTTTTGAATCAGAAGTATTTTTGGGGACAGAATAGATGTGGTCATTGTGCCTTTCATGAGGCCTCAGAGCCAGTTCTCTCCGCTTGCAAAACCGTCCGGACCTCGTCGTGCTTAACTCGTAAAAGACTATCTCTGAGGGTGATTTAGTTCTGTCCGTAACAGCACACCGAGTACTGCCGCAGTACTTAATACGACACATTTACGAGGGTCTATTACTTTGAACTTCGTGATAGACTTGCTCTTAAGCGGTGGTGTTATGCAAGTAATCGCGAGTTCAAGCAGCAGTAAATCCAAAAGAAAATCCATGCATAAACGCGCTTTCGATGCCCAAGCCTTTCTCGACTCGGCCGGCGTGGCGAGAAAAGTTGTCGAATTCCCAAAAAAAACCGCTATTTTCGCGCAAGGCGACGCCGCTAAGCACGTAATGTACATTCAACAGGGCGGCGTGAAGCTATCCGTGGTCAATGAGACTGGCAGAGAAGTAGTCGTGGCCGTTCTCAGGCCCGGGGACTTTTTTGGCGAAGGATGTCTTGCGGGTCAGGCTATTCGAATGGCGTCAGCCACCAGTACCGCACAGACCACGGTGCTCGTGATCGATAGGCACGAGATGATCCGAGTGCTCCACGCGGAACATGAGCTCTCCGACCGATTCATCGCTTACATGCTTTCCAGAAACATCCGAGTGGAAGATGATTTGATCGACCAACTTTTCAACTCCACCGAAAAACGCCTGGCTCGCAAGCTTCTCTTACTAGCCAGGTACGGCAAGAAAGACCAGCCGCAGAGAATCCTTCCAAAAGTATCGCAACAAATGCTGGCGGAAATGATCGGCACAACGCGCTCACGCGTTAATTTGTTCATGAACAAATTCAAGAAATTGGGCTTCATCCAATACGACGGCGAGATCCACGTCAACAATTCCCTCCTGCGTGTTGTCCTGCACGAATAAACACCAACTTTTCGCGCTTATCGGAAAGCGGCATACTTCCAGATTACTGTTGGTGACACAGCTTACTACTACATATCACGGATTGTTGGTCGGAATGAGATTTATTGACGTCCAGGACCACGGGGAATTCTTTTCTTCTCAATCGCCTCATTCGCGGAAAGCTTCCGGTCTACGTGTGGTTCTGAGCGCGGGCCACCTGAATGCAGCAAACAGAACTCCCTAGCAGCAACACCGCACGTAGGACAGGGGACAGAGAACAACTGTTTTGCCGTCAGGTCGCTCATGCTCATTTGGATACGGTACGACAAAATCTACCGCAAAACTTTTCCATTTAGAACGCCGTGCGCACCAGCCATCGGAAACTGTCGAGCCTACCGAACAACAGTTGGTGACGGGGCTTCCCCACCAGCTAATGGACCCAATGCGCAAATCGGACATATACGCTTTGGCAGACGCACTTTGAGGTGATTGCAATGTGTGTCGGCTGATGGGAGGGTACGCGAGCGGTACACGGGAAAATGGACTTGAGCAAGTGCATGCCTTTTCAGTCTGTTAGATTGGTAGGGGCGGTGGGGAATCGAAACTCACGTCCAAAACTTGGGATGGTATTGGGCATCCTGGTTTCCCTTCCCTCCACATAGGCAAAAAAAGATGATTGCTCATGCTGCTAAATCCAACCGAAAGTCGATGCAGAGGTTGTTACGTTCAATTCTGGCCCCCGGCACCATCGGAATGCGCCAACTCTTCTTTCACCAAAGAAATCTACTTTGCCATGAGCGAGATACGTCTTTTTTCCGTTCTCGTTCGATGCTTCTAGGGTCAGTTGGCCAATGCGCTCGGCAAGCGCCTCATGCGCCTCCTGGATGTTTTCAGGGCGCGCGAGTAGCTCCCGGATTTTTGACAGTCGTGAGACCGCAAATTCCCTCAACTCTTCGAGCTTTGCGCGCAACGATCCCGGTGCGGGTTCGAGGACCTTGTCTGTGATGACGCGCAATTCTTTTTCCCGATCCCCAATCGCTTTCATGATGCTCTGAGACTGCTGGCCTTGCGCTATCGAATCCGTAAGGCACTTGAGTTCCAAATCGAGTTCCTGTTTCCTCTGACGCATTCGCGCTAGCTCTGCGTCCAGGCCGGCATACTGCGCGTTCAGGGCTTCCTCCATCTTCGCGACGGCATAATCGACCACTTCAGTCTTGAGGACGGATTCAGACAAGCCTTTCAGCAAGCTCTCTTCGAGCTCATCCCTGCGAACGAGTAGCGAATTTGAGCATACGGTGACGCCGCGTTGATGATGGAGCGAGCAGCCGTAGCGATCCGCACCATTGCGCCCGCGACCACTGACGAGAGTGATGCTACCGCCACACACGGCACACTTCAGCAAACCAGAGAACAGATAGCGCCTTGGGCCGACGATAAGTCCGGAACTCACCTGGCCTGGCCTGCCAAGCGCCCGCTTGACCTTCTCAAATCTTTGCCCCGCTGCCGCAAACAGCTCATCGGAGACGATCCGGAGATGAGGTGTGTCGAGCGTTGTCCATTCTGATTCAGGGCGCGGCCTGTAGACTCGCTTGCTTGTGCCGGGTACGCGCAACTTGCGTTTTGTGTTCCAGATGGTCTTGCCGACATATTTACGATTCAACAGGACATGACGGACAGAGGAAACGCACCATGAACGACTGAAACGGCCCTTCTGTGGTTGCGGAGCCAAGACGCCTTCGCTGTTCAATGTGTGAGCAATGCGCTTGAGCGAATAGCCGCATTCAGCGCACAGCCGGAAGATGCGCTGTACAATTTCCGCTTGATCCTTTATTCACTTCCAGCTTCGCACTCCCGTCCGCGTTCTTGACTGACGTATAGCCGAAGCACCTGCCGCCCGTGTGGAGTCCGCGAAGGGCAAGCCCTTGCATCCCTCGATGTGTTTTTTGTCCAAGTTCAGGCCAGTACACTGCATCGATCAAACCGTGAACGCCGATGAGCAGTTCCGCCTGAGAGCTATCGGAATCGACACCCTGAGAAACAGCGACCACCCGGATTCCCGCGAACGAGAGCCTCTCGTATAGATTCAAGGAATCTGCGAGTTTCCGCGTCAGGCGCGAAGTGTCATCGATCAAAATGCAATCAAACGGGCGCGCCGATCCGGTCGCTGCGGCAAGTAATTTGTGCAGACCGGCTCTGTCTGTACTGTCTCCGCAGATTGCTTCATCGGAGTATAGATGGTCATCGAGAACGCTCCAGTCCTGTCTCTCTGCGTAGGCCCTGCACTTCCGCACCTGGTCATCAATGCTGGTGGGGCTTTGGCGATCGCTTGAAAAACGACTGTAGATGGCGCAACGCAGTCGACTCATCGACGCACCTCAGAAAAGGCTAGAACGTCCGATGACGAATCTGACACAACGCCCGAAGGTGGTGCAAGGTTTTTCGACACATTCATTTCGCCAAGGTACTCCCTCACAAGCGCCGGAATAATCACAGCGTCGATAAATTCGCGAAGCGCGGCGGGGATTTCATCCCCGCCTGGCCGTCCCTTTCGCTCGAATTTGAGAACGTCTGCCATTTCTTCCGAGATCACCGTCGCGGATCAAGCTGCAACGCGAGTTTTGGAGCGGTCGCCATCGCTTAATCGGTTGTGCTCCCACCTCCGCGAAAAACTGTTTCCGGGGCCGGAAGAAGCCGCGATAAGGGGGTACTGCGAGAGATGCGTTTTTTGCGCCTGCAAGTCTTTTGTTTCAGCAAACCTGCGAGAGGGTTTTCCGTTACGCTGGACTCTTACTCGAAAGGCTTTCTGCCTCTCCGCGTTTTGGCGCCGTTCTGCCTGGCGTCTGTCGTTCTCTGTTTTGTACTTGCGAGGCCGTCCACCCTTGCGGATCGCTCTCCGATCGCCATCGCCTCTGCATTCCCGGCTACACCAGACCCCAGACTCGTCTCTCTGTGTGAAACGAACCGCACCGAGCACGATTCCGCATTTGTCGCAAATTTCCCGAGCGAAGCAGCCGTACTGCGCGAGAAGCTCGTAGCTCTCTTGGATGGCTAGCAGCATACCTATTCCCCTTCGCCCGAGGCGCGCTTCTCGGAGAACGTGTGGGCTGGAGCGACCCACGATTCACTTTGGCCACAGAACCGTGTGCAAAAGTGGGGTCGCTCCAGCCCATTCCGGTGTTTTGCACGTGTCCAAAATCAACCGTCGCGTGAAACGCAACCTCCGTGCTCCGTGCAACTTCCCTTCACCGCAGAGGTGAAGGGAGCGGTGAACCGCACGGTGAACCATGTCTTTCATGCACCGTTCACCATTCCACTACACAAACAGCTCCTTGAATGGGTAGGCGGAAACTATGATCCAAGAGTCTTTTCCATCGAAGCCGTCAACCGGGTACTACACGGATGAAGATGGCGAGCGCGCTCCTAGCCAATCACGAGGCTGAAAAGCGCTGCGACGTACGGCGCAGGGAAGCGACTGCTGACACACATATGCACGCTTGCCGAAAGGACACGACAGACTGCGGCGGCTCGCCAGCAATCAGGATAGATAATCTGAAAAGGCTCAATGTGTGGAATGACTGTCGAACCTGTAACTCCTACCACGGGTCTCGGAGTCCGCGCCAACTAGTGCTGAATACCGTGCGCATGCAGCCTGCGATGCAGTTGAACCCGGGCATCCTCAAAAACTCTTCGCACTCGCGCAAGCCTCTCAGGGTCGGGCCGGGTGGCAAGGTTTTCCACAAAGGTCTGAGAGCCTTCGATCAGCGTCAGCATATAGGCTGCTGCCTGAGGGGAGAAAAGTTCCTGGCCCGGCACGACCAAGTACACCGGAGAAGTATGGGCTTGAACCTTGAACTCCCATCGCGTTACGGGTCCCAATCGCGAGGAGCAACGCGCTGCTAACCATCCAGGCCCGGCTACGCGGATTTTTTCCTTGAGGATCATCTCGCGCGTCCCCATCGGCTCTTCCCGAGTGGCCACTGCGCGGCCATTCAGAACGATTTCGAGCCGATGAAAGGGCACAAAGCTTTTCGCGTTAGCTTGTGCTTCAACCGTACCGCCGCCGGCGCCGAGAATGATCTCATCGCCGGGCGGGCGACCGTCGGCTTGGAAAAACAGGAGCGGCCCCGACGTAACAAAAGTCCTTCCGCTGCGCACCGCTTTGGCCCAGCTCGAGAAACTGAACTCTTCCTGACCGATATGTGCATAGGCACGGTTTGTCCCGGCAGGCATATAGGCTCCCATTTTGTCAGTGCCACCGACGGCAGGAAGCCGATAGCCGCAGTTTAGGTATCGATACCAATCGAGAAAGCGCAGATAGTTGAAGTGCGCCGGCGCAGGCACGCCACTGGGGCTCATCGGCCAGATTTCTAGGGCATCAAGCTTGCCCAGCACCACATCCGCGGCAATTTCGCCCGTCGGGTAGGGGAAATGCGCAGAGACGGCCAGCCCGCCGCGCTCCCGGCAAGCGTCGGCCCACTCCGCCATGCTGTTCCACAGGGGGTCACCGAGGTAGCTCTCGTCGGGTCCAGTAGCCGACATCGGGTAGACCGGCGCGCTCGGGCCCAGCATAGCAATGTGCCCAAGAATGTGTTGACGGTTCTCGCTGCCCACCCAGACCATCGTCTCCTTATCCCGGGAAACGAGAGGTTCGTTCGTAATGTCGCCCACGTTCGTGAACAGATCACCCCACTGCGCCGCGAGCAGATTGATCAGGTTCAGTCCTTCCGCCTGGGCCTCCAGAATGGCTGTCGTCGGAGACAAGAAGTGGACGTGAGTATCGGCACTGACCCAGCCCTGGGAACGAAGGTCTGTCATCCGCCCGATTTCGAGTCTCAGCTCGCGTTGTCCGGCTTCGATCTTGAGCCTTCGGCGTACGGCCTTATACTCGAACCCCTTGGTCATCTCAACGTATACTTCGCCCACCGGCAACTCCACCTGAAAGGTTCCATCCACGTAGGCGAAGGAGGTATCCATCAGTTTCACGTCGGCGCCGTAGTCCTGAAACCAGCCGTCGTTAATCTCAGTGCGATGGCCGTAGGGCGGGATGTATCGGCCTTCCTTGGACCGAAAGGCAAGCCGGACCGGCGTGGGGCGCTCGGTGGCGCTGTCGACCACCTGAGCGTGCAGCCAGACCTTCTCGCGCTCGAGAATCTCGACGCGCGTGCCGGACGCTGAGGAGTCCCGAGGCTTGAGTTCCCGTCCCGCTACGTCCTGGCTGAGGTCAAACGCATATTCTTTCCCCATTTTCGCGTCTCGCAGCCACAGGGTCGCCCCTGAGCTGGCGGTCAGCTCCGCATAGAGGTAGCGGCCTCTGGGGATCAGCTCGGCCCGCGCGCCCAGACCTGCTTCTGACGCGGACAGCCACGACTCGGGCTCGAAACGAGTGGGAAACCAGGTCCGCGCGACCACGCCGAGGTCCACATCCACCGTCCAGCGAGCCTGCTCGCCGACGACTGGCTCCGGCAGCGTGACTCGGTAAAGGGCCAGGCGTTCGTAGCGGAGAGGATTCTCACGCCCGTGAAAAAGCGTCAGGCCACAAACGACCACCGGATCGTCAGAGACGGCTTGCAAGCGCAACGCCTTGAGGATCCGGTCCGGATGAGGGTTGGCTACCGCACAGATCCATAGCGCGGGAGCCGAGTAGGAGTTGTCCAGAACGCTTTGTTGGAGGTCGCCCCAACCCATCGCATTGCGAAGCGAGTCCGTCAGTTGACTTGGACGGTCAGCAATGTGCGCGAGCGACGCGAAGCTTAAATGGCCCCACTCGGTTGAGGGAGAGTTCACTTCGAAGCGGCGGCGGATGGGCTGCAATTCCTGGCTGCCATCTTCGAAGATCATGACGACATTGGCCAGGTGCTGCCCTACCTTCTCCTCGACATCTTCATCAGGGGCTGGAGTTTCGTTGGGATCCCAGTCATTGAATTGCGCCAAGCAAACAAAACCTGCCTTCCGGTTCAAAGGGATCTCGATGCTCTCAGTAACCCAGGCGTTCTTGCGGTTGCTCAGAACAACCCAAGGCCTTTTCTGCACTCCTTCGGGACCCAACAGAAACGGAATTCCCCGAAGAGTTTGCTTTCCGGCGGGTGTGCGAATGAGGCCGTCCTGAGCGGATTCGGAGCTCAGCCCTTTCGCTCGCTCTCGGGGCCCGAAGTCGGATGGAGAGGCGGTGAAGTGGTTGCTCAAATCAACTGGCGTAAACTTGATGGAGTTCAGCTCGTTTGGCCATCCGCCCAAACCGGCTGCCCCTGGGGTTGCTGGACCCAGCATCAATTTGACAGTTGGCACGGCCGCGCCGACGTTCTGCAAGAAAGTTCTGCGTGTCCAGTCACGACTGAATCCCATGTACCGCCTCCCGAGAATCAACTTGCACGGAGTTTCCGTCATCCGGGTAAGGAACCGATGATCATCCCGGCGTATCTCCGCTCGTCATTTGGTCGCTGGAGTGTCAGGGGACGCAGGTTTGGAATCTGCTAGTGCCAAATTGTTCTCTCAACGATCTTGGACGCGAGCTGCTTTTAATTGTGGCCGCTTGCCGGCTTTTGCCTCGGCTCCTTCCTTTCGAAGTGCATCTACTGCCTCATCCAGCGAGCCTTCGGTGAAGAGAATCTCCCCCTTGGCCTCAGCCGATTCACCGGGCCCGAGCGTACCGAAGTATGGATCGGCATGCGCACAAGGGATCACTGTGTTCGACAGGATACTCTTGCCTGGGGTAAAAGTGATGACAGCCTTTCGCTTTCCGTCCCGCGCCGTCACAGCGATCAATGCGAGGTCGATATCGCGTTCGATCAATCCCCCGCGACTTCGTGCGAATTGGTCGCAGTCGTGCTGCGTACAGCCGCGGACATAAGCTACTTTGGCTGTGGCTTCGGGATTGTCCGTACGAATATTTGTAAGCGCCACCGGCTTGCCGTCCATCACCACGTAGGTGTATTTGAAATTATCGGATAGCCTGGTCGGAAAGCCCGCCAAGCCCGCATACCAGAAGCACAGGAGTGGCTTGACACGGTTCAATGTTTTGTCGCTGCCATTGAGGATCTTCATCGAGAACCGGGCGCGGTCGCCGTCGGCGGCCGCTGAGGCTTGCACGTGTACGCCGGGCAACTCCAGACTCTCGATTTCATAACTCGCCGAAAGGCCATCCGCAGCGATCTTCCACGGGTTGATTCTTTTGTCGTGATGGCGGAGGATGCCGTTTCCGACCTCATTGTATTCGAGGTGCTCCGGAAAGTTGACGTGCACATTTCCCCCATCTTTCCAGGGAGAAACGATCGTCAGCCCGTAAGCCATCTCTTCTTCCACATTGGGCGCGAAGTGGACCCCGCGATCAGGGACCGGGCTCCGTGATTCCTCGACCGGCATGCGATAGGGAAAGGAGTGTTTCCAATCCTCATTAGCCTCGGCCCAGCGCTCGCGAATCGTTTCCATGTCCTCGTCGTAAAGATAAAGCCGGCCGCGAACGGAGATTGCCCTGGCCTTGCTTTCACCCGGAGTCAGCACACCTCTCGCTGGACTGCCGGTTTCGCTTTGTTCCCACATCAAGGCGGCGATCCACCTGGCATCAGTCGACCGTCGCACCAGGACAGGAACGCCAGAGGGAGTGCGGGCTCGCGTCCAGCCCTTACCACCGAGCACCGCTTCAACGCCGGCGGGTCCTGCCTCAACTTTGCGGCTGGCGCAGAGTTCCACCGCCTCTCCGTTTGGGTAGGCCCACATGCGCCATTGGGGCCCTTTGCGGACGAAGCCTCCCCAGGAAGAAGTTTCCCAGTTCAGAGTTCGGTTCTTCTCCGGTCGGCCGTTTGGTCCTACGAGTTTGAGCGAGACATCAATTGCCGGGGCATTCCGTGAGCGCGGCCAGACCCTCAATATTCCGTCTTTGCCTGCCGCAATGCGAATCCCCTGACCTTCCGCCGCATCAGGAAAATCTTGGCGAAAGCTTTCCAGCAGCCTGCCTCTGTCATTGGGCATCACATAAAGCATGCTGCGATGGAGGATTCGCGACGTATGTTCGTCCAAGTATTTCTGCATCTGAGGCACGTGGTGGATGCAGTCGAGCCAGCCTTGCCCCACGTTTTTGGCATGGGCGCACCCGATGGCCGATAGCCACCTGCCGTCGCCGGAAGCGACTCCTACAACGCCATATAAGGGGCGGTCCCCAGAGGCGCCGAAGGCCCAGATGTCCCCGGGATGAGCGACGCCGATCGGAACATACCACTGCGTCCACGGCGGGTTGTTTTCTTGCGCGTCGGGTTTGTAGCTTTTCATTGGGCCGCGCGCCGTATCGATCATTCCCACAGGTCCGCGCATTGTGTAGATGAAACAGCGCTTCGCAAACTCCACCAGAGTGTCTCGGCGTTTGAAAGCCTCCGAGTGCCAGAATTGCATACACGGTCCCACCAGATTGACACCTTTCAATTCTTCGCGCGGACCTTCCACCAGAATGTCCATCAAAATGCGGTCTTGTCCCTTTGGGGTGAAAGTAGTCGTAGCGGTCATTCCCCCTGCGGTGTGTACAAGGACGATCCTGCCATCTTCGAGCTTGGCCCCTCTCCCGTAATGGAATGGGCCACCCTCGTAGCACCACAACTCGCAGACGGGTCCTATCTCAGAATGACGTACGAGGACCTTGAGCTGATTTCCATCATCACTAAGATCTAACTGGAGAGGCGAGGCCACGCTGAGTCCTTCGACCGGCTTGGATGCCTGTGCAACATGCAGGCACATCACTGCCAGAACCGGCAGAACAGGAGGGATAAAAAAAATCATCGCAGGGATGCTGACGGCTACTCGAAGCAAGTCGGCGCGGGTTAGTACACGTCGAAAACCCATCGTCTCTTTATGTTCACCCATCGGTAACTCCCGTCTCATGGCAGAGCCGCGCGGCCTTGTTCAGCTTGATCAGAACATCTCGTAAATCGCGGTCTGGTGTGCCGGCAAAGTGATTTCAGCGCCCTGGACATCATGATGGTCCCGAAGATCGAGCAAAGAGCTGAAGAAACCGGGCCCTGCGTCAACACTCACCCGCTTTGGAGTGGAATTGTAGTTCACTAGGTAAAGTAGCTTTCGGTTTCCCAATGGCGCGAAGCGAGCCTCGATGTTCCACGCGTCTCCGCCGCCAATAATTCGCAGGCGGACCGGGCGTGTCACCCTAGCCTCGCGAAAGAGGTCCTCGAGCAAGCGCCCATATCTTCGCTCTTCAAGTGAGCTGCCCGAGTAATAGATGGCGCCCTGCCCGACGGCCATCTGCACGATCGCCGGCCCTCCGTCGGAGTACCGGAAGAGGATCTTTGCGTCACTCTTGGCTTCAAAAATCTGGCGTATCCCGCGCGTTTCCAATTGGTCAATCGAGCCAAATACTTCGGTCCGCGTTGGGCTAAGCTTCTGTGGCGTGTCATCCACGAATGCGACTGATTGGGATAAGCTCTGGTCATAACCCTGGACCATGGCTCCGACACCACCCGGCTTGGGTCTTTGGGTTTGGCGGATGATAAGGCCCAAGCGGGAAGCGTGGTCCGTGGCGCGATTATATTCATCGCCGAGAAACGACTCCGGAACCACGAGCACACGGCCCCCGTGAACTGCGTAATCCCATATCTTTTCGAATACTTCCGTGGGAGTGTTCCTTACGGCGGGGACGAGCAGGAGCTTATAGCGGCTCAACCAACCCTTCAGGATCTGCCGCTCGGTGACGAATGTGATTTTTGCATCGAGGTATTGGCTGGCATTGTAAGTCTTTTCAAGTTCAGCGAGGTAGGGCGTCGTCTGCCACGTCAGCATCTCGGGCGGGAGTTGGAGCGTGGAGGTCTGCGAATAGAGTATGGCAACTTCCGCGGGAACATCGACGAAGGCAGCTATTTCCTTGTTCAACCGGCGCAGATCGAGCGCGGCTCGAATCAGGTCACCGATATCTGCCAGTGGATAGGCCCAACTGTGAGCGAGGGAAGAGTCATTGATGCTGTGAACTTCACTCGAGGGCTGCGCCGGCCAATGAAAGAGCTGCGCTACCGATTTGCCGTGTAGGAAGTGCGGAATGAGATTGTCCACGGAGCTGAGATACATTTCCGGATCTGCCACCGGCTTTTTCTTCTCCGCGAGTGCGATTTGCAAATCAAGCCCCAGAGTTGATTCGCCACCCTCATGCAGAATCACATCGTCAACCTCGTTAACGATTCGCTCCTCGTCAATACCTGTAGTGCCGGTACGCCCAGCCAGCATGCTGGAACTGCCGCCTGCCGCCAGCGGTGTCTTGGGATCTATCTTGTGAATCAGGCTGCGCACCCAGAGGAGATAATCCGTGAACCGGTCCTGATTGAAACGCGCCCAGTCGTACCAAAGCGCCCGGTTTGTTTCAGGCAACGGCCTCGAGTCACTGACGGGCGGAGGCACCACTTCGCTGAAGCTCTTATAAGCGGTTCCCCATTTTTCGTTGGCGTTGATCACTGTGCCGTGCTTCTTTTCGAGCCATTCGTGAAACATCTGCTGGCTCCGCTCGCAGTAGCAAATGTACATCAGTTCGTACGCCTCGATGTCATAAAGCAGCTCGGGATTAGCGTGGAACTTAGGAATGTTGGTCTGAATGTACTCCTCTATGGCCTGGCGCGTGTGTGGGCTTTCGAGGCAGATCACTATATTCTCTCTTTTCCGGCCCCCCATCGAATTGATATCCCGGATCAAGTGACCGCACCAGCCGTCCCACCCCACACGATGCGTATCGGGCCACCGCTGGAACGCCGCATAAACAGGCGAGTCGTAGATCGTCCACCGAGATCCTCCGCCGACTGTATAGCTTTCGATGTGCTGAAGCGGTGTTGCAAAAAAGCGCTGGAGAGTCTGGCTTGGAGAATGCAGGGAGAGGATCATCATGGGCTCGTTGCGTTCGTCGAGAAAAAACGAATCCTTCACTGGACGGCCTTTCAATGGAGGGAACGGGCGAATCAACGGGTCGCCTACCTGGGTGTCGTCTGCTTCTGGCATGCGATCAATGCCCTGAATTTTGTCCTCCAGCTCCAGGCGTCCGCGGCGGCAACTCTCCACGATATAGGAAAACATTTCGCGCTTCTTCTCGTCATTGTTAAACCAGGCCAGACGAGGACGAATTTGAAGTCCGAGCTCGGCAGTCACCAGATAGCGCTCCTGGTATATGGTCTCTATACCTTGCAACTGAGCCGCCCGAACTGTTTCCCTCAGCCGGTCAAATTCTTGCTGGGCTTCCTTTCGGAATGCCGTAACAACGAGCGACTCGGGTACCTCTTCCGGACGAGCGACCTGCCGCACGGTAAACCAGCCGTTGTCGACAATGGTTCTTGTATCTTGTGGTTGCGTGCGGGAGGCCGTTTGGCGCCCTTCTTGCCCAGCCACAAGACGGATATTATCGAGATAGATTGTCCAGGGCAGCGGCGCCCGAGCGGCCGAAATCAACAGCCTGCGGATGCGATCCAGAGACAGATCGCGCCCGCCAGAGGCTGCTCGCAAAGGCCGGAGGTTGACCTCAATGTGATTCCACCCCTTCTGCACAACAACTTTTTCATGCGCCTCGTAGTAGTCGTTGGCCTTGGCTATGCCGAAGTCTCCGCCAACCACGTCGTAGATACGAATGGTGATTGCGGAGACCTCCTCCCGGTCGCAATAAATGTCGAATAGCAGGCGATCATAGCCGCGCCAATCCTGTGGCAGTTTGTTGGAGCTGATCTGAGAGCGCCCCTGTTCTAATCGCACCATTGCGGAATATTGACCATGCGAGGATCGCCCTTTGGAAAGCTGAATGTCGCCTTCCCATCTCTTTACGGAATCCAAGGTTTCGAAATCGTCGAGGAGAAGGGTCTGGCCTGCTTGGGACTTCGAACCAGCCCACAACCAAATACAAGATAAGCCAAACCAGAAAACTATGCGGAGTGATTTGTAAGTTCTCTGGCGCATAATCGCCGTTCCGGTCTTGGTCCCATTTACCGAACCAAGTCACACGCCCGCCCTTGGCCGTGCGCAGCAAACATCCGGAATCGCTCCCCTGAGGATCTCCGAAGCTTCGGCAATGAGGTTAATAATCAATGCGAAGCACGAACTGCATGAACCTCCCAGAGTCAGCGGAGTTTACGATGCCGAAATCGGAAGGGCTACTGATATTCGTACTCGGGGCGGAGAAGTTCGCTCGGTTAAATGCATTAAACATCTCCCAGCGGAATTGGAGCCGGGCACGCTCAGCTTTCAAGGGAAAGTTCTTGGCAACCACGACGTTCCAGGTCTGGGTCCCGGGGCCAGTCAGGATATTGCGGGCTGAATTGCCGTAGGAACCCCGCCCTGACGCGGGTTGGACAAAAGCATTAATGTCGAAAATGGGCTGTCCGGCTTTAATTCTATCCCGCATGCTACCACCGAGATTGCCGTCAGCAATACGGTCGGGACGCCCGGAGAACTGGTTCGTATTGGCTGGGTCCGTGCCCGAGAAAAAGGCGCTTATTCGTGGCCCGGTCGCCATGGTTGTGATGCCGGAGAGTTCCCAGCCGCCGATCACTTGGTTTGCCGCGCCTGACAAATTCTCTAGGAAGTGTTGGCCCCGGCCAACTGGCAGAAGATATACGTAGCTGAACCTGAGTAAGTGCCGGCGAACAATGCCATCATCCGCCCGCTCCAGGAAGCGGGCATATTGATTTTGTTGAGCGGAAGAAGAGAAACCGCCGAGGGAGGTATCCGTGAGCGATTTGGCCCAAGTATAGTTGACATTGAAGGACAGCCCCTTGGCCAGCCTGCGGTCAGCCTGAATGTTGAACCCGTGGTAGATCGAGGAACTCCCCGTTTGGGTGAGGTTGGCCGAGTTGAACCGTTTGTAGGGTCGTCGCGCCGCGTCGTAAGGCGTCGTGCTGGGGTGCAGGAGGTTGAGATCCTCCGTGTACGGAATGTTCAGGGCGTGGGTACCCACATAACCGACATCGATAGCCGTGCCCCAGATCTGCCGCCCGACCGATACGTTCCACTGGTAGGTCCGCTCGGCGGGAAATGCCGGACTTACTCCCGCGATGTCAAATAGGCCGGAAAACTGGCCCGTGGTAGCGAAGGGATTTGGAAAGCTGACGCTGGGGGCGTTGTTTTGAATGACGAAGGTTTGGGTTGCAGTCCATGGCCCACCGGTGGCATTCAATGCCAGGTTGCCGGGCCACACCTGATTAAAAACGCTAAAGCCCATACGGACCACCGTCGTGGCGTCGCTAAAGGGTCGAATGGCCAAGCCCAGACGAGGATCCCAGTTATTCCAGTATGTCCTCAGAAGACTCCGAATGGGATAACCTGCCTGGGAGGCGGAAACAATCGGCAGGGTCGCGGCAACAGCAGGAACCAAGTCCTTCGGAATAGAGGTCCCGGCCGTAACCACGCTGCCAGTCCTGGGATCGAAGCCATACAACCGGTCGAACTTCTCCACCCAGGGAGTCTGGTATTCATAGCGGAGGCCGTAGTTAAGAGTTGCGCGCTTGTTTATCTTGAGGTCATCCTGAAAATATAAGCCGGAGTGCCAACTGCGCACATAGGCGTTGGGCCGAGGCGTCGTCCGTGTGGCGCTGGTCGGGAAGCCGAGCAGAAAGTTGGCGTAGGCCAACCCGCTTAACTGGTCGTCAAACGAATAAGAACCCCGCAGTTCCGGCGGCTTGTTTTCATTGTTGTCCTGGTAGCGGCGCACATCGATTCCCATCTTGAAGGCATGGCGGCCTGTGTACCAGGAGAGGTTGTCGATCAATTCATAGGTGTTCTGAGCGTCGCGGAGCGAGTTCGGCCAGGAGCCGACTCCCTCAAACGGGCGGATTCCACCGAAGCTAAAGTTCGGCAATCCGCCGACAGCGGGATCATTCCCCGAGTTATTGATCCCTTGAATGCCTAGATTGACTAGCTTGCCGAAATTTAGGTCGTGCAGGTTGCCGGAATCCCGCGTAAAGGTCAGCTTGGTCTCGTTGAGCAACACCGTGCTGAGGTTATAAGTATCGGAAATAACCACGTTCCGGCTCGGATGGTGGCCGTGGAAACTGAAACCTCCGTAACCCTGCTTCAAGGCTCCGCGGCTGATGTCATCGTTGCTTTTGGCGAACCCCACACGCACAAAAAACGCATTACGGTTGGAAAAATTGTGGTCGACGCGAATAGAATACACATCGATATTAGTCTGGGAGCCCGGGTCAGTAGTGAAATTATTTGTAAGACCGAACTGTCCATTTCCCGGTCGATTAGGCGCGGGGTAGACGAGGCTCTGGAAGGCTTTCGCTACGGAGCTGATCCGGGCGTCCGGGATGATGTTCCCCGGAAAAGCCTTGCCTGTCGTCGGGTCTATAAGTTGCGTTCCGGCCGGGTCGGTGCACCGGCCGCTCCCGTCATAAGTGGAGCATATTGCCGAAAAATCGCCTCGACGAAAGGCGTCGGTCGGCACAGATGCAAATATCCGATTGCCAGACCGAAAACGCAAGCCGCTGTAAGAAAAAAAGTAAAACGTCTTGTTGCGGCCATCATAAACATGGGGAATATAAACTGGGCCGCCGCTCGTGAGATCAAACGTGTTGTTGTTAAGCACCGGAGGTTTCGTAGTGTCAAAAAACCCCCGGGCGGCAGTAACCGTATTGAAGTTCCCCCAATAGAGGCTGCCGTGCGGCGTGTTCTCGCCGGACTTGGTCACCACTTCCATTTGGGACACTTGCCCGTATTCCGCCGGCGCATTGGCAGTGATAACTTTGGCTTCCTTGAACGCTTCGACCGATGCCGAGACACCGTTCGCAGACCGGCCGCTGTAAGCCTGATTGTTAACCGGTGCACCGTCCGCAGTCAGGTTAATGCCCCCTCCCCGCGCGCCGTTAATGACGATGTCGCAACAGCGGACATTGTTCACACCGGCCGCAACGTACAGGATGTTGGTATCTCCCCGGCCGAAGGGGCTGAGAGGCAGTTCGATGAAATCTCGCGCCGGTTTGACATTCGAAAGAGTGGCCGTCTCAGTTTCGACCTGGCCGGGGCCGCCCCGCACCGTGACGGCACTCGCGACGGCTCCCACCTCCAAGGCTGCGTCCACACGTTTGATCTGGCTCGCGTTGAGGTCGATGTCGGTGCGCACGTAAGACTTGAAGCCATCGGCCTTGACGCTGACCTGGTAAAGACCGGCCTCGAGGCCTGCAATGCGATAATCCCCGCTCTCGTTCGTTGTCGAGCTCCGCTCAATGTTCGTGCCTTGGTTCTTGACAGTGACCGTGGCTCCTGGGACCAGCCCTCCAGACGAGTCGGTCACCGCGCCCAAGATGGTGCTCTGGGTTCCCTGTCCATATGCATGAGTCCCCAGCGCGACGAATAAACTACCGAGAAGGAATAATCCGCGAACTTTTGGGTGCGGGGTCATCACAACCTCCTATAACGATTCAGAATAGATTGCCAGGACAACTGCCCGCCACCTGCCAATAAGGAACCCAATCCGACGCGAAGAAAACGCATTTCCAGTCTGAGAATTCGCCCATGTCAAAATCCTGTTGTTTCCGGTCTGGAGAATTTAACACCTGCGGTTAAGCCGGCACGGCAGCATCCCCGTCACGGTCATACGCCTTTTCGATGTACCCAAGATTCTTTTCCCCGCTCCAATGTGTATGCCGGAAGTACTCTTCCAGTCCTTTCCCATCTTGGGTTTCGGCCAGGCGAATGATCTCCGTGTGCTCTCGAACCGATTTCTTAAGCCATTCTCTTAACGAGCTCCGGGAGATTGGAAAGTTGTAAAGCTGCTGGCGGACAGAGTCGCACAACTCGCACAACGTGCGGTTTCCAAACTTGGATAGGAAAACGTCGTGAAACTTTCGGTTCCAGGCGCCGAAGGCCAGGAAGTCGCTCTTATTGGAAACGGCCTCCATGCGGGCGTTATATCGCCGTAGGAGTTCGACGTCGTCAGGCGTGATTTGGTCGGCCACCAGGCCTGCCACGGAGCCCTCGAGAATTCCGAGGATCTGGTAGATCTCTTTAACGTCGGCAGCGGTGAGCCTGCGCACATTGTAGCTCCGGCGGCTGTTGCAGATAACCAACCCGTCCCGCTCCAGCTTCAGAAGGGCTTCGCGGACAGGTGTGCGACTGATGCTCATGCGTTGCGCAAGAACCTGCTCGTAGATTCGTTCGCCCGGTCTGAAGTCACGGCTGCCGATCTGCTCTTTGATTGCCTTGTACACCTGGTTTGTCAGTGACTCTGTCTTGACGCTGTGAGGCATCGCGGCTGACATGTAGTATAAAATATATCTTATGTCAAGCTGTATTCCCTCGAGTATTCCCTCACCTCAAAACAAAAACAGGCTCAGGCCTTGAAGTCTTTTTATGCGTCTCAGGAAATTCAGGATCCGTCTGCGCGATCGTCCTGCAGCCCGAGAATGATTATCGCTGCATCCGAAACGGTTAGAGGCTTTATGAATCCATGAAATCAGATATTCATACCCAAATTTTTATGATGCTAACTAACCTTGGTCATCAAGCTCATTGGTCTGTGGTCTGCCGCAGTTATGGCTGGCGGCAGACAAAGTGGGCGGCATCATCAATAATGCTTCCGGTGCCGGTGTATCTCGCCACCTGCGGATAGGGGCAGAGCGGACGAGTGCGGATAGTTTTGCCCTCGACGATGCGTAAGCCGATAATGCGCTCCGGCACGACGCGCTTCTCGACCCACCTGACGAGCGGCGTCATCGCATCAAAGGCGCTCACGCCCACGCCTCCGTCGCAGTGAAACATTCCGGGCACCATGAAGAGTCGGAAGAAATTGCTGGTGGACGGCCCCATTCGCGCGGAAACCTGCTCATAATACTCGACGCCCATTCGCGGATTCAGCCCCGCGTCAGCCCAGCCGAAGTACATGACGATCTTGCCCCCATGCTCCTGGTACCGCGAAAGGTTAGGATCCGTCGCGTCCAGCACTTGGTGGATCCAGACTATGCGTGCGGGATCTTTGTCGAAATCGAAACGGGCGAGATCGTATTTGGGATCCGTTTCGGGAAAGGGCATGTACCGAAAGAAGCTTTCTCCGAAGAGCACTGATACCGGGCGGTCGTTATCCCGGACCAGCCAGGGAATCCAGCCGCTGCTCCCGTGCGCCGCGATTTCGGCGCCTACTGGCCAACCTGGGAAGAAGCGCTTACCCTGGCTAAGGACATCAGCATAGATCTTTTCGAGGGCGGCAATCTCTTTGAGAGTGAAACAGTCGACGTTATTTGAATCGCCTGGACATTTTGGCAGGTCGCGGGAGGGCGTGAAGCCACACTTGCGTGGGTCATCAATCAGGCCGTCTTTGAGTCCGTCTTTTTCGTCGCACCCGGCATAAACGTGTTCGGCGAGAGTCTTGAGCTTGGCGGAGGATATGCGCACCTCGGCCAACGCGCGGATTGTCGAGGCGTAGGAAACCATGGTACCCGAGAAGGAAGCACGGGCGCGCCGACGACGATGCCGTCAAAATCTTCGGGGAAGCGTTGCGCCAAGATCAAGCCTTGGCGACCTCCTGTGGAACAACCGTCGAAATAGGCGCGTGATTGTGATTCTCCATAATAAGCGCGCACCGATTTCTTGGCAGTTTCGGCCGTCGTGTGTACGGCGCGGAAGGCATAATCGACCAGCTTCTGCCGGCTGGTGGCGAAGATGGCGAGCGGCTCGGCGTTTGCGTCATGCCCAGTGTTGGTTGCGGCGACAGCGAAGCCGTACTTCAGAGCTCTGTCACGAGACGCCGCGCGATAGTCCGCGTCGAAGGGCTCGCCGGCAAAGCCGCCGTTGCCGAACATGTATAGCCTGCGGTTCCAGGACGCCGGCAGGTTAACCTCAAAGCGGATTTCCGGCAGGATCTGGCCGGAGACGCGGCAGTGTTCGGGCGTCCCCTCAGTTGCCGCAATCACATTAGCGGTGATGACCGAAAAGTCATAGCCGGTGAGCCTGCGGAGATCCTCGCAGGTGATTTTGGGTGTGCGCCGCACTTCGTCCGACGCGGGAATCCAATCCTTGAATTGATCGCCGTTCTGCGCCAATGCGCGCGGGGCAACAAGGTAGCTCAGGAGAACCCACATCGGCACGATGATATGAGAGAGAACGGTAACGACCGTCTTGTTCCGCATGAGAAACCTCCTGGCCGAAAGCCGCCCGCGCCATGTCGCAGCGAAAGTGAATGGACGGCTGTCGTCCCAAAGCCCAACGGTCGAGTGACAAGAGAAGAAGCTTCGGTTACGGTCTCTCCTTAACCAAGAACTGAATGATTTTTCGACTTTCAGGCTCTGCCTGACTCTCCGAATCGAGTTTCTTAAAGAGCGCAAATTCAAGCTTGGCCTTTTCGACCTGCCCCAATCGCGAATACGCCAGTCCCAGCCGGTAGTGCGCCGTTGCCAGCTTCGGATTCGCCTGGACCGCGCGCGAGAGAAATACGACGCTCTGGTCGAATTGTCCTTCCCTCTGGGAAATGATGCCGAGCTGCAAATACGATTCCGCAAAGCCGGGATCGAGATGAATTGCTTTACTCAGATAGGATTTGGCCGGCTCGTAATCGGGGTGGGGATCGTCCTGGGAGCGCAGATATAGAATGATCCCATAGTGATAGTAAAACCAAGGGTCGTCCGGTCTCTGTTGCGCGTAAGCCCGGAACTTGTCAGCGATGGCGTCCTGAAGTGCAAATGCCTTTTCGTAAACCTTGCCCAAAAAGAAGTATGCCAGCCGATCGTGGGGATCAAGTGTTGTGGCCTGAAGAATGCTCTGTGCGGCCTCCTCGTATTTTCCCGCCACGTAATACGCGCAGCCTAGACCAATGCGCAACTTCCCAGAGCTCGGGAAATCGCGCACGCCGCTGGCAAAAACAGCGATCGCTGCATCGGTTGTCTGGTGCCGCAACAATTCGTACCCGTAGTCAAAGCGATAATCTTCGTTGCGAGGCTCGAGTTCGGCGGCTTTCTGGAATGCACTGACCGCCTCGAGATAGCGTTGTCGCTGCTCCTCTACCATGGCCAGCAGGTTGTAGGCTTCCGCCTGAGGATCATGGCGGACCAACGGCCCAAGTGTCTCCGCGGCCTTCTCATAAGCTTGGCTATAAAAAAAGGCGAGTGCCAGATTGAAGTTCACTTCATAAGATTGAGGGAACTCGCGCTGCACATTCTCCATCAACGGGATTGCGGCAACATAGTCCTGGTGGGCCGCCAAGAGGCTTGCGACCCGAAAGTATCGAGGATCGCGGGGGCTGAGCAAGCTTGTCAACTTTTGCGCGGAGAGCCGGGCTTCGGCTCGCTGGCGAAGGAGCAATTGGTTTTCCAACAAACTCATGAGCGCGGTCGCATCGGAAGGCTCAGCCTGCAGAACCATCAGGGCTGCTTGGCGCGATTTCTCCACTCTTGCGAAATGGGGCTTCGACAGTTCCAGCCAAGGTTGTTTGTCTTCGGGCCGGCAGAGTGCGCCGCAAGCGGGTGCGAGGACCAGCAGCAGGGAGATCAGAGCGCTCATGGCGAACCGTAATTCCAAACCTGCAACGCTTCCGGTAAGCTTCCCGCATGGACGAGACTGTCTGGTTTCCCGAGGAGTTTGTAGACCCTCCTAGTGTAATCGAAGGGCTTGGGGGCCTCCGTTATGAATACCAGCCGTCGCGGCGCGAAAGCAGCGGCCACCTCCGGAATGTCCGAGACGCGCAAAATATTCAGGAGCGCCGGACCTTGCCAGTGGGATGCCGGAGGATTGTCGAGAATCACCTGCTTCACATGTTCGTCGAAGAGAGCAGCGTAAAGGCCCAAAATGCCCATACCGTCTTTTCCGGAGACAGCGATGGAGGGCGACGAGGGTTTTTCTTCGGTGACGATCCACTGAATGGCGCGCAGGATGTCCCAGACTTGCATGCTTGCCACCGTGCGGCCCGTCCACGAAGCGGTCCGCTCAATCTCCGCGTAGTCCGGAGCACTTACGGACTGCTCGGTTAATCTGGGGTAAAAGATGACCACCTTGTAGCGACCGAAGATGGGTAGAAGCTCGTCCATGTCGAGGAAGTAGATGGAATCGCCTGGTCGCTTGACGTAGAGAAGGACCGGCGCTTTACCTGCATCCCCTTTCGGCGAGAGAACCCTGGCCCGAACACGGATCCCGGGCTCGCTCGTGAATTCAACATCGCGGTAATCGCCGTAAGACGCCAACCACCCCGGGCCCCACCCCGAGGTCGACTGGTTAGCTGCCGTCTCAAATTCAGTCCGGCTCTCGGGGAACCATCGAAACACTTTGTCCTTCAGCTCCGCGAGCAGTTGTTGGCGACGCTCGTTCCACGCCGCCCCCGTCGACCAATTTTTCAGGGGAGCCGTGGGAATCAGCAGATTCTGAATTCTGTAGTTGACGGCATCGCGTGGCAAGCGCGACAAAACCGCCAAGTCTCCCGGCTTTTCCTTTTCGACTGTTTCCGGATCGCGAGAAGGTGCGCCCTTTTTCACCCATTGGTCCATCCATCGACGCGCTTCGGCAAGGATCAGCGGGGAGTCCTCGTGTCCGACGTCGTCATCCACCAGCCCGATTCGCTCCGGACCCGCATCGGGTCGCGCATAGAGATCATAAATCCTCTTCGCCTTTTGGAAGACTTCGTGGAAACCGTCAGGTGGAAAATCGGGATCTCGCCGGCCTCCCAGGATTAGTAAGGGCCGCGGTGCGATCAGTGCTCCTACGATGGGAAAGTCCACCAGAAAAGTATTGTGGAAGTAAATGCAGTCGCACTGGCCCGCTGCCACCCAATGGGCGGCTTGCGAACCGAACGCATAAGTGGAGCAGACCGGAGCCGCCGCCGCCACTCGCTCGTCGACGGCCGCAACGTACCACGTTACTGCGCCGCCCCCCGAAATGCCCGTCACGCCGATGCGGGATTTGTCGGCCTCAGGACGCGTGTCCAGGTAATCCAGCGCGCGGATGGCATTCCACACCTCGGTTCCCGCCGGCGTGTATCCCAGGGAGAGCCAGTGCCATAGATTCAAATCATGAATACCGTGGTGGATTCCGGGGACTTCGCCGAATTCAAGCGTGTCAAGGATCAGGCAACAGTAGCCGTTGGAGGCAAACCAAGCCGCGCGGTCCTGGTAATTCGCTTTTGCTCCTGCCGGACCTGGCGCATGACCGCACAGATAGAGAATGGTCGGATGGGGACCAACCGCGCCGCGCGGCAAATAGAAATTTCCAGTAACGTAAAGACCGGGTATGCTCTCGAAAACGATCTTTTCGATTCGATAGTTCGGTAAGGGATCGAGCCCAAGCATGTACAGCAAATGCTGCTGCAGAAGTGCGCGCTTGGCTTTCCAGTCAGCCATGTCCCGGACATCCGACAAGCAGTGCGATGAGATCCCCGTGGCGGTCTTCTTCAAATAGTCGCAGACCATCTCCTGCCGGGCCCGGGCGTCACCCTGCGCAAGAGCAGCCCCGGCCGCGGTCAAGGTCACAACGGCCAGGTACGCTGGGATAAAAGCCTTCATGGTCGGGAACCTCCTTACGTCGAAGAACGATGGCGGAGCAGCACTTTATCGCGCCTTGCGGAAGCGCCCAGTCTGCTCGGCAGCTTGTGCCAGAGCAACTTCCAGTTGCCAGAGGATTTGTAGTCGCCCGTGAGCGCCGGACAGGCGCGATCACTCCAACCAAGCGGCGGTCGGGCTACGCCCTCCCTTCGCCCTCCCGTCCTGCTGCATTCCAGTGCAAACTGTCCGGAGATCCTAACTAAACTA
>Ga0209577_10000032_pt1 | contig 112444 bp, 80 predicted proteins | sample GraSoiAngelo_109_FD_185874 | JGI IMG/M metagenome (GOLD analysis project Ga0209577, IMG submission 185874) | Grasslands soil microbial communities from the Angelo Coastal Reserve, California, USA - 14_0903_12_20cm (SPAdes) (version 2) | ecosystem: Environmental > Terrestrial > Soil >... | reverse complement strand
TCCGGTCGGCCGCGATCAGGAGGCGGAGCGCCTGCGCGCCGTGCCACCAGCCAAACCGCGCGCCGGTGACGATCCACGCGTTCTGGTAGAGCCAGTAGCGGACGTTCGCGTTCGTCGGGTGCGGATGGCGCGCGAGCCAGCCCTCGAGCCGCGCCGCACGCTTCGGCAGCGGGATCTCGTCGAGCGGCTCCTTGCGCCCGCCGGGGACGTGGAAGGCAGGTGGGCGCACAACGGGCTTCGGCTTCGGTGGCGCCGGCTTGGGGGCCGGCTTCGGCTCGGGCTTGGGGGCCGGCTTCGGCTTCGGCTTCGCGGGCGCGTTGGGATAGCGGATCTCGGTGCCCGGGTAGGGCGAGGAGTTCTCGGGCTCGCCGTCCTGTGCGTAGCGCTTGTTCGCCGTGAGGCGCAGGACGACGAGCGGCGCGCCGGTGTCGAGGACGCGTGCACCTGCGGCGGGCCGCTGCTCCACGACGGCATTCGCCGCATAGCCGCGCACCGAGCCCTCGACGCGCCAGGCGAAGCCGGCATCCTGGAGGGTGCCCTTTGCGAAGACGTAGGCCTGCCCGGAGACGTTGGGGACGACGACGAGCGGAGGTGCGGCGGGCCTCGTCGCCGCCGCCGGCTTCGTCGTCGCGATGCGCTGCTGCGCCGCGTACGTGAACGTCGCGGTGCCGAGCAGCAGCACGAGCATGACCGCGAGCACGAGCGAGCGCGGTACGACCACAGCCAGACGGGGGGCCATACACGCGCGATCGGCACGTGCGGCCGAAAGATCAACCCCCTAGCGAGTGAAGGTGACCACGCCGCTTCGAGCGGGCGGAACGACCGAGAAGACGGCGCGCGGCGCTCCCGCGGGCTCACTCGTCGTCGGACCGTCCGACCACGTGAACGCGGAGCCCGCGAAGCCTTGGAACCAGGCCATTCGCTGCGGCCACTGCGTCGGCGGCTGGAGCTGGAGGTGGAGGTGCGGCCCGGTCGCGTGCCCGGTCTCCCCGACCCGGCCGACCGGAGTCCCGGCGGAGACGACCGACCCGGCGTGGATCGCAGGGTCGAGGGCAGACATGTGGCAGTACGTCCAGACGAGGCCGTCCTCCGCGCGCATCGTGAGGCCGATCCCGCAGCGTGCATCGGGAGTCCCCCACGCGCGCACGACGACGCCGTTCGCGAGCGCGTAGAGCGGCGACCCCATCGGCGCCGCGATGTCGACCGCCGGGTAGTCGTGGTGCGTATGCGAGGCGAAGACGACGCTCGGCCCGCCGCCGACCGGGAAGACGTAGTTGCGGCCGTACGCCGGGCTCGAGAGCAGCGTCCGTGCGGACGGGTCGAACGACGCCGTCCGGGCCGAGCTGCGGGCGGCCGCGAACTGCCGCTCGGCCGCCGCGAGCCGCTCCTTCGCACGTGCGGCCTGCGCCAGCAGCGCCTGCCGCCGCACGTCCAGCAGGACGGCCTGCTTCTGCGCGTCGAGGCGGTCGGAGAGGAGGGGCGCGTCGTCAGCGCGTCGCCGGAAGCGGGCCTCCACGCGCGCGAGGGCTGCCGCCCGCGCACGCGCGACGGCGAGGTCGTGGCTCGCGGCGGCGACGGCCACCGACGAGGTCGAGAGCCCGCGCTGGAGCCGGTCGACCGTCACGGCCGCCTGCACGCCGCCGCCCTCGAAGAGCCGCGCCGTCGCGAGCACCTCGTCGACGTACCACTGCGCGTGGTTGTACGAGTAGACGGCGCGCGAGATGTCGGTCTGGCCGCCGGAGGCGGCGAGATAGCGCGCGGCCGCGTAGATTGCGTCGGCGGCGCGCCAGGGGTCGGCGACCCCGTCGCCGTCGGCGTCGAGCCCCCAGCGCAGCCAGGTCGAGGGCATGAACTGCATCCAGCCGATCGCGCCGGCGGAGCTCGGGCCCATGTTGCGGCCGAAGTTCGACTCGACCTTGTTGATCGCGGCGAGCACCTGCCACGGCACGCCGTAGGCGGCGCCTGCGTCGCGCCAGAGAGCGTCGAGCTGCGCGTACGAGAGCTGCTCCGGCCGGGCGGGCGGCGAGCCGAGCGACGGCGGCAAGGCGATCGACCCGGGCAGGTTCGGCACCTGCGCGCTCGGCAGTATCGCGGGAGCGGTGACGAGAGAAAACGTGCCCGCCGAGGCGGCGCCGGCGGCGAGGGCGCAGGCGAGCAGGAGCCCGGCGGCGAGAAGGAGCCGGCGGCTCACTGAACCGGGTCGACGACGCGCAAGCCCGGGCCTTCGTCGCTCTCGGCCGGCCGCTGCGCCGCCTCTCGCGCGCGCTCGGTCGCGGCCCGGCGCTTGAGAGCGTGCTCGAGCACGACGAGGAAGTCGTGCCGGTTGGTGGCCGCGTTGGCCGCGACCTCGCGGTCGACGTGGCCGGCGAGGACGAGCTCGATCAGCGCGTCCGAGAAGGTCTGCATCTGGAAGAACGCCCCCTCGCCGACCGCGTCCGGGATCTCCTCGGTCCGCGCCTCGCGGATCAGGTCGGCGATGCGGCTGTTCGCGACCATGACCTCGACGGCCGGAATCCGGCCGCCGTCCACGCGCGGAAGGAGCCGCTGGCTGACGATCCCGCGCAGGACGCCTGCGAGGATGGAGCGGATCTGGTGGTGCTTCGTGGGCGGGAAGAACTCGATCATCCGCCCCACCGTCTCGGCCGCGTCGACGGTGTGCATCGTCGTCAAGACGAGGTGACCCGACTCGGCAGCCTGGAGCGCGGTCTGCGCCGTCTCCGCGTCCCGGAGCTCGCCGATCAGGATGACGTCGGGGTCCTGGCGCAACGCGCGGCGGAGCGCCTGCTCGAACGACTGCGTGTCGTGGCCGACCTCGCGCTGGCTCACGATGCAGCTCTCGTCAGGATGGAGGATCTCGATCGGGTCCTCGATCGTGATCACGTGCTGTTGTCGCGTGCGGTTGACGTGCCCGACCATGGCGGCGAGGGTCATGGTCTTTCCCGATCCGGTCGCGCCGGTGACGAGGACGAGGCCGCGCGCCTCGTTCGCGAGCCGCTCGACACCCGCAGGCAGGTTCAGCTCCGCGAAGGTCGGCACGTGCGTCGGGATGACCCGGAACGCGAGCGACGTCGTGCCGCGCTGGCGGTAGGCGTTGACGCGGAAGCGCGGGAGGCCGACGTCCTGGTAGGCGATGTCGAGCTCGCCCGTCTCGTGGAAGGCGGCGAGGCGCGCGGGCGCAGTGGCCGCGACGACCTGCAGGGCAACGTCCACCGCCGCCTCGTCGAGCGGAGGCCACTCCTCGAGCCGCGCGAGGGCGCCGTCGCACCTGAGCACCGGCGGCTGGCCGGTCTTCAGGTGGACGTCGCTGGCGCCGAGCTCGACGGCGCGCCGAAGGAGAGCGTTGAGATCCATCGCGGCACGAACGGGATCGGCGGCGCCGCGCGCGACCTTTAGCTGGCAGGGTTCGGAGCTTGGACTCACCGAGCGAGCAGGTCGACGTGCTCGTCGTCGGCGCAGGCCCGGCCGGGCTTGCCGTGGCGCAAGCGACGGCGTCGGCAGGGCTCACGACGCTCGTGATCGAGCGCCAGAAGGAGATCGCCGAGCACGTGCGCACGAGCGGTATGACGGCGTCGTCGACGGTTCGCGGCGTCGGCGCTCCGCCGGACACGTACCACTCGCTGGAGTCGCTGCGGATCGTGGCCCCCGGCGCGAGCGCCGCATTCCCGGCTACGGCCGAAGCCGGCTTCTGTGTCCTCGACGTGCGCCGGTTCTACCGCTGGCTCGGCTCGGAGGCCGCCGGCGCGGGCGCTCGGATCGTGTGCGGAACGATCTTCCGCGACGTCCTGTGGGCCGGCGATGCGGTAGCCGGGTGCGTCGCAGAGTCGCGCGACCGCGGCCGGTACGAGATCCGTGCGAGAGTCACGGTGGATGCCGGTGGCCACCGCGCGCAGGTGTCGAAGTGCGCACGCCTCCATCCGGGCTTCAAGCGCTTCGGCGTCGGCGCCGAGTACGAGCTCGTCGCACCACACGTCGACCAGCGAGAGGCTGTGCTCGTCGTCGGCGAGCGGTATGCGCCGAGCGGGTACGCGTGGTCGTTCCCGTGGGGCGGAACCCGGGTTCGACTGGGAGTCGGTCTCCACCACGCCGACGTTCGCGACGATCCGAAGGAGCGCCTTGCGCGTCTCTTTCAGGAGGAGGCGGCGGTTGGCCTCGGCCTCGCGGAGGCGGCGATCACGGAGTATCACTACGGCCTGATCCCGGCCGAGACCGTGGCCCCCCGCTTCGCAGGCGACGGCGTTCTTGCAGTCGGAGACGCCGCCGGCCATGCCTCCCTCGTGGTCGGCGAGGGCATCCGGATCAGCCTGGCGGCGGGCGAGATGGCCGCGGAGGCGATCGTCAGAGCGGTAAGTCGCGGCTCCTCGCTCACGAGCTTCGAAGAGCGCTTCAGGCGAGAGTTCGGCCGCGAGCTCCAGATCGGCGCCGGGCTAAACCGGCGGCTGGCGGCACCCGGCGACGACGCACGCTGGAACCGGAGAGTCGAGCTCCTGGCGACGATGCCGCCCGAGCTCGTGTTCGATCTGCTCCAGTCCCGCGTGCGTCCATGGCCGGTGCTGCGCTGGCTGGCGCGCCGTCCCACGCGGCTCGTGCGAGTCGGCGCGCTCACGAAGGCGGCGGTCGCCCGGCGCTGAGCAGGGCTACAATTCGCCGCCCTGGGGGTGTGCCCGAGTGGCCAAAGGGAACGGGCTGTAAACCCGTCGGCTCAGCCTACGGAGGTTCGAATCCTCCCGCCCCCACTCCGCCCGGAAGTCCGGGCCGCGCCCGCTCATGTCGGGCGCGGCGGCGAATCACGAGTGGTCGTCGGTGACTTCGTCGGCGTCCTCGCTCGAGGTCTTCGCCCACGGCTCGCCTTCCGGGCTCTCCAGCGTCTCGTCCTCGTCGGGCGGCGCGTCCGGCTCGTCGTCTCGGCCGAGGCCGCTCTCCTCGCGGAGCTCCTGCGTCTCCTCCTGGCTTCGGTGCGCCTCCTCGATGAGGCGCTGCTCCTCGTCTGCCATGGGCTCTCACTTCCCCTCGGCCTCGCGCATGAACCGTCCCACGACGTCGAGATAGCGGTCGGTCTCCTCGAGGACCGGAGTGTGCGAGCTCTGCTCGAGGACGACCTCCTGCGCGCCGGCGATCCCGTGCACGAGCGTCCGCGCGATCGCCGGCGTGCACATGTCGTACCGGCCGCGGACGACGAGCGTCGGGACGCGGATCTCGCCGAGCCGGTCGCGGACGTCCCACCCGCGGAGCGCGCCTGTCACCGTCCACTCGTTCGGCCCTTGCATCGCGTGGTAGACGTCGACCGCGCGCCCGGCGCGCATCCGCTCGAGTTCGGCGCGTGGCTTCGGCCCGCGGTAGAAGTGGCGGTCGAAGTAGACCTCCATCGCCGCCTCGTACTCGGGATCGTCGTATGTCCCCGCCTCCTCGTGCCGGTCCATCACCTCGACGACCTCGCGCGGCAACGCGTCGCGCAAGCGCTTCTGCTCGGCCGCCCACGCGTCGATGCTCGCGAGCGTCGAGCTGAGGATCAGGCTCACGATCCCTTCGGCGCCGGAGAGGACGTGCTGGAGCGCGAGCATCCCGCCCCAAGACGTGCCGAGCAGGTGGATGCGGCCGAGGCCGAGCTGCTCGCGGACGGTCGCGACCTCGTCGCGGAAGACGTCGAGGCTCCACTCGAGGTCGGTTGGGCGGTCGGAGCCGCCGCAGCCGAGCTGGTCGTAGAGGACGACGGTGCGCTCGTCCGTGAATCGCTCGAGCGGCGAGAAGTAGTGGTGCGTCGACCCGGGCCCACCGTGGAGGGCGAGCAGCGGTATCCCCGCGTCCCCGACCGTGCGGTACCACGTGCGGTACCCGCGAAAGTCGACGTATCCCTGCTCGGCTACCATCCCGCCCACCTGCCCTCTTAGCTCAGTTGGTAGAGCACCTCCATGGTAAGGAGGGGGTCGACGGTTCGAGTCCGTCAGAGGGCTCTGCAAAAGCCCCGCATAGCGGGGCTTTTCCTTCCAGCCAAAGTTGCACGTTTTCCAACGTGGAGTAGGTATGGAGCCCTTTATGGAGCCTTTAGATCTGAAACGCCGTTGCATGTCGGGCACAGCACGCTGATGCCGCTCGTTCGGCGCGATCTCTGAGGCGGCGGCGCTCCGCGGAGCGCGGAAGCAGACGCACCGTACTTGAGGCGTCGGAGAGGGCACCCATCGGGGTGCCCTCTCATTCAGCCGCTGCGTCGAGCTGCCCGATCTACCAGGTGCCGACCCGCCAGTACCACGGGCCCCATGAGTTCGGCCAAGCCTCGGCCCAGACACCGCTATGGCCTCCAATGATTTGCCGAGCTACCCAGCCCAGCGTCCAGCAGAAGGGCCAGCCGTACCAAGGTAGGACTCTCCTACAGAGCGCCGACGTCAGCCCGCCTAGGACCTCACCCCGGGTCAGGATGATCCAGTAGTGGTCCCTGTCCCAGCCGGCCTGGAAATTCGGACGAAGAGAGCCGCGAGCCGCCGCCGTCAAGCCCGCGTCGAACCTCGTTCCGAACCCGACCGGGGCGGAGTTGGTCAGAGCCGAAGCAGGGAGCAGCGTCTGAGTTTTCGCGGCCGAGGCGGGAGACGCCGCAGCCGCGCTTGCTGAAACGGCGCCGCCGAATACGAGCGCGATCATGACGACGATGATCGTGTTCTTGAGGTTTACGGCACCGCCCTCCTGAGCTGGAGCAGCGATGCTGCTCGGGAGGACGTCCGGCTTCTCCTTCGCCCGGCAGTAGACATTGATCGTGTCGGTCGCTGTTGTCGTCATCTCGCCTCCTACGAGTGATGAGGTCTGCAACACACCGATGCGAGTGTGGCGCGCGACGAGCGCGATGTCATCGAGGCAAACGCTGGTCTTCGCTCGTGGGCCTGTGGGACGCTCGGAGGCGACGTCCATGTGAATGGGGAGCGCGACGGCGTCAACGCGCGTCGACCGTGTGCGCCCGGAAACGCGTCGTGGCTCGACTACGTGATCTCGCTGCTGAGGGCGGGCTGTGCGAATCGCAGTCCGACCGTCCAGCGTCCGTCCTCAGTCTTGAGAGGCTCGATCAGCTCACCACCAATGCGGTCGGCGTACTCGCGGAGGAGCTTCGTGCCGAGGCCCCCAGATCGACGCGAGATCGGCGCCAGCTCGTTTGAGAACATGATCTCAACTGAGTCCTTTGCGGAGGGCAGGTACCACTCAGGAGCCAAACGGACGCGGACGTGGATGTGGCAGGGCGGCCGGCCGTGTCGCGCCATGTTGTGGACTGCCTCGCGCACGAACTGGCGTACGGGGCCGACGTGGCGGGAATCGAGGATGAACCGCGGCGCCCACGCCTCCGGGTCCCAGGTTAAGACGATGTCGACATCGCCAAAGCGGTCGATTCCCTCGAACACAAGCGCAGCGCGCGTGTCTTCAAGCACCTCGCCGAGCGTGACCATCACGTCGTGGTCGTCGGCGTCGTCTACATCGCCGAGGAGGCGAAGCGCTTGCGTCAGCTGCACGCGCGCGACGGGCACGCGATCCTGGATCGCCTCCAGAAGCGCAACCGCATCGGCCGCGCAATCGTCCCGCTCCCGGCAAGTGGCATGTCGGCACATCTCAAGTCGCCGCAGGCGCGTCTCTACCTGGGTGACCCATCGCTTCCGTTCCGGATCGATTAGCCGAGTCTCGACTGCCGCTATGCGCCTAAAGAGACCCAGGACGAACAGAAAACAGAGGAGCATGACCATCTCGCCCGTGTAGCCGAGCGCGTTCTCGACCACCCCCTTCCACGGCGCGACGGCGTGTACGAGCGGGTCGCCGCCGAAGACGTCGTACACGAAGAACCACAAGGGGAACGCGGCAACGAGCATCGCCCAGGCGACGAGGAGACCCGCGGTGCCGAGCGCCATCGCCGGCAGCACCATCGTCAACCCTGAGTAGCCGACAAAGGCCGAGTCAACGCCCCCGCCGAGACCGAGCAGGATCGCGCCGAACACGACCTCGACTAACGAGACCCACCGTCGTTTCAGCAGCTGGTCGCGCAGGTACGTCGACCACGCCGTCGTCGCTGCCGTCCACGCCCCGAGTAGAGCTGCGCCCACGACGATCTGTCCGTCAAGCGCATGCTGGCGTGAGGAGCTACCGTACGTGACCGCCCACGGGATCAGTAGCGCCGCCCAGATCACGCGGACCTGGACGAGCAGCCGCCAGAAGCGGCGGTCGTAAACCGCGACGACACCCGCTGCTCCGCTGGCGCGCTGGGTATGACGGTAGTCGCCGACAGTCCAACCGCCCGGATGCGGAAGCCGCGTCTCGAGAGCCGCTAGGTGCCAGTCGAGGCGCCGCGACAGGCGTCGCACCACGGCGACGAAGACGCGCATGCCACGCCACCGGCTTGCTGGGCGTCTGCGCGTGCGCAGCGGATGGCGCCGAGGAGCGGGTACCGCTGACACGGTGGCGTCCGTGAAATTGTCGCGGATGCGGTTTGCGAGCGCTTCACACTGCGCGACAAGGGCGCGCGCTGCGTCAGCCTGCGCTGGGAGCTCGGCGAGGCATCTGCGGACGGTACGGCTCTTCAGCGAACGTGCGATGAGCTCAAGCCCGCCGACCGCATTCGTGTGCAGGACGTCGTGCAGATGGTTCGCAACGTTGGCGGCCTGTCGCGCGGCCCCGAGCTCCTCCAGATGTGCCTGGGCGTCGCGCACGACATCGGCGCGCACGGTCTCGACCGTGTCGATCATCCGGCCGATCATCCAGGCGGGAATGGTGTAGAGGAGACCGAGCGCCGCGAAGACCGGCCAGTCGCCGCGCGGCGGCGAGAGCGGATGTAATTCCAACTGCGGCAGCAGGGTGTATGCGGCGGCGAGCGAGGCGGCATTCAGCAGCGCGAGCTCAACCGCCATCTCGAAGCTCGCGGCGATGGCCACGATGATCGGCGGCGCAACAGTCGCAGCGAGCGCGCCCTCACCGTATCCCCCGCCCAGCACGCACGCGAGCACCGTGAATAGGAGCTGGTCAACGCATCCGAGCCGCGCGACCCACGGCCTACTGCCCGGGATGGTCGTGGACCGCGCGGCGTACGCCCACGGGATGGTCAGGACAAGTGCAACCGATAGTGTGAGGGCGGCGACCGAGAGGCGGAGGGTCTCCGCGATCGCATCATCGATACCGCCAAAGACCGGACCAACAAGACCGCAAACGAGGACGAGTCGCAGGACCGCATAGCCCGCTACAAGCCGCTGGCGCACGCGCGCCGGCAGCGGCGCCGTTGTCGACGCCCCGGCGGCCGCAACCACTGACCGCACCGCGACAAGGTCGGGCAAGGCAGCTATGTCAGACTGTACCTCGTGCGGGCATACCACTCAGCGACGTCGCCGTGGTCATAGAACGCTTCGCCGGTGCCGACCGCGAACCTTTCGACGTGGGAGACCTTTCGCCCGACGGCGCTCTTGTGATCCTCGACAGTTCGCTTCGATATGACGAGTTCACGTGCGATCTGCTCGTTGCTCAGCCCCTGATGGATAAGCCCGATGACCTTCCATTCCTGATTCGTAAAGCCATACCGATCCCGCTCCGCCTGCCGATGCAGCTCCTTGTCGAATGATTTGATATAACGGAGCCCTTCGGCCGCGGCATCGAGGGCCTCACGCAGGACATCTAGCGTGTCATCCCAGAGATGCCGCTTATCAACGACCACTTGCGTGAACTCCGCGCAGCTGGAAACCGCGTTGAGCTCGAAATTGTTTGTGACGACAGCGATCTTTGTGTCGGGATAGTGCGCCGCGATAAGGCGCCCGCAGTCGACGCCGTCGTTGATGGCCGGAGCGGTCGACGGACTGACCGGAATCTGAAGGTCCAGAACAACGATGTCGATCGGCTGCTTCGCGCATTCCGCGAGCGCCTCTACCAGTGTTCCGACTGATTCGGCCACGGTGTAGCCGTCGAGGAATCCAACGTATCCAGCGAGCATCGCCCGCTCGTGCTCTACGTTCTCGACGATCAGCACGGAGCGCGTCCTCACATGCTCGATATTCCCGCTCATCGTGCGCAGATCGTACGACGGAGAGCGTAGCACGTGCATTGGGCCGCGGCCGGGGCCGGCCGATCTCATCTCCGGGCATGCACGGGGAGCCGAGTCGCAGCGTCCGAGGGCGCCGGGATACACGGGCGCCCACCGGCGAGTGCGGCGAACCCGACTACCTCCCCGGCGCCCAAGCACCGCGCAGGGGGCGAGGTTAGACGTCGGGCTTGGGCATCCGCGCCCGCCTCAGACAGATATCGACACAGGCGCGGCGACTGAGAGGCCCGACTCACGCGTCGGCGTTGTGGGCAGCAACCTCGCTACTGGTCGCCTTCGCTACCGGGTTCGGCACGTCCGGCGTCCAGAAGCGCAGCACCGAAGGGAGAGTCAATCCCGCCCCCTGCTGGTTGAGGAAGTCCAGCAGGTGCTTGACGATCCGGAGCGCGCGTTGCGCATCGGCCATCGAGCACCTTCCGCCTCGTGGATCAGACCATTCCGCAGCCCATTAAGCCAGGCGAGATCGTCAGCGACATCCTTGTCATCGAGCGGCGATGCGCCGGTGCACAAGCGCATCATCAGGCCGAGGTAACGCTTTAAGCGCCGCGACTCGACAACACGGAGCAGCTCGTCGCCCTCCTCGGCGCTTAGGTTCGGAAACCGCATCGTCAGAAACTCCTGCACCTTCAGATCGAGCAGCGAAAAAGCGACGAGCACCGCCTCGCTGTGGAAGCCGTGATTCACAAGGTGCACGGCGCGCGTAAGCAATAGCCACTCAGCTGCCAGCTGCGGCATGATCTCGGCCGGCACTGCGGTCCGTTCCTCTTGGAGGACGCGCAGCGCCCCAAAGAAGCTCGGGGTGCCGCGGCTGTAGACGACTGACCCGCCGTAGGAGAGATTGTGGAAGAACAAGTCGAGCTCACCGACATTGCGCAGAGCGATCGTGCGGTACGGGTCGTCGTCCGCTGCCTGGATTGCCGCCAAGAAGTGGTTGACGCGCCGTAGCACCTCTTCGCAGATCAGCCGCACGCTGTTCTTCTCCAGCCAATGTTTGAACTCGTCCTCGGTGCCGGAGAAGCGTTGCGGGAAGTCGACGTGGATGAACGTGCACGTCGGCGTCGGCACGGTCCATGTCGGCGGCAACTCGAAGGTGTCCGAGTAAGCGAGGTCGAACCGCGTCGGCTCGTCATCACCCGCGAGCGTGCCCTCGGTAGCGCCCTCCGCGACGGCCCCGCGGAATGGGAGGATGACCAGCGAGGACACGCGACATGTCGTCGGCTTCTCAGCCACCGCCTCTCCTTTGCCCACCCTAGCCCTTCTCGACGCGGCCACCGAACTAAGCCAAGCGAGGAGAACAGATCCGGACTTCACGCGCGCGTGCGCGCGCGAGGGGTGTCGGGTGTTGTCGTTCGAGACCCTCGGCTAAACCCGGTTGATCGGTGCCGCCGGCGTTACGTGCCCGGCATCGAGGCGGCGGTGGAGGAGCGATGCGAGCGTGAGGAGATCAAGCGCATCGTCGAGGCCGATCGGCCAACGGACTTTGGGCGCGTGAGCGGTGGTGTTGCGGAAGGTGCCAAACATCCCCTTCGTCAGCATCGCGAGCCCCGTGTGCTCGCTGCGCTCGGTGGGGTTCTGGAGCAGGTTGAACGCTAATGGCGGCATGCCGGTCTTCATCCCGAATGCCTCGTCGACGAGCTCGGCACCGTCACTAGTCAAGCCGGTCTTGGTGCGGATCTTGTCGGCAACGCTCTTGGTTGCCTCGAAGACGGCGTGGAAGTAGTTCTTCTGCAGTAACTCGGCGCGGCAGAAAACGAGCACGTCGGGATGCACGTTCCGCTCACGGAGCTTCGCCTTCAGCGCGTTCGCCCGCTCCTGCGCCTCCGTCAGCGAGGTCGTCGGCTTGGCGCGGTAGAGCTTGCCGTCCTCGCGCAGCTCAAGGCCTAGGAACGCAAGGGTCACGTTGAGGCGCTCGCGGTGCTCCTCGAACCGCTCGGGCTCGTTGCCGAACCGCTCGGGAGCCATCGCGACACGGATAAAGCGACATACGGCGTTGCCGCGCCCGTCCTTCGCCTGCCGCGCCGCCAAGGCCTCGTAGATGCGCTTCCACTTTGTGCTCTGGCTCGAGATGTCGGCGATGCCAGCGTCCGGAAGCAGCCGCGAGAGCTGGCTGCCGCTCATCGCCTCGCCGAGCCCGCGGGAGATCGCCTCAAGCTGCCCAGCGGTTAAGGGTGGCACTTGCTTCGGCATGTGCGAACGGTAGCCCCGCCCGCACGCCGACATCGACGATCAAGTCGCGGCGTCGGCGACGACGAAGCCGATCCCACCGCAAGACACGGCCGTCCATGGACTGCTGGCTCGGGGAATCCAAGCGACACGGCTGTGGATAACGACGAAGTTCACGCTCTTTGCCGAAGAAATCTATTTCGGCACGCGCTTTTCGGGTCGCCACCGCCGCTCGGAGGCCAAGGCGGCGAGTATCTCAGCGGCCGCACGCGGGTTTCCTCTACCGACGGGGAAATAGCACGGGTATACCGGGAGTCCAAGACCGGAGGCGCGTGTCGCTGGCACGGTGCCGGTTGTGCGGAGGTGGGCGAGGATGTCTGCAAGTCGCACCGTGGAACCGGTGAGGGCGCGATGGGTCATCCCACCAAATGCGACGACGGCCTGTGGCTGTACGAGTTCGAGTTCGCGCTTGAGCACGCCGCGGTAGGTGCGGATCAGGTGCGTAGAGGGCAGGTCCCCGTTGGGGCCGGTCCATTTGACGAGGTTGGTCAGATAGAGGCCGTGGGCGCGGACGACTGCGTAGACCTGCTGGGCAAACGTTTCATCCCATTTTCGTCGCGCGGCGATTGCTTCGGCGAGTGTTTCCGGGAGGAGACTGGCGCGGGCAAAGACGCGCCAGACGGCGCGTGTGCCGATGAATGGCCAGCGCGGGCCGTTCCAGCCTTCGCGGGTGCTCGCGTTGCGGATCGTTGGGTTGATGAAGACGAAGGCAAGTCGGGGACGGCATGTTTCGCCGCCGCCCATGACCGGTGGGAGCGTGCCGTGCGGGTCGGCGGCGCGGGTGAGCTCCTCGACGTGCGCCCAGAGGTCGTTGAGGTCGAGGATTAGGCGTGGCTGTGTGGGCGTGTTGATGGCCGCGGTTGTCATGAGAGGAGTTGTGTGACGGCAGCGAGCGCGTCGACAACGACGGCCTGCTCGGGGCGGCCGGCATTGATCATGACGTACCTGGCGTCTTCTTCGGCGCGACGGCGGTAGTCGGAAAGGGCGATCGGTAGGCGCGGGTCGGCTAGCAGGTGCCGGTCGCTAAGACGGTCGCGCGCAGTTTCGAGGTCGAGGTCGAGGTAGAGAACGAGGTCGGGTGGCGGGAACGCGGCGTTCACGTGTTCGACGAGTTCGAGCACGGCGGGTGCGGCGATGCCGAGTTCGACTTCGGCGCGGCGGTAGACGCGCGCGGAGTCGATGTAGCGGTCCCAGATGACGGCACGGGTTGGAGTTTCGCGCATGCGCCGGTCGGCAGCGGCAAGGCTGCTAGCCCGGTCTGCCGCGAACCAGTAGACCTTCTCGACCGGGGTCAGGATGGGCAGCAGCGAGCGGAGCGTCGGCCCGAGCGGGGAGCGCAGCTCGCCCGTGATAAGCAGGCTCGGATCCGCATGGGCGAGAGCATCGGCGACGGTGGTTTTGCCGGCGCCGTCGATCCCTTCGATCGCGATCAGCGGGACGGTCAGTGCGCCCATATCTCGATGAAGTGGCGCTGGTCACGAAAAGGCACCGGCAAGTCAAGGAGGACGGCTTCGAGTGCGCCTTGGTCTTCGGCGCTGATGCCCATGTCGGCGCCTTCGAGGAGCGCGAAGGTGTCTATATAGGTAGTGATAGCGTCCGCGCTGGGAAAAGCGATCGCATGGCTCTGCGTGGAGGTCTCGACGTGTCGGCCTGCCTTCTCGAGCGCGTGTGCGAGCTCGAGCGGTCGCTGACGCGGGTCGGCGTCGATTGTGATCGCGTGGGCGCGGAGGGTCGCCCCGAGCCGGGGCAGGTCATGCGGGGTGAGGTCCCAGACGAGGATCGCTGCAGGGCTGATACGCTCGATCAGCCGTTGGACGTCGTCGAGTGATGGCTGGTCGTGGACGCAGAAGCCGGCGACGAAGACGGTCCGCGCCGAGGCGGCGGCCTGGGTTGCGAAATCGTCGCTGTTGACCGTGAAGCGCGCGGAGGCAGGTGAGGCTGTGCGGGCGTAGCTGAGGCGCTGCTCGTCGCGGTCGAGGCCGATGTAGGCCAACGTTGGCTGGCATTCAGCAAGGTGGCGGGCGAGCCGGCCGGTGCCGCAGCCGAAGTCGCAGACGAGCGTGGCGTCGCCGACACGGTCGGCGACGGCGCGGTAGACGCTCCAGGGCGGCTCGTAGTACGACTCGAGTTCGCCAAGGAAGGTGTCGAAGGCCGCCGGATCAGAGGCTGCGTCCACCGTGCTTACAGGCCGGGTTGGAGGCGAAGAGCTCGGCAAGCGCTGGAAGGAGCTCGTCCTCATGGGTTAAAACGCCATGGGAGCGGCGGGCGAGCCCGAGCACGAACAGGTTCTTGTAGCTTCGGCCCTCGGCGCGACGGTGTTGGCGAAGATCGGTGTACAACCCGATCACTGGGATGCCGTAGGCGTAGGCGAGGCCGGCTTCTGCGGCGACGCCGCTGTCGATCGTCTCGCCGTCGAGGACTGCGATCAGCGCGTCCGACTGTCGGATCTCGGCGAGGTCGCCGTCGAAGACGGTCTCGGCGTCGGGATCGTGGCCCGGGTCGTTGAATGCCTGCTCTTGCGGAAGGAAGACGTCATATCCGGCGCCGCGGAGCAGCGCCGCGCAGTGTTCGTTGTAGCGCAGCCAGGCGTGGTCGAAGAAGGGAGCTGCCCAGTAGATGCAGCTAGCGCTCATCGCTTACCGGCGGGCTTGGAAAGAGTCGGTGCAGGAGGTAAATCACGGCGGCGCTCACGACGATGCCAACTCCCCAGCTGTAGTCGTACAAGCGACGCAAGGGCGGCAGCAGTCCCTCCGTCGGGAACGGGCCTGAAGTGGACGAGTAGGCGCCGCCAAGAGCGAGCACCGCTCCGAGCGCAAGCGCCGCGAGCGCGCGCAGGTTGAATCCCCCCGTGTAGTGGTACGGCCCCTCGCGCTCGTAGAGGCCGGGGAGCGAGAGTTGCCGGCGCCTGATCAGCCAGTAGTGGCCGATCTGAACGCCAACGACGGCGCCGAGGGCGCCGCCGACGAACTCGAGCCAGGCGAAGATGTAGAGGTGTGGCGATGCGAGCAGCCGCCACGGCTGGATTAGGACGGCGATTGCAGCGGTGAGCACGGCGCCGGCGCGGAAGCTGATCAGGGTCGGCCGGAGGTTCGAGAAGTCGTAGGCGGGGCTGACGAGGTTGGCGGGAATGTTGACCGCCAAGGTCGCGACGACGATCGTCGCGAGTGCGACGACGACCACGACAGGCTGGCCGACGCGCGCGGTGAGCGCGACCGGATCCCAGATCACCGTCCCGTACAAGGCCGCCGATCCGGAGGCGATTAGGACGGCCAACAACGAGAAGAGGGTCATTGTTGTCGGCAGGCCGACGAGCTGCCCTCGCCGCTGCGCCCGCTGCGAGCTGGCAAAGCGGGTGAAGTCGGGCATGTTGAGGGAGAGCGGCGCCCAGAAGGCGACCATCGCCATCAGCGAGGGTGCGAACACGGTCCAGAAGCGCCGGCCCCAGCCAAGCCGAGACGGCTGCGAGATGAGCGGTCCGAACCCGCCGGCTTTGATCGCGATCCAGATGAGCGCGGCGATGGCGACGAGCAACACCGCCGGCGCGGCGACGTTTTCGAAGCGCCGCAGCAGCGACAGGCCGGGAAGCACCAGAAGCAGATTGAGCGCGAGGAACGCGGCGAAGCTCAGCCAGAGCGTCAGCGGATGACCGCCGATCAAGCTGCTGTCGCTCCAGCCGCGACCGGCCAACCTGCCCACGAGCCGGTAGATCGCCTCGCCGCCGATCCAGACGTCGATCCCGAACCAGCCGCAGGCAACCCCAGCGCGCAGCAACGCCGCGATGTTGGCGCCGCGAACGCCGAACGACGCGCGAGCGAAGATCGGAAACGGGATGCCGTAGCGGGCGCCGACGTCGCTGGTGAGCAGGATCGGGATCAGCACCAGGCAGTTGCCAAGGGCGATCGTGAGCAGCGCCTGTTCCCAGCTCATGCCGAGGCCGATCAGCGCCGAGGCAAGCAGGTAGGTGGTGACGTTATGCGCCATCCCGATCCAGAGCGCCGCGTAGTTGTAGGTACCCCACGTTCGCGCCTGCGGCGCAACCGGTGCCAAGTCGGGATTGCTCAGCCCGCTCTCAGCAACGCCAGCGAGTCCACCCGGTAGATCCATCTCACCAGCCATCGTCAGGTCGATTGGTTCCACACGGCTGTCGCCCAGGATGGGTCAGCTGAATCGGGAATCGGACCGCGACTTGCGATGCTGGTGCATGCGAATCGTGTTGACATCGATTGCACGGTATAGCGGCGTTCGTTCGCGCACCCCCCAGTCCCGGGGATCTGTCTGTACGCCGCGGCGGCGGCGAGTCTGCGCGAGGCCCGGAGAGCTGCTCCGAAGCCACCCAGGTGCCAGCTGCGGCGTGACGTCTTCCGGCACCGCCGCTCGTTCCTCTGGACGCGCAGCGCCCCAAAGACGCTCGGAGCGCCGCGGCTGTACACGACGGAGCCGCCGTAGGAGAGATCGTGGAAGAGCAGATCGAGTTCTCGGACGTTCCGCAGAGCCATGTCCGGTACGAGTCGTCGTCAGCCGCCTGGATTACTGCCAAGACGTGGTTGACTCGTCGCGGATCAGTCGCACGCTGTTCTCCTCCAGCCACTGCTTGAACTCGTCCTCGCTGCCTGCGAAGCGCTTCGGGAAGTCGACCTGGATGAACGTGCACGTTGGCGTTGTACCGTCCACAATGGCGGCAACTCGAAGGTGTCCGAGTAGGCGAGGTCGAACCGCGTCGGCTCGTCATCACCAGCGAGTCTGCCCTCGGTGGCAGCGAAAGCGCGTTAGCCGTCGCACGTTGTTGCGCTTGGCAAGTCCGAGCATTCTCGCGCACGAGTGTGTTCGTCTTTGAGAGCCGCTTCGGTTAGCTGAGGTCGCGAAGCGGGGAGGCGCAGCGGCCAGTCGCCTGCCGCATTCACAAGCCACCGTAGTTCGTCGACGAGGATTGGGCTCCGTAGCTCGACGAGTACGCGCATGACCTGTGCGGCTTGTTCCGCGACGGCGACCACCTCGTCTATAACCGGCTCGCGGGGAAGTCTGACTGCAGCGTCGAGCGCTGACGCGGCGTCGGCCACGGCGGCGCGAGCAGCATCTGGGAAAGCGGGCGCTTGCTCACGAAGGAATTCGGCGAGGTAACTAGCCTGCGAAGTCTGGAGCCCCACGAGCCCTACGCCGATCTCTTCGTCGCCGGCCGCAGTAGCCGCGAGTGGCAGCCACCGTACGGCAGACGCGAACGCCGTCTCGACGGCGCGCCGCGCCTCTGCCTCCGCGTTCACCGGTCCGGACGGAAGTCGTCGCCCACTCGCATGATCGCCTCACGAAGCGGTCGCGCTGACGCGGCGGCAGCAGCAGCGACCGCGACCACACGTCCGAGCACGGGCGACCCCGGCGTCTTCACCCGCCAACGCAGATGCTGGAGCGCGGTCTCGACGTGCGCCCCAGCGGTGGCAAGCTGGTCGCGATCGACCCGGTGCTCAAGCGCACGAAGCTCGACGACCGCCGCGGAAAGCTCAGCTTCGACCGCCGCAAGCGTTCCACGGCGCGCGCTGCGACAGATCACCGACACTCACGCGCGCGCGTACGCGCGCGCGTGTGTTGGGTGCTGTCGGTCTACTGAGGTCGCTGAAGTAGTCGCCCAACACAGATACAAGGGTCGCAGAGCGAGCGGCCGGCCAGCCGTTCTCGCCGAGGCGCGGCCCACGGGCTACCGTCTGGAGAGGCCCATCGGACGCAAGCGCCTCAATTCCCCTGCAACAGCGTCCATTTACTAGAAGAGGGTGACAAGTTTCAGCCTGGGTATTTCAGGCTGGTATTCGAGCGCCGCCACAAGCCTCGCCACTTGTTCGCTATCACGCCGCCTAACCTCGAGCATGATGTTGAAGAGGCTCGCTCCGGACGATTCATGGTAGCGCAGGTTGTAGATATAGGATTCGGAGATCTTTCCCCTGATCATGCCAGCGAGCTCCTCGTCGCTCATTTGATCTAAGCCAGCTCGCACGAGACTTGAGCCGTGCTCAGCGCGGAGGTACTCGCCCTTTGCCTCCTCCACTGCGATTGGAAGGTCATCGAGCAAGAGCGGTCGACCGGAGATAGCTGTGAGCGCGAACCTCGTATCGCTTTCGAACCCCGGCACAACCCGACGCTCGATCTTGTATCCCAGAAAGAGATCGAAATACATAGCTCGGATGCTGCGCACCGCATAGCCACTGTTCTCCCACGGCCAGCCTTGTGTGTTCTGGTCGTGGCTGTCCGGCAGGTCGTCTTCGTGGCCGTTTAGGACGATCCCGCGCGCCTTCAGATAGCTCGTCACCAGTGTGACTGATAGCCAGTCCTTCATCTGCGACCCAGCGGAGGCGTCCGTATAGCCGATGAAGGGGCCGAAGTCCTGCAGTCCGGCAGTGATGTCTTCCGCCATGCGGGGCGAAAGGTTGTTCACGTATACGCAGTAGAGCTGCGATGTGTGCGATAGCTCCGTGGGGCGATGCGCAATGACGTGCCCCTGCAAAAGCTCAAAACCCAGATCCTGGTCCTCGATTAGGAGATCGCCGCACCTTATGGAGCAGAGGAGGTCGCGCGGCAGTAGCGGTATCAAACGTTCGGCGACCGCATAGCCATACCAGTGCGATTCGATGCGAGCGGAGTCGAACAGTAGAGCGATTTCGAGTCGTTTCCGCTGTGGAACTAACGCGTTTCGCAGCTTTTCGTACGAGACCCTCTTCGTGTTCAGAGCGTCCGCAGTGGTCTGGAGGGCCCCCCAGATCTCGTTTCGCATGATCTCATCCGACAGATCAAAGTACGAAGCCATGACTTCGAGCATCACGGAGTCCCGCGCTTCCAAGGTCCAGATCGCTTGGGTCACAACGCGCGGCTAGGGCTGGAGCTCACGGATGAGCTTCACGATCTGCGGATTGCCCGAGTCGCGGTTCATCGTCACGTATAGGTGTGGTTGGCTGCGATCCGCGGATCGGAGGAGACCGCGAAATCGACGTTGCCCGGTAGGAGCTCTTCTTCGACATCACCTCGTAGCGGTGCCGGTAGAGCCGATGCTCACGTAAGTAGTCGGTGCTGATGATCCGTATCGTCAGCCGCTGGCCGAGCATCGGCACGCTGCCCGGGTCGACGACCTTGTCCGTCTTCTTCCGACGCACCGTCAGTGAGGGGTTCAGCACCCGAGTCGCCTCGCGAGCCGACTGCTTGGCAAGCTGGTCCGCGATCTTGTTGTGAGGGTTGCGCCCCGAGTGCCCCTTCCCCACTTCAGCTCGAGGCGGCTCGACCGAGCCACCTTTTTGTACTCTCGGGTAACGTCTTTCCAAAGATCGACGTTGAGCACCGGAGCGCCCGAGTGACGGCTCCACCTGTTGTTCGACCACTCGAAGAGAGCGTTGCGCAGATTGTCCGCGACGTATTGAGAGTCGGTGATGATGTCGATCTTCCGCGGGTTGTCGAGCATCCCGGCGGGCAGCTTTCCAGCGTCGATCAGCCGCAACGCGACGCTGGCGGCCTTCAGTTCCATCTGGTTGTTCGTCGCTCTGGTGTAGCCCGCCTCGATGTGGTCGAAGACCCTCTCGTTGCCGACGTCATCGGTTCGGACGAAGCGAATGCCAATCCCGCCCCGCCGAGGTCGCGGCAGCATCGAGCCGTCCGTAAAGATAGTGAGGGAGTTCTCGTCTGGAGTGATGACGGGCGGCTGCGGCAGCTCGGCATTAGGGTAGCGGGCAGGGGTTCAGACCCGGATCCGGGCTGAACCGCCTCCTCACTTGTTCCGCGGCGCATTCCCACGCAGCTTCGCGGCGTCTTTCTGACCCTCCGGCAAACTGGACCACGCGCATGACGCAGCAGCTTCATCCCCATCGACAGCTCGGCCGGCGTCGCCTGGACGCTCGCCGCCGGCGAGCCCCCGCGCAGCCGCCACGGCTGCCAGCGGGCGTCGAGATCGCCTGGGTTCTTGGGCCGGGCGAGCGCGTGCTGCAGTTCGAGCTGGGAGCGAGATTGGCGTTCGCTCCGAATCGAGCCGTCGGTTTGGGATGACCCGAGCCGATTGACGCTCGACTTGGCGGACTAGGCGCAGCCACATCCTGGTGGCGCGAGGGCGATTCCGCTGCAACGCGAGGTCGTAGGCTTCTCCGGTGCGGCTCACCTTCATCGAGGCCGAGAGCTTCCTCAGCCTGCGAGCGTTTCGGCTCGATCTCGACGAACGGAACGTCCTAGTTGGGCCGAACGGTGCGGGCAAGTCGAACATCTTCCGCTGCGTCGACCTGATCGCGAAAGCGGTGGCGGTCGCGGCCGAGAGCAGCCCGGCAACCTACCCAGCGCTCGACGACTACGCCACGGCCGGGAACCGGCGTGCCCCAGGCCCGCCATTCACGGTCAGGGTAGGGGTGGAGCTGACCGAGCCGGGGGAGCGGAGACTGATCCACCTCTTCTTGCGCGCCGCGGTGCTCACGAACCTGTTCGCCGGCCGAAACGAGCCAGTAGTACCGACGATCGCGGACTCATTCGTTGAAAGGGCTATCCCACCATCGAAAGCGAGGCCGCTCTACCAGGGCGCACTCGTCGTTCGCCACGATCCTGGCCAGTGGCCGTGGTCGGTCGGCTTCGAGTTCGAGCATGGCGGCCAGAGCTACACGTACGGGATGCTCGGCGCCGCGAACTCCGGAGTCGTCTCTGGCGCGCTCCTGCCCCCCACGCAGCAGAGCCTCAGCGGCCCACGCCTCGTGGATCGGCTCCTCCCGGGCGACGAGAAGGCGGATCGCCCGCCTGGCGGCGGCGAACTGACGACATTCGAGCTTGCGATGCTGCTCCCCAGGCCCGGCGAGTACATCAACGTCGCCGTGCAGCCAGTGCCCCAGCATGGCGGCACACCCATCTTGAACGACTTCGAACAGAACTTCCCCGCGCCGCAGCACAACCGCAGCTTCACTCTCGCTGCCGTCCTCGATCGCATCGTCTCGACCTCGCTGGTGATGGTCGCCGACCGCCGAGGACTCCCGAAGCTCCACTACTCGAGCGACGATCTCAGCCGCCGCCCAGTGCTCGCCGACGGGAGCGAGATTCCGGCCGCCCTTTGGACGCTGCAGGGCGGCACGCCGGCCGCTCAGCGCGAGCTCGGTCGCATCCGGAGCCTGTTCACGCGGCTAACGGGCGACCGGTTCGAGCTCCAGCACGCCCCGATCGTGTCGCCTCTACACGACACCTCAACGGGAAGGCCGCCGACCCCGCAAGACGCAGTGCTTCGCATCGAACCCATGGTCGTCGAGGGCCCGACCGACATTCCCGTCCAGTTCGCCGGCGCCGGAATCTGGGAGGCGCTAGTGCTCGCCACGGCGGCTGTCGACCGACGAGGAAAGGTGCTCCTGCTCGACGAGCCGGCTTCGCATCTACATCCGACCCTGCAGGCGCGCCTCTGGCGGGAACTGGCGAGTGCACGGATGCAGTCGATCCTGATCACCCACTCGGCCTACCTCGTCCCCCACTCGGCGCAGGACGATCTCGAGAGCGTCGTTCGAGTCGTGCGGCGTGGCGGCCAAACTGAGGCCCGGCGACTGAACGGAGACGGCGGGCACGCGCAGGCCGCTCCGCTCCCCCGCTCCCGCTGGCTGCAGATCATGCGCTCTGCGGACATGCGGGCCGCCCTCTTCGCGAACGCTGTCGTGCTCGTCGAGGGGCCCAGCGACTTCGCCGCGCTCTCGATCTGGTGGCCGAAGTCGCAAACGGCCCTACGCGTGGGAAGCCCCGACGACCTCAACCTCGTCCTGCTCGAAGTCGAGGGGGAGGCCGGTTTCGACACCACCACCAAGTACCTCGACAGCTTCGCCATCCCGTGGGCGATCGTCTGCGACGGCAAAGCGATCGCTCCCACGCGGGCGAACGCCCTGATTCGCAGACTCGCGAGCACCGACACAGCCGATGCGCCACCGGCCACGGCGACGTTCGATCGCTGGCGAACCTGGTGGGAAGCACGCGGTGTATACACCCTCGCTCGCGCCAGCGACGATGAGATCGAGCGCTTCTTCGAGCAACACGATCCGAAGACGTGGGAAGCGGCGAAGCGGCAGGAGCGGGGACGAAGTAAACCGCGTAAGGCCGTGGCGTTCGCAGAGGCGACCGCATGTCCTGCCGCGGCCGACTGGATCTACGCGCAGATCATCTCGCGTGTTCGGACGTAGCGTCTCGCTTAGGTAGGCGGGCACCCTCGCGTGCAGGCGCGCGGGAGTGGTCGCAAAGCAACGTGAGGAGCAGTACCGGCCAGGTGAACGCGGCTGGGTGGACCGGCTGTGGGTCGTCTTGCTCAGGCATGGCGCCGCGGCTGTCGGCCGCGTAAGAGAGTGCTGGAAAGTCGATCTAGGGAAGCGAAGGCAGGAACGACATGGCGCCGAACTCTTGGGCGGCGTGGACGAACGAATTCAGCGGATAGAGCGTCTGTTCGATGTCCCGGTCCTCGTGGCAGCGCTACTCGTCATCCCGGCGATCGTGCTTGAGGAATCGAGCGCGGGCCGAGGCTGGAAACAGGCAGGCGGGGTCTTGAACTGGCTCATCTGGATCATCTTCGCGTCGGAGTTGATCGTGATGCTCGCCGTCGTGCCTTCACGGAAGCGTTGGCTGCGGCATCACCCGCTCGAGGTTGTGATCGTGGTTCTGACCCCACCTTTCCTGCCCGCGAGTCTTCAGGCGGCACGGGTCCTGCGCTTGCTTCGCCTCCTACGTCTTGTGCGGCTCGCCGAGATGGGCCGCCGCGTGTTTTCGCTTCAGGGCCTCCAATACGCGGCCCTGCTGACGCTCATGGTCGTGCTGAGCGGAGGGGCAGCGTTCGCCGCGCTCGAGAAGGGCCGGTCGAGCTGGGACGGTCTCTTCTGGGCCGTCTCTACCGTGACGACCGGCGACAGCGGCGCAGTTACGCCGCAGACGACGGGCGGTCGGCTGGTCGCGATCGTCGTGATGCTGGTGGGGACGGGTTTTCTCGCCATCTTGACGGCGGCGATGGCCGAGCGGTTTCTGTCACGCGAGATTCGCGAAGAAGTTCAGGAAGCAGAGACGGAGTTCGCGCAGGACCTCGCCTCAGCCGAAGCGGATGTGCTTCAGGAGCTCCGAACGATCACTGCGCGGCTCCAAGAGCTGGAGCGCGCGGTCGAGCGGCGGCTGAGCGACGCCTAGCCCGTCTGATCCTCCACAGTTGCGTCAGCGGCGAGCCTGCGCACGGCCTCGATCCCCTGCTGGCAGCTCTGCTTCGAGGTGTAAGTCTCGCTCGTGGCCACAACCTCACCGTTGGTCGAAACGAGGTTGAAGTGGTACTGGCCGCTCGCACCCTTCCTGATCACGAACTTCCCTGGCATCGCTCCTCCTCTTCGCTGACGTGCCAGACCCTACTTCTTGAACGGCCGTGTATCCAAGTGGCTGCACAGCGGATCCGGTCTTAGACTCAGGAGAAGGCTGTAGCGGCGAAGCGAGGTGTCCATGGAGCTGGCGCAGGTAGTCCCAAAGATGACGAAGCTCTACTTGCATCGCACGCTCGAGAGCGTGCTCAAAGACGTTCGCCGCCCGGACGAAGCCGCCGCTCGAGAGCTGATCCTCAAGAACCGGGACGCTCTGGCGGACCGGGAACGAATCCGCCGCAAGCTCGACTTCCTCGATCTGTCATACGACGTGCGAGTCGTAGCAGAGCTCGTGCTCGAGACGCTGTTGAATCAGCAGGAGTACGCGCTGACAGAGGACGAGCTCATCGGCGCGGTCGAAGAGCGGGAGCACGCGATCGTCGCCGAAGCGCGTCAGGAGGATGCGCTCGTCTTCGGTGATCAGGCCGCGCTTTCCATCTACCGCGACGTCCTCGCCGCCGCGTGGAAGAAGGGCGGCGACCTCAACCCGGACGAGGCGTTCGTGATGAAGACACTCGCAGACCGTCTCGGGATCTCGAGCCACGAGACGCGGCTGGTCGAGGCGCAACTCGGCCGGTTCCCAACCTCGGAGGGAAGCGCGCATAGTCCTCGGCTCGTCGACGAAGCCCTGAAACAATTGCAACTCCGGGGTCTTGTCCTGCGATACCGCGACGGCGACAAAACCGCGTACGCCGTCTGCGAAGAAGTAGCTGCGCCGTTGCGGACGGAACTCGGCATCGAGCTTAGAGGCGGCGCCTTCCGACTCCTGCTCGGAACGCTCTCGAATCCAATGCTGCAACGGGCGCTCAAGCACCACGGACTCTCCCCGTACGGGTCGAAGGACGAGCTCATCGACCGAGTGCTTGCCGCGCGTCTGCGCCCCTCGGAGGTTCTGCAGGCCGTCTCCAACGACGAGCTCTACGGACTGCTCCGCCGGCTCCCGAAGGCGCCCGTCAGCGGATCAAAGCCAACCCGCATTCAGAACCTCATCGCCTATTACGACCAGCTCGTCCGGCGCGAGACGCGGGCCGACGAGGACCCGCGCACGATCGCGTACGCGTACCTGCCGGAGCTCGCCCGACGTGACTACGTTCAGCTTCGCGGCCTTCAGGTGATCGAGAAGGACCTCGATGTCGAGCATCTGTTTGAGAGAGGCACGCACTACCTCTTCGAGGTCAAGCTCGGCCACAAGGCAGTCCGGATGGAGGGCAGCGAGCATCCAGACGGGAAGCTGCCGCTCCCCAGGGGCGAGGTCATCCTGTGGGACAACAAGAGCTGCGAAGGCGCCTACCCGATGGCCGAGGCAGCGCTCGACCAGTTCAAGCGCTACATCCGGAGCGAGCGTGACCGCGTGACCTTGTTCATCGTGATCGCCCCCGAGTTCACGGGCGACGCCCCGACGAGAGCGGAGCGTCTTAAGCTCGAATCGGGCGAAGACACGGACGTCGCGCTTATCACGGCCGAAGAGCTGAAGTGGCTCGCCGAGCACTGGACGGAGTACCGAAAGGCCGACGAACAGCCGTTTAACCTGTCTGTGCTCGACTACACCGGTCGACTCACCACCGAGCAACTGAAGAGCCGACTTCGGTGGGCGCAGCAATAGCACAACGCAAGCCGGGCGAGGCGCTTGCGCACCGGCAGCGCGCCGGCAAGCGTAGCGCGCGCCCTAGGTGCGTCACATTCCCTCTCCCCCGACGGCGCGTCGCCCGCCAGGGCCTCTTCGAGGGGTAGTACGCCGCCGTCCTCCAGCGGCGGTGTACTACAACCTCGGCAGTCGCCAGCTGCGGCTGAAGCGCATGCCCGGCGTGTCGGAGGTACAGCTGCAGCGCGGCGCTTGAGCGATCATCTACAAGCGGCCGGGTGTGTATCGAATGCGCTAGAGCGTCTGTCAACGGTATGTGTTGTTATGCGTGCGAGCGTGAAAAGCTTTACCCGTCGGCCGACCTTTGTGGCATTGTGTGCCAATGCGAACGTGTGTTCGGACACGGCTGGAGCCGCTGCTTGCGCGTGAGTCTGTCTGGCAGAGGCTGATCTGGGTGCCGCAACGCGTCCACGAAGTCCGCGACCCGATCCACGTCTTCATCCACTACGACGACGACGAGCAGGCGCTGATCGACTCCGCCCCCTTCCAGCGGTTGCGCTACGTCCACCAGCTCGCCCTCTCCTATCTCGTCTATCCCGGCGCAACCCACAAGCGCTTCGAACACTCGCTCGGCGTCATGGACCTCGCCAGCCGTATCTACGACGTCGTCACCCGCCACGACAGGGTCACCGACGTAAGCGACGTCGTCCCCACCGCCGGAAGCGACCCGCGTGAACATTCCTACTGGCGCTCAACCCTGCGCATGGCGGCCCTCTGCCACGACATCGGCCATCTCCCCTTCTCCCATGCCGCTGAGGACGATCTACTCCCCGACGGGTGGGACCACGAACGCATCACCTGGGAAATCATCCACTCCGATGTGCTCGCCTCTGTCTGGAACTCGATCGTTCCCAAACCCGACCCCGACCATGTCGGCAAGCTCGCGCTCGGGCCAGCCAAAGTCGAAAAGCTCCGACTCGGACTGTCCTTCAACACCTGGGAAGCGATCTTGGCCGAGATCATCGTCGGCGATGTCTTCGGCGCCGACCGTATGGACTACCTACTCCGCGACTCGCTCCACGCCGGCGTCGCCTACGGCCGCTTCGACCACAACCGGCTGATCGACACCCTGCGCGTGATGCCCCGACCGCCCCAGGAGCGCGGCGACGAGGAAGCCGCCGAAGCCCGCGAGGGCGAGCCGGCCCTGGGCTGCGAGCGTGGCGGCCTCGAGTCGGCCGAGGCGATGCAGCTTGCCCGCTATTTCATGTTCGCCCAGGTTTACTACCACTCCACTCGACTGATCTACGACGCCCATTTGAAAGACTTCCTCGTCGCCTGGCTCCCGGAGGGCAGGTTCTCAACCGACGTCGAGGGCCACCTGCAGTTAAACGACAACGTCGTCCTCACCGAGATCGCCGCCGCCGCACGCGACTCCGACGCACCCGGACACGACCCGGCCCGCCGGATCCAAAGCCGCGATCACTTCCGCGTCGCCGACTTCCGCAAGCCTGAAGATCCGCCGGGCGCGATTCGAGCGATCGCAGAAGCCGCCGCCGAACACTTCGGCCCCGACAATGTCCGTTACGGAGCGAGCCCGCGCCGCCCTGACCCGCCCGACTTCCCCGTCCGCCAGCGTGACGAAAAGAGCTACTCCTCTCTCTCGCTGTCCGACGTGCTGAGGACACTTCCGGCTTCCCGCGACGAGTACGTCTTCGTCGAACGCGAACTCCGCCACCAAGCCAAAACCTGGATCGGAAAGGAGCGCGAGCGGATCATTGCCGCTGCACTCGCCCAAGCAGATGAGGAGGAGGAAGAGGAGGTGCGTACGTGAATCGACTCGCGCAAGAAGCAGTCCTAACCGGCCTTGCCCGCAGGCTCGACGAGCGAGGATCCTGGAGCGGCGAAACCCACCTTCAGAAGGCGGCCTACCTTCTCCGCGAACTCACTGACGTCCCGTTCGACTTCCAGTTCATCCTCTACAAGCATGGGCCATTCTCGTTCGAACTCCGCGACGAACTCGCCGCCATGCGCGCCGACCGGCTGCTCGAGCGCCAGCCTCAGCCCGCCCCCTATGGGCCGCGCATCCTGGTCACTGAGCGGGGCCGCGAACTCGAACGGCGGCTCACGCGCACGATGGAGCACTACGCGCCAAGGCTCGACTGGGTAGCCCAAGAGATCGGCCCCAAAAACGTGCTCGACCTCGAACGCCTCGCCACGGCGCTCTGGATCACTCGTCAGCACCCTGACGCTGACGAAGAGAGGCGGGGTAGCGAACTCACGCTAATTAAGCCTCATGTAGACCGCGAGGCCGCACTCGCTGCCATCCGCGAGATCGACGAGCTCCTCGCGCAAGCAGACGCCCTGACCTGACGGTATAGAAGCTATAGCGCTCCGTATAGCGCTCCGGCGGCGACGGAACGGCTCCGGCCCAAGTGACCCCCAGGGGGGTTCAGCGTACGGAGGTAGACCCGCCTCCGACCCCGAGTCCGGGCGCGCTTCGATATCGCGGAATTCGCGCGCGTTTTCTGGTGCCGAGACGAGACGAGACAGTCGGGCTGGAGCAGCTGGTCGCCACCGGGTGACCGTTTCGGCGGCCTTCGCTCGTTAGGCAGGCCTATATGAGGCGGTTCGGGCGGGGAGCGAAGGTGACGGCGGCGCAGCGCGCTGAGGTTGAGCGGCTGGCGGCGGAGGGCGTGTCGGTGCGGCGGATCGCGGCGCAGGTGTTCGGTGATGCTCGCTTCCGCGGGCGGGTGGAGCGGATCCTGCACCGACCTGCCTCGCAGCCTGTCGCGGCGACGGTTGCGCTCGAGCCGGCGCTGGCGGGGATCAATCCGGCCGAGCTGGGGACGACGGAGCTGATCCGCTTGTTGCTCGAGCGTCGCCTGGCCTGGCTGGCGGCGAACGGGAAGGTGCCCTCCTTCCGCGAGCTGCGGAGCTTGCTGGAGCTGCAGCGGCGGTTGGCAGCGGCCGAGGCGGTGGAGCAGCTGCGGCCGAGTCGCCATATCCGGAAGTAGGTTTGGCCGCGATCTCGCGTCGTCCATGGCCGCGAAGCCGAAGGACGTCATGACGCGACCGTAGCTCTCTTCGGCAGGCCGTGCTCGGGAAGTCGCAAGCATTGCCCTGCCCGGGACGCTAGGAGGTGGTCGGGTGGCCGTGCTCGTGACGATCGCCGCCTGTTCTGACTTCGCTTCTTCCCCTTTTGGGTGACGGTTGTCGCTCCGTCGGCCATCGCCGGGGGAGGCGACTGTGGGGCGCGGCCACGACGGCCTCTGGCGGGCTCAGCGGCTGGGTGGCGGAGGCGCTGGAGAGCCGGCGCCGAGCGAGCGAGGAAGGGGCGCGGCGGGTCGCGGGCGCGCGCGCTCCTCTAGACCGGGCGACCGGCGCGCGCCAGTATTCGCCTACATGCCACCCCCTTGCGAACCGTCTCCACCTACCGCTCGGCTGGACATCGACGAGCTGCTCCGGCGCTGGTACGTATTCACGCTGCGAGAGCTTTTCGACCCTGCGGGTAATCCCCGCCACGCCGCCCGCCGAGCGATCAGCGATCTCTACTTTTACCGCGGCTGGAAGATCGAGCAAGAGATGTTCATCAAGGGCGCCGCGGGACGACTCTATTTCGACGCGAGCTGTGCGCCCGCCAGCGTTGATGCCGACCAGCTCGGCGCGGTCAACGCCGCCCTGAGCGCAGAGGCATCGGCGAGCTCGGGGATCAAGAACTTCTTCACCGGTCGCGACACGACGGGCTCGGTCAGGAGAGAAGGCGACTGCGTCAGGCTCAGCTACGTGGGCCCATCGCGGTACTTCGCCCACCAACTGATCCCCGCAGTCCTGGGCGCCGTCACCTTTCAGCCGCCCGCGAAGCTCCTCGCCACACGACAAGCCCAGGGACGTCGCGAACTCGCGCGCGTCACGAACCCGTCCCTCTGGGAGATCGCGGGCCGACCCTCCTGGCGTGATCTCGAGCCTCCCGACGAACTTCGCTCCACCGTTACCGGTTTGAAGCTCATCCTCACCGCCCTGCGCCTGCTCAATCATTTCCGCTAGGCCTTCCCGGGTGACATGACCGAAGCACGGGCCTTGAGGTCCCGCTGTGCAGAGTGCCTCCCGCCCTGCTCCGATCGACCTGCGGGGCTGGCACACGGTCCGGGTCGAGGAGCCCAGCGAAGAGGACACGAAGTCGGAGCTGGCCCCTACTGCCCCAGCTGCGCCAGGCGCGAGTTCGGCATCGCCGGCACCGAGCAGACCTAAAGCCTGAAGGCTTCCGCTTACGCACACCGTCTGCTCGGCGGAGGGCATAAGCGTCTCGGGGTACGCGGCCACCCCCGCGGGCTGGGCGGCGCGCCCCCCGCCTCAGCTAGCCCGGCAGGGGATACCCCCCTCGGTTACGCGACCGTCGGGGACTTGTACCCGCGTCAGCCACACGCGTAGTGCGCGAAAAGCGCGGTCCGTCCGCTCCGCACGTTTTTTTGGCTGGCTCAGCGCGCTTGTCTGGCTCGGTGTCGCGGACGATTACGACTGGTGCTTGCCTCGTTCGGCAAGCTTCTGCTGGACCTTCTTGAGCGTCCCGAGTTCTCGTGTGCTGAGGGTTCCTTCGCTCACGAGCCTGTTCAGGTATCCCTTCTCGCCTTCGAGTCGCTGCAGGCCACATGCGAAATCAGCTGCGGCGGCTTTGGCTGCCTTTGTTAGCGCGGCCTTCGCGCCGGCGCCTGTAGTTGCTGCCATTCCTCCTCCTCATCGGCTTCTTCCTGCTGTGCGGAGAGACGTCGCGAACGACATCCGCCCTCTAACTTACCGCTTTGGTTCTGGCCTATCCGGCCTAGCCCCCGGACGATGGCGCGCGGATGCCGTCGGCGCTCGAGCAGTTCGGCGCGAATGTCCGGGCAGCGCGCCGTCGGCGCGACTGGACGCAAGAGGATCTCGCGCACGCCACAGGCCTCGCGGCCGTGCAGGTGAGCCGGATCGAGCGCGGAGTCCGCGAGATACGTCTGACGACGCTGGTGCGCTTGCTCAAGGCCCTCGAAGTGCCGCCCGGCGAGCTGCTCGACAAGCTCCTCTAGCTGTAGTTCCTAAGCACGTTGGTTCATCCGGGCCGCCTTGGAGGCTGAGCGCTGACGAAGGCAGCTCAACTCCAAGGAGGCGACCCGGATGGATCTGCACGCTAACGCGGCTCTCAGTTGGAGCGGTCGGCGCGAGTTGGCGCGTCGTGTTGTTGATGAGGGTTGGACGCTGGCGGCGGCGGCCGAGGCCGCCGGCGTGAGCGTGCGCTGCGCCCGGAAGTGGGCCAGTCGGTACCGCTGCGGCGATCGCGAGCTGCGCGATCGGTCGTCGGCGCCACGTCGGGTCGCTAACCGGACCTCGGCTGAGCGGGTGGCGGTGATCGTCTTGCTGCAGCGGTTTGCGGATGACGGCGGCCGAGATCGCCGAGACGCTGCAGATGCCGCTCTCGACCGTCTCTGTCGTGCTGAAGCGAGAGGGGATCGGCCGCTTGGGTCGGATCGGGCTCGAGCGTCCGCGCCGGTACGAGCGCTCGCGGCCGGGCGAGCTCGTGCACATCGACGTCAAGAAGCTGGGCCGTATCCGCGGCGTCGGCCACCGGATCAGCGGCCACCGGGCCAGCCAGGGCAAGACACGGATCAACGGTCGCATCACCGGCGTCGCCGGCTGGGAGTACGTGCACGCCGCCGTCGACGACTACAGCCGGCTCGCCTACGCCGAGGTCTTGCTCGACGAACGAGCCTCAACCGCCGCTGGCTTCCTCGCCCGCGCCGTCGCCTTCTTCGCCCGCTACGGGATCAAGGTCGAACGGGTGCTCACCGACAACGGCTCCTGCTACCGCGCCGTCCTGCACGCACTCGCCTGCCGCCGACTCGGCATCCGCCACCTCCGCACCCGGCCGCACCGCCCGCAGACCAACGGGAAAGCCGAACGCTTCATCCGCACCCTCGTCCACGGCTGGGCCTACGGGCCGATCTACGGCACCAGCCGCGAACGCACCAACGCCCTTGACGGCTGGCTCTGGCACTACAACCATCGACGCCCACACACAGCACTCGGCCACCAACCACCGGCCAGCAGAACCAACCTGCTTGGGTCCTACATCGCCGGCAACTCCGGCATCGGCCGCAGACGTCGAGAACCGACGCGGTAGACGGTCACCGGCTGGAGCGAGTTGACGAGCTTGCTCGAGCGTGCAGCGGCGGCTGGAAGCTGCCGCGGCGCTGGACGGGCTGCGGCCGGTTCGAAGGGCTGACCCCGAGCTCGACCGGCGCCGGCGCTCAAGCCGAAAGCTGACGCGAAGCGCCCGAGCTGGGGCGCGGAAATCGATTTCGCTTGCTATCGCGGTGGTGGGCGGTGCGGCAGGCGGGGCCGCAGAAGCGGCGGCGGATCGTCGCGCCGGCCGGAAGCGCGCTGCCGCACCGGTCACAGAGCCGGCCGCGTTCGAGGAGCTGGAGTGAGCCGCTGGCGCGCATGGTGGCGAACCAGCGCCAGACGGTGCGGTCGCTGACGCGGCGCTCCTGGGCGAGCTCGCGCACCTCCTCGGTGATGTCGCCGCGCTCCATCAGAAAGTCGCACTAGTGTAACGGAACTGTCAGTGGAGGCTGGATAGGCGGAGCCGATGACCCAAGCCGCCGCAGCCCCACCCTCACAGCCCGCCGGGGCTGCGACGCTGCGCCCGACCACGGATCTGCGCCCGCATGCGCAGGCGAACCTGTTGCCGCCGCTTGCGCCACAGGAGCAGCGCGGCTTCGTCGCCGACGTGGAGCGGCGGGGCGTTTTGGTGCCGCTCGACATCACCCCCGCCGGGGTGGTGCTCGACGGGCACGTGCGGCTGCGCGCCGCCCTCGAGCTGGGGCTGGCGGAGCTGCCGGTGCGCGAGGTCTCGCCGCCGGATGAGCTCGAGTACCTGTTCGGGGCGGCGCTGCGGCGCCGCAATCTGTCCCCCTCGCAGAAGGCCGCGCTCGCGGTCGAGCTCGAGCGCTACCGGCACACCCGGGAGCAGGCGCGCACGCGGCAGCTGGCCAACCTCAAAAACCAGGACGTCGAGGTGGCAGCGTTGCCACCTCGAGGGAAGACGCGCGACCAAGTGGCCGGCTGGGCCGGGGTGTCGGCGCGCACGATCCAGGACGCGGCCACCGTGCGCGACCTCGACCCCGACCTGTTCGAGCAGGTGAAACGAGGACGGCTGCCCGTCGGCCGGGCCGCCAACCAGGTCCGCCAACGCGAACGCGACGCCGCCCTGCCGCCGACACCGCCGCTCCCCAACGGGCGCTACGAGCTCATCTACGCCGACCCGCCCTGGCGCCTACCCGGCAGCCCAACCAGCTCCCGGGCCGTCGAAAACCACTACCCGACCATGGAGCTGGAGCAGATCAAGGCGCTCGCCGTGCCCGCCGCCGAGAACGCGCTGCTCTTCCTCTGGGGCGTGAACTCGATGACCCCCGAAGCGGTCGAGGTGATGCAGAGCTGGGGGTTCAGCTACGTGAACCACTTCGTCTGGGTGAAGGACAAGTGGGGCCTCGGGCACTGGAACCGCACCCAGCACGAACTGCTCCACGTCGGCCTGCGCGGCAACCTCTCCCCGCCGCCACCCGCCGCCCGCGCAAGCAGCGTCATCCACGGCCCCCGCGGCGACCACTCCGCCAAACCACCGATCGCCTACGAGCTGCTCGAGACGATGTACCCGCGCCTGAGCAAGCTGGAGCTGTTCGCGCGCACCGCCCGCCCCGGCTGGACCGCCTGGGGCAACCAAGCCCCCACCCAAGCGGAGAGCCCCGCATGAGCGAGCCGCTGCCGCTGCTCGTCCCCACCGAGCTGGTGGAGGCAATCGCCCAGCGCGTCGCCGAGCTGCTCCGCGAGCAGACCGCTCAGCCAGCCGATCTGGTGTCGCCGTGGCTGGACGTGGTGGGTGCGTGCGCCTATCTCGGGTTCAGCCGTGATCGGCTGTACAAGCTGAGCGCGGCGGGGGCGATCCCCTGCCGCAAGAAGCGCGGCGGGCAGGGCTTGCTCTTCCACCGTGAGGAGCTCGACGCCTGGGTCGAGAGCGCCTACGAGCGACTGGATCATCGCTCCTAAGCGAGCTACGGTCGAGCGTGTCTCCTTCAACTCGCACGCGCAGCCAAGAGCGGCCGGCCAGGAGCAGGCGGGCGCTGCCGCGGCGGCGGGTGGTGCCGCGCCACCCGGGCATCTACTACCGGCCGAGCGCGGGCGGGAAGGTGCAGCCGCCGTACGAGATCCGCTACCTCGACTCGAGCGGGGTGCGCCGCTGGGCGCTCGTCCACGGCACCCTCGACGAAGCCGAAGCGAGAAGGTCAGAGCTGCGTCTGCGCCGCCGGGGCGGCCAACGCACCCAGCCCACCCGGCAGACGTTCGAGCCCTACGCGCGCGCCTGGCTGCAGCGGCAGCAGTGCCGGCCCCGCACCGTGGAGATCCTCACCTGGGCCCTGGAGCGGCATCTGCTCCCCTACTTCGGCCGCCGCCGCCTCGACCAGATCACGGTCGACGACGTCGCCGCCTACATCGCGTCGATGCGCCGCAAGGGGCTGCGCGGGTCGACGATCAACACCACCCTGCGCCCGCTCTCGCGCATCCTCGCCCACGCCTGCCGCCGTGGCCACATCCCGCTCAACCCGCTCACCCAGCTCGAACGCGGCGAACGACCAAGGCTCGACGACCAACGCCCCAAACGGATCCTCACCCTGGAGGAGATGCAGGCCCTCTTGGCGGCCGCGGACGGGGAGCGATACCGCTGCCTGCTCGAGCTGCTGCTCACCACCGGCCTCCGCATCGGGGAGGCGCTCGGGCTCAGCGCCGCCGACCTCGACCCGCAGCACGCGATCGTCCGCGTCGAGTGCCAGCTCGGCCGCGACGGCACCCGCACCGCCTTGAAGACGGAGGAGTCGCGGCGCGCGCTCGACATCCCCCCGCAGCTGATGCGCCGCCTCCGCCGTCTGCTCGCCGACCGCGGCGCCCTCTTCGACCCCGCTGCACTCCTCTTTGCCAGCCGCAGCGGCCACGGCCTGGAGCGCAAGGTCGCTCGGGAGGCACTCAAGCGCGCCGCCACCGCCGCCGGCCTCGCATCGCCGCTCCCCAGCCTGCATGACCTGCGGCACAGCCACGCCAGCATGCTGATCGCGCTCGAGCACACGGTCGCCGACGTGCAGCGGAGGCTCGGGCACCGCAAACCCGACACCACCCTGCGCATCTACACGCACCAGTGGAAGTACCGCGACGCCCGCCGCAGCCAGATTGGCCACCAACTCGGGCAGCTCTTCGACCAGCCGTGGGCACTTCCTACCTCTGCCCCACCCCCAGCCCCGGCGCCGCTGGCGCTCCCGGCGGCGGCCGGGACCTAACTGACCCCCTTTGGGCGGACGCGGACTTCCTCGTCGCCGCCCCGCCCGCCACCTACGATCGACGAGGAGAAGGAGGAACCACAATGGCCAAGCAACAAGGCAAGGGCGAGTCGGCGCGGGAGGTGACCCGCGATGTCCTTCGCCAGGCCGGCGAGCCCTTGCACGCCAAGGAGATCGCCACCCGCGTGCTCGCCTCGGGGCGCTGCCGCAGCCTCAGCGGCAAGACCCCGGAGGCCAGCGTCGCCGCCTTGCTCGCCGTCGGGTCGAAGCCGGGTGGACCGTTCAAGCGGGTCGGCAAGGGCATCTACACGCTCGCCGACCAGCCCGCCAATAGCGGCAGCGGCGAGGCCGGACAGCCCGCCGCCGGCAAGGGCGGGCCGAAGAACAAGCAGCGCGAGCCGCAGGCGGCCACGCCGAGCGCCTGAACCAGCCCCACCCCACCCGCCGCGAGGCGGGAAGCGAGAGCCGCCCCAGACGCGGCTCTCGCCGCTCGACAATGCCGATCGCGTTGGATGAGCAGTCGGAGAGTGGCGGCGGGACTTGACTCTCGCCCCGAGGAGAGCGTCACTGTCCCTCCCGGCGGGCAGGCCAGCCCGCGAAAACAGATGGCCCGGCGCGGCTGGAGCCGCCCGGGCCGTGACCACCAAAGGAGCGAAGCCTTTGATGGCAAGCGAAGTAGAACAGGCCCGAAAGCGGCCTGCGCTGACGGAGCGGCAGCGCCAGGTCGCGCGCGCCCTGGAGCGCGGGCTCAGCAATGCCGAGATCGGCGCCGAGCTCGGCATCTCGCCGCGCACCGTGAAGGCGCACTGCGACACGCTGCGCCGTAAGCTCGGCGTCCGCAAGCGGCGGCAGATCGCTCCGGCCTTCCGCCAGCTGGAAGGGAGAGGCTGAGCGAGCCGGCGGCCACTCGAAGGCACGTGGTGGCTCCGGCGGAGACGATCGGGCAGCGGCTCAAGCGGCTGCGCAGCGAGCGCGGGCTGAACCAGAGCGAGATCGCCGGCCCCGGCGTCGGCAGCGCCTACGTCAGCCGGATCGAAGACGGGGAGCGCACCCCCAGCCTGGCCGCGCTCCGCCAGCTCGCGACCAAGCTCGGGGTCACGCTCGAACAGCTGGAGACCGGGCGCGAGATCCCACTCGCGCTCGAACGCGAATACCAGCTCGCCAGCGCCGAGCTCGCGCTCGCCCTCGGCGGCGAGCACGCTGCCGCCGAACGCACGCTCCGCCGGCTCGCCGGCGCGGACGCTCGCGACCCGATCTACGCCCGCGCTCACGCCGCGCTCGGCCTCCACGCCGCCCAGCGCGGCGAGCATGAGCAGGCGATCGAGCAGCTCGAGGCCGCGACCATGGGTGGGATCCGCCCCCGCGAGCGCCCCGATCTGTACGAGACGCTCGCCAGCTGCTACCTGGCCACCGGAGCCGGCGCCCGCGCGGTCGCGCTGCTCGAACGCTGCGTTGCCGTCACCGCCAGCGATTCGCTCCTGCAGATCCGCTACCGCTCGCACCTGGGTCTCGCCCTCGACACAAGCGGCGACGCCCAGCGCGCCCGCGCCCTGCTCGTCGAGGGCGCCGAACTGGCCGAGGGGCACGCGCTCCCACGGACGCGCGTCCTCCACCATCGCGCGCTCGCGCACGCCGCCTGGACCGAACGCACACCCGAACTCGCGCTCGCGCACGCACGCCGCGCGCTCGCCCTGCTCGAAACGCTCGACGACGCCCGCCAGCTCGCCCGCGCCCAGCTCACCTGCGCGCGGCTGCACAACCTCGACCAGCACTCAAGGCAAGCCCTCCGCTCCCTCGAGCGGGCCGAGCGGCTGTGCGAGCAGACCGCCGACCGCCGCCAGCTCGGCCTCGTGCGCGCCGAACAAGCGAAAGCGCTCGCCGCCCTCGGCGCCGGCGAAGACGCGCTCCGCCACGCCGGCGAGGCAAGCATGCTTCTCGCCGACGAGCCCAGCGACGCCGCCCTGGCCGAGCACGCGCTCGCGCTCGCCCAGGCCGCCGCCGCTGACATCGACAACGCCGATCACTCCTTCCGCCACGCCACCCAAGCCTACGAAGAGCAGCGAAGGTGGAGAGAAGCCGCAGCCGTCGCGCACGACTGGGGCGGCGCCCTTCGACAGGCACGGAGACCCGAGCAAGCACTCGATGCGTTCGGCCGTGCCGCTCTCTTCGCCGCCCGCCACTGGTCTGGGAACCGCGCCTCGAGCGCCAGCCAGTAACGAGACGGAGACGCTGCTACTGCGCCTTCGGGCGCCGACCGCGCCGCGCCTGCTGCTTGCCCACGCGCGCGATCTGCTTCACCACCTCGTCGTCGACGTGCGCGTCGGCGACGACCTGCCCCCGGCGCGCATCGGCGTAACGCAGAACCACCTGCACGGACTGCTTCTCGTCCGCAATCTCCTTCTGCGAGAAATCACTGACGAAGATCGTCTTTCGGGCCACAGCTTCTCCCTTCGATTTACGTCGCCCCGGCGCTCAGCGCCGGCGGCGGACCGGGGTGAGGGTCGCGGCGAGCCGCTTCGACTCCAGACTCGGCTCAGGCCTCCGGCGCAACAACGCGAAAAACCAACCCAGCCGTGGACGCAATCGCCGCACAACGAAACCTTATTCCACTCATGCAAACCAGTCCTCCACGGCAGACGCCCGGCCCGGCGTCCGTTGCGCCCACTGAAGCTCTGCCAGCCAGCAGCGGCCACTAGCATCGAGCTATGCCGCTCGGAGCTGCGAGCAGCGAGGGCGCCTCGCGCGACTTCTTCATCTCCTACAACCGCGCCGATCGGGCGTGGGCGGAATGGACGCCTGGCAGCTGGAGGCCGCTGGCTACACGACCATGCTGCAGGCCTGGGACTTCGTGCCGGGCTCGAACTTCGTCCTCGAGATCGACAAGGCAGCCCAGCAGGCCAAGCGTACAATCGCCGTCCTCTCGCCCAGCTACCTGGCGGCGTCGTTCCCGCAGCCCGAGTGGGGAAGCGCCTTCGCCGATGATCCAACCGCCGCTCGGCGCAAGCTCGTCCCGGTGCGGGTCGCGGAATGCCACCCTCCCGGCCTGCTCGGCCAGATCGTCCACACCGATCTGATCGGCCTGGAGGAGGCGCAAGCACGCGAGCGGCTGCTCGCCGGCATGCGCGAGCGACTGAAGCCGAGCGAGGCGCCGGCCTTCCCCGGTGCCGACCGCGCCGGCGAGGCATCCCCTTCCTTCCCCGGCGAGCGCGAGCAGACGCACGCCTCCGCCATAGCGGCGCCCGCGACCCAGTCGGCCGGTCCGAGGACGTGGGTCAAGATCGACGACGTCATCACCGCGGTCGACGAACTCGACGACACGGGCGAGACGATCACGCTCAAAGGGCACCTGGACGAGGAAACCTTGCGCCGCCTGGACGCGCTGCGCCAGCGGGGATCCGGCAACCCGCGCGGGCGCGAGTACTTCCTCGGCCAAACCTTACCGGCCTCCTTGCGCCTCCTCGAGCACATGGCCGACCCTGGCCTCGACCGTCACGCGCTCGCTCAGGCCTTCGTGCTCGATGACCCGGCCGCCCGCGAGATCATCCGGCTGCTGCTCGTCGAAGCCCTCCTCGGCAAGGCACCGCACAGGCGCTCACCCGCCTCGAGCTCGGCCCCCGCCAAGGAAATACCCGCCAGGTCGTGATCGAGTGGCTCGACCCGAAGGTCTACGTCAACGTCCAGCCGAAGCGGCGCCGCATCGAAGGGATATGGCGGTTGCGCCACCGGTAGCTCGGCGGAGGTGGACGCCCGCCGGGTTCAGGAGGAAGAGCGCGGAGCGCCCGAGTGGCAGAGCCGGAGGACAGGGAGGCGGGCGTAGAGCACGAGCTCCGCCGCTCCCCGCCAAAGACTTGCTCGGCGAGGCCGAATAGCGCCCGTCCGCACCCTTCGCGCACGTACATCAGGCCTCGCCCGTCTGCGTCGTTGAGCCGGCGCCCGTCGACTTTCCACAGCCTGTGGAGAATCCCTAGATTGGGTGATGCAAGAGCCCGCGCGAGGGGCGAGGCTGCGCGTTCAGGAGGTCAGGGAGCGGAGGTTGCTACCAGATCCTCGTCGAACCAGGGACGATGCCAATGCGGCTACGGAGGATGCGACGCATCGATGGACTCCTCGACTGTGAGGACTGACGGCCTGCCGAGCATATCCCTCCAAAGGGTTACTTTCAAGAGTTTTTGGCAGGTTCTGCCCAGCCGGGCGCGTTCTCGAGCGGCGTTTCTGAAGGCGAATGAGGAGTGGCCGGTAGTCGCGTTCGCCGCGCTGCTGACGGCGGCTGTGCTGCTGCTCACGGTCGCGTTCGCGCTCACCTCGCCCGGTCTCCCGTGGCTCACCCTGCTCGGTCTTTGCGCGCTCAGCTTCCTCGGTGAGCGGCAGGGCGTGCGGCTGACGAGCTGCGTCGAGATTTCCGTCTCCTTCCTGCCGCTCGTCTTCGCGGCGGTGCTCTTCGGGCCGCTGGCGGCGATGATCGTCGGCGCCGCCGGCATGCTGAGCCAGTTCCCGCTCCGGCGCCCACGCGATGTCGAGCAGCCGTATTTGCGCTGGGTCGTCTGGACGGCGACGCGGGCGCTCGTCGGCGCCAGCGCCGGCTTCGGTGCGGTCGCAGCCGGTGGCCCCCAGGCGCACTCCTATCTGCTCCTCCTGCTGGCGACGGCGGTGGCCGCGAGCTGCGAGGCGATCAGCGACTTCGTGCTCGGCGCGCTGACCGCGCTCGTCCGCCGGCGGGCGTCGCTGCTCGACGTGGCGCGGACGACGGGGCCAGTCCTGCTGATCGCGATCCCGTTCTACACCGCCGTCACTCCGGGCCTCGCCTATGCGTTCCGCGAAATCTCCCCGTGGACGTTCGCCTTCTTCATCGTCCCGGCGCTGGCGGCGCACCGGTTGCTGCTGCTCTTCCGGGAGCAGCGGGCGGCGATCAGCGACCTCAAGGAGCTCGCCGCGCAACTGGAACGGGCGAATCTGTCGTTCGCCGCCGCGCTCGTCGCGACGCTTGACGCACGCGACCACTACACCGCTGGCCACTCGACGGCGGTTGCCGTCTACGCCTGCGACATCGCCGCCAGGATGGGGCTCTCCGAGGAGGAGCAGGAGCTGGCGCATCTGTGCGGCCTTGTCCATGACATCGGCAAGGTCGGGCTGCCCGCCGGGCTGCTCGAGAAGCCGGGCACGTTGACGCTCGCCGAGCGGCGGCAGATGCAGGAGCACTGCGCGATCGGCGAGGGCATCCTGGCCAACGTGGAGACGTACGCGGCGATCGCGCCGATCGTCCGCCATCACCACGAGCGCGTCGACGGGATGGGCTATCCTGACGCCCTGACGCGCGAGGAGACGCCGCTTGTGGCGCGGATCATCGCCGTCGCCGACAGCTACGACGCGATGACGAGCGATCGCCCGTACCGCGACGCGATGCCGCCTGACGTCGCCCGTGCCCGGCTGGCGCAGGCGGTCGAGGGCCAGCTCGACATCGAGGTCGTCGTCGCCTTTGAGGCGGTACTCGCGAGCGCCGACGACGACTATCGCCACGGCGTCGGCCCCGCGTTCGCCTCACCCTTCAAGCCCACCGCGCGCCGGGAGGATCTCGTCGGCGAGCTCCTGGCGGGGCTACCGCGGCACGCGGCCGCGGCCGGCGTTGCAATGATCCCCTCCTAACGCGCCCGGCGCCGAGCGAGGTCGCGCGCGCGTCCGGCGCCTCAGTTCAGGGAGACGTCGATCTCGACCGGCTCCACCCAGAGGGAACCTTCGAGCTCCGGCTCGTCCGCCAGGATCCCCGCGAGCGTCGCCTCGGCCTCCGCGGCCGTGGGGTAGAAGTCGTCGACGTCGTGCGAGACGCGGCTGGCGATGCCATAGAGGAGCACGACGGCAGTGAAGCACAGCTCGGCCGTCGCGGCCAAGCGCTCGCCCGCAGCACGTGCGGATGTGCTGAGGCTTCGGCCTTTAGGCGCTCAGACAGTGGAACTTGAGGATCGGGTGCAGCTCGATCTCGTTCGGCGCGACGCCCGTCTGGCGATGGAAGAAGTCGAAGAAGGCGACACCGATGATCTCCGCCCTGGCGCACACCCTGACCGCTGCCCGAACGGTCTTCATCTGAGTGCGCCGATAGGAGGTCGCGCCCGTATTGCAGGCCGCGGTCGGCGCCTCGGCGATCATGTGCTCGGTCGCCTGGTAGAGGACGAGATGGAGGTCGTCGTCCTTCTCGGTGAGCACCTTCCTCACCTCCGCGACGACCCTGAACTGGTGGTACTCGAACGGCAGCCGCGTCGCTGGCAGCGGCTTCGGCTTGGGCTGGCTCGCCAACCAGGCGATCGTCTTCGTCTGCAGAGCGAGGAGGTGAGGCCGGTCTTGAAGCGTCTTCACCTTCCACCGCTCCGTCCCGCAGAGAAGTCGCGCGGGCGCCGCGACGGAGGCCTCCGTCCGATCGACGGCCAAAGGCAGGGCCGCTGCCAGCACCACCAAGACGGGGGCCACACCCACGAGGACGCGGCGCACGAGAGCGAGCGTACAGCAGCTTGACAAACGCACACAAGGGCCCGAGGGAGTCGCTCTTGATCCGCACTTGACTGCGGAAGGTCTGGCGTGAGAGATTCGCTTCTGCCAAGTCCCTGTGGGTCCTCGGGTTCACAGGGACTAGGCGTTTCTGGGGCCACGCGACCCGAGCTGATCGCCACCGCGCTTGGGCCTCGCCCTTGCGACAATTTCGTCAGTAAGTGCGCCGGGCCAGCCCTTCCTCGTGAACGGTGCCTCGAAAACCAGGCGCTCGCGGCGGCGGAGATCGAGGCGGACGTCTTCGGCGACTCCTCGCCTCAGGTGCGACCGCGCCGATGAGGTGCAATCTGGTAGTTGGCGCTCGCACGCGTGTATCTCCCCATATGTGCCGTCGGTGGCGCCTTCATCGGCGTCGTCAATCACTGGGGCCATGAGCAGAGCGAGATTGGTGCAAGTCGGCGGCGTGACGGTGGCTGGCCTGAAGAGATACGACGCCCGCAGGACGATCCTGGGCAGCGCGGTGGAAGAGCCTGTACGTACTGGGCCGTGTTGCAGACCGTCGTCGCGACGATTCGCGCTACGCCGACATCGGCGGCGGCTCGAGGTCGAGGTTGGGGGCGGTGCGAATGCTTCGACTCCCGGTGGCGACGGCGGCGAGGGCGACCATTCCCGCCGCGAGGAGGAGGGTCGCCGTTCTCGCGTTCATCGAGCTGAGCAAGAGCCCCGCCGCGAGCGACCCGAGCGGGATGGCGCCGTAGGCCACGAGCGTGTCTGCGCTTGCCACCCGGCCGAGCAGCTGCTCCGGGGTGATCGCGAGTTGGTAGGCGCCGACGACGACGTTCCAGGCCGGGCCGATGAACGCCATCGCGGCGACGATCGCGCCGAGTGCGTATGGGTTCGAGACGAAGGCGATCGGCGGAACGAGCAGCGCCCAAACCCAATTCGCGCCGATCACGACTGTGCTGGCGCGCAGATGGCGTTGGAGCCATGGTGACGCAAGCGAGCCGAGAACGCCTCCGACGCCCATCCCGGCGAGCATGATGCCGATGACGGCGGTGGAGGCGCCGTGGTCCCTCGCGATCACGATCAGGAAGAGCACGAGCGCCTGGAACATGAAGTTGCTGCCGGCGACGAGGAGCGACGTTACGCGGAGGAACGGCTGGCGCCAGAGCCAGGCCAGTCCTTCGCGCACTTCGCCCCAGAGGCTGCGGACGGGCGCCGGGTCGCGCTCGGCCTGGAACTCGGTGCGGATGAGCAGCAGCGTCGCGATCGACACGACGTAGGAGGCTGCGTCGGCAAGGAAGGGAAGGGCGCGGCCGATTCCGAACAGGGCGCCGCCGAGCGGCGCGCCGCCGAGGGCGGCAGCGCGGTTGCGGGCCTCGTTGCGCGACAGCGCCGTCGGGAGCTGCGAGCGGGGCACCACTGCCTGAACGGCCGCTGCCTCGGCAAGGTTGTAGAAGACGAAGAGCGAGCCCTCGATGAAGCTGACGACCATGATCTGCGGAAGCGTCAAGCTTCCGAGCCAGAACGCGATCACCAGGCTTGCGAGGGCAAGGCCGCGGCCGATGTCGCAGGCGATCATCGTCCGTTTGCGGTTCCAGCGGTCGATGAACGCTCCGGCCGGAAGCTGGACGAGCAGGTACGGCAGGGTCGCGAGGAAGCCGACGATGCCCGCGTCGGCCGGTGAGTGCGTGAGTGCGAGCACGAGCAGCGGGTAGGCGGTCGCGGAGATGCGCGAACCGAGGACGGAGACCGCCATGCCTGCCCACAGGAGGGCGAAGTCGCGGTTTCGCCTGAGCGGTGGCGGCGGCGCCGCGATCGGAGCCGCTCCGACGGCGGGCGGGGCTTCGACCGGTGCGTTCACGACCGATGTGGCTCCGTCTCGAGCGGGAAGGCAGCGTTCAGCATCCGGATGGCACGTGCGCCCTCAGGCCGCCGGTCCGGCTCGGCCGTCCGGTCGAGGTAGCGCTCGACGATCGCCATGATCTCCTGCTCCACCTCGCGCAGCTCGTCCAGGGTGAGGAAGAGCAGGCTTGTCGTCAGCACGGCCGCCTCTCGCCACTGCGGTTCGGTCCCGTCCGGTTCGGCGAGGTACCGCTCGAGGAGGCCGACATCGCGCCGGAGGAGCTCGACGCTGAGGCGCGAAGCCGCGTGCGAATGCTCCCCACCGTCGTCGGACCAGCGCAGGTCGACCTGCGCGATCCGCCACGGCCGCTCGCGACCGGCGCCGGCGGGGACGTCGTCCACGAACCCGTACTTCGCGAGCTGGCGGAGATGGAAGGAGCAGCTCGCGGCGCTCTCCCCGGTCAGCTCGGCCGCGCGCGTCGCCGTGACGGTGCCTTCGCGCGCCAGGACGTCGAGGAGCTCCAGCCGCAGTGGATGCGCGAGAGCGCGCATCGCGCGCGGGTCGCGGAGCTCCCGCGGCGTGACGGCTGCGCTGGGGCGGTTTGAAGTTTCGGCTCTATCGAAAGACATGTTTCGAAACAGTTCTTTCGTGTGAGCAGAGAGTCGAAACCTACGTCTACCGCCAGCGTGACTCCGATTCGCGTCTTCCTGTACGACCCCGAGCCGCTCCGACGCGGCGGGTTGAGCGCGCTCCTCGCTCGCGAGCCGGACATCGAGGTGGTCGGGGAGGCCGATTCGGCTCCGGCGGTGCAGACACTTGCAGCGCGGGCGGAGCCCGACGTCATCATCGCGACCCGTTCTCAGCCGGCGGCGGACACCGTCCGGCTCGTCCGCAAGCTCACGTCGACGGGCGGGCGAGATGTCCACGTCGTCCTGCTCGTCGACAGCCTCGGGGAGCAAGCGCTCTGCGCGGCGAGCGTCGCGGGCTGCGCCGTGATGTCGAAGACGATCAGCCCGACAGAGCTCACGGCCGCGGTCCGGCTCGTCGGGGCCGGCTACGTCCCGATCGACAAGCATCTCGCGACGCGGTTTTCGAGCGTTCTCAACCAGCTCGTCACACGCTCGAACGAGAACGAGCGACTGTGCCGGCTGACGAGGCGCGAGCGGGAGGTGTTCGAGCTGATCGCCCAGGGCCTTTCGAATGTCGAGATCGCAGACGCGCTCGTCGTCGCCCAGTCGACGGTCAAGACCCACGTGCGCTGCATCCTGAAGAAGCTCCGGCTCCGTGACCGCGTCCAGGCGGTCGCGTTCGCGCACCAGGCCGGCCTGGCTGCCGCAGCCTGACCCGAACGCCTCGTCCGCAAGGAGGAGGCGGCACCTCGATTTCCTCCCGGTGGTGGAGAGTAGGACTGCCGCTACTCGGAAGCACTCAACCATGACGACCATCGCTCCATCGCTGTCAGCGGCGCTGCCGTTGAAGCTGGAACCGCGTGGCGTGCTCCAGGCAATCGGCGGGACGCCGCTCGTCGAACTGGAGCGGATCGCGGCTGCGAGCCCGATCCGTGTCTTCGCGAAGCTGGAGTCGCTGAACCCGGGCGGGAGCATCAAGGATCGGCCGGCGCTCAACATGCTCCTGGGCAAGATCGAGCGCGGCGACCTCGAGCCGGGCCGCTCGGTCGTCGTCGAGTCGAGCTCCGGCAACCTCGGGATCGGGCTGGCGCAGGTGTGCCGCTATCTCGGCCTCCGCTTCGTCTGTGTCGTCGACCCGAAGACGACCGAGCAGAACGTGGCGCTCATGCGGGCGTACGGAGCCGAGATCGAGGTCGTCGAGGAGCGCGACCCGGAGACCGACGAGTACCTGCCGACGCGCATCCGACGCGTCCGCGAGCTGAGCGAGACGCTCCCGGACGCGTACTGGCCGAACCAGTACGCCAACCTCCTGAACGCCGGAGCGCACGTCACGACGATGCGGGAGATCGTCGAGGCGCTCAGCTACGTCGACTACCTCTTCTGCGCCACCAGCTCCTGCGGCACGCTCCGCGGCTGCTCCCGCTACGTCCGGCGGCACGGGCTCGAGACGACCGTCGTCGCGGTCGACGCCGTCGGCAGCGCGATCTTCGGCCAGGCGCCCGCGCGCCGGATGATCCCCGGTCACGGCGCGGCCGCGCGCCCGGCTCTCTACCGCGACGACCTCGCCGACCAGGTCGTGCACGTCACCGACCTCGAGTGCGTGGTCGGCTGCCGGCGCCTCGCGCTGCGCGAGGCGGTGCTCGCCGGCGGGTCGTCCGGGGCCGTCGTCAGCGCGGTCGAGCGGCTCCGGGACGAAATCCCCGAAGAAGCGATCTGCGCCCTGATCCTCCCCGATCGCGGTGAGCGCTACCTGGACACGATCTACTCGGACGCCTGGGTGGAGGAGCACTTCGGCGATGTCTTCCACCTCTGGGAAGAGGAGGACTGGGCGCCGTGTTGATCCTCGGCCGGTCCGACGTCGAGCACGTCCTCGCGGGACGCGAGCACGAGGTCATCGAGGCCGTCCGCCGCGCCTACGTCGCGCACGCCCTGGGGCGGACGGTCGTGCCGCACTCCCTCTTCCTCCGCTTCCCCGACGACGACCGCAACAGGATCATCGCGCTCCCGGCGCACCTGGACGGCGAGCGAGCCGTCGCGGGGATCAAGTGGATCTCGTCCTTCCCGGGGAACACCGAGCTGGGGATCGAACGCGCCTCGGCGGCGATCATCCTGAACTCGCTCGAGACGGGGCACCCGGAGGCCCTGCTCGAGGCGTCCGTGATCTCGGCCCGGCGGACCGCCGCGAGCGCGGCCCTGACCGCCAAGGTCCTCGCGGCCGGCGAGACGGAGAGAGGCGTGGCGCTCGTCGGCTGCGGCACGATCAACCTCGAGATCCTCCGCTTCCTGCGGACGAGCTTTCCCGAGCTCGCCGCGGCCACGCTCTTCGACCTCGACCCGGCGCGCGCGGAGGCCTTCGCGGAGCGCGTGCGAGCCACGCTGCCGGAGGTCGAGGTCGAGCTCGCCGCCGACCTCGAGCACGCTCTCTCGGCACACACGCTCATCTCCTTCGCGACGACGAGCGGGAGCCCCCACACCGGGCTCGACGCCTGCACGGACGGGGCGCTCGTGCTCCACGTCTCGCTCCGCGACCTCACCGTCGAGGCGATCCTTGCCGCCGTCAACGTCCTCGACGACGTCGACCACGCCTGCCGCGAGCGGACCTCGCTCCACCTCGCGGAGCAGGCGGTCGGCCACCGGCGCTTCGTGCACGCGACGATCGGCGACGTCCTCGCGGCCGGAGGAGCATGGCGGCGCGATCTCGAGCGCGTCACCGTCTTCTCCCCGTTCGGTCTCGGAGCGCTCGACCTCGCCGTCGCCGAGCTCGTTCGCCGGCGCGCGGAGGAGGACGGACTCGGCATCCGAGTCGGCGACTTCCTGACCCACGAACCAGCGCCGGTGCCAGCGCGATGACGACCGAAACGACTGGAGGAACCATGGAAGAGCACACCGACGAGCGCACGTATGCCGTCGTCCTGAACGACGAGGAGCAGTACTCGATCTGGGCCGCGGACCGGAAGCTTCCGCTCGGCTGGCGCAAGGAAGGAACGGAGGGGACGCGCGAGGAGTGCCTGGCTCGGATCTCGGAGGTCTGGACCGACATGCGTCCGCTGAGCCTGCGCCGGCGGATGGAAGCCGGCCAGACTGAGAAGGCGACCGTCTAGGCGCATGATCGCGCGACGGCCCGAGACGCCGCTCGAGGAGACGCCGCGGCTCGACGACGGGGCAGCCCCGGTGCTCCTGTCATTGCTTGCCCGCCGGCCCGTCGACCTCGCGGACGAGGTGCCGCTGCCGGCGCCGCTTCTGCACGAGGCCTTCGAGCGGCAGGCCCGAGAGCGGCCGGCGGAGACGGCGCTCGTGTTCGAGCAGGCCGAGATGAGCTACGGCGAGCTGGACGAGCGCACGGCCAAGCTCGCCCGACGGCTGCGCAGCCTGGGCGTCGGCCCCGAATCGATCGTCGCCGTCTGCCTGGAGCGCAGCCTCGACCTTGTCGTAGCACTGCTCGCCATCCTGCGCGCCGGCGGCGCCTACCTGCCGCTCGAGCCCGACTACCCGCACGAGCGGCTCCGGTTCATGGTCGAGGACGCCCGGCCGGCGGCGGTGCTGACGAGCGAGCGCCTGCGCGCGCGCGTGCCCGACTACGAGGCGCCGACGCTCGCGCTCGATCGCGACTGGCCGAGCATCGACGCGAAGCCGGCCGAGCCGCTCGCCGCCGGGGTCGACGGCCGCAATGCCGCGTACGTGATCTACACCTCCGGCTCCACCGGCCGGCCCAAGGGCGTACTCGTCGGACACGCGGCGATCGCCAACCGGATCGCCTGGATGCAGCGCACCTACCGGCTCGAGCCGGGCGAGCGCGTGCTCCAGAAGACGCCGTACAGCTTCGACGTCTCCCTTTGGGAGTTCTTCTGGCCGCTGACGACCGGCGCGCGGCTCGTGCTCGCCCGCCCCGGCGGCCATCGCGACAACGACTACCTGGCGCGGCTGATCGACCGGCACGCGATCGGCGTCTGCCACTTCGTCCCCTCGATGCTGCGATCGTTCCTGGAGGAGCCCGGGCTCGAGGAGCGGTGCCGCTCGCTGCGGCTCGTCGTCTGCAGCGGCGAGGCGCTCACGGCCGGCGACCAGGAGCGCTTCTTCCGCCGCCTCGGCGCCGAGCTGCACAACCTCTACGGGCCGACCGAGGCGGCGGTCGACGTCAGCGCCTGGGCCTGCCGGCCCAACGACGGCCTCTCCACCGTCCCGATCGGCCATCCGATCGACAACGTCACCCTGCACGTGCTCGACGACCGGCTCGAGCCCGTGCCCACCGGCGCGCGCGGCAACCTCTACATCGGCGGGATCGGCCTCGCCCGAGGCTACCTCGGCCGCCCCGACCTCACCGCCGAGCGCTTCGTTCCCAACCCGCTCGCCGACACGCCCGGAGAACGCCTCTACGACACAGGCGACGTCGCGCGCCTGCTCCCGGACGGCGCGATCGACTATCTCGGCCGCTCCGACTTCCAGGTCAAGATCCGCGGGCACCGCGTCGAGCTCGGCGAGATCGAAGCCGCCCTGCGCGGCCACGACGCCGTCGCCGATGCCGCCGTCTCGGCGCGGGAGGACGACCCGACCGGCCATGTGCGTCTCGTCGCGTACGTGGTGCCGACGGCCGAGACGGGCGCCGGGCTCGTCCGGGAGCTCCGCGCGCACCTCGGCCGGAGTCTGCCCGAGCACATGATCCCGTCCGCCTTCGTGGAGCTCTCGAGCCTGCCGCTGACACCCAGCGGGAAGCTCGACCGCAAGAAGCTCCCTGCCCCGGACGGGGCGGCAACGGCGCTCGCCGCCGACTACGTCGAGCCGCAGGGCGAGCTCGCGAAGACGCTGGCCGGGATCTGGCGCGAGGTCCTCCACCTCGAGCGCGTCGGCGCGGCCGACGACTTCTTCGAGCTCGGCGGCGACTCGCTGCTCGCAGGCGCGGCGCTCGTGCGCGTGCACGAGCGGCTCGGGGTGCGTGTCCCGCTCCAGCGGATCTTCGAGGCTCGCACGCTCACGGCCCTCGCCGACGTGATCGCCGCCTCGGAGCACGACGAGCTCGAGCCGATCGAGCGAGGAGAGCGGCCGGGGCAGCTCCCGCTTTCGTTCGCGCAGCAGCGGATCTGGTTCCTCGACCAGCTCGCCGAGGGCTCGCTGGAGTTCCTCGTCCCGCGCGCGATCGAGCTGCGCGGCCCGCTCGACGCGCAGGCGCTCGAGCGGGCGCTGACGGAGATCGTGGCCCGGCACGAGATCCTGCGCACCCGCTACACGAGCGAGAACGGAACGCCGGTGCAGGTGATCGAGCCCCCGGCGCCGCTGCCGCTCGAGGTCGTCGACCTGAGCCGGCGCTCGCCGGCCGAGCAGGACGAAGACGTCACCGAGCTCGCGGCCGAGGAGCTGCGGACGCCGTTCGACCTCGAGCGCGCGCCGCTCCTGCGGACCCGGCTGCTACGGCTCGAGGACGAGCGGCACGTGCTGCTCCTGACCGCGCACCACATCGCGTCGGACGGCTGGTCGCTGGGGATCCTGAGCGAGGAGCTCCGGACGCTGTACGAGGCCTTCCACGCCGGCGCCCACTCCCCGCTCGAGCCGCTCCCGCTCCAGTACGCCGACTACACGCTCTGGCAGCGCCACTCGCTCAACGGCGAGGCGCTCGAGACGGAGCTCGGGCACTGGCGCGCCCGGCTCGCCGGCCTGGAGCCGCTCGAGCTGCCGACCGACCGGCCGCGCCCCGCGGTCAGAAGTGGCCGCGGCGCCAACGTCCGCTTCGACCTCGAGGCGGAGCTCGCGGACGACCTGCGCCGCCTCGGGCGCGAACGCGGAGCGACGCTCTTCATGACCCTGCTCGCCGCATTCCAGATCCTGCTCGGCCGCTTTGCGGGCCGGGACGACGTGGCCGTCGGAACACCGGTCGCCGGCCGCACCCGCTCCGAGCTGGAGCAGCTGATCGGCTTCTTCGTCAACACGCTCGTGCTCCGCACCGACCTCGTCGGCGATCCCCGCTTCGAGGAGCTCCTCGCCCGCGTCCGCGATGTCTCGCTCGACGCCTTCGCACACCAGGACCTTCCCTTCGAGCGGCTCGTCGACGAGCTCCAGCCCGCGCGCGACCTGGCGCGGACACCGCTCTTCCAGGTCATGTTCGTGCTCCAGAACGAGGACGAGGGCAGCTTCGCGCTGCCCGAGCTCCAAGCCACCGAGCGTCCGGCCGACCTCGAGACGGCGAAGTTCGACCTGACGCTGGAGCTCGCCGAGCGGCCCGGCGGGCACCTCGCAGGCCGGCTCGAGTACGCGACCGAGCTCTTCGACCACGACACCGCGGAGCGGATCGTCCGGCACCTCGAGACGCTCCTGCGAAGCATCGCCGCGGCACCCGGCGCCCGCCTCAGCGAGCTCGACCTCCTGTCGGCCGAGGAGCGGCGCCAGGTCGTCGAGGGCTGGAACGACACCGACCGGCCGCTGCCCGACCGGCTCGTGCACGAGCTCGTCGAGGAGCGGGCCGCGAAGACCCCGGACGCTCCGGCCGTCCGGTGCGGGGCGAGCGTGCTCTCCTACCGCGAGCTCGACCGCCGCGCGAACCGGCTCGCCCACGAGCTGCGCACCCGCGGCGTCGGGCCGGAGACGGTCGTCGCGCTCTGCCTCGAGCGCAGCCCCGAGCTCATCGTCGCGATGCTCGGGGTGCTGAAGGCGGGCGGCGCGTACGTCCCGCTTGACCCGTCCTATCCGGCCGACCGGCTCTCCTTCGTCCTCGAGGACACCCAGGCCAAGCTGGTGCTCGCGCAGGCGCGGACCACAGAGCGCGTGCCGGCCGGCTTCGACGTGCTCTCGCTCGACGAGGACGCCGAGCGGCTCGAGCGGCACCCCGACGAGACGCTTCCGCGGGTCGCGGAGCCGGACAACCCCGTGTACGTCATCTACACGAGCGGCTCGACGGGGCAGCCGAAGGGCGTCGTCGTCACCCACCGCGGCCTCGTCAACTACCTGCTCTGGACGCTGGAGGCCTGCGAGCTCGACCAGGGCAGCGGCTCCCCCGCCCACTCGCCGGTCGCGTTCGACCTCGTCGTGACCGCGATCTTCCCGGCGCTCATCTCGGGCGGCGCCGTGGAGCTGGTCTCGAGCGGCGAGCCGGGCGCGCTCGCGGCCGCGCTCGAGTGCGGCGGCTACAGCCTGGTCAAGATCACGCCGTCCCACCTCGAGCTCCTGGCGCAGCTCCTGCCGGCGTCGCAGGCCGAGGGGACGACGCGGCGGTTCGTCGTCGGCGGCGAGCAGCTGCTCGGCGAGTCGCTCGCCTTCTGGGCCGAGAACGCACCGGAGACGGCGATCGTCAACGAGTACGGCCCGACCGAGACGGTGGTCGGCTGCTGCGTGCACGAGGTGCGCGCAGGCGACGTGGAGCCGGGGCCGCTGCCGATCGGGCTCCCGATTCGGAACACCGTCCTCTACGTCCTCGGGCCGTCGTTCGAGCCGCTCCCCGTCGGCGTCCCCGGCGAGCTCTTCATCGGCGGGGCCGGCGTCGCACGCGGCTACCTGAACCGCGCGGCCCTGACCGCCGAGCGCTTCGTCCCCAACCCGTTCGGCCGCATCCCCGGCGAGCGGCTCTACCGCACGGGCGACCTCGTGCGCCGCCGCGCCGACGGAGCCCTCGAGTACCTCGGCCGGTTCGACGACCAGGTCAAGATCCGCGGCTTCCGGATCGAGCTCGGCGAGGTCGAGGCGCACCTCTCGAAGCACCCCGACCTCGAGGACGTCGCGGTCGCGGCGCCCGAGGCCGCGCCGGGAGACAAGCGTCTCGTGGCGTACGTCGTCGCGCGGCACGGCGCCGAGGCGCCGACGCCGGCCGACCTGCGCTCATTCCTCTCCGAGCGGCTCCCCGCGGAGCTGATCCCGTCGCAGTTCGTGACGCTCGACGCGCTCCCGCTGAGCTCGAACGGCAAGGTCGACCGCCACGCGCTGCCCCTCCCCACCGACCGCCCCCAGCTGGAGCACGAGCTCGTCGCGGCGCGCACTCCGGCGGAGGAGGCGATCGCCGGGATCTACGCTGAGGTGCTGGGGCTGGACGAGGTCGGCGTCCACGACGGCTTCTTCGAGCTCGGCGGCAACTCGCTCCTCGCCGTCCAGGTCGTGTCGCGCCTCCGGCGCCGCTTCCCGGTCGAGGTCTCGGTCGCGACGGTCTTCCAGGCGCAGACGGTGGCCGAGCTCGCCCAGGCCGTCGGCGCGCGCGTCGCCGCGTCGTTCAACACCACCTTCGGGCTCGACATGACCGAGCAGCCCTTGCCGGCCGCCGGCGAGCTCGCAGACGCCCCGCCCGCCGCGGAGGAGCAGCCGATCGAGGCGGCCGACCGCTCGCAGCCACTCCCGCTCTCGTTCGCCCAGCAGCGGCTGTGGTTCCTCGACCAGCTCGGCGAGGGCTCGGCGACCGAGTTCCTGATGCCGTACGCGCTCGAGCTCCGCGGTCCGCTCGACGAGAACGCGCTCGAGCGCGCGCTGTCGGAGGTCGTCGCCCGCCACGAGGCGCTGCGGACGCGCTTCGAGAGCGGCGACGGCGGGCCGGTGCAGGTGGTCGAGCCGCCGGCGGCGCTCCCGCTCCCGCTCGTCGACCTCACCGACCAGGCGGCCGAGGAGCGCGAGGGGGCGCTGCACGAGCTCGTCGCGGAGGAGGTGCGGACGCCCTTCCGGCTCGACCGTGCGCCGATGCTGCGCGCGCGGCTCGTGCGGCTCGTGCAGGAGCGGCACGCGCTTCTCCTCACCATCCACCACGTCGCCTCCGACGCCTGGTCGCTCGGCGTGCTGAGCGAGGAGCTCGAGGCGCTCTACGACGCCTTCCGCGCCGGCCGGCCCTCGCCGCTCGAGGCGCCCGAGGTCCAGTACGCCGACCACGCGGTCTGGCAGCGCGAGCGGCTCGCGGGCGAGACCCTCGACGCCGAGCTCCGGTCGTGGCGCGAGCGGCTCGAAGGACTGGCGCCGCTCGAGCTGCCGTCCGACCGCCCGCGTCCGCCCGTCCGCTCGGGACGCGGCCGGACTCTCCGCTTCGAGATCCCGGCGCCGGAGGTCGAGCCGCTCCGCCGGCTCGGCGGCGAGCACGGCGCGACGCTCTTCATGACGCTCCTCACGGCGTTCCAGGCCCTGCTCGGCCGCTATGCCGGCCAGGAGGACGTCGCCGTCGGGACGCCGAGCGCAGGCCGTTCGCGCGTCGAGCTCGAGCGCCTGATCGGCTTCTTCGTCAACACCGTCGTCCTGCGCACCCGCCTGGACGGCGACCCGTCCTTCGCCGAGCTCCTGGCCCGCAGCCGCGAGGTCTCGCTGCACGCCTTCTCGCACGACGAGCTGCCGTTCGAGCGGCTCGTGGAGGAGCTCCAGCCGGAGCGCGACCTCTCCCGCACGCCCCTCTTCCAGGTCATGTTCGTGCTCCAGAACGCCGGCGGGCGCGGCTTCCGGCTCCGCGGCCTCGAGGTCGACGAGCTCGACGTCGAGCCGGAGACGAGCAAGTTCGACCTCAGCCTCGAGCTCGCGGAGACCGAGGACGGCCGGCTGGCCGGGGCGATCGAGTACAGCACCGATCTCTTCGACGAGTCGACGATCGAGCGTGTCGCGAGCTGCTACCGGCGCCTGCTCGGGGCGGTCGCGGCGGCGCCGGACGAGCCGCTCAGCCGCATCGACCTGCTCGCCGACGGCGAGCGCCGGCTGCTCGAGGAGTGGAACGACACCGCGCAGCCGCTCCCGGACGGACTCCTGCACGAGCTCTTCGAGGAGCAGGCGGCCCGCACGCCCGAGGCGCCGGCCGTCGTCGGCCGGAGCGTGGAGCTCGCCTACGGCGAGCTGAACCGGCGCGCGAACCGCCTTGCGCGCGAGCTGCGCACGCGCGGAGTCGCCCCCGACGTCCCGGTCGGGCTCTGCCTGGAGCGGGGGCCGGACGCTGTCGTCGCGCTCCTCGCCGTGTTGAAGGCGGGCGGCGCATACGTGCCGCTCGACCCGGACCACCCGGCCGATCGGCTCGCGTTCGTGCTCGAGGACACGGGTGCGCCGGTCGTGCTCGCGCAGTCGTCGACTCAGGCGCGCGTTCCCGAGGGCCGGCACGAGCTGCTCGTGCTCGACGAGGAGGCAGACCGGCTCGCGGCGCACGCGGAGCACGACCTTCCGACCGCCACGGACGCGGACGGCGCGGCGTACGTCGTCTACACGAGCGGCTCGACCGGCCACCCCAAGGGCGTCGTCGTCACCCACCGCGGGATCCGGAACCGCGTCCTGTGGACGGTCCGCCGCCACGGCCTCGGCGCCGGCGACCGCGTGCTCCAGAAGACCGCGTTCACCTTCGACGCGGCGGCGTGGGAGTTCCTGGCGCCGCTCGTCTCGGGAGGCGCCGTGGCGCTCGCTGGACCCGACGCGCACCGCGACTCGGCGGAGATCATCGCCGCCGCGGCGGCGACGGGCGCGACCGTCCTCCAGCTCGTCCCCTCGATGCTGCGGCTCGTGGTCGAGGAGCCGGCGCTCGAGCGCTGTGAGGCGCTCCGCCTCGTCTTCTCGGCCGGCGAGCCGCTCGCGGCCGCGCTCTGCGCGCGCCTGCGCAGCCGACTCCAGGTCGAGATCGTGAACACCTACGGGCCGACGGAGTGCTCGATCGACGCCACGGCGTGGCACTACCGGCCCGGCCATCCCGCGGGCGTCCCGATCGGCGCGCCGCTCGACAACGTCCGCGTTCGCATCCTCGACCCGGCGGGCAACCCGATGCCGCTCGGCGTCCCCGGCGAGCTGCACATCGGCGGCGAGGGCCTCGCGCGCGGCTACCTCGGCCGGCCCGACCTGACCGCGGAGCGCTTCGTCCCCGACCCGTTCGCGACCGACCGCGGCGCGCGGCTCTACCGGACCGGCGACGTGGCGCGGTGGCGCGAGGACGGCACGATCGAGTTCCTCGGCCGCCTCGACGACCAGGTGAAGATCCGCGGCGTCCGGCTGGAGCCGGGCGAGGTCGAGGCGGCGCTGTCGGACCATCCGGACGTCGCGCGTGCCGCCGTGGCCGTCCGCTCCGGCGCCGCGGGCGAGCCGCAGCTCGTCGCGTACGTCGTCCCCGCCGCGGGGGAGATCGACGCGGACGCGCTCCGGTCGCACCTGCTCGGCCGTCTCCCGGGCCCAATGGTGCCGGAGCTCTTCGTCGCGCTCGACCGGTTCCCGCTCACCTCGAGCGGCAAGATCGACCGCAAGGCGCTGCCCGAGCCCGAAGCCCCCACCGAGCGGTACGTGCCGCCGCGGACGCCGGCGGAGGAGACGATCGTCGCCATCTGGCGCGAGGTCCTCGGCGCCGAGCGGGTAGGAGTCCACGACGGCTTCTTCGCCCTCGGCGGCCACTCGCTGCTCGCGACGCAGATGCTCTCGCGGGTCAGAGCCGCGTTCGGCGTCGAGGTCGCGCTACGCGAGGTCTTCGCCGCGCAGACGGTCGCGCGCCTCGCCGAGGTGGTGGCGCAGGCGCGTCCGGAGGTCGACGGGCCGCCGCTCGTGCCCGCCGACCGGAGCGAGCCGCTGCCGCTCTCCTTCGCGCAGGAGCGGCTGTGGTTCCTCGACCGCCTCGAGCCGGGAAGCTCCGAGTATCTCGTCCCGATCGCGGTTCGCCTCCGCGGCGAGCTCGACGTGGACGCGCTCGAGCGCGCGCTCTCCGAGCTCGTCGCCAGGCACGAGATCCTGCGGACACGGTACGCGGACGTCGACGGCCGGCCCGTCCAGGTGGCCGACGACGCGACGCCGCTCGAGCTCGCGCGTGTCGACCTCAGCGAGCTCGACGAGGACGAGCGCGAGCGCGGCCTGGAGGACTTCGTCGCCGGGGAAGGGCGGAAGCCGCTCGACCTCGCGCGCGGGCCGGTCCTCCGTGCCACGCTCGCCCGCCTCGCCGCGCGAGATCATCTGCTGCTCCTCGTCGTCCACCACGTCGCCTTCGACGGCTGGTCGACGACGGTCCTGGCGGACGACCTCGGCCCGCTCTACGACGCGTTCGCGGCCGGCCGGCGCCCGGACCTGCCCGAGCCGGAGCTTCAGTACGCCGACGCGGCGGTCTGGCAGCGCCGCACCCTGAGCGGCGAGACGCTCGAGCGGCAGCTCGACTACTGGCGGGCGCAGCTCGCCGACCTGGAGCCGCTCGACCTTCCGACCGATCGCCCGCGGCCGTCGGCCCGCGACGCCGAGGGAGCGAGCGTGCCCGTCCGGCTCGAGCCGGAGCTCGCCCGGCGGCTCCTCGAGCTCGGGCACGAGCACGGCGCGACGCCGTTCATGACGCTGCTCGCGCCGTTCGCGCTCGTGCTCGCGCGCTACGCGGGCGCGGAGGACGTCGCGATCGGGACGCCCATCGCGGGCCGCACCCGCGCCGAGCTCGAGTCGATCGTCGGCTTCTTCGTCAACACGCTCGTCCTCCGCCTCCGCACCGCCGCCGCGGCGACGTTCCTCGACCTGCTCGCAGACGCGCGCGAGACGGCCCTCGACGCGTACGCCCACCAGGACCTGCCGTTCGAGCGCCTCGTCGACGAGCTCCAGCCCGAGCGCGACCTGTCGCGGAACCCGCTCTTCCAGGTCATGTTCGTCCTCCAGAACACCGGCCGTGCCGACTTCCGGCTCCGAGGGCTCGAGGCGGACGAGCTCGACGTCGACTGGGGGATCGCGAAGTTCGACCTCACGCTCCAGCTCGCCGAGCAGGCCGACGGAAGCGTGAGCGGCGAGCTCGAGTACGCAACCGCGCTCTTCGACCGCGAGACCGCGGAGCGGTTCGTGGCGCTCTACGCGCGTGCGGTCGAGGCAGTCGTCGCCGGCCCGGAGACGCCCCTTCGCACGCTCGACCTGCTCCCGGCGAGCGAGCGGCGGATGCTCCTCGACGAGTGGAGCGGCTCGGCCGCGGCCGAGCCCGAGCGTCCCGTGCACGAGCTCTTCGACGAGCGCGCCGTGGCGACACCCGACGCGGTCGCCGTCGTCGGCGGCGGCGTCGAGCTCACCTACGACGAGCTCCGGCGGCGCTCGAACCGGCTCGCGCGCGAACTCCGGGCCCGCGGCGTCGAGCCCGAGCGGCCGGTCGCGATCTGCCTCGACCGCAGCCCCGACGCCGTCGTCGCGCTGCTCGGCACGCTGAAGGCCGGCGGCGTCTACGTCCCCTTCGATCCGGCGCACCCGGGCGAGCGGCTCGGATTCATGCTCGAGGACCTGGGCGCTCGGGTCGCGGTCACGCAGCACGCCCACGTGGAGCGCCTCGAGGAGGCCGATCTCGCCTGCGTCACCCTCGACGACCCGGCCACCGCCGCAGGCCGCCCCGACGACGACCTGGAGCCGGCCGCCGACCTCGACCAGCTCGCCTACGTCATCTACACGTCGGGCTCGACCGGCCAGCCGAAGGGCGTCACGATCTCGCACCGCTCGTACGCGCAGCACTGCGCGGTGATCGCACGCGAGTACGAGATCGAGCCCGCCGACCGGGTCGTGCTCCTCTCCGCGCTCACGTTCGACGTCGCGATGGACCAGATGGCGGCGACGCTGCTCGCCGGCGCCACCGTCGTCGTCGCCGACTCGCAGTTCTGGAGCCCGCGCGAGCTTCCGGAGAAGCTGGCGGAGCACGGCGTCACGGCGATCGAGATCACGCCCGCCTACTACCGGGAGATGCTCGACACGCTCGAGCCGGCGGACGAGCGCCTACGGCACGTGCGGCTGATGAACGTCGGCAGCGACGTCGTCACCTTCGACGACGTCCGCCGCTGGCACGAGACCGGCCTGCCGGCGCGCTTCCTCTGCAACTACGGCCCCACGGAGGCGACCGTCACGTGCGTCCTGTACCCGAGCTCGGAGCGCGACCTCGCCGAGCGGCCGGAGGCGACGGCGCCGATCGGCCGGCCCGTCCCCGGCACGCGCGCCTACGTCCTCGACGCCGACCTGAATCCAGCGCCGCTCGGCGCGCGCGGCGAGCTCTGCCTGGGCGGGACCCGGCTTGCGCGCGGGTACCACGGCCGGCCCGACCTCACCGCCGATCGCTTCGTCCCCGACCCGTTCTCGCGCGAGCCGGGCGCCCGCCTCTACCGCACCGGCGACCTCGTCCGCTATCGCGCCAACGGGAGCATCGAGTTCCTCGGCCGCCTGGACAACCAGGTGAAGGTCCGCGGCTTCCGGATCGAGCTCGGCGAGATCGAAGCGGTCGCGGCGGAGCATCCGGACGTCAGGGCGGCAGCCGTCGTCCCGCGCGACCTCGCCCCCGGCGACCGCCGCCTCGTCGGCTACGTCGTGGCGACCGACGGGCACGTGCCCGGGTCGAGCGAGCTGCGCGAGTTCCTTCGCGACCGCTTGCCGGACTACATGGTCCCGTCGCTCTGGGTGCCGCTCGAGGAGCTGCCGCTGACCCCGAGCAAGAAGGTCGACCGGAAGGCGCTTCCGCTGCCGGAGGGCGCGCGGCCCGAGCTTGCGGGCGAGTACGTCGCGCCCCGGAGCGCGGCCGAGGAGACGATCGCCGCGATCTGGCGCGAGGTGCTCGGGGTCGAGCGGATCGGCGTCCACGACGACTTCTTCGAGCTCGGCGGCCACTCGCTGCTCGCGACGCGCGTCCTCTCCCGGCTCGACGACACGTTCTCGGTCGAGCTCCCGCTCCGCCGCCTCTTCGAGGCGACGACGGTGGCCGAGGTGGCGCACGCCGTCGAGTCCGAGATCAGCGCCGAGCTCGACCAGCTTTCCGACGAGGAGATCGAAGCGCTGCTGGCGCAGGAGGAGGCGAGATGACGACGACGAGCATCGAGACGAGGACGGCACGGGCGGCGCCCGACGACCTTCGGCGGCGACTGCTCGAGCGGCGTCTCCAGGGCCGCCCGGCGGCGAAAGACGCTCCGGCGATTACGCCGCTTCCCCGCCGCGACGTCCCGCTGCCGCTCTCGTTCGCGCAGGAGCGGCTGTGGTTCCTCGACCGCCTCTCCCCGGGCAGCGCCGAGTACCTCGTGCCGGTCGCGCTTCGGCTGCGCGGCGACCTCGACCCCGACGCGCTCGAGCGGGCGCTGTCGGAGGTCGTGGCCCGGCACGAGATCCTGCGTACCCGCTACGGCACCCGCGACGGCGAGCCGGTGCAGCTCGTCGACCCGGCAGAGCCCGTCCCCGTCCGCCGCGTCGACCTGCGCGGAGCCGCGTCCCCGCCGAAGGAGCTCGAGGCGCTGGCCGCGGACGAAGGCCGGCAGCCGTTCGACCTCGAGCGCGGCCCCGTGCTCCGCGCAACGCTCGCGCGCCTCGCCGAGCGAGAGCACGTCCTGCTCCTCGTCACCCACCACATCGCGTTCGACGGCTGGTCGACCGCCGTCCTCGGCGCCGAGCTGGGACCGCTCTACGCTGCGGCCCTCGACGGCCGGCAGCCGGCCCTGCCGCCGCCGGCGCTCCAGTACGGCGACGTCGCGGCATGGCAGCGGCGGTGGCTGGACGGAGCGCCGCTCGAGCGGCAGCTCGCGTACTGGCGCGAGCAGCTTGCGGGCCTCGAGCCGCTCGAGCTCCCGACCGACCGTCTCCGGCCGTCCGTGCGGGACGCGGCCGGCGCGACGGTTCCGCTCCACGTTCCCGCCGAGGTTGCCCAGCCGCTCCTCGCGCTCGGACGCGAGCACGGCGCGACGCCCTTCATGACCCTGGTCGCGCCCTTCGCGCTCCTCCTCTCCCGGTACGCCGGCCGGCCCGACGTCGCACTCGGCACGCCGATCGCAGGGCGCAACCGCACCGAGCTCGAGCCGCTGATCGGCTTCTTCGTCAACACGCTCGTCGTCCGGCTCGGCGTCGATCCCGAGGCGAGCTTCCTCGACCTCCTGGCCCACACGAGGGCAACCTCGCTCGAGGCCTACGCGCACCAGGAGCTGCCCTTCGAGCGGCTCGTCGACGAGCTCCAGCTCCCGCGCGACCTCTCGCACAACCCCCTCTTCCAGGTCCTGTTCGTGCTCCAAAACACCGCCGCGCCAGACTTCGACCTGCCCGGGCTCCAGGTCGAGGAGGTGCCCGTCGACTGGAACGTCACGAAGTTCGACCTCGGGCTCCAGCTCGAGGAGAAGCCCGACGGCGACCTCGACGGCGAGCTCGAATACGCGACCGCGCTCTTCGACGAAGCGACCGTCGACCGTGCCGGCAGCCACTACCTTCACCTCCTCGAGCAGGTCGTCGCGAAGCCGGACGCGCCGGTCCACCGGCTGAGCGCGCTCTCCACGGGCGAGCGGAGGACGATCCTCCACGACTGGAACGACACGAAGGCGCCGCTCCCGGAACTCCTCCTCCACGAGGCCTTCGAGCGACGGGCGCAGCAGCAGCCGGACGCGACCGCGCTCGCGTTCGAGGGCATCGAGCTCACCTATTCCGAGCTCGAGGCCCGCACCGCGAAGCTCGCGCGCCGGCTGCGGAAGCTCGGCGCCGGGCCGGAGTCGGTCGTGGCCGTCTGCCTGGAGCGGAGCGTCGAGCTCGTCGTCGCGCTTCTCGGCACGATGCGGGCCGGCGCCGCGTACCTCCCGCTCGACCCGGAGTATCCGCCCGACCGGCTCGCGTTCATGCTCGGCGACGCCCAACCGAAGGTCCTGCTGACCGCGGAGTCGCTGCTTCCGGTCGTCCCCGAGCACGACGCGCCGACGATCGCGCTCGACCGCGACTGGGCCGAGATCGACGCGGAGCCCGCGGAGGCGCCGGATGCCGGCGTCGACGGGTCCAGCCTCGCCTACGTCATCTACACCTCGGGCTCGACCGGTCGGCCGAAGGGCGTGATGGTCGGGCACGCGGCGATCGCGAACCGCATCGCGTGGATGCAACGCGCCTACGACCTCGGCCGGGACGACCGCGTGCTCCAGAAGACGCCATACAGCTTCGACGTCTCGGTGTGGGAGTTCTTCTGGCCGCTGACGGCCGGAGCGCAGCTCGTCCTCGCCGCGCCCGGCGGCCACCGCGACAACGAGTACCTCGCGCGGCTCGTCGAGGAGCGCGGCATCACCGTCTGCCACTTCGTGCCCTCGATGCTCCGCGCCTTCCTGGAGGAGCCGGGGCTCGAGGAGCGCTGCAAGTCGCTCCGGCTCGTCGTCTGCTCCGGCGAGGCGCTCGGCGTCGCCGACGAGCGTCGCTTCTTCGAGCGCCTCGAGGCCGAGCTGCACAACCTCTACGGGCCGACCGAGGCGGCGGTCGACGTCACCTGGTGGGCCTGCCGCCCGGACGAGCCGCGGCGGACGGTGCCGATCGGGCGGCCGATCGACAACGTCGCCGTCTACGTCCTCGACCGCCGGCTCGAGCCGGTGCCGGTGGGCGTCCCGGGCGACCTGTACATCGGCGGCGCCGGCCTGGCCCGCGGCTACCTGGGCCGCCCGGAGCTGACCGCGGAGCGGTTCCTCCCGAGCCCGTTCGGCGAGCGGCCCGGCGACCGGCTCTACGACACCGGCGACATCGCCCGGTACCTCCCCGACGGGGCAATCGAGTACATCGGCCGCTCCGACTTCCAGGTCAAGATCCGCGGCTTCCGCATCGAGCTGGGCGAGATCGAGGCAGTCCTCGTGCAGCACCCGGCCCTGTCGACGGCGGTCGTCGACGCGCGGCCCCGCCCCGGCGGCGAGCCCAGACTCGTCGCCTACGTCGTCGCCGAGGACACGGCGCCCTCCGCGGAGGAACTGCACGCCTCCCTCGCCGAGCAGCTGCCCGAGCACATGATCCCGGCCACCTACGTCGCCCTCGACGCCCTGCCCCTGACCTCGAGCGGAAAGGCAGACCGGAAGGCGCTCCCCCAGCCGGAGGAGGTTCCGGCGCTCGAGCGCAAGCACATGCCGCCGCGCACGCCCGAGGAGGAACTCGTGGCCGGCATCTGGAGCGGCGTGCTCGGGATCGACGCGGTCGGCGCGACCGACTCGTTCTTCGACATCGGCGGCGACTCGATCCGCGCCGTCGCCGTCGTCGGCGCCCTCCGCGCCCACGGCGTCGACGTCTCCGTCCAGGACCTCTTCCTCAACCGCACGGTCGCAGAGCTCGCCGCGCTGGTCGGCGGGCGCCCGGCGGCCTCCGAGCGCAAGCCGCTCGCGCCGTTCGAGCTGCTCTCGGCCGAGGATGCCCGGAAGCTCGGGAGCAACGTCGTCGACGCCTACCCGCTCTCGCGGATCCAGGCCGGGATGGTCTACGAGATGCTGACCGACTCGCGGCAGGCGAACTACCAGAACGTCACCTCCTACTGGGTGCGAGACGAGGGCTTCTCACTCGACGCCCTCCGCGAGGCGGCCCGGATCGTCGGCGACCGGCACGAGATCCTGCGCACGTCGTTCGACCTCTCCCGCTTCTCGGAGCCGCTCCAGCTCGTCCATCCGGCCGCCGAGGCCGAGATCGGCTTCGAGGATCTCCGTGACCTCGACGAGGCCGAGCAGGAGGCGCGCGTGCACGAGTTCATCGCCGCCGAGCGCGCCCGGCCGTTCGACCTCGAGCGGCCGCCGCTCTACCGCCTCTTCGCCCACCTCGTCTCGGACGACGCCTGGCGGCTCGCGCTCTGCGAGTGCCATGCGATCCTCGACGGCTGGAGCCACAACTCGTTCGTCACCGAGCTCCTGCACGTGTACCGCGCCTGCCGTGCAGGCGCGGATCCGCCGCCCCACGAGCCGCCGGAGGTCCGCTTCGTCGACTTCGTCGCGCTCGAGCGCGAGGCGCTCGACTCGGAGGACGACGCGGAGTTCTGGCGCGAGCGCGTCGATGCATACCCGACGCTCCGGCTCCCGGGCGAGTGGCGGACGCAGGCCGGCCCCGACGCAGACCACGAGCGACTCGTCCCGTTCGACGACCTCGAGCCGGCGCTGCGGCAGGTCGCGCGCGCCGCCCAGGTCCCGTTCAAGAGCGTGCTCCACGCCGCTCACCTCGCCGCGCTGGCGGAGGAGACCGGCGCGCGACGCTTCCTGGCCGGGCTCGTCTCGCACGGGAGGCCCGAGCGGGAGGGCGGGGACCGGGTTCGCGGGCTCTTCCTCAACACGCTCCCGTTCCCGGTCGACCTGGCGCAGACGCCGACCTGGCGCGAGCTCGTCCAGGCCGTGTTCGCGGAGGAGATCGCAGCGTGGCCGCACCGGCGGTACCCGCTCGCCGAGATGCAGCGGCGCTTCGGAAGCGGCGCCCCGCTGATCGAGGCGATGTTCACCTACATCGACTTCCACGTGCTCGACCGCGAGCTCGTCGACCAGGAGCGGACGTTCGACGCGTCCCCGAACGAGTTCCCGCTGCGGGTGACGCTCGACCCGGGCGCGTTCGTGGTCACCGCCCATGGAGACCGCATGGATGCCGAGCGGTTCGCGCGACTCTGCGAGCGGTACCGCTCCGCGCTCGAGCGGATCGCCGCCGACCCGGACGCCGCGGTCGCCGCCCAGGCTCCCGCCGCGCCGCCGCCGGCCACGGGCACGCTGCTCACCCCCGCCCCGACGGACGCGGAGACGCCGGCCGCCGCCCCCGAGAGCCCACGAACGCCGCTCGAGGAGACGATCGGCGAGGTCTGGTGCGAGCTGCTCGGCCTCGAGCATGTCGGCGTCCACGACGACTTCCGCGAGCTCGGCGGCGACTCGCTGCTCCTCCTCAAGGCGGCGTCGAAGCTCCGGGAGCGCGGCGTCGAGATCGCGCCGCGGCACGTCCTCGAGCGGCGCACGATCGCCGGCCTGGCCGAGATCGTCGAGCAAGCGCGCGTGACGAGCACCGGCGCCGTCCGCCCCGAGACCTTCCACGCGCTCGTCTGGCTGAAGGAGGAGGGAGCGCGCCCGCCGGTCTTCTGCGTCCATCCCGGAGGCGGCTCGTCACACTGGTACGCGAAGCTCGCGGAGCGGCTCGACTGCGCGGTTGCGGCGTTCGAGGCGCCCGGCCTCGCCGGCGAGCGGGAGCCGTTCGGCAAGGTCGAGGACGCGGCGGAGCTCTACCTCGACGAGCTGCGACGCGTACAGCCGGACGGGCCCTACCGCATCTTCGGTTGGTGCGGCGGCAGCGCCGTCGTGATGGAGATGGCAAGCCGCCTGCGCGCCGCGGGCGAGCACGTCACGCTCGTCCTGCTCGATCCGGCCGTGGACGGTGCGAGCCAGGACGACCTGCGCTCGCAGGAGGAGCTCTTCGGCCGCTGCGAGCGGCTCTACGCGCGGCTGCGCGTCGGCCGGTCCGACGAGGAGGCCGCCGCGACCCGCAAGGAGATCTTCGACCTGCTGCTCGAGGCGGGCGTCATCGAGCTCACCGAGGACGAGGTCGAGGAGCTGGCCACGCGCGTGCACGTCTGGCGGGTCATGGCGCGCTCGCTGCTCGACTACGAGTTCCGTCCGTACGACGGCTCGCTCCTGCTCCTGGTCGGCGACGAGGCCGCGGCGGGCGAGCATTCGGTCGTCAGCGGGACGACGCCCGAGGCCTACCGCGCGCGCTGGCGGGAGCTGATCCGTGGCGACTTCAGGACGGAGCGGCTTGCCGGCGACCACTTCAGCGTGCTCGAGCCGCCCTCCGTCGACCGCCTCGCGGCCTTTCTCGCCGAGGCGTGGACGGGCGACGGCGAGGCCGATCCCACGACGAGAGGAGCGGGTTCCCGATGACGATGCTCGAGACGAGAGCGCCGCAGACCGACGTCGGCGTCTTCGAGACCACCGAGTCCGACGTCCGCACGTACTGCCGCACCTTCCCGGCCGTGTTCGGCCGGGCGAAGGGGGCCCGGCTGTACGCCGAGGACGGCAGCGCGTTCGTCGACTTCTTCTGCGGCGCGTCGGCGCTCAACTACGGCCACAACGACGAGGCGATCAAGACGCGGCTCCTGGAGTACCTCGCCGCGGACGGCGTCATGCACGCGCTGGACATGTACACGACGGCCAAGCGCGACTTCCTCGTGCGGCTGCGCGAGGTCGTGCTCGAGCCGCGCGCGCTCGACTACAAGGTGCAGTTCTGCGGGCCGACCGGCGCCGACGCCGTGGAGGCCGCGACGAAGCTCGCGCGCAAGGCGACCGGCCGGCGAGGCCTCGTCGCGTTCGCAGGCAGCTACCACGGCGTCACGGCCGGCTCGATGGCGGTGAGCGGCAGCCGCCGCGCGCGCGCCGGGGCGGTCTCGCTCCCGGAGGCCCTTTTCGTTCCATACGAGAACGGCCCCGGCGGCCCCTTCGACTCACTCGGCTACCTCGAGCGGATGCTTTCCGACCCGGCGAGCGGAGTCGAGCTACCGGCCGCCGTGATCGTCGAGCCCGTCCAGATGGAGGGCGGGGTCTACGTGGCCTCCGGCAAGTGGCTGCGGGCGCTCCGCGACCTGACGCGCCGCTTCGGGATCCTGCTCGTCTGCGACGAGATCCAGACCGGGTGCGGCCGCACCGGGACGTTCTTCTGCTTCGAGCAGGCCGGGATCGAGCCCGACGTGGTTACCGTCTCGAAGTCGATCGGCGGCTACGGGCTCCCGCTCGCACTGGCGCTCTTCCGGCGCGAGCTCGACGTGTGGGACCCGGGTGAGCACACGGGCACGTTCCGCGGCAACCAGCTCGCGTTCGTCGCGGCCGCGGCAGCGCTCGAGCGGTGGGTCGATCCCGACTTCCTCCAGCGGCTCGAGTCGTCCTGCGTGCTGCTCCAGACGTTCGGCCGCGAAGTCGAGCGACTCGAGTCCGGGATCGAGGCCCGCGGCCGGGGGATGACGCTCGGGATCGACCTCGGAAGCGGCGAGCGGGCACGCGCGGTGCAGCGGCGCTGCTTCGAGGACGGGCTCATCGTCGAGCTCTCGGGCCGCGACGACGAGGTCGTGAAGGTGATGCCGCCGCTGACGATCGAGGACGACCTGCTCGAGCACGGGCTCGACGTCCTGCGGGCCGCAGTGGCCGCGACCGCCGAGGAGCATCGCCGATGACCTCCCTCGCCGAGCGCGTCGAGCCGTTGCTGCTCTGCGTTCCCTACGCGCCGGGCCTGGACGACCGGCTGCCGGACGCGCAGGTCGTCGCCGCGAGGCCGTCCGGGCCCTCGACCCGGCCCGGGCGTCCTTACGCGCTCTTCGGGCACGGGCCCGGCGCTCCGGCGGCGCTCGAGCTGGCCCGCTCGCTGCGCGACTCGCCGCCGTCCACGCTCGTCGTCTCCGGGTGCCCCGCGCCGCCTCCTCCCGACGATCAGCTCGACTGCCGGCTCGTCGTCTTGGCCGAGCTCACCGAGCCGAGCGACCTCGAGGCGGCGGAGAGGTGGCGCTCGCACACGCAGGGCAGCTTCGCCGTGCGGCCCGTGCCCGCCGGGATTGACGGTCTCGCCGACGCCCTCGCCGCGGAGCTCGCGGTGGTGGCGGAGAGGACCGCCGCCACGTGACGGGCTTCCTGGCACTCGAGGACGGCACCGTCTTCCGCGGCGACTCTGTCGGCGCGCCCGGAGCCGCATTCGGGGAAGCGGTCTTCACGACTGCGATGACGGGCTACCAGGAGCTCGTCACCGACCCGAGCTACGCGGAGCAGCTGCTCTGCTTGACCGCGCCGATGGTCGGCAACTACGGCGTCGCCGCCAGCCGGGAGGAGTCAGAGGTGCCGCACGCACGCGGCGTCGTGATGCGGGAGGCGCGCGGCCCGGCGTGGACGGACTGGCTGCACGAGCGTGGGATCCCGGCGCTCTCCGGGATCGACACGCGCTCGCTCGTCCTGCACCTGCGCGAGCAGGGCGCGATGCGCGGCGTCGTCGTCGCGGGCGGCGGCTCGGTCGACGAGGCGGTGCGCGCCGTGAACGAGCGGCCGGCGATGAAGGGGCGCGCGCTCGTCGCGGAGGTCTCGACGTCCAAGCCGTACGTCTACTCGGACCTGGGCCGCGTGGACGTGGCCGTCGTGGACTACGGGTGCAAGAGGTCGATCCTGCGCCGCCTCGCGGGCGCGGGCGCCGCAGTGACGGTCTATCCGCACGATGTCGACGCGGACACGCTCGCCGATCATGACGGCGTCGTGCTCTCGAACGGCCCCGGCGACCCGGAGCCGCTCCGAACCGCGATTGCAACAGTCTGTTGCTTGCTCGGGAAGGTGCCGGTGCTCGGGATCTGCCTGGGCCATCAGCTGCTCGGCCTGGCGACCGGGCACGAGACCTTCAAGCTCCCGTTCGGCCACCGGGGCGCGAACCACCCGGTGCTCGAGCGCGCGACCGGGCGGGTGCTCGTGACGAGCCAGAACCACGGCTTCGCGGTCGCGCCCTCCGACGACGCCGAGGCGACGCACGTGTCCCTCTACGACGAGACCGTCGAGGGCTTCGACTTCCCGGAGCTTCGTGCCCGCTCGGCGCAGTTCCACCCCGAGGCGGGGCCGGGGCCGCACGACGCCTGGCCGCTGCTCGAGTCATGGGTCGAGGAGGTCGCCCGTGCCGCGTAGGAGCGACCTCCGCTCGATCTGCCTGATCGGCTCCGGCCCGATCGTGATCGGCCAGGCGTGCGAGTTCGACTACGCGGGCTGCCAGGCGCTGAAGGTGCTGCGCGAGGACGGCTTCCGCACGATCGTCGTCAACTCGAACCCTGCGACGATCATGACCGACCCCGGCTTCGCGGACGCGACCTACCTCGAGCCGCTCGACCTGGACGGCGTCGCAGCAGTGCTCCGGCGCGAGCGCCCGGATGCGCTCCTGCCGACGCTCGGTGGGCAGACGGCGCTGAACCTGGCGCGCCGGCTGGCCGAATGCGGCGTGCTGGCCGACCTCGGAATCGAGCTGATCGGCGCGTCGCTCGAGGCGATCAACAGGGCCGAGGATCGGGAGCGCTTCCGCGCCTGCGTGCACGAGGCCGGCTTGCGGGCGCCGCGGTCGACCATCGTGACCGACCTGTCGCAGGTCGCAGGGCTCGCGACACCGGCCGTGGTGCGCCCAGCCTTCACGCTCGGCGGACACGGCGGCGGGCTCGCACAGACGCCGGCAGAGCTGCGCGCCCAGGTGCAGCGCGGTCTCGCCGAGAGCCCGATCGGCCAGGTGCTGGTCGAGGAGTCGCTGCTCGGCTGGGATGAGTTCGAGCTGGAGGTGGTGCGCGACGCGAAGGACAACGTCGTTGTCGTGTGCTCGATCGAGAACCTCGACCCGATGGGCGTCCACACCGGCGACTCGGTGACCGTCGCGCCGCAGATGACGCTGTCAGACGAGAGCTATCAGGAACTCCGTGATGCCGCGATCGCGATGATTCGCGCGGTCGGCGTCGACACCGGCGGCTCGAACATCCAGTTCGCACGCGAGCGCGAGACCGGCGACATACGCGTAATCGAGATGAACCCGCGCGTCTCCCGCTCCTCCGCGCTCGCCTCGAAGGCGACCGGCTACCCGATTGCCAAGGTGGCAGCGAAGCTCGCGGTCGGGTACACGCTCGACGAGATCCCGAACGACCTGACCGGCACGACGCCGGCGAGCTTCGAGCCCAGCCTCGACTACGTCGTCGTCAAGTTCCCGCGCTTCGCGTTCGAGAAGTTCCCGGGCGCCGAGCGACGGTTGGGGACACAGATGAAGTCGGTCGGCGAGGCGATGGGGCTCGGGCGCACGTTCACGGAGGCGTTGCTGAAGGCGCACCGCTCGCGCGAGCTCGACCAGGGCGCCGACGCGCCGTGGTCCGACCTCGGCGACCTCCCGCCCGGCATCCACCCGTGGTTCCGGGCGGAGGTCGAGCGCATCCGCGCCGCGCTCTCCGGCCTCGGCTCGCTGGACGAGCTCGTCGCCGACGACTGGGTGCGGCTGAAGCGGCTCGGCCTATCCGACCTCGACGTCGCACGGGCTTGCGGCGTCCCGGAGGAGCGGGCGTGTGCGCATCGGCGCTCGTGCGGCGTGCTCCCGGCGTTCCGGCGCGTCGACTCGTGCGCGGGGGAGGTGGCGGCGCGCTCGAACTACTTCTACTCCACGTGGGGCGAGGCCGACGAGGCCGTGCCCGCTGGGGAGAAGCCGCGCGTCGTGATCCTCGGCAGCGGCCCGAACCGGATCGGGCAGGGGATCGAGTTCGACTACTGCTGCGTGCACGCGGCGCGGAGCTTCCGCGCGCTCGGCTACGAGGCCGTGATGGTGAACTGCAACCCGGAGACGGTTTCGACCGACTACGACACCTCCGACCGGCTCTACTTCGAGCCGCTGCGCGCCGAGGAGGTGCTCGCCGTGTGCGAGCGCGAGCAGGCGGACGGGGTCGTGATCCAGTTCGGCGGCCAGACGCCGCTCCGGCTGGCGCGCGCGCTCGAGGCGGCGGGCTACCGGATCATGGGCACGCCGTTCGACGCGATCGACCTCGCCGAGGATCGCGAGCGCTTCGCTGGGCTGCTCGAGCGCCTCGGCATCCGCTGCCCCGACTGGGAGATCGTCTCCACCTGGCAGAAGGCCGTCGAGGCGGCGGCGCGGATCGGCTACCCGGTGCTCGTCCGCCCCTCGTACGTGCTCGGCGGGCGCGCGATGCGGATCAGCACAGGTCCCGAGGACGTACGCGCCGCGCTCGCCGGACACGACAAGGGGCCGGTGCTCGTCGACCGGTTCCTCGAGGGCGCGGTCGAGATCGACGTGGAGGCACTCGGTGATGGAAAACACGCGCAGGTCATCGCGATCCTCGAGCACGTCGAGCGGGCCGGCGTCCACTCCGGCGACTCGACCTGCATCCTGCCGGCGCCATCGCTCGACGGGACGGCCCGGGCCGAGGTCGTGGCGGTGGTCGAGCGGCTCGCGACAGCGCTCGGCGTCGTCGGCCTGCTCAACGTCCAGCTCGCGATCGCCGACGGCGAGGTCTTCGTCCTGGAGGCGAACCCGCGCGCCTCCCGCACCGTGCCCTTCGCGAGCAAGGCGATCGGCGTGAACCTCATCGAGGCCGCCTGCCGGCTCGCCGCCAGGGTGCCGCTGGGCGAGCTGGACCTGCCTCGAAGCCTCCGCCGCGACCCTGGACGCGTCTCCGTCAAGGCCGCCGTGCTCCCCTTCGCCCGCTTCCCGGAGACTGACCCCACGCTCGGGCCGGAGATGCGCTCGACCGGCGAGGCGATGGCGACCGCGGCCGACCTTCCCACGGCGCTCGCCAAGGCCGAGCGGGCCGCAGGGCGCCCACTTCCGCCGCGCGGCGTCGCCTTCGTCTCGGCACCGGCGCGACCGCAAGCGGAGGTCGTCGACCTCGCGCGCAGGCTCGACGGCGCCGGCTTCCTCCTCGCCGCGCCTCCGCCGACGGCGCGCGTGCTCCGGGCCGCCGGCCTGGCCTGCGACGCCGCCGAGCTTCCACCGGCCGCCGCCGCCCTCGCCGTCGTCGAGGACGGCGGCGAGGCGGGGCAGGCCGCCTCCTCGTCCGGCGCCCAGCTCTTCCTGACGCTGGAGAGCGCAGCCGCGGCGCTCCACGGCCTCCAAGGCGCGCACGAGGCGCCGCCGGTCTCGCTCCAAGAGCTGCACGAGCGGCGGCTGGGGTGCCTGCCGACGCCAAAGCTCGCCGGAGTCCGCGTGCTCAAGTTCGGCGGGACGAGCGTGGCAGACACGTCGAAGATCCGTGCGGCGGCGCACCGCCTCGTCGCAGCCGCGCAGCAGGGGCATCCCGTCGTCGGCGTGCTGTCCGCGATGGGCGACACGACCGACGAGCTGATCGGGCTCGCCCGCCAGCTATCGCCGACGCCCCCGCCCCGGGAGTACGACATGCTCCTGGCCGCAGGCGAACAGGTCTCGAACGCGCTCTGCGCGATCGCGATCGCCGAGCTCGGCCACGAGGCGATCTCGCTGAACGGAGCGCAGGCAGGCATCCGCACGGACGGGGAACACGGACGCGCGCGCGTGCTCGAGGTGCGCGCCGACCGGATCGTCGAGGCGCTCGCCGCAGGCAAGATCGTCCTCGTCGCCGGCTTCCAAGGCGTCGTCGACGAGACGGAGGACGTGACGACGCTCGGCCGTGGCGGCTCGGACCTCACGGCGGTCGCCCTCGCCGCAGCGCTCGGCGCGAAAGCCTGCGAGATCTACAGCGACGTCGGAGGCGTCCACAGCGCCGACCCGTGGATCGTGCCGGCGGCGCGCAAGCTTCCGATGCTGACCTACGACGAAATGGTCGAGCTCGCGGCGTCGGGCGCTGGGGTCCTGGAGCTGCGCTCGATCGAACTCGCCCGAAGGCACGGAGTCGAACTGCACGTCCGCTCCGCGCGAACGCACGCCCCCGGCACCGCCGTCGTCGGAAGGGAGGAACCTGTGCTCGAGCAGCCGCTGGTGAAGGGAGTCACGCACACCACTGGAGACACCATCTACTACGTCCAGGGGGCCGGGCTCGCAGAGCTCGCTACGGCACTGGCCGATGCCGGCCTCGACGTCGGCACAGTCGTCCGGATGGGCGACGAGCTCGTCTTCACGGCGAGAAACGGCGACCGGCACGAGGTCCCCGAGACGCTCACCCGACTCGGCGTCAGCTGGTCCGCGGCCGACGGCTTCGCGACCGTGAGCGTCGTCGGAGCGGCGCTGAAGAACGCCCCCGAGGTGGCAAGCGTCGTCTACCGGACGCTCACCGCCCTCGGCATCGAGCCCGAGCTCGCCTCCACGACGCCGACGAGGATCTCCTGCCACGTCGCGTCGGAGCGAGCCTACGAGGCGGTGCGAGCGATCCACCGCGTCCTCGTCGAAGAGGAGCCGGCCGCCGCCGAAGACGTGCCGCCAGTCCGCCTCAGCCCCACCCGAACCCGAACCCTGGAGGTCGTGTCATGACGATCCTGACGAGGCCAAGCCTCTCCGCCACTGCGCGTGAGGCAGCGGAAGCCACACGCCATCTCATCTCGCTCCGCGACCTCGACGACGACGAGCTCGTCTTCCTCGTCGAGCGCGGCGCCGACTTCGCGCGCGGCACGATCGCCCGAACGAGACCGCTGGAGGGGCGCGTCGTCGGCATCTACTTCCGGAAGACCTCGACGAGGACGCGCACCGCGTTCTCGTGCGCCGCGCTCCGCCTCGGCGCCGGGATCGTCACCTACGGGCCCGACGATCTCCAGGAGAACACCGGCGAGGCCGTCGCCGACACGGCTCGAGTCCTCTCGCGGATGCTCGACGCCTTCGTCGCCCGAACCGCCGGCCCAACCATCGAGCTCGCAGAGCTCGCGGCCAACGCCGCGGACATGGCGGTCGTCAACGCGATGACGACCGAGGAGCACCCGACGCAGGCCCTCGCCGACCTGACGACGATCGCGCTTCACTGCGGGCGGCTGGAGAACCTGAAAGTCCTATACGTCGGCGAGGGGAACAACACCGCCGCGGCCCTCGCGCTTGCGCTCACCCGCGTCGAGGGAACGCAGCTCGAGCTGCGCACGCCACCTGGGTACGGGCTGGAGGCGGCCGTCGCCGCCGACGCCCAGCGCCTCGCTTCGGCCCACGGCGCGTCGATCCACGAGGAGCACGACATGGCGAAGCTCCCGACCGACGTCGACGTCGTCTACACCACTCGCTGGCAGACCACAGGAACGACGAAGCGGGATCCCCAGTGGAGATCGCTGTTCGCGCCGTTTCGCGTCGACGTCGCGCTCATGGACCGGAACCCGGACGCCGTCTTCATGCACGACCTGCCCGCGCACCGGGGCGAGGAGGTCGCGGCCGAGGTGCTCGACGGGCCCTCGAGCATCGCTTTCGACCAGGCCGAGAACAAGCTCCACAGCGCCACAGCCGTGCTCGAGTGGTGCACTACCTGACGAAAAGAGCTTTCGATCCCCCCGGATCCTTGCGAGGCCAAAGACTCGCCGATAACGTCGACTGCCGGGAGTCGACGGCACCGGAGGGGTTCAAAATGCCGGTTCGGTGAGTACGGCGATCACACCACTACGAACGAGAGGTTTGTGCGCCCTTTACTGTCCTCCTGCTGGTTGGTCATCGACAAGGGTCGGTTGAGAACAGAGCATCCGTCTGGCTCGGAGCTGATCTAGGAGTCGTTGGTTTCGCTTGGTCAACGCTTCTGAGAAGTATCTTGTGGAGAACGCTGATTTGTGCCAATTGTGAAATTGATCACCGTTTAGGTTACAAACACGTGCTCTAGGAATAGCGTATTGATGACACGCCGCGCTTAAGGCAGATCCCACGTTCGAAAACGCCGCTCTATAGCCGAAGCGTCGGCAGACCGCGACAGTCGATGCGTCGAATGTGCTCTCCTGGCCGTAAGGATAGGCGAAGAACTCGATCTCTTGTGAGGTCAGAGCTTGCAGCGTCACACGGGACGCTTGTATCTCACGAGCTTGATCTTCAACCAAGAGCTTTGATAGGTATGGGTGATTTACGGTGTGAGCACCGATCGTAATTTCAGGGTATTTTAAGTCGATTTCCTGAAGGTCGGCTTGGGTGAGAAAGGGGCGGCTTGGCGGTGGACCGCCGTCGTGGCGCAAGGCATTGCCAAGGATCTGGAGGCGCTGGTTGATCTGCATTGGGTGCAGGTCGCGGAGAAACGCGTGCGTGCTGTCGTGGGCCTGGAGAACGTCCGAGGGTCGACGCAGCGCGCGCACCTGGCCGGTGACGACTGATGCCGGCAAGGATGGATTGTTGAAGAACATTCGCTCAAGCCGGTCTATCCAATACCCGTCTTGTCCGAGGAACCCGGTCGTGACAAAGAGAGTGGCTGGGAAGCCATAGGACTGCAGGAGCGGAGCAGCGACGGTGAGGTTGTCGCGGTATCCGTCGTCGAAGGAGATCGCGACCATCCCATCCTCGAGCCGATTCTCCGCTAGGGCCTTCACCATTTCGGCGACTGGGACAACGCGCGCTGTCGTTGCGAGATAATCAAGCTGCTCGATGAAATTCGCCAGGCTCACACACAGCACATGCGCATCGAGCGGATCGCTCGCGATGCGGTGGTAGAGGAGGATCGTGGGCGGTGGCACTCAGCGCAGGCGTCTTTGAACACACCACTATGACATCCGCCCGGGTGTTAGGAACTCGGGCCCACTTGACTAAAGTGCCTGTGTGCGCCGAAGCCAAAGACTCAAACGGAGGAGCCGAATGGATCCCATATCGATAGCAGCGCTTAGCTCGGTCTTGACGGCGCTTCTCGAAGGCGCGAGCGAAGAGGCCGGAGCCAAGACACTCGAATCTCTTGGGCGGCTCTTGCGCCGCGCCAGGCGTGATCGCCGCGAGGAGCCTCAGGACCTTGAACGTTGGGCCACCAATCCAGAGCCCAATGACGCAGGGGCGATCGCTGCGTACCTTTCAGAAGCGGCGACGAAAGACGTCGAGATCGCACGCCAACTTGAAGCTTGGGTCGCCGACGCACGCATCGTGCTGGCGTGTGGGAACGTCGCGAACACCGTAAGCGGCCCGGTAACGGGGAACGTCATCCAGGGTCGCGACATCGGTTCGATCAGGCTCGGGTGACGCACCTACCCCCCCCCCCCCCCCCCCCCCCCCCCGGCGATTGGTTGCGGGTACCGGTCGGAGCGGAAGCGGTCCGCTGGAGCACGCTGGCGACACAGCGAACGGTGCTCGTGGTCGTGCGAACGATCACGACGGTAGCGTGGCTCTTCGACATCCTCCCCGAGCTGCTCGCGGATCACCGGATACAAGTCGTCTTCACCCTGAACGGAGAAGGCTCGGCATATGAGGCAGGAGTCGCCGACGCCGTGTGCGGGATCGGAGGACGGATCCTCCCCTGGGAACAGGCGGTCGCGACCCCATTCTCTCTCGCGATCAGCGCCAGCTACTACGGCGGCCTTGACCAGCTACGTTCGCCGCTGCTCATCCTGCCCCACGGTCCCGGATACACAAGAAAGATCAGCGTTCCCAGCAACGGCCTTCCGCCCATTCCGGCGTTGCCGGGATCTCGGGTCAAGACAACGATCGCCCTCTCGCACGAGGAGCAGCGCGTGCAGTGGCAGGAGAGCACCGAACTCGGAACTCAGGCGGTCGTCATCGGTGACCCCTGCTTCGATCGGCTGCAGGCGAGCATCGCTGACCGAGAACCGTATCGCCGCGCGCTCGGTGTTTCTGACGCACAGAAACTGATCGTCACGACCTCCACTTGGGGACCTCGCTCCTCCTTCGCGACGCGCCCCGACCTGACGGTGCAACTGTTGGCGCAGCTGCCGGCGGACGAGTACGTCGTCGCAGCGATCCTCCACCCCAACATCTGGGTAGGACACGGATCCTGGCAGGTTCGGCTCTGGATGCGGCGCGGCATCGAAAGCGGAGTGAGACTCATTCCGTTCCGGGAGGGCTGGCGCGGTGCGATCGTCGCCGCCGACAGCATCATCGGCGACCACGGATCGGTCACCTTCTACGCCGCCGCGCTCGGCACCCCGGTACTCCTGAACGTCTTCAACGCCGATGAACTCGTCCCCGCGACACCGCTGGCCGCCTTCGGCGAGCGCGCGCCGTACCTCTCCGCACACCTGTCGCTCCGCGAGCAGGTAGAGCGACTTGGCTTCGATCGCGATCCAGCCCGCTACCAGGATCTGGCAAGGCGCATGTTCGCTGCCCCCGGAAGGGCACTCGAGCGGCTGCGCTCACTCATCTACGACCTCATCGACCTGCACGCCCCACCCTCCCAGCCTCGCGTCCTGCCCGTCGCAGCTCCGAAAGCGGAGCAGGAACCCGTGACAGCCCATCTGGTACGCGGCAAAGCCGAGCTAGACTGCGCGCGCCCGCGAGTCACGCTCGAGCGCTTCCCAGCCGCCCTCGACCTCGCGCATCTGGACGAGGCGCTCGGACGCCATCTCGCGGTCGACGAAGCCGAGCCAGACCACCGGCTGCGCGAGAGCGCAGCGGTCATCCTCCGAGCTAGCCGCACCGAGCCCGAACCGAGGCAAGAACTGCGCGAGGCGGCACGCTGGGCGACGTCCGCGCTCCGTACATATCCCGGAGCGCGGATCGCGGCGGCGGCGCTCGACGCCCGGCACTGGGTGCTTCACATCCGCCATGGACCGCTTGTGCAGGCGACGGTCGACCATGCCACGAACCTCGACACGGTCGCCTCAGCGCTCTACCTCGCTCTGATCACCGGCCAACCCGATCTCGATCTCGAACGTGGCCTGAGCGTGGCGACAGGTGCGGCGCAGGCTCAGGTCAGGCTGAAGGTGCTTCGGGCCCCGTTTGATCCAGCTGCGCCTGAACAAGCTGCGCTCGCGGACTCCTGAGACTGGCATAGATCGAGAGAGCGGACGAAAGATGCTCGCGCGCAGCGAGCGGATTGCCAGCCTGCTGCTCGAGCGGCGCGAGCGCTTCCTGGGCCAAGGCTTCGTAGAACGGAGCGTCGTTGCGTCGCATGACCCCCAGGGCTTGCCCGAGCGCCGTCTTCGCCGATTCCGCCTCACCGGCCGAGCGGTAGGCCTCGCCCAGGCGCAGGAGGATCCGCCCCAGCGTCAGCCCATCGCGGTCCGGGTCGACGAGCTCTCGGGCCCGCAGCAGACACTCGACTGCCCGGAGATGCTCCCCCGAAGCATCGAAGGCGCGCCCAAGGTGGTACTCCTGCAGCGCTCGACCCCGCACGTCACCGAGCGCTTCGAAGCTTCTGCGCGCGTCTTCGAGCGTCGCGATCGCAGCCTCGTACTCACCGCGGGCGATATAGAAGACGCCCGTCAACTCACCAACCGAGGCGATCAAAGCGCGATTGTCTGAGCCGGCCAGCAGACGGCGACACGTGGCGAGCTCCAGATCCGCCTCTGCAAACTGACCGATGTCGATGTACGCGCGAGCAAGCTGAGCCCGCAGCCGGGCTTCGGCTTCGGGATAGCCGCACCGGGACGCCGCCTCGGCAGCGAGCCGATACACCTCGAGCGCTTCCTCGTAATGCTTGTGGTTGTGGTACGCGACGAAGAGTGCTTCACCGAGATGCCACGCCTCGGCGTCCCATCCGCTCTCACAGGCCAGCCGCAGAGCGGCGACCAGGTTCTGGCGCTCAGCCTCAAACCAGGCAAGCGCCTCCGAAGGTGAGGCCGGAGCAGATTCTCCCCCAGACGAAGGCGGCGAGTCCGCCAAGCGCAGCCGGATCGGGATCAGCGCGCGATCCATCCGCTTCGCGCCCGCGACGTAGTACTCGACAATCCTGCGCACCACCCTCTCCTGCTCCTCCTCCGACTCCTCGCTCTCGGCAACGCGACGGGCATGCACGCGCAGGAGATCATGGAAGCGGAACCGACCGGCCCTCTCCTCGATGACGAGGTGCGCCTCGACCAGCCTCTCGAGCGGACCGCCCACCTGCCCATGCTCCAGCCCTGACGCTGCGGCGGCGACGCTATGCGTGAAGCTCAATCCCGGATGCAGGCCGAGCCTGCGATAGACAAGCGCCTCCACGACTCCAAGAGCACGATATGCATCGTCGAACACAACCCGCAGGGATCGCTCCCGCGTTACGCCCAGCCGCTCCAGTCGCGCAGCCTCATCAGCAAGCTCTTCCACCAGCCAACGAACCGGCCGCTCCTCGTGGGCAGCAAGGCGCGCGCCGCAAATGCGCAGCGCGACCGGAAGCCCACCGCAGATCTCGACAAGCCTGACAACAGCCGCCGGCTCGGCATCGAGACGCTCCTCGCCGATCATGCCGGCCAAGAGCGCCCGCGCGCTTCCATGATCAAGCGGCCGAAGACGGATCAGACCAGCACCATCAGTAACCAGCTCTTCGAGCGGTGACCTGCTCGTCACGAGCACAACCGCGTCCACGCTATTCGGGATCAACGGCTGGACTTGCGCCGCCTGGCCGACATCGTCGAGCAGCACGAGCACACGCTTGCCGGCGGTGCTCGAGCGAAAGAGCGCCGCCCTCTCCGCCAGTCCTGGCGGTATCACCTCATTCGGTATGCCGAAGGCACTAAGGAAACCACCGACGACATCACCCACCGCCGGGCCTCCGCCGTAAGCCACCTGCTGGAAATCGGCATAAAGGTGGCCATCACCGAACTGCTTGCCATGTGTTTGCGCCCAGTACCTGCTCGTCGCGGTCTTGCCCACACCGTGGCCGCCCGTGAGCACAACGACCGGGGTTGAACCGGAAGCGTGACGCTGGTTGACGATCCGATCCACGCGCTCAACTTCGATGTCACGATTCACGAACGCCACCGGCGGCGGCGGAAGCTGCCGCGGAGCCTCCAGAGCCCTCGCAGGGGGATGGATATGGACGTTCTCGATGTCGCGGGCCTGCACGACGTGACCGTGCACGGTTCCACTGATCTCGTTCGTCACCTGAGAATCCATGGCAACCTTCTCGCTGTCTTCGCCTGGAGCTCTACGGCCGCTCAGAGGTCACCCTCCTCTTACGTGGAGCGACTTCACAACCAGCATGCACACTTCTTCAAGCGCGGAAAAATCCGACGAACCCAGGTGGTATCACGCACAAGCATAAGGAGGGAGCGAGCTGCTGTCTGCGGGCGACCCGGGCCATCGAGCCTCATTCGCCGAAGCCAAGGCACTCGCTAACCACGCGGCGCGCTCTGCCCCACGCCGGAACTCACGATGAGAACGGCCAAGGGAGCGCGCTGATCGGCAAACCGCTCCTTGAAGAATGATGTCCCCTTCCCGAGATCGACCTCTTGCCCGTGATCCAGCGCACGGGCAATCGCGCGCGAGAACAGCAGCGAGCCGAGGCAGAGGCTGCGCAAGTCGGCGCGGAATCCCATCGTGTAGAAGAGGACACGCCGAACTGACCTGAACGTGATCAGGTAGGCGACCAACGCGCCGTCGACTCTGACGGCGTGTGTCTGCACAGCTTTTCGGTCGAGGTTGCGAATCACGTCTGCGACGAAGCCACCCTGGCTGCTTGCCAGTACCGTCGCGCGTCGGTGTGCGATGCCTTCCAGCCGGACGATCTCGGTGAGCACCTCCGCGGTGCCACGCCCATCCAGGACGGTGTACGCGGCACGAGAACCAAGCCCACGGAAGTTCGCCTCGGCGTGCCGGATCGTCTTTCGAAGATTCTTCGAGCGCCTCGCGTAGTACGCCGCCCACTCTTGAGCTGGGATTGACAGGAACTCGGCTTGCTCACGAACGATGCTTCCGGGAACGCGCGGCACGACAGCATCGACGAGAGATAGCTCGACGAACGGAAAGACGAGAAGGGCGCGCTTGCTCGCCAAGAGCACCGCCTGCGCGAACTCGCCCGGGTCGGTGCCCGGACACGGGGAGAACCGATCGGGATGCGCACCGACAGGAAACGCCACCGCTAGCGGAGACCGGCCGATCACGCGCAGGCACGTCACTGGACTCGTCGGCGTCCCGAGCAGGAGCAGCTTCGTCGCACGATCTGCGCCGGCTTCGAGCCACTCCCACGTCGCCGCCGGATCAGCGCTCCACTCTGCGGCCTGTCGACGCCGCCACGCGGGCGCCACGCGGGGAAGAACAGCCCCTGGCGGCCCGAACCCCTCACCCGCCCGAACGGACGCGGCCTGCCGCGACGCTATCCCAGGACTTCTTCTACGCCTTGCCACCGTGAACACAGCCGTCAGTTGTGCGAAAGAAGGCCAAGATACGACCTCCACCCTTGCTTGAGAAGAGGCCTCTCGGTCCCAACAACTCAATCCAGTGATCGCGGCCGGTCGCGGGAATCGGAACGATGATCGGTCGCGAACGGGCGCGGGTCGAGGCGTGTACGCCGTGGTGAGTCATCGGGGACCGCGTGCCGGACGGGCAGCTGACTCCGCCAGCAGAATCACAGCCTTCGTAGCCCTGCATGGATGAGGCCGGCCGGAATGCCTCGACCGGATATTGATCGTTTCCCGCAAGCACCTCGAGCGAGTCCTGCGCGAGTACGTCGGAGTACGAACTCGCCGCAGAGCGTTAACCTCGCGGCAATCCGATCTCCGCATTCGCCGATAGGCGTGCCCGTATCCGGGCCACGAGCACAGCAGGCACAGGCCGCACCGCTCCCTCGAGCAGCGACCGCCACTCGAGAAGCTGCCGCCTCTTCCCGCTGCGAGCCGCTGCTGGTGCGGCGGCCGCGACTGGCTTGGCGGGCTGCTTCACGCGGCCGAGCCGAGCCACGGGCGCGCATGCGCGCGAGGCTCGCGCTCTTAGTGTGCTCAGGGCCATAGATGCGGAGGTATTCGCGCCCGCGGCTGTGTTCGCCGCTCGATCTTGACTTCGTTCGGCGCCTGCGCGAGACTCGGGCAACAGTAGCGCGGGAGGGAGAGCCTCTGATCAGGTCGGTCGCCGGGACTGCGGCGCCGGGGCTCGCGGTTCTCCGCGGGTGAACGACTTCGCGCCGACTCTGCTGCTTGCGGGGCCGGTACTGCGGCGGGTCACCGCGACCTCCGTGAGCGTGTGGGTGGCGACGAGCCAGGCGTGCAGCGTCGAGCTCGACGTCTATGGGTCCGCCGCTTCGTTGAACCGCGTACCACCTGCGGAGACAGGGACGGTGTCCGCCACCCTCGTCGGGACGGGCACGCGACGCACGGTCAAGATCGGCGGGGCGCTCCATGTGGCCGTCGTGACCGCCGCGATCAGCGGTGTGCCGCCGGACACCATCTGCAGCTACAACGTGACGCTCGACGTCCAGGGCGAGGGCGTCGGGACACATTCCTGGTCCGGCCGGTGGGATCTCGGCGGCCTGCTGCTGCTCGATCAGGGCGATCCGAGTGACGACTACCAGGGCGGCCTCGGGTATGCGGAGGGGCGACTGCCGAGCTTTCCGTCGCCGCCGGCCGACGTCGCCGCGCTGCGGCTCTTCCACGGCTCCTGTTTCAAGCTCCACGGCTACGGCCCGTCGGTCATGGCCAACATCGACGACATCCTCAGCGACGCGCTGCCCGACGACGCGACGGCGGAGAAGAAGCGGCCACATCTGTTGCTCCTGACGGGCGACCAGATCTACGCCGACGACGTCGCGACCGCGCTCTTGCCGTCTCTGACCTCGATCGGCGCGAGCCTGTTCGCCACCGGCTCGCCGGAGACCGTCCCCGTCCCCGGCATCGGGGACGTTCCGGTCACCCAGGCCTCCTTCCCGGCCGGACGGCGGCAGAAGCTGATCCGTGCCACTGCCGGCATGACGAGCGACGACGCGCACAACCACCTGATCGGGTTCGGCGAATGGGCGGCGCTCTACCTCCTGAGCTGGACCGGACGTCTCGAGCACCGGCTGGTCGGGCCGACGAAGCCAGTGTGGCCGGACGAGGGGACGCTCGCCGTTCTTCCGGACAATCGGTTCGACGCCCCCGCCGGCGCAACGGTGCCGGTCGCGCTGAATCCGGCGGCCGCCCCAGGGCCCGTCGAGAGGCTGCTGACGCCGCTGTTCGGGCCGGACGCGGCCAAGCTGCTGGCCGATCTCAAGAAGACCTTCGGGACGCAGCGCACCGACGTGGACAAGGTGGGCGGGGACGGGGACAAGGTTCGCCGCGCGCTCGCCAACATCCCGGTGCTCACGATCTGCGACGACCACGAGGTCACCGACGACTGGTTCATCACGGGCGCGTGGCGGGCGCGTGTGCTCGCCTCGACGCTCGGCCGGGCGATGGTGCGAAACGCGCTGCTCGCCTACGTCCTCTTCCAGGGCTGGGGCAACACGCCCGACCGATTCGCGGACGCACAAATGCCCGAGGGGCAGCTCCTGGGATTGGTCCCGTCGCTCTTCGCGGGGTCGGGAGGGAATCCCGACCCCAATGCGGCGAGGCAGGTCGACCAGCTGCTCGGTCTCGACGATCCGACCGGCGGGGGCCCGGCGCAGCGCGTCACGTTCAACTACCACGTCGACCTGGCGGGCGTGCGGCTCGTCGTCCTCGACACGCGGACGCACCGGGAATACGGCTCTCCCGACGGCCCGCCGGGCCTGCTCACGGCGGCGGCGCTCGACGCGCAGCTGCCGATCTCGCTGACCGACGACGTGCCGCTCCTGATCGTGGTGAGCCCGGCGCCGGTGCTCGGGCCACGCCTGATCGAGGAGATCGTCGCACCGCTGGGGACGCGCGGTTACGACCTCTACCATCTCGGCTGGCGCAACGCCGCGCGGGCCGAAGCGGCGGGCTACGACCCGCGGAAGCTGGTCGGCGACCTCTTTCTCGACGTCGAGTCGTGGGGCGGGCGGCCACAGGCGTTCGAGCGCTTCCTCAGCCGGCTCACCCGGTGTCCGCAGGTCGTGGTGCTCGCCGGCGACGTCCACTACGCGGCGAGCTACGCGATGGACTACCAGCGCTTCGCCGTCCCCGCGAGCGAAGGGGGCGTCCCTCCGTTCGACCCGCCGCCGCGCTCGTCGACCAGCCGGGTCGTCCATTTCACCTCGAGCGCCATCCGCAACGCCTGGAGCCCGTGGGTCACGGCCTTCACCAGGAGCATCGGCATCGCCGAGCACCTGGAGCGGATCGGCTTCGAGGGCGCTCGGCTCGGCTGGACGCGGATGCTGCCGCCGGTGCTCGGCAGCGACGAGGCGTCCGGCGAGGCCCGGACGTTGCATGCCCGTCTCCGCCGCGAGCCGGTCGTGCTGCCCACGCTCGGCTGGAGGAGTCGGCATGACGTCCGCCCACCGGAATGGGCATACCGGGTGACGCCGCTCTCCGACACGCGAACCGACGACGTCCGCTTCCAAGACCTCGCGACGGCCGGGTTCACGCAGGTGCTCGGCCCGGCCGTCCCCGACGCGCCGGTGCCGCCCCCCGAGGGCTCGACGACGGCGAGCTGGGTCGATCCGGACGGGCCGTACGAGGTGGCGACGGCGCTGCATGCAGCGAACGTCAAGGGCGGCGCGGTGACCCGGACGCTCGTGTTCGCGAACAACGTCGGCGTCGTCACCTTCGCCCGCGCGAGCGCGGAGGCGCCGCTGACGGTGCAGATGGCGATCTACTTCGTCCGCGCCCATCCCGCAAGCGAGGACGAGAAGCCGCACGCCTACGTCGTCCATGTGGCCTCGCTGGCGCCGACGCCGCTGGCGGCGCCCGACCACGTGGGCGGGAGCTGAGATGCCGCCGACTCCGCCGCCCACGGCGACCGAGCGGAAGGACGTCCTGACCGCTCTGTCCACCTGGCTCGGGAGCGTCCTCAACGACGTCTTGCGCGCATTCGCCGACGTGGAGGGAGCGTCGCTCATCTTCGCCGAGCAGGGGTGGACCGGGGGCACGCCGGTGCTGCCGGCGCAGCTCCTGAGTCGCCTCGACCAGGAGGCGCAGGCCGGATCCGATCCAGCCATGAGGGCGGCCGAGAGCTTCGGCGAGGTCCTCGTCGCGATCTCGGCCCTCGGCGACGCGCTGATCGCGGCGAGCGGGTCGCAAGCCGGCGGCGTCAGCGCGCTCGAGCTCCTCGCCGACTACCTCGACTTCGTGATGAGCATGCGCCTGCGCGAGGACGTGCCGGCGCTGTGGGCGATCCTCCGGCTGGCCAACCTGATCTCGGACGACTTCGCGGAGCTGGCCAATCTCGCCGACCTCGTCGGCGACACGCGCCGCTATCTCTCCGGCCTCGTCACCGGGCCCGGCTACGCACAGCACTATCAGGACATCTCGAGCGCGATCTTGGGCGCCGTCGGCACCGGGCTCGCCTTCATCCCGCCCGTCCCCCACGAAGGCGCGCACGACCCCCACGGCCACGACAAGACGAGCTTCCGCTCCGAGGTCCTCTACGGCTGGGAGCCCGCCGGGCCAGCCGACCACCCGAACCTCACGCAGCTCCTCGCCCGCACCCTCACCTGGCGCCTCGACGGTCAGGTCGCGAGCACCGCCAGCACGCCTGCCGTCGAGGAGACGATCGACCTCACCTTCGCGCTCGTGCCCGGCGAGCACAACCGAGGCGACTGGGGCGTCCTCTTCCGGCTCTCGGGCGCGACGGCGATCACCATCCCGCTCGGCAAGAAGCCCGACGGGTCGCCAACCGGCTGGCAGCTCGCGATCACGTCGACCGACGGCGTGGCGGTCGTGATGCTGTTCGCGGCCAACGGCTTCGTCCGCGGCGCCGGCAGCGGCTACAGGGCGAGCATCGCCCTCGAGCGGCCCGACGACATCAACGGCTCCTGGGTGATCGGCCCCGACGCCGGGTCGCACCTCGAGATCCAGCACGCCCGAGTCGCCCTGACCCTCGCCGACGACAGCCGCGGCTGGCTGCTCGACGTCGGAGCCCACGCCGACCACGTCATCCTCAACCTCGAGGTCGGGAGAGACTCCTTCCTGCGGGCTGTGCTCCCGCCCTCGCTCCGGATCGACACGACGCTCGGGCTCGGGGTCGACACGCGGCGGGGTTTCTACCTCGACGGCGGCGTCGCGCTCGTCGTCGACCTGCCCGTCCATCTCACGCTGGGCCCCGCCGAGGTGCTCGCGGTGGTCGTGCAGGGCCTGCACCTGAGGATCGGTCTCACCGCGGCGGATCCGGGCGGCGGCGGGGCAGCCGGAGCGTCGGTCACCGTCGGCCTGACAGTCGACGCGGCCGTGCAGATCGCCGGCGGCGTCTTCAGCGCCACCGTGGCGGGCGTCGGCTTTGCGTACTCGATCAAGCAGGTGACCCCCGGCTCCGACTCCGGCACGGCCGGCCGGTGGCAGCCGAAGCTGACCCCCGTCCCGCCGAACGGCGTCGGGATCGTCGTGCGGTCCGGCCCGGTCAACGGCGGCGGCTACATCGGCTACGACGCGGACCGCGGCGAGTACACCGGCGCGCTGCAGCTGCGCGTCAAGCTAGCCGCGATCGACCTCAACATCACGGCGCTCGGGATGCTCGACACGAGGATCCCGGGCCACGACGGCGACTGGGCTCTGCTGCTCATCCTCGCCGCGACCTTCACGCCGGGGATCCAGCTCGGGGCCGGAGTCGCGCTGACGGGGCTCGGCGGGGTCCTCGGCATCAACCACAGCGTCGACTCCGACGCGATCGCCGCCGGCCTGCGGACGAAGTCGCTCGACGCGATCCTCTTCCCACCCGATCCGGTCGCCCAGGCGCCGCACATCTTCGCGGTCTGGCGGCAGACGCTGCCGCTCTCCGACGGCGATACCGTCGTCGGTCCGATGGTCCGCCTCAGCTGGGGCGGCCCGTCGAACATCTGCACGCTCGAGCTCGCCGTGCTGATCGAGTTCGGTCGCAGCCGAACGCAGATCGTCCTGCTCGGCAGCTTCCAGTTCAGCGCGCCAACACAGACCACGGGCCTCGTCCGCCTCCGCGCCGACCTCGCCGGCCGGCTGCGGTTCGACCCGCTCGACTTCCTGCTCCAGGCCGAGCTCGTCGACAGCAAGCTGGCCACTTTCACCATCACCGGCGGCCTCGTCCTCGCCGCCCGGGGCGGGAACGATCCCGCGTTCGTGCTGTCGGTCGGCGGCTTCAACCCCCACTTCACGCCGCCGAGCAACGTGCCGGTCGCCGACCGAATCCGCGTCGACATCAGCGGCAGCGACAACCCGCGGCTCCGCCTCGAAGCGTACGTCGCGATCACGAGCCAGTCGTTCCAGTTCGGGGCGCGAGCCCAGCTCCACGCCTCGGCCGGGCCGCTCGCGATCGACGGCTGGCTCGGGCTCGACGCGCTGATCGCGTGGCTGCCCCACTTCCACTTCAGCGTCGAGATCTCCGCAGGCCTCTCGCTCTCCTTCGAGGGCAGCCCCGTCCTCGAGGTCTCGATCGACGTCCTCCTGGAGGGGCCCGGCCCATGGCACGTGCACGGCTACGCGTCGCTCGACCTGCTCTTCTTCACGCTGTCGCTCCCGATCGAGGCGACCTGGGGCGAGGACGCGGGGGCAACCGCCCAGATCGCGCAGCCGTTGACGCTGGTGCACGACGCCCTCTCCGCCGCCGACGCCTGGAGCGCGGCGCTCCCGCCCGGCCGCTCCACGATCGTCGTCCTCAAGACGCCGGCGGGCCCGGCCGTTCCGGCACACCCGCTCGCAGTCGTCTCCTGCCGGCAGCGGGTCGTCCCGCTCGGGATGACGGTGACGCACGTCGGCAACCAGCCGCTCGCCGCCCCGGCGACCGTCGACGTCACGGCCCTCCAGCTCGCCGGGGCGGCTGCTCCGGACCTCGCCCCGGTCACCGAGGAGTTCGCCGCGGCCCAGTTCCTCGACCTCAGCGACGACCAGAAGCTCTCCCGGCCGTCGTTCGAGCCGATGCGGGCCGGGCTCGCCGCCGGCGGCACGAGCCAGGACGTCGGCAGCACCGCAGTCGTCGCGACGACCTACAAGACCGTCGCCGTCGACGGCGCCTCCCGCACGGAGCAGCCGCGCTGGCCGCTGGCCCTGTCGCACGCGGACGCAGTCCTGCGCCCGGCGGCGTCGCCGCTCGCCCGGCCCGCGCCGGTCCGGATCGGCACGGTCGGCGACACGCTGCGGACGATCGCCAGAGCGAAGACGGCCCCCGAGACGACGACGATCGCCGCCCAACGAGCCGGCCGCGTGCTGCTCCTCGACCCTGTCGGCGTGGCAGGAGCGCCGTGAGCGGCACCGACTCCGGCGGCTTCAGGTTCGTCAGCCACCAGCGGCGCGGGCTGATCGCCCTGCCCGGCGTCGCCGGCTCCGGAACGGTCACGGCGGCGGCGACCCTCTCGGACGGCTCGTCCACGCCACCGGTGACGCTCGCCCTGGCTAGCGTCGGCGACATCCAGGGCCTCGACACGACGCTCGTCACCCGGAGGTACCCGAGGCCGGGCGCCACCGACGCCGAGACCGAGTTCTTCCCGCTCGTGGAGTTCGACGTGCCCGAGCTGCCCTGGCTGCTTCCGACCCCGACCGGACCGCACGGCCCGCTGCCGTGGCTCTGCCTCGTGGCGGTCGAGATCCGCCCGGGCGTCTCCGTCACCTCCGCCGGCGCAGGCCGGCTCGACGTGCTGCACGTGGGCGATCCCGCTCGACCGTCCGAGGAGCTGCCCGACCCCGCAGACAGCGCGCTCTGGGCGCACGCCTTCGTCGCCACCTCCGTCCACACGGAGGGAACGGCCGACCCGGTCGAGACCGGATCGGCGCCGCCGGCCTCGAGCTGCCGGCTGATCGCCCCGCGCCGCCTCGAGCCGCAGAAGAGCTATGTCGCCTGCCTCGTCCCCACCCTGGCCGCCGCGGCGCTGGCGGGGCTCGGGCGCACCGACGCGGAGGTCGCCACCGCGCTCGCCGCCCCGCAGCCGAACTTCGCCTGGTCCCCGACCGACAGCTCGGTCGAGCTTCCGGTCTACCTGCGCTGGGAGTTCTCCTGCGGCGCCACGGGGGACTTCGAGAGCCTCGCGCGCGCACTCCACGAGGTGCCGGTCGAGCCGACCTTCGGCACCCGGCCGCTCGACCTGGGCCTGGCGGGCGACGGCATGCCGCTCACGACCCACGCCTCCACCGCCTTCCGCGGCGCCCTCACCGCCCCGGGGATCCCGCCGCAGCCACCCTGGCCCGACCCGGCCGATCCGGAGGAAGGCGGCGTCGACGCGGCCCTCGTCGGCGAGATCCACGCCGCGGCCGCGCTCACCGCCGCCGCGGCGTCGGTGCGGCCGGAGGGCCGGCCTGCGATCGGGCCGCTGCTCTATGCGCGCGCTGCGGCCGAGCACGTCGACGTCGGCGCCGAGCGACCCGCCACCGACTGGTTCGACCAGCTGAACCGCGACCCGCGCGCACGCGCCGCCGCAGGGCTCGGCACCCGCGTGCTCCACCGCAACGCCGAGGACGTCATGGCCCGCGCCTGGCAGCAGGTCGGCGAGGTCGAGCGGGCGAACGCCGTCCTGCGGCGGCTCCAGGCCTCACGGGCGGTTTCGGCGAGCCTGCACGAGCGGCACCTGTCGGCGCTGTCACCCGGCCGGCTCGTCTCCGTCGCCCGGCCGCTGCTCGCCCGGGTGGCCCTGTCGGCGGCCGCCACCGGCGGGAGCACGACGCCCGACGCGCTGGCCGCCGTAGCCGCCAGCGCCCTCCCGGCCGGCAGCACCTGGCGCGGGGTGACCGTCGCGCTGCGGGCCGGCAGCCGGCTCGGCGAGGCCACGGCAGATGCTGACGCCACGGGACGGCTCGTCTCCGGCCTGGCCACGGGGCTCGCCGAGCCCGAGGTGCTGCCGGACGGCACACTCTCCCTCGCCCCGCCAAGCGCGGTCTTCGGCACCGCCGCAGCCTCCTTGATCAGCGAGGGCGTACGGGCAGCCGCCGCCGCCGCGGGCCTCGCCGTCCCCGCTCCCGGCGCCGACCCGGCGACGGCCGTGGCGGCCGTCGACGCGCTCGCAGCGGCGGCCGGGAAGCTCAGCTGGGCCGCAGCGACGAGCCTTGCCTCGCAGACGGGTGCCGTCGTCAGACAGCGAGCGCTGCCGGACACGGTGGTCTTCTCCACGCTCGGCGGTGTGCTCGTCGGCGGAGACCTGCTGCGGGCGAAGACGCAAGCAAGCGCGGTCCTCGTCCACGCACTGCCCCAGACCAAACCCGCCACGCTCCTGCCTCGAGCGGTGAGCGCAAAGGCGCTCGAGTCCGCGCTCCACCCGGCCGCGGCCCTCCTCGCTGCGGCCCGCGCCCTCCCGGCGCCGAAGGCGCCCCCCGCTCCAGACCCGCCGCCGGCGCCGATCGAACGGCCGCCGAGGGACACCACGCCGATCGTCGTCGAGCTGCGCGGCTCCGATCCGCGGCTGCAGGTGATGCGCGGCGCGTTCGCAGACGCCGTCGACCACTTCCTCCGCCCCGGGATGGCGACCGCGCCGCCGTCCGCCGGGGCACTCGACCTCGGCCGCGCGAAGACCGATCTGCTCACCCACCTCGACCCATTCGTCACGGTGGCGACGCTCGCCGCCGCCCGCGTCCCGCCCATCGCCGGCTTCAAGCGACCGGATCCGGTCGCGCCGGTGATGGTCGGGCCGGTGTTCGCCGAGGCGGCCTACCTCGCGCTCGTCGCTGCGAGCCACGACGCGTTCGTTCCCGGTCTCGACTCGATCCCGCCGGACTCGGTGACGCTCGTCCAGACGAATCCGACCTTCATCGCGGCCTACCTCGCCGGCCTGAACAGCGCACTCGGCCATGAGCTGCTGTGGCGCGGCTACCCCACCGACGAGCGGGGGACGTACTGGCACAGCTTCTGGGGCGCCGGCCCGGACATCCGCCCGCTGCACCTCTTCACCGGCGGGCTTTCCGACAACGTCAGCGCGGGCACCCAGCCGCTCCTCGTCCTCGTGCTGCGGGGCCGACTGCTCCGCCGCTACCCCGACAGCGACGTCTACGCCGTCCTCGCCGGGACCGACAAGAACCTGTCCGAGCTCGACGACGGCAGCAAGATCACGCGGCCGCTCTTCCGCGACTTCGTCGACCCCGACATCACCCTCGTCGGCTTCCCGCTCACCTACGAGGACGTCGTCGGCGCCGGCGCGAGCCGAGGCTACTGGTTCGTCGTCGCCGAGCACCCCGGTCAGCCGAGGTTCGGCCTGACCGACCCGGATCCCGCCGTCACCCATCCCCCGCTGCCGGCCTGGGACGAGCTGTCCTGGACCGACCTCGGCCCCACGGCCGCCGCCCTCACCTACCTCCCGGCCGCGGCGGCGCCGCTGGCGCCGAGCGGCACGACTCGGGCATGGGCCCGCTCGGCCGCGGACATGGCCGCGATCACCTACCAGCCCGCCGTCCGCGTCGCCATTCGCGCCCGCGACCTCCTACGGAGCTCGGGATGAGCAGCACCGAGGGCCCAGGCTCGCCGCCGATCGCCCGCCTCCCCGCCGACGTGGCGAGGCTCCGGAGCCGGGTCGCGGAGCTCCGCACCCAGGTCGAGACCGCAGACGCCTCGCGCGAGAAGACGAGCAGTCGTGCGGCCTGGACCGCTGCCCGGGACCAGATCAGGGCGGCTCTGCTCGGCGTCGAGCCGCGCAACCTGCTCTCGAGCCTCGACGCACACGTGCCGCTCGTGCTGCTCCCGGTTCGACTCGAGACGCGGTTCGGCCTCCCCGGGACGAACGTGTTGCACGTACGGATCTTCCCCGACCAGATCCACGTCGACGGGCATGACCCGGCGCTCACAGAAACCGAGGCAGCGCTCGGCGGTGCGTTCTGGGCGGCGCCGGCCGACCTGCTCGCGGACGGCGAGCCGGCTCCGACCCCGGCGCCCGCGCCGGACACCGCGGACGGCCGCCGCGCGCGCTGGGCGGCACTCGTGCGGCTGCTCGGAGGCCCGCGCGCCGCCTGGGTCGCCCGCGCCACCCGTCCGGGCACCGCACCGCCGGCGACGAAAGCGCAAGCCTACGTCCGCCCGCCGGTCGCCCGCGCGCTGCCGGATCGCTGGCTCGTGCGCGCCTACGTGGGGGACGCCGTCGTCGGCGAGGCCTGGGCCGCGCCGGTCGGCGTCGACCTCCACCTCGCGCCCGACCCGCAAGCGTCGCTCGACGGCGGCGGCGCCGGCGAGAGTCAGCCTGCGGTTGATCCAGAGCTGCGCTGGATGGTCGACTACGGAACGGCGGTGAGCGCCGGCATGGCGGTCGACGTGCCACTGCGCGCGGGAACGTCCTTCATCGACCGCGTGGTCGCGGTCGGAGTCCGCGCCAGCAGCAGTCCGGCGGACGCCGTCGCCGAGCTCGGCGCGCTGCTGACGGCGCACCGCTACACCGACGGCCTCGGATTCCTGCCGGCCGGCAGCGCCACCTCGAACACCCCCGACGCCCGCTCGGCCGTCGACCGGCAGGCCGATCCCGACGCGCTCTGGCACTCCGAGTTCGGCCCGGCGGCGGGCGCGGGTACGGCCGCATCGAACCTCGCTTCCGCACTCGGGCTGCCAGGAGGGATCCTCGACGGCTCAACCGGATCCGACGATGCCGGCGACGCGCGAGCCCGAGCGATGCAGACGGCGACGTGGGCGGCGACGTGGGGCTACTACCTGGACGAGCTCCTCGATTCCGCGGCACTCCCCGACATGGACGTCGACGCCGTCCGGGACCACTACCTCCGGTTCGTACGCGGGCGCGGGACGCTCCCGGTCCTGCGGCTCGGCCGGCAGCCGTACGGCGTGCTTCCGCTCGCGTCGCTCGCCCGCTGGACGCCCGATGGTGCGAGCCCGATGGTCGACGCCCTCGCACGGCTCTTGATCCGCATCCGGCCGCTCTGGCAGCACGGCGTCGGCACCCCCGTGACCGCAAGCGAGGGCCCCGGCTTCGACGAGGCGTTCTCGAAGGTGATGAGCACCGATGCGGTCGCGCGCAGCTACGCCATCCGCACCGCGATCGGCGACCGCACATTCGATCCCGACGTATTCACCGGCATTGACGCGAAGCCGGGGCACCGCGTGATCGACGCGCTGGTCGGCGACCTGCTCGGGATCGGCCGGAACCCCCTCGTGCTGGACGTGTTCAGCCCGACCGCGCAACCGGTACGCGCCCCGCTCGTGGTCGATCCCCGCGACCCCGCGCCGGACGCAACGGTCCAAACGGCGATCCGGAGGCTCGCCGCCGCCAACCCCGGAGTCGTACTCATCGACCCCGCGTGGCTGAGGCCGCACCCGAAGGCTCCGCCGACGCTGCTGCACACCCTCCTACGCCGGAGCCTTCTCCTCGAGTACGCAGCGGCCGGCGTCAAGCTGGGAGGCCTCATCAAGCCGGTGACGAACGCGCCGGCCCTGAGCGCTGCTCCGCCGGCGGCCACGAGCGGTGGTGCAGCGCGCCTCCAAGCCGCGAAGGCGCCGACCGGCATCCTCGTCGGTATGAGCCCCGACCCGCACGGAGGCTTCACCCCGATCAACTCGCTGCCCTCGATCATCTCCACGCCGCTCGCCTCCGTGACCGGAGGCCTGGCCGCGGGCGAGTGGCTCTGGCGGAATCCCCGCGAGCACGCCGACCTGCGCCGGAACCTCGACCAGACGCTCCAGGCGCTCGCCTTGCTGGCGAAGCTCACCGCCGAGGAGCTCGAGCTGCTGCTGCCCGAGACGCTCGATCTCGCTACCCACCGCTGGACCGCGTGGGCGGAGAGCGTCGCGGCCGAGAAGCTCGCGCGGCTGCGAGCGGCGACGCCCACCGGCCTCACCATCGGCGGCTGGGGGATCGTCGAGCGCCTCGCCCGCCGCCCGCGCGTCGCCGTTGACCCCAACCTCGCGGCCGGGGCGGCGACCGGGGCACTGTGGGAGGACGTACGGCCCGGAGGGTTCGTGCACGCTCCCTCGACCGCGCAGGCGGCGACGGCCGCGGTGCTCCGGGCCGCGCACCTCGCGCACGGCGGTGAAGACGACCCGAGATTCGCCGTCGACCTGTCGAGCGCGCCGGCCCGCTCGGCGCTGCGCCTCGCGGCCGGGGTCCGCGCCGGCCAGGAGCTGGGCGCCCTGCTCGGCTACGAGCTGGAGCGAGACCTGCACGAACGCTCGGCCGACGTCCTCATCGCCCCTCTACGCGCCTACGCTCCGCGCTGGAAGGCAAGCGGCACCTTCGTCGAGGGAGACGCCGAGCAGGTCGTCAGCCCCTCCGCCGTCGTCGACGGTCTTGCACTCGCCAACGACGACCCGGCCGCCGTGGCGCGAGCCGCGCTTCCTGTCGGCGCCTCGCCCGCGCTGGCCACCGCTCTCCAGGGCGCGCTCGCGCAGCTCCGCCGCCACCAGCACGCGCTCGCCGACCTCCTGACGGCCGAGGTCGTGCACCAAGTGCTCGCCGGGAACACCACCCGCGCCGCGGCGCTCCTCGACGCCGCGAGCCGCGGCGGACACCCGCCTGACGATTTCGACGTCCTCCGCACTCCCCGCAGCGGCACCGCGCTCACGTGCCGGGTCGGCGTGCTGCTGCCGACGGCCGACGGACCGCTCCCAGGCGATTGGCCGGCGAGCCCCCGCGGCAACGCCGATCGCGACTGCGCCCACTGGCTTGCCGGCATGCTCCCGCCGCTCGAGCGGATCCGCCTCCGGGTCGCCGACGCCGCCGGAGCGGTCACCGACCAGGCGCTGCCCGCTTCGGCGGTGCTCGGCCCACTCGATCTCGTCCTCGATCCACCCGAGGTCGTGCGCACCCGCATCCGCCTCGCGCTCCCTCCCGGCGCGACCTTGGTCTCCGGTCGCGATCCCGCATGGGCCCCGAGCATCATCGGGCTCGACGAGCTGCTTACCCTGGCCGGCGACCTGCGTGAGGTGCTCGCCGTCCGGCCGCTCCGCCGCACCGATCTGCTGGCCCCGGGGGTCGGCGCAGACACGACAGACGAACGGGACGCGGCCAACCTGGAGGCGCGGCTGGCGGCTGCGCGCTCCAGCCTGCAGGCGACGGCCGACGGCGTCACCGCGGCTCACGGCAGCCTCCAGGCGGCGATCGACGGGTCCATATCGGGGCTGGGGTCCGCGCTCGCCGGCGCGAAGAGGGCCCTGTCCTCTGCGCTCGCCCACGGCCTCACGCTGCACGTGCCCGAGACGGCCGAGCCGGGCGACGTCCTCGCCGTCCTGGGCGCCGCTTCGAGCGAGCTCGGCCGGCGGCTCTCGCTGCCGGCTCCGAACGCGGGTGCGCCCGTCGAAGACCTCGTCGATGCGGTCAAGGGGCTGCTCGGGGCGGCGCAACCCGCCGTGCCGAGGCTGACGCTCGACGGCACGACAGGCGAGGCCGCCGGGCGGGGCCTTGCGACCGGCGACGGGTTCTTGGCGGCCGCTCCCGAGCTCGCCGCCGACTGGCTCGAGGATGTCACGGCCGTCCGTCCTGCCGCCGAACGGCTCGCCGCGGCGATCCGCGGCTCTGAGGCGCTCACTGCAGGTGCCGGGCTGGCAGGCGGCTGGCGGATCGTGGAGCCGGTCGCTTCGAGCCCCTCCTGGACGGCGACGTTCGGCGCGGCCGAGCTCGACGGGCACGGCCCGGTCGCAACGCTCGTCGCCTGGGCCGAGCCGGGCATCGCGCCGGCCGCCGGCGCCAAGCTCGCGGGGCTCCTCGTCGACGAGTGGGTCGAGGTCGTCCCCCACCCGACCGCCGCGACGACGATCGCCTACCAGGCGGAGGCGCCGACCGCCCGCGCGCCGCAGGCGGTCCTGCTCGGCCTTGCGCCGAACGTCGCCGCGGGCTGGGACACCGAGAGCGTCGTCGACCTGGCCCACGAAGCCGCCGAGCTCGCGAAGCTCCGACTCGTCGACGCCGAGAGCGGCGCTTGGCTCGGACGGATGCTGCCGGCCGTGCTGCTGCCCGACGGCGACGCGCACGACGTGATCGCGGCGCCCCCGCTTCCACTGCTCCAGGTCGAGGCGTCCCTGCTCGAGGCGGCCCGCGACAAGGTGAAGGCGCGCGGCTGATGGGCGCCGTCGTCAACCACCGGCTCGAAGCGAGCACACGCGGAACCGATCTCCTTCCCGGCTTGCACGCGCACGTTCACGACGCGCTCTGGCTCCTGGCGCGCCAGTGGCAGCTCGGCGAGCTCGACGCCCTGGACGGGGGCACGCCGATCAGCGCCGCCTTCGTCAGCCGCCATACGCCTCTCGTGAGCTGGCAGCCGGCCGGAGGGGCCAGCGTGCCCTACGACGGCTCCGCGCCTTTGGAGGCTCTGGTCGAATCGGACGGCGGACCGCTTCCGTGGGGCGACAAGGTCGCGGCCGGCCTGCGCCTCGCACGAGGCCTGCGCAGGGCCGGCGTCGACGCGGCGGCCCTCATCTCGCTCTATCCACTTGCGATCCCCGAAGCCGCAGTCGACCCCGACACGGACCCCGCCGCCCACGCGACGAGCGCGGTCACGCCGGAAGAGGCCGCCGCGGTGGGAGCCCTGTCCGCCGGACGGGTGCCCGACGCGGACGCCGTCGCGGCCGCCTTCGACGCGGACGCCGACGCGCTCGTCGGCGCTGCCGGAGGCGAGCCCGCCCGGGTCGTGCTGACCGAGTGGCGGAGCTGGTGGGCGGCCCGCCAGCCGCGGTCGTCCGGCGCCTGGCAGCAGGAGCGGCTGAGCTACGAGCTCTCCGCCGCGACCGCCGACCCCTCGCTACCCGTCTATCGGGCCGATCGCTTCGGCGGCGGAGCGCTCGACTGGCACGCGTTCGACGTCGCATCCGCTCCGGGCGGCGCCCGCGCTGCAATCGGGCGGCTGCCGAAGCCGACCCACGCCGTGCCGGCGCCGGTGACGTTCCACGGAGCACCGGTGGGCCGATACTGGGAGCTCGAGGACGCCCGAACCGACCTCGGCGCCCTCGACGCCTACCCGACCGAGCTCGCCAAGCTGCTGCTCGCCGAGTTCAGCGCCTGCTTCGCGGGCGACTGGTTCCGGCTCCCGGTCCGCGTGCCCTACGGCTCGGCCGTGAAGATCACCGCGCTCGTGAGCACGGACACCTTCGGCGTCGCAACGCTCGTCCGGCCGGCGACCGCTGCGAGCGGCGAGCGGCCGTGGCGCATGTACGAACACAGCGTCGCCGAAGGCCAAGCGGACGGAAGCTGGTTGCTCGTACCGCCGGTGCTTGCCTCGAGCTCGGACTCGGCGCCGGTCGAAGAGGTCCTCCTCGTGCGGGATCCTGCGGCCGATCTGTGCTGGGGCATCGAGCGCATCGTCACGAACGCCGTCGGCCGGCCGGTCCGGCGCTCCGAGGATCTGACGGCTCAGGGCCGCGATTCGGCGCCCGACCCGCGCGACGGGCTCCCGGACGCCTGGGTCTGGCGGCTCGCGACGAACGTGCCGGAGAACTGGATTCCGTTCCTCCCCACCCGCGGCCGAGCGGCCGACGACGACTACCTCCTCGTCCAAAGCTCGATGGTGCGCTACACGCGAAGGAACGACGGTTCACTCGACGCCGTCCCGATCCTGCCCGCCGGCCTCCTGCTCCGCCGCGGCGGGACGATCCCCGAGCGCGAGATCCCGCGCGAAGGGCTCTCCTTCCGGCGCATACGGCGGCGGGCGCGAGGTGCCGGCGGTAACAGCACTCGGTGGTGGTCGCGGCAGACGACGGTGGGCCACGGCGAGGCGAGCAGCGGCCTCGCCTACGACGGCCTCCACGCCACGAGCCACGATCCGCACTCTCTGGGTCAGTGAATTCGGCCCGAACGCGAAACCAAGCCCGTCGGCACTCAGGTTCCGAGGCCTGGCTTGTACGGCGCCCGCCGCTGCTGGAGACAAGGAGGGCACCTTCAAGCTCGAGCCGCCTCACGCTGCTGTTCTTGGCCCACTCGATCCCACCGGTCGGCGAGCACCGGGAACTCGACGGCGCCCCTCCAGTCACAGCGCCTGCAACTGGCGGTGACCATGGCGAGCCCACGGATAAGCGCGAGCGGACCCAGATCTCGCTGCACGTGAATCTCGGTCACGCCGCAGACCATGAGTCAGTCTGCCACTCACTTCCTCCCGCCACCCGGGCCGACGTCACCTCTTGCGATCGGCCTCGACGCCAGGCAGCGGCGGAGGGAGGCTGTATCGCGGTGACGAGAGGGCTGATCCGCCGACACCCGACTGGCGCCGAAGGCGTCGTGGCCGCGGAGTTGCCGATGCGCACGTTAGGGATCCGGGGTTGCAACCTAAAGTCCCCAGTACGACTGACGAACCGATTAGCAGCGAGCAGATAGAGGCGATCCGGCAGCTGTACGAGGTTCGGCCTCGTGATTGGCTGGAGCTCGAGCCCGCTTATGCGGGCGAGGGCGTCGCGCGCTTCACGACGAACCCGGGCATGATCAGCGGACCGACGACGGTGCGCTACGCCGAGGACGGATCGCTTCTCGAGTTCAGCATGGCCGTCGAGCATTTGGAAGCCGAGACCTCCGCTGAAGGGTCCAACTCGCTCTTTCGGTTCGTTCACGCTCTTCCGGTTCCGGGCACCCCGGGAGCGTTCAGCCTCGGTCCGGGGTCGAACGAGTGCGCCTCCGTTGAGCTCAGCGGAAAAGGGTTCAGGCTCGCAGCTGCTCAGCGGTCGTCGGTTATCGCAAATGCGGGCGATTCAGGCGCTGTCTTCAAGCCCTACCGCACGATCGCTCGCTTTGATGGCACAGCAAATGCTCACTACTGGGTCGCGCCGCTTCTCAATTTCGTGGTCGACTTCAGACGCCTGGCACCGTCGTTACAAGAACACCCGTTGCGGACTCGCGCCACCGCTCCCTTCGCGCCGACCGAAGGTGGTCTCCTGCCTATCTATCACGAGAGCTTCTACAGGGAGGGCAACGCGTTGATCCCGTTTCTTTGTGAGGCTGAGCCAGCTTTCATCGAGCCACTGCCCGACTACGCTGAGCGCCGGGCCCGCGTCGAGTCGGGAGAGAGCGTCGTCACAGCTGTCGCGGTGGGACGCACACCAGACGGCTTCGGCCTCGGCGCGTCGGACTGGTTCCCCGCCGACACCGTGACGCTGCTCGGGCTCACCTCCGGACGGACGGTTGGGGTGCCGTTCGTCGAGATCCGCGGCAAGGCGGGAGAACTGGTCGCGAGGATGCATGTGCACATCGGCGATGCTGGCCAAAGCCGAGGCACCGCCCTGATCGACGAGCAGTTCAACGGTTCTACGGGACCGCTGCTGACCTCGTTCCTAGTCTCCGAGGTCCGGGACGAAGTGTGGTTTCGGGTCATGCTCAAGCATCTTCTCCGCGCCTTTGCTGGGGGCGGCACGGTCGACGATCGCCTCAGTCACCTGTTCCGGGCAGTGGAAGGTGCTTGTGTCGGGCTCCGGCTCGACCGACCCCGTCCGCTCGAGGTGAAGGAGGGCGTTCGCTCCGAAGTCGAGGCGGCGATCAACGAGCTGATCGGCAAGCTGGAGGAGATTGGCGTTTGCGCTTCAGAGGCCGACCGCGCGCGACTCGCCCGGCTTCAGAACCGACTACGCGAGATCATCGCGAACAAGCCCTCCTTCGCCACACAGCTCCTGGCTTTGGTCGAAGCGGTCGGCTTGCCTGATGCCGGCTGGCTCGCCGACTTTAGCTTCCGCTTGAAGAACGAGCGCCCCGGCGGGCAACCGAGGACGCCGAGCAGCTGGGCAGGCGCAGCGAGCGCCTACCGCAACCGCATCTTCCACTCCGCGTTCATCGACTTCGACACCTTCGACATCGACAATGCCTTCGCGTTCCGTCGGCACCTCTCAGATGTCCTCGCGCGGGTCGTCTTTCACCTGATCGGCTTTGTCGGCGAGTACAGGCTGCCGTGCGACTACGCCGGAGCGCTCGCCTATGAGACGCCCAACTGGGCAAGACCGGAGCGCCTCTCAGCCGATGTCTTCCGCTACACCAAGTAGCGATTAGCTGTGCGCGCCGGAGCCCGCGCCGAGCCGCCCGAGATTCGCACATCCGCTCGGGCAGGCGCGTAGAGTGAAATGCCGTGTCGTCGCATGACTTCCGTAGCTACAACAGCGCGGTTCAGGATCTGCTCGCTCGGGATGCCTGGCAGAGGCTCGGAGAGGATGAGCGTCTCGAGGAGTTGGTTGAGAAGGTCCGCGAGCACCATCAGCAGCTCGCTGACGAAGGAGTGCTTCCGGCTCTCGTCTTCGTGCAAGTGACAGGGCGCGTCACCGACTGCGACGCCCTGCTCTCATTCCTGCGAGAGCATGACCGGCTGTCTGAGCGAGCGAACGGCGAAGAGTACGATGAGTCCGGTCTTCTGCACGACGCGCTTCTGACCCCGGTGGAGTACGAACCAGCGGAGGACGGCGAAGAGTCCGTGTGGATCGCGAGCGTCGCCCGGACGGGAGTTCTGGAAGGCGGCGAGCTGCTGATCGAAGTGCCGCTCCAAGTCGACGCCGTCGGGCTTCGGCGGCATCGCGCTACCGACGACCTTGAACAGCTCGTTCCGCGCGTGATCGCCGAGTTCGCGGAAGAGACACCTGGTGTGGAGCTGGTCGAGGTTGCCGTCGAGCGGATTGGCTGAAAGCGCTCGCGTCTAGGGCGTGAGATTCGGTGGGATCAAGCCGGCGTTCTGCGCGGTGCGGAGCATGAGTGCGTCCATGGTTAAGCCTTCCGCGGCGCCGCCGCGACCGTTCATTAGCCAAGCGATCTGTGGGTGCGACTCACCGTCGAGCTCGAGATCCAAGGCGACGACCTCACTGCCGAAGATCATCGCTACGAACTTGGTCCGGTGCTGTGGGGTGCCAAACTAGCGTGTGGGGTGCGTTAACTCGGTTCGAGGGGCTGAAGGCGTGATTCGCGCGTAGGGTCGGCCGTCCCGTCCCGCTGATCACCAAGGAGTCGCTCTTGTTCTGGTCCCTTGGCTACCTAGCGTTGCGCTGCCTGCTGCAGCTCGTGCTCCTGCGCCCGCCCTCGGAGGGCTCCAAGGAGCTGGAGATCGTGGTGCTGCGGCATGAGCTATCAGTGCTGCGCCGCCAGGCAGGCCCGCCGCGGCTGCGGTCGAACGACCGGCTTCTGCTCGCAGCGGCGAGCCAGCTGTTGCCGCGCTCCCGCTGGGGCTCATTCGTCGTAACTCCGACCACGTTGCTTCGTTGGCACCGGCGCCTGGTTGCCCGCCGCTGGACCTACGCCGGTCGGACAGGCCGACCGCCGCTCAGCGGTGAGATCCGTGAGCTCGTCCTCCGGCTCGCTGGGAGAACCCGCGCTGGGGTTACCAGCGGATCGTCGGCGAGATCAACGGACTCGGCCTGCGTGTCTCAGCGACGACCGTCCAGAAGATTCTGCGCGAGGCGGGCATCGGTCCTACCGGTGAGCGCTCTGGTCTGTCCTGGCGGGCGTTTCTGCGCCAGCAAGCGCACAGCATGCTCGCGGTCGACTTCTTCACCGTCGAGACGATCGCGCTGCAGCGGCTCTATGTTCTCTTCTTCATCGAGCTGGGCAGCCGGCGCGTTCATCTCGCCGGCTGCACCGCTAACCCCACCGACGCCTGGGTCACACAGCAGGCTCGCCAGTTCGCATGGACGCTCCAGGAGCAGAGATCGAGGTTCCCGGTTCCTAGTCCGCGACCGAGACAGCAAGTACACCCGCGACTTCGATGCCGTCTTCGCGAGCGAAGGCATCCAGATCGTCAAGACACCGGTGCGAGCGCCGAAGGCGAACGCGATCGCAGAGCGCTTCATCGGCACTGTCCGCCGAGAGTGCCTCGACTGGCTCCTGATCCTCAACCGGCGGCACCTCGAGCACGTGCTCCGAGTCTTCATCGACCACTACAACCTGCACAGGCCGCACCGCTCGCTGCACCTCTTTCCGCCAGCGGCGACAAGCCGCGAATGCCGCGTCGCCTCCTCACGCGAGCTGAAGCGCCGCGACCGGCTCGGCGGACTCATCCACGAATACAGCTGCGCCGCCTGAACCGACTTTGCGCACCCCACAGGCGGGGCGCGAACCTTTCCGCCTGCCTCTATCCAGAATCTGGCGAACCTCGAAGCTTCGGATCGGGTGAGCTTGGCCTAGATCAGCTCAGGCGGCAAAAGGTTCTCGTCCGGGTTAGACCGTGCGGGAGGGCCCGGCAGGCGCCGGGCCCTCTCGACGACGCGTGTACGGTCGAGCTAGACGAGGGCGGGGACGCCGCTGATGTGAGCAACGACCCTGCCGCTTGTGATCTTCGGCGGGTTGGGAATCACCGTGTTGAAGTTCTCGCCAGCGATCCCGTGGGGTGCACTTATTCGATCTTGCCTGCAAATCGCCGGGGTTCGGTACGCGGCTGAGTTTGTGCACCCCACGGCCTCCATGGGGCACGATGATGGACCCCCGGGCTCGAGCGAGTCTCCTCGGTTTGTCGCTCATGCCCGCACGGACACACGACAAGCCTTATTGGCCCTCATGGTTCACCTCTGTCGCTCCCCGAGCTAGGTGGGATAGAACATGTTGTTTTTCCTTCTGCCATCCTTCGTTTCAAGGATGCGGTAGCGCGACGTGGTGCCGTGCGCCCCGGTTTCCGGATGAAGGAACCACACGCGCACTAACTCCCCCTCTGGCTCTCGCGGCGCGGGCTTGACCGAGATCTCTAAGCACCCGTGATCTTCGAGAAAACGTTTCGCCGCGGAGGCGGCGTCGAGATTCTCGACGTCAACGAAGCACTTGAACTGGAGCCCTAGCGGACGGTAGAAGCGCAGCGTCGCCTTCTTAGTCGCCGAGTGGCGCCGCGCTCCGGCGAAGGATCGAACCGCGTTTCTGAGGCGCACGAATCCTCTCTCGCGCTCAGAAAAAAGGCGGACCTCGTTTCTGAGACGCGCGAACCATTGCTCGCGCTCCGAGAGCTCCGCAATGACCCCGTCGTTGCCATCGCGGATGTGAAGGACGTTCCATTGGCACGTACCAAGCACGGGCGGAGTCGGAGGAAGATCGAGCTCGATCGTGTGTTTTGCTGTACCGCGGAACCATTGCAACCATTCCGATGACTGCGCTACAACCACGCTGATTGCCGCTGCGAAGAGCGTTGCGACGATGGCCAGCCAAGTGGCGAGGTCGACCGTGGCGAGAACCATGCTGTTCACGCTGATCCTATAGCGTGTGCTCCGCGTTCGGCCTAATCATCTTTACGGCCACACCGCGAGAGAAGAGCCGTCGGCGCATGCCACGATCGCAATCTCTCGCGATCGAAGCCAGACCTGGTCGGCTCAGAGCGAAACCACTGCCGCGGCCCGGTGCGCACGAGGAAGCCGCCGACGCCGCAGCGGCAGCCGGCGGTGGACGAACCCGTCCAGCGAGCGGTAACGGAGATCCTCGCGGCACCCGAACCTGATCAACCCGGCATCGGCGGTCGGCCTCCCTGTGGGGTGCACTTATTCGATCTCGCTGCAAATCGGCAAGATCGCGGAGGCGGACCGAGTTTGTGCACCCCACGGCTGCAGCCTGTGATCGGCGCGCGCCTCGGGGTCGTCACGACCCGGCGCGGCGCAGTCGCAGCGCCTTCGCGTGCCGGAGTCGACGTCTTCAGCGTTCGACGTCGTCAGGCAGTCCATCCGCACCGCTCCGAAGAGCGGACGTCCCGACCGCGCAAAGAGCGCTACCCGCCAGCTTTGGTGGTGGCCTCGCGCACGCCGCGCTCGTCTCGCTCAGCGTGCCGCGAGCGTCCGAGATGGGAGGGAATGCACCGTGGCGCGTCGTTCTTGTACCATCGTTGTTCGAGCTCGACCAGATCCTTGGCAACTGCACCCACCTGCTGATCAAGTCGAGCTTCCGCCTGCGCCCAAAGGAGAGACAAAGATGACCTTTGGTGACCCGCGGCCTCCGCGATTGTCGTCCGTGTAAAGGGCGTGACGATGATGGAGCCTCGCGATCACAGACGTGGGGCTCCAAAAGAAGGTAATCAGGCGTCGCTCATCGAGCTTTGGGACGAGCGGCGCAAGTTCGGAATCGCGTTCGGGAAAGTCGAGATTTTCCGCGAACGAACACTCTGCCGGTACACGCTCTCGACGGGATGCTCTTGCGGGTGCCACGGCCGCGAGCACCTACTACGCCGACTCCCGTCTCTTGCCAGCGATATCGTCGTCGGGTTGTTGGCTCAGCCCGCCGCCGTCTGGATTCAATACGTGTGGCATCGCGCGACATCCAAACTCTTTCTCGGGAACTAGGTATAACTACTAATAGGTGGAGCCTCATCGTTCGCCCGAGAACGGCGCTTCGGCCGACGGCCGTTGCGCCTTTCTTTTTGGTCCAAAGCTTGGTCGGCTTCCTCTTATCTCGATTAGCCCTGGAATCCAGTTACCGCCGCGGAGCCGGCGTTGGATCGTCGCATTTGAGCCGAACGGCGACGGAAGGAGAACACGCGAATCCTCACCAAAGGGCTGAAGCGGCTTTTCACAAACGCGCCCGCTCGAGCCGGAATGCCCCCGGCCGGAATCGAACCGGCGCACGCGGTTTAGGACTCGCGCGTTGTTCGGCTGAAGCGCCTGCAAATCGGCGAATCTTCCCGACTCTCTTGTCAAGGTGCGGCGTGATTGCGCCAGTTCGCGCTATCGCCGACCTGCGGGCGGTTCGCGACCCTACGGCCAACATTCGGCCACCCAAACAGTGGTCGTCCTCGATTACCAGTCAACGGAGCGGCGCGTCGGGGTCGGCCGCGGAAATCGCCCCCAAGCCCGTGGCGACCTTGGAGCGAGTTATGAAAGGGCAGTACGGCTGTTCCACGGAGATCCGCTCGCGGGCGCGGACTACGCGCGGAGCCAGAGCGAGGTACCGAGACTGCGCGCGACGTTCATCGACCTGCTCGAGCAGGCCCGTAGGGTGCACAAACACGATCGCGCTGCAAATCATGCGATTCAGAAGGATGACCGGGTTTGTGCGACCCACGGCCTCGCCGTCGTTGAAGACCCCCGGCGTCCGCTACACCAGTCCACGTAGGCCGAGCTTCCTCGAGCAGCGCCCGCCGCTCCACGCAGGGGCAGCCTCCGCGTTTAGGGCGCTCGTGTGCCTCCCGCGGCCGCTCCCGTTCAGAGACCGAACGCGGCACGCATGCTCGCGGCGGAAGCGGCGTTGCCGAGCAGTGTCGTGATCCCGAGCAGCTGTTCGGTCGTTCGAAGCAGCGAGTAGTGCGTGTAGGCGGTGCCGCTCTGCGTGCCGGGGCTGGTGTAGGGCGAGACGACGATCGTCGCGACGTGATTTCCGCTTCGGCTGTCGTCCTCGTCCCACGTGATGAAGAGAACCGTGTTCCCGGATTGATACGACGCGCTGGCGGTGATCTTCGGCACCCAGCTCTGCAGCCACGCGTCACCCGTCTGGACCGAGCAGTCGTGCATGTCGTTGCAGAGGTTCGGAGTCACGAAGCTGAACCTCGGCAGACTGCCGTTGCTCAACGCGCTCGCGAACGCGCCGCTCGACGTCGTCCCCATCGGCACGTTATCGGTGTTGCAGGCGGTGCGGATGTTCGTGTAGTACGCCTCCGGGTTGTGTTTGACGGCGTAGGTGCCGGAGCTGGTGAGATCGCAATTCGTCGGCATGCTTTCCTCGTAGCTCCCCGCCGAGCCAGCCTGCTGGAAGATGCTGTTGACGGCAAGCGGATGTGACGAAGGTGGGTTGTCGTCGCTGATCGCCCACGTGTCGCCCGAGGTCGCTGCGATGTAGTTCGGCAGCGACGGATGCGCAATCGCCGTGTAATTCGTCGCGAGGCCGCAGCCGCTCGCAAGCGAGTTGATGTACGGCGCGGCCGAGCTGCCGATGATCTGGCTGTAGGAGTGGTTCTCCATCCAGATCCAGATCACGTGCGCGTAGGTCACGGGCGGGGCTGTCTTCGTGCCGCAATCGCCCGCCGGCGGCGGAGGCGGTGGGCAGTTGTGATGGCACGGTTTGGGACCGTGGCCGGTTGCGGCGCCGGCAGCTGTCGAGACCAGTACGCACGCGGCCGCGAGCGCGGCGATCGGCAGCAGGATGCTAGGGCGGTTCGTCATGGTCGGACCCCCTCGTCGATGACGAGTAGAAGATACGCGTCGCACCGTGGCGGATGTCTTCTGACCGCAGGCGGTCGCGAGCAGCAAGCCGGCGAGCAGGAGGCCGAGAACGCTACTCCCCGCGCCGGTACGCAGGAGTCGATCGCCGCGGCGTGACCGGAGCCGTGGCTACTTCCCGCGCGCAGTCTTCTTCTTCGGCTTCGGCTTCCTCGTCTTGTCGGTCTTGCCCGGCGCCGCATCCTTCTTCGGCCGCTTTGGTGCCACCGCCGCCTCCTTCCCTGGCTATCCCTACCTCACTGCCTGCGCGCTCGCGTGCGCTCGGAGGTGCGCTCGCGTCCAGCTGGGCGATCTGGGCGCAGAGAGAGATCGGCGAGCCCACCCTGCCAGAGCACGGAGCCATCCGCTCCCAGGCCGGAGACGGCGATCGTGAACGGCTGCCGCAAACGAGCGAGACCGGCGAAGGTCGCGCGCCGGTGGCTCCCGCTCAGCGTGAGCCGGGCGACGGCGGCATCGCCGCTATCCCAGCAGACGACCCGCCAGGAGAGCGGGTCGAGCTCGGCAGACCAGGCGACTCCCAGCTGATCACGAGTCGCGCGCACAACACGGAGCGCATCCCCACCCGAGCCCACGGCACCGCCCCGCGAGGGGCCGGCTCGGCCTGGATGCGCGTCAGCGCCGGGTGCTCCCTGGCCGCGCATGCGGATGCGAGCGATCCTAGCGACGATCCCAGGCGCAGCGCTCGAGGAGGTTTTGCTGTCGCGCGCGCGAGGCGCTGGACAACCTCGACGGGCTCGCCGCCGAGAGCGACGTCCTACTGCTTGTCGAGCTTGAAGCCGCGCTGCGCGAGCTCTTTCAAACGGTCGAGGAAGGGGTGGCCGACCCGCGGCGGCCACCAGCGGACTTACCTGGAGCGCCGCGTGATGAGTCGTACGGGGCGCTTTTCGAGGAAGCTGCGTCAGAAGCACGCAGGGCCGCGCTGACCTGACCCTTTCGGGGGGGTGATGCGGGAACGCGGCCCCCACTGGCCCTGAATGGACAGTCACTCGCTAAGGGTTTGGCGGAACGCTGTAGGCCAGTAGCCATACGGCCTCAACGGTAGCGGGCTGAGCGGCTTACCCCATTTCGGCGGCGGCTTTACCCCACTCGTTGAGGTGTTTAGGCTACTCGCACACACAACGTCTACTAAGGGGTGCGAGGTGGCAGGAAACGTAGAGTTTGTCGTGCAGCGGGAAAATGTTGATCTTCTCGCGCCGCACACCCTGATCGGCGGCGTGAGCCTCCCGGCAGGAGCCTACGTCTCGTTTGCGAGAACGGAGCTCGCGCCACGAGGCGGCGCGGCCGTCGGCTGGTCGGCGAGGGCCACACTCCGTCTCCAGGACGCCCAACACGTTGTGGCCGAAGACATTTCATACATCAGCTGGGGGCTGACGGACTCTGCAGGCGATGATGTTCCAGAGAAGGTCAAGCCCGTTGTTTTGATGACCAGCGGTGAGCTTGGCGATGGCGCTCAGGCCGAATTCTTCCTCGACCGCGGCGGAGACGATCAGGAGCTTTTCGCTCTTGGCGGCGGCACGCTGATCGTCATGCCGGTCGACGGCATCAACATTCCCTAAAGCGCCGCGGCGGGAGGCTAAGCCGCCGCTTTCCGGCAGGTCGTCCTCGGCGCGGGACGACTACCGCCGGTAGCGTGTAGGTGCCGGAAATGCTGGTTCTCAGCCCGCCGAGCAGGTCACGGCGGCGGACGCGACTGGGGACGAACATGCTGGCAATCGGGTGCTCGCCGCTCTGCGGTGGCCTGAGCGGCGGTCGTTGCGCCCGTGCGCGGTGCGGCCGGTGCTCGTTGTAATGACCTACGTATGTGGCGAGGACATGGTGGAGGTGGCGACGGCCGAGGATCAGCAGCCGGTCGAGGCACTCGCGGCGGACGCTGCCGACCCAGCGCTCGGCGTGCGCTCGCGCCTTCGGCGCCCCGTGGGGTGCGGAAATTGCGTCTCACGCGGCGGGAGCGAGTTCGTACTCGTGGATGAGGCCACCGAGGAGGTCGCGCCGGTGCACGCTAGCGAGCGGCGCGCGCGGGTCGCCTCGAGCCGCGGCGACGGCGGCGGCGGGGTCAGGCGGTTGGAGGTCGAGGGCGCGGTGCGGCCTCCGGTGGTTGTAGTGGCGCGCGTAGACGCGGAGGACGTGCTCGAGCTGGCGGCGGCCGACGATCAGCAGCCGGTCGAGGCACTCGCGGCGGACGCTGCCGACCCAGCGCTCGACGTGCGCGTTCGCGTTCGGCGCCCGGACGGGGGTGCGGATGATCCTGATGCCTTCGCTGGCGAAGACGGCATCGAACGCCGCGGCGAACTTGGTATCTCGGTCGTGGACGAGGAAGTGAACCCGGCGGCCGCGATCGCCGAGGTCCATCAGCAGGTTGCGCGCCTGCTGCAGCATCCAGCGCGTGTCCGGGTTGCTCGTGCAGCACAGGTACTCGACGCGACGGCCGCCGATCGAAAGAAAGACGAGCACGTACAGACGGCGAAGCCAAACCGTGTCGACGGTGAGGAAGTCGCAGGCGATGATCGAGCCGCCTTGCTGGCGCAGGAAGCTGCGCCAGCTCTGCCGGTCGCGCTGCGGCGCTGGCGGGATGCTGGCGTCGGCGAGCACGCTGCGCACCAGCGTCGCCGAGACGTCGATGCCCAGCTTGCGCACCTCGCCGACGATTCGCACGTAGCCCCAGCTTGTGTTCTCGCGTGCCAGCCGCACGATCAGGTCGCGTACCTCCCGCTCGATGGGCGGCCGGCCCGGCCGGCGGTGCGGATACGTCCAGTGCCGAGCGATCAGGTGCCGGTGCCAGCGCAACAGCGTCTCCGGCCGCACCGGAAAGGCTCTCCAAGACCGGCGCGGCGACACTCGGCTGAGGGCGGCAAGCATGAGCCGGTCCCTCGGCTCGAATCGGGGCCGACCCACCTGCCGGCGGAGAATCGCCAGCTCGTGCCGTAGCACGAGGATCTCGAGCTCCTTCGAACGATCACCCCCGGACGAGCAGCACCACCAGCTCAAGCAGTCGGCAGGCGACCAGGTACACCAACGACACGAGCAAAGGCAGCCTCCAAAGATGGGGACACCGACGCTAACGCCACCCCGGGAAGCCGGCTCCGACAACCAGACCGAGTTTCCGCACCCCACGGGTTGGTGACGCCGCGGACGCTGCTGCGATGGCATCAAGCGATGGTTCGGCGGAAGTGGCGGCAGTCACGCGGCCGGGTCGGACGTCCGCCGTTGTCTCCGGATGTCCAGCAGTTGGTGCTCCGGCTCGCGCGCGAGAACCCGCGCTGGGGACACCGTCGGATCTGCGGCGAGCTTGCGAAGCTCGGCTTCACCGTCTCGCCGACCAGCGTCCGGCGATTGATCACTCGCTCAGGCCTAACGCCTGCGCCACGACGGTCCGGCCTCAGCTGGCGCGCGTTCCTACGGGCGCAGGCAGGGTCGATCGTCGCCTGTGACTTCTTCACCGTCGAAAGCGTCCTCCTGCGCCGCTTCTACGTGCTCTTCTTCATCGCGCATGCGAGCCGCCGTGTTTGGCTCGGCCGGCTGCACGACCAACCCAACCGGCGCGTGGGTGGCGCAGCAGGCGCGCAACCTCGGCCTCGACTACTCAGACCAGGGCGTGCGCTTCCTGATCCGTGACCGCGACAGCAAGTACAGTGGCCCCTTCGACGAGGTCTTCCGCAGCGAAGGCATCCGGATCGTGAAGACGCCGGTGCGAGCGCCGAAAGCGAACGCGATCGCCGAGCGCTTCGTCCGCACCGTCCGCTCGGAGTGCTTGGACTGGCTGCTGATCCTCAACCGCCGCCACCTCGAACACGTGCTCCACACCTATCGCCCACTACAACGGCCGGAGGCCGCACCGCGCGCTCGGCCTTCGACCGCCAGACCGAGATGAACCCGCGCCACCAGCCGAAGGCGAGATCCAGCGACACGACCGGCTCGGCGGCCTCATCCACGAGTACTACCGAGCTGCCGCGTGAGAGGGGACATCGATATTGGCGCCCTTCAGTTCGTGTTATGTGCAGCTGGGAGCACCAAAAGCTTCGACGAAGCGAGTCAGCGCCGAAGGCCGCGTTCGGCTAACGGCGATCGCCGACATCGTCCGCCATTGGCCGAACGGTCGAGGCCATGGCGGGCGCCCGCACGGGGCCGTCGAGAAGACGGAGGCCCGACACGCACGCCTGCAGGCAGTGGCTTACGGCGTCGACACGGACGTCGGATCGGGTCATCGTGGTGCGAACGCCGCCGACGGCTTGCTCGGGATCGCGGAACGCGAAAGTGTCCTCGGGCCGGATGACGAGCGTGCCGATGAAGTCCAGCGCTCGTGCCCAGGATCGCCGATATCGAGCCGCACGAGCGTCGTCGGCGGCTTGGGCGGCCAGACGCCACGCGCTTGCGATTCCCTCGGCGACGAACCCGGTGTTGAAGCTCGGCTCCGTCGGGCTGAGGTTCTCGAGGAACGCGCCGCTCTTCTCCAGCTGGTGCTCGACAGCCCAGTCCGCTACCTCGTACACGAACGAGATCTGGTCGGTGCTCCCCGTGAGCTCGGCGAACGCCGCCCAGCCTTGCGTCTGCCACCCGGCCATCCCCCAGCTCCGAAGGAGCCGAAATCTCCCGCGGTACCAGCGAACCGCGTTCGTCAACGTCGTGGGAACCGGCTCGCCGAGTGCCACACTGCAAGCCGCGAGCGCGACGAGCACGGCGCCCGGCAGGAAATCATGATCCTGGAGCCGATCGAGCCGAACCGGGTGCTCACAGATGCGTCCGTCGTCGCGCAGCAGGCCCCGGACCCGGCGGACGAGCGGTTCGATCGCCCGGTGGCCGACGAGCTCTCGCTGGCCGACCGCGCCGGCGAGGAGGACGCAATCGCCGATCGCTCCATTTACGGAGTCCGAGAGGCGCAGCATCCCACTGCCGTCGACGCAGTCCAGGCAGCGCTCGAGCCCCGCCAGACCAAGCTCGACGTACGCGGGCTGTTCGAGCAGAGCCCCCGCCTCCTGAAGCGCCACGAGACCGTGCACCAGCCGCGGCGCCGTCGGCGGCCCGGTCGACGCGCCCGAGGCGGGTTCGAGGTGGTAGAGGGGCAACCCATTCGCTTCTACGTTTCGCGCCAGGTAGGCGCTGAGCACCGCGGCGATTTCCCGCGGATCCTCGTCTGCGGCGGCGAGCCGTGGGCGCTGGGCAAAGCCGAAGCGAAGCCTGTGCACTCCTCGGGCGTCTGACAGCCATGACGTGGTGCGGCAAGTCGACCAGATCGCTCCTTGCCGGTTTCGCGCCAGCGTTTGCACGACCTCGCGCGGCGACCAGTTGTTGTAGGGCACTGCTCCCGGAAGCGCCGTAGAGCGGCGGCCACGGTGCGCGACCGTGACGCTATCGAGGCCGCGCCGCATCTTCCACGCGGCGAGGTCGGCCGACACGCCGTGATCCTCTCGGTCGTGCAGGAGCGTCGTCACGACGGAGAAGGCGTCGGGAGCTTCACGATATTCCCGGAGCTCGCGTGGCTCGAGCATCGACGCGGCCTGCACGGCCGCCTCGGCGAGGAGATCCTCGATGTCGCCCGCTGCGTCAGCGATGCCGCGCGCGCGCAGGCCGTTCCGGTAGATGGCGACGGCCGCGCCCTCGAGCTCGTACGGTACGACGTCCGGCGACAATGGTCGATCGGCGACACCTGCCAAGCCCGCTTGCGCCGCGAGCAGATCGCGCGCGCGGGCGATGACGGCGGCCGCCGTCGCGGAATCGTCGGCCCAGGCGAGCTCTTCGCCGTCGGGCTTCCCGTACGGCAGCCATGATTCGCCTGGCTCGACATGCTTCGTCAAGAGGTGGCGGAAGAGCTCGAACGGCTCCGTCTGCGCGAGCCCTGCGTTTCTGAAGCGCGCCTGGTCGAACTGCTCGATCTCCGAAACGAAAACCTGCGTGTTCGGAAGAGCACCTCCGAGCTTCCGCGCGAAGGTTGCGTCCCGCACGACGATGCCGTACCGGTCGAGATCCAGCTTCGAGGGCGGCACGCGGTGGAGCCGCCCGAGGCAGGAGACGCCGATCTTGAGTCCGGGGAGCGTCCGCTCGTTGACAGCGCCGTCGCTCGAGCGGACGGCGCGAACCGCCGCTGCCACGAGGTCCTCCGGCAGGTCGGACTCGGACGGCACGAACCGCCAGAACCCGTCGCGTGCGAGGCGCCGCTCGGAATTGCGCTCGCGAAAGCTGACGAAGACGCCGCCGCTCGCATCCGGTGCGTCCGCGAGGCTGTCGGGCGGCTTCGGCACCATCCCCGTGGTCACGTAGATTTCCGCGGCGCGGCGCGCTGCGGACGCCACCGGTAGGCCGGCCGGGACGCGCGGCGCACGGCGGTGCGGGACGATCCGGGGAGGCTCCGGCGGCGCAGGCTCGGCCATCTCCAGGTCGGTCCAGACGTCGAAGACAGCTTGGAAGCGGTACCCGTGGCGATATGCCCACTCGGCGCCGCCTCGATACGGGAAATGTACGAGGACGACGGTCCCCTCGACCTCGAAACCGTCCGCCTCAAGAGCGCGGATCGCCTTCTGAAGCGACGTCCCCGAGCTGAGCGAATCGTCGACCACGACTACGGGGCGCCGTCGATCGAGCGGGCCGTCGACCCGTCTCCGGGCTAGGTACGGCTTGGCCTTGTCACGCACGGCCAGGCCCGTATATCGCCCTCCTCCTTCGAGCACGCAGGCCGCGACGAGCGGGAGGGCGGTGTATCCGTTGCCCGCCAGCTGGGTCGAGGAGCAGGTCTCGAGGCGTCGGAGAAGCGCGCGGGCGGCGAGCCGGAGGCCGCGCTCGCCAAGAGTGATGTTCCAGCTGTAGAACGCCCATGGCGCCGGCGTGCCGTCTCGGTGGACGATCGGCTCGGAAGGGCTGGCGCGCAGGATCCCGGCGTCGCGAAGGAGCACGCGGAGCTCCTCATCTTCCGGAACAGGGAACGCAGCCAAGGCGGAGCGTGCCCGCAGGCGAGACAGGCCCGGCTACCGCTTGCCCTTGCTGAGCTGCTTTACCTCGTTTCGCAGGCCGCTGACCTCGTCGAGCAGCCGCTCCATCGTGGCCGCGATCCGCTGGTCGACGATGTCCACGAACGCTCGTTGCACGAATTCCGGGATGGCCGCCTGGAGCTCCGCGATCTCCGCTTCCGGCAACTCCTGCGGCGGAGGAAGCTCTCCCGGGCCCAGCTCCGCCGGCAGCTCAGGCGGCGGCATCTCTGCCGGTCCGCCGATCCCGCCGAACCGGCCGCTGAACTTGGCCACGGTCAGCTCGTTCTCGAGTGCGTGCACTCGACCTCGAAGCTTCACGAGCTCTTCGACCACCGGATTGATCCTCTGGTGAAAAGCCGGCAACTCGTTCGGCGGCCACCACGGCCGTGGCCACCACCACTTTGCCACCGAGGGAGTACCCACCTCGCCGCTCTCGAAAAGATCAGCAGGATTCATCTCAGACCTCCCGGCTCGAAGACGGCGTGTGTCGCGCCCCGGGATCAAGCCTAGGGTACGCCCTCGGGCGCGTCAATTGTCGCCACCTGGATCCCCGCAGGACAGCCCTGGGAGAGTGACGCCTGATCGCCGACGCGACTCGTCTGGCGCTCGGTGGCCCTGGCGCTCGGTGACCGTGGGGTGCACTTATTCGATCTCCCTGCAAGTCGACCGGTTCGGAACAGACGGCTGAGTTCGTGCACGCCAGCGCGTCGACAAGGCTTTCGCCGCGCGCGCGTCGAGCTGAACCTTCGCCCCTTGACTCCCGCGCGCCGCGACGCTCAAGCTCAAGGCGGGCTGAGCAACCCGGAGGCGGCGGATACGACAGCCGTGTGGCGCTCCGAGTATGGAGCGTTTATGGAGCATTGCGGTCGCTAGCAGGCGCTAGCCCCGGCAAATCCATCGCGGCGGAACACCGCATAAACAAGCCACATTCGTTGCCAGTGGTTGCGACTCGTTGCCGATCGGAGCGCATGGTAAGCAGGGCGTCTGCCGTGGGCTGCCACCGGTTGCGGGAGGTCCCCTCCCTGCGAGGGAGGAGGTCGATTCGATGCCGGCGGCCGAGAGGCTAGCGGGCGGTGCGGTGCGGACCGGCCGGAATGGAGGCCGAAGAAGATGCAACCTCAACCAGCCGCGCTTGCTCGAGCGCGTCGTTGGCGAGAACAACGCATTCCTGGCATATGTGAGCGCCTTCTCGACCCGTCACCAGTTCCCCCGGCTGTCGAGTTCGTCCGCAGAAACTGCAGTGCAAACCGCCCACGGCCTGATAGTACCGCGGCGCGCGCAGCGAGAACGACCTCCATTCGAGAGGGGTCTCGAGGCGAGGAGCTAGACGCCTGGCCTAGCAACGACGAGTCCTCGCGAGCTCGAGGGCCCGCCGGGACTCGGCGATAGCGCTCCTCGCTCACGCTGTAGTTCGTCAAGCGCTACTTGCTGATCGGGGGTCCGGCGTCGAGTCCGCACGTAGTGAGTGTGTTGGCGTCGGAACGGCGCTTTGTAGCGAACCTTTAGCGGCCTGGACGAGGGAGCGGCAACTCCGTGTGCCTCGATGATTGCGCGGGCTGCGCCGGGGAGCCCGAGCATCGGCCTCTGGCCGTGGCCGCAGGAGGGGCTCGTACGTCCGCGATGGGTCCGAGGTGGCGCAGCTTGCCGCGGTTGATCACCGAGCGCACGGCCTGGACGCCCAGGGCCGGGTTGGCGCCGTGCAGGTATTAGTCTGGTATCGTACTTTTTAGTCCGATTTCAGACTAAGGAGGGACATCAATGATCAATCGGACGGTTACCGCGGTCCTCGACACGCCGCCCGAGGAGGTATTCGCGTTCCTCTCCAACGTCGACAACCTGCCGCTGTGGGCGACCGATTTCGCCCGGGAGCTGAAGTACGAGGACGGGCAAGCCAAGGTCGTCAACGGCCTCGGCGAGTTCTACTTCAGGATCGATGCGGATCCCGACACCGGCGTCATCGACATGTACGCCGGCCCGAGCAATAACGAGATGGCCCTCTTCCCCACCCGCGTCGTCGCGCTCGGACCGACGAAGAGCGCCTACTCGTTCACGATGTTCAAGGCGCCGGGCATGCCCGACGAGCTGTTCGAGTCGCAGTACCAGTCGCTGCAGCGCGAGTTCGACAACATCCGCGCTCACTTCACCGCCGAGGTGGGGAGCTGTGCACGATGACCGACCAGCATGAGCGAACGGAG